>Ga0228701_1000820_pt1 | contig 23271 bp, 17 predicted proteins | sample McNCre117_Aug_MG_2_FD_178017 | JGI IMG/M metagenome (GOLD analysis project Ga0228701, IMG submission 178017) | Freshwater microbial communities from McNutts Creek, Athens, Georgia, United States - 11-17_Aug_MG | ecosystem: Environmental > Aquatic > Freshwater > Creek | place: USA: Georgia...
CCAGGTGGTGGCGGTCATGCCACCGAACAGCACGTAGACCATCATCAGCGCGCCGACGATGACCACGGCCATCCAGTACTCCAGACCGAACAGCAGTTTGATGAGTTGGCCCGCACCGACCATTTGGGCGATCAGGTAAAACGCCACCACCACCAGCGTGCCGGAGGCGGCAAACGCGCGGATGGGCGTTTGCTTGAAGCGGTAACCGGCCACGTCGGCAAAGGTGAATTTGCCCAGGTTGCGCAGGCGCTCAGCCAGCAAGAACGTGATCACAGGCCAGCCGACCAGAAAGCCGATGGAGTAGATCAGGCCGTCATAGCCCGAAGCCATCACGGCTGCCGAAATGCCCAGGAAGGACGCGGCCGACATGTAGTCGCCCGCAATCGCCAGGCCGTTTTGAAAGCCCGTGATGCCGCCACCGGCGGTGTAGAAATCGGCAGCCGATTTGGTCTTGGCCGCAGCCCACTTGGTGATCCACAGCGTGCCGAGCACAAAGGTGCCGAACATCAAAATGGCGGTCCAGTTGGTGGCCTGCTTGGCGGCGTCGCCAATGTCGGCGCCTGCAGCCAGGGCGCTGGTGCCCGCGATCAGGGCCAAAGTGCCCAGGAAAATTTGCATCGTCTTGTTCATTTGGTGGCGTCCTTCAGGATGTCTTGCGTCAGCGCGTCGTAGCGCTTGTTGGCGCGACGCACATAGATACCGGTGATCACGATGGTGAAAACAATCACGCCCATGCCGAGCGGAATGCCCACCGTGGTCACGCCAGCGCCCAGGGGCTGTGCGAGAAAGGGCTTGTTGAAGGCGATCAGTGCGATGAAGCCGTAGTAAACGACCAGGGTCAACACGGTCAGGAGCCAGCCAAAGGCATTGCGCTGCTTGCGCAGCTGTGCGTACTTGGGGTGACTTTGGATCTTGGCGATCACGGGGTCAATCATTGTTATGTCCTGCTTGAAAAACAAAAAAGGCAGACCCCCAATTCACCCGATCTTTTGATCTGAGTGAGTTGTTTGTCTGCCTGGCGGCTAATGTCGCACAGGGGTCTGACCTTTTGCTTACTTAAGTAGGCGCAGTAGGATGCGACCATGACGTCGAAACCGCATTCCCCTTTGCGCCAATTGCCTGCGGGCATCTGGGCCTTGGGCTTTGTCAGCCTGTTGATGGACATTTCTTCAGAGATGATCCACAGCCTCTTGCCCTTGTTCATGGTGGGTGTGCTGGGGGCCAGTGCTTTGACGGTGGGCCTGATCGAGGGCATTGCCGAGTCCACCGCTTTGATCGTCAAAGTGTTTTCTGGCGTGATCAGCGACTACCTGGGCAAGCGCAAAGCCCTGGCCGTGGTGGGCTATGCCATGGGCGCTTTGAGCAAACCCCTGTTTGCCTTGGCGCCCACCATGGGCTGGGTGTTGACGGCGCGGTTTGTGGACCGCATCGGCAAAGGCGTGCGCGGTGCGCCGCGTGATGCCCTGGTGGCCGACATCGCACCGCCCGAGCTGCGTGGTGCGGCCTTTGGCCTGCGGCAATCGCTGGACACGGTGGGCGCTTTTCTGGGGCCTTTGCTGGGCGTGGGCCTGATGCTCTTGTGGGCCAATGATTTCCGGGCGGTCTTCTGGGTGGCGGTGGTGCCTGGTGTGCTGGCTGTGCTGCTGCTCGTGGTGGGCGTGCGTGAGCCTGATGTGCATGTGGGCGAGCTCAAAGTCAATCCGATTCGCCGTGACAACATCCGGCGTTTGGGCGGGGCCTACACCTGGGTGGTGGCCGTGGGTGCGGTGTTCACGCTGGCGCGTTTCAGTGAGGCTTTTTTGGTGCTGCGTGCGCAGCAGGGCGGCATGGCGGTGGCCTGGGTGCCGCTGGTCATGGTGGCGATGAACCTGGTCTATGCCGCCAGCGCCTACCCGTTTGGGCAACTGTCAGACCGCATGAGCCACCGCGCCTTGCTGGCTTGGGGTCTGGTGGTGTTGATCGCCGCCGATCTGGTGCTGGCCAGCGACCCGCACTGGACGCGTGTGTTGCTGGGGGTGATCTTGTGGGGCGTGCACATGGGCATGACGCAGGGCCTGTTGGCCACCATGGTGGCTGACACTGCGCCCCCTGATTTGCGCGGCACGGCTTTTGGGGTTTTCAATCTGGTCAGTGGCTTGTCGATGTTGGTGGCCAGTGTGCTGGCGGGTTTTCTGTGGGACCGGTGGGGCGCATCGTTCACGTTTTACGCCGGGGCCATTTTTTGCGTGATCGCCTTGCTTGGGCTGCTGCGCCGAGCACCATCCGTGGGCCCGGCCTCTCGGGCTCAGTGAGCGCCGCGCACCTCAACGGCCGGCTCTGAACTCGTCCGGCGTCTGGCCTGTCCAGCCTTTGAAGGCCCGCATGAAACTCTTTTCGTTCTGAAAGCCCACCTCGGCGGCAATCTGTTTGATCGGCCGCTGCGTGCGCAGCAGCAAATCCATGGCGGTCTCGCGCCGCACCGCGTCCTTGAGTTGCTGCAGGCTGGCGCCTTCTTCTTTCAGTTGCCGGTGCAGGGTGCGCGCAGACAGGTTGAGCCAGGCGGCCAGGTCATCGGCGTTGCGGCTGTGCTCCGGGTGCTCGGCCAGGGTCTGGCGCACTTTCTCAACCAGCAGGCGGTCACGCCGATAAGGCCGCACCGTCAGCAGCAGGGCGCGTTGCAGCATGCGTTGCAGCGCGGCTTCGTCGCGGCGCAGGGGCAATTGCAGATAGCCCGCGTCAAAGCTCAGGCGGCTGTGCGGCGCATTGAATTGGCAGGGCCCATCAAACAGCACGCGGTAGCTGTCCGCATGCGGTGGCGGCGCAAAGTGCAGATGGGTGCCCTCCAGCGGGATGCGCGAATCGGTCAGCCAGCAGGCCACGCCCAGCGCATTGCGCAGCACCGAGACGGTGCAAAACTCCCGCAAGTCTTTCAGGTCGTGCGTTTCGTGCAGCTCGATGTGGGCCAGCCCATTCACCGTGCTCAGAGTTAGCCGGATGTCTTCGGTCAACAGGTTGTGGTGACGGCACCAGCGGGCCAGTGCCACACCCAGATTGGGCGCGGTCAGGGAGGCGCGCACCAGCATGCCGTAGCTGCCCCAGGGCAGGCGGCGGCGAAACCAGCCCAGCGCCTCGTCGTCCAGCTCGCGCATGGCGGCCGCGCTCATCCACTCCATCTGCAGTGCCGTCACGCGGGTGTTGGCCTGGCGCAGTAATTTTGGCGCAATTTGTGCCGTTTTCAGGGCGCCTGACGGGTCCATGCCACGGGACTCATAGGCCGAAACCATCGCCTGAATGAAGGCAATCGGGGTCTCGGCGCGTGAGGAGCGAGTGTTGGGGCTCATGTTGTGGTGTATTTTGGCAGGATTTGCAACCTGTCTGGCATGCCGACCTTGGGGCTGGGACTTATGCTGGCGACTGCCCGTGTTTCCACCGGAAGACCCCATGACCGTTTTGCAAACCCAACTCAATTCCCGCTCGGCCGAATTTGCGGCCAACGCCGCCGCCATGCAGGCCGTGGTCGATGACCTGCGCACCCACCTGGAGCGTGTGGCCCAAGGCGGTGGCGAAGCCGCCCGCGCCAAGCACACCGCCCGTGGCAAGCTGCTGCCGCGTGATCGTGTGCAGATGCTGCTGGACCCGGGCACGCCTTTTCTTGAAGTCGCTCCGCTGGCCGCGCTCAACATGTACAACAATGACGCGCCCAGCTCGGGCGTGATCGTCGGCATCGGCCGCGTGGCCGGGGTGGACTGCATGATCGTCTGCAACGACGCCACGGTGAAGGGCGGCACCTACTACCCCATGACCGTCAAGAAGCACCTGCGCGCGCAAGAGATCGCGCAGCAAAACCGCTTGCCCTGCATTTACCTGGTGGACTCGGGGGGTGCCAACTTGCCCAACCAGGACGAGGTCTTCCCCGACCGCGACCACTTCGGCCGCATCTTCTTCAACCAGGCCAACATGAGCGCGCAGGGCATCGCCCAGATCGCCGTGGTCATGGGCAGTTGCACAGCGGGCGGCGCCTATGTGCCCGCCATGAGCGACGAGACCATCATCGTCAAGAACCAGGGCACCATCTTTTTGGGTGGCCCTCCCTTGGTCAAAGCCGCCACCGGCGAGGTGGTGAGCGCCGAAGATTTGGGCGGTGGCGATGTGCACACCCGCCTGTCGGGCGTGGCCGACCACCTGGCGCAAAACGACTTGCATGCGCTGTCCTTGGCGCGTCAGGCGGTCAAGAACCTGAACGCGCAAAAGGCCCCCAACATCGCGACGCACGCGCCCGTGTCACCCAAGTACGAGGCCAAAGAGCTGTACGGCGTGATCCCGACCGACACGCGCAAGCCCTTCGATGTGCGCGAGATCATCGCCCGCATCGTCGACGGCTCCGAGTTCGACGAATTCAAATCGCGCTTTGGCACCACCCTGGTCTGCGGCTTTGCCCGCATCGAAGGCATGCCGGTGGGCATCATCGCCAACAACGGCATCCTGTTCAGCGAGTCGGCGCTCAAGGGCGCGCACTTCATCGAGCTGTGCTGCCAGCGCAAGATCCCGCTGGTGTTTTTGCAGAACATCACCGGCTTCATGGTTGGCCGCAAATACGAAAACGAAGGCATCGCCCGCAATGGCGCCAAGATGGTCACGGCCGTGGCCACCGCTGCTGTCCCGAAGTTCACCATCATCATTGGCGGCAGCTTTGGCGCCGGTAACTACGGCATGTGCGGCCGCGCCTACAGCCCCCGCTTCTTGTGGATGTGGCCCAACGCCCGCATCTCTGTCATGGGCGGCGAGCAGGCCGCGAGTGTCTTGGCCACCGTCAAGCGCGATGGCATCGAAGGCAAGGGCGGCCAGTGGAGCATGGAGGAAGAAGAAGCCTTCAAGGCCCCGATCAAGCAGCAGTACGAAGACCAGGGCCACCCCTACTACGCCACCGCCCGCATCTGGGACGACGGCGTGATCGACCCCGCTGACACGCGCCGTGTGCTGGCGCTGGGTTTGAGCGCATCGCTCAATGCCCCGATCCCCGAGACGAAGTTCGGCTTGTTCCGCATGTAAGGAGTTGCCATGTACCAGACCCTCGAAATTGAACACCAGAACCGTGTGGCCACCGTGTGGATGAACCGCCCGGATGTGCACAACGCCTTTGACGAAACCCTGATTGCCGAACTGACCGCTGCTTGCGAAGCGCTCGATCAGGATGCCAGCGTGCGCGTGGTCGTGCTGGCCGGGCGCGGCAAGAGTTTCTCGGCCGGTGCCGACCTCAACTGGATGAAACGCGCCGCACAAAACGGCGTGGATGACAACCTGCGCGACGCCCGCGCTCTGGCCCGCATGCTGCGCGTGCTGGCCGAGATGAAAAAGCCCACCATTGCCCGCGTGCAAGGCGCGGCCCTGGGCGGCGGCACGGGCCTGACGGCCGCGTGCGACATCGTCGTGGCCTCGACCAAGGCCGTGTTCGCCACCTCCGAAGTCAAGTTCGGCATCATCCCCGCCGCCATCAGTCCGTATGTGGTGCGCGCCATTGGTGCGCGCCAGAGCTACCGCTACTTCCAGTCGGCCGAGCGCATTGATGCGCTGCGTGCGCGTGAACTGGGTCTGGTGCACGAGGCGGTAGAGCCTGAGCAGCTGGACGCCAAGGTGCAGGAGATCGTGGATGCGCTGATCCAGGGCGGTCCGCTCTCGCAAGCTGCGGCCAAGGACCTGATCCGCGCCGTGGACAACAAGCCCATTAACGACGCCGTGGTGGAAGACACCGCGCAGCGCATTGCGCAACTGCGCGCCACCCCCGAAGCTCAGGACGGTCTCTCGGCCTTCCTCGACAAACGCCAGCCGGGCTGGATGGCCTGAAGGAGTACCAGACATGTTCAAGAAAATTCTGATCGCCAACCGTGGCGAAATCGCCTGCCGTGTGGCAGCCACCGCCCGTCGAATGGGCATCCAGACCGTGGCTGTTTATTCAGACGCCGACGCCGGTGCCAAGCACGTGCAAGCCTGCGACGAAGCCGTGCATGTGGGCGGCTCCGCGCCCAAGGACAGCTACCTGCGCTGGGAGCGCATTTTGCAAGCGGCCAAAGACACCGGCGCTGAGGCCGTGCACCCCGGCTATGGTTTTTTGAGTGAGAACGAAGACTTCGCCAAGGCCTGCGCTGCTGCGGGGCTGGTGTTCATCGGCCCGCCCGCCTCGGCCATTTTGGCGATGGGTCTCAAGGCCGAGTCCAAGCGCCTGATGGAGTCGGCCGGCGTGCCCCTGGTGCCCGGCTACCACGGGGCCGATCAGGACCCGGCGCTGCTGCAGCGCGAGGCCGATCGCATCGGTTACCCCGCTCTCATCAAGGCCAGCGCCGGTGGCGGTGGCAAGGGCATGCGCGTGGTGGAAAAGTCCGAAGACTTTGCGGCAGCCCTCGCGAGCTGCAAACGCGAAGCCACCAACAGCTTTGGCAGCGATGCGGTGCTGATCGAAAAATACGTGCAGCGTCCGCGCCACATCGAGATCCAGGTGTTTGGCGACACCCAGGGCAACTGTGTGTACCTGTTCGAGCGCGATTGCTCGGTGCAGCGCCGCCACCAGAAGGTGCTCGAAGAAGCCCCGGCCCCGGGCATGACCGAAGCCCTGCGTGCGCAGATGGGCGCAGCCGCTGTGGCGGCGGCCAAGGCGGTGAACTACGTGGGTGCTGGCACGGTGGAATTCATCGTCGAGCAAACCGCTTACGACCAGCCCGAGTCGATGAAGTTCTATTTCATGGAGATGAACACCCGCCTGCAGGTGGAGCACCCGGTGACCGAAGCCATCACCGGGCTCGACCTGGTGGAGTGGCAACTGCGCGTGGCCAGCGGCGAGCCGCTGCCGCTGCAGCAAAGCGAGATCCGCATGTCGGGCCACGCCATCGAGGCGCGCATCTGTGCCGAGAACCCCGACAACAACTTCCTGCCTGCCACGGGCACGCTGCAGGTGTATCGCAAGCCGCAAGCGGCCAGCTTCGAACGTGACACGATCCGCATCGACGACGGCGTGCGCGAGGGCGACACCATCAGCCCGTTTTACGACTCGATGGTGGCCAAGCTCATCGTGCACGGCGACACGCGTGAACAAGCCTTGGCGCGCCTGGACACCGCACTGGCCCAAACTCAGATCGTGGGCCTGAACACCAATGTGCAGTTCCTGCGCCATGTGGTGCGCAGCCAGGCGTTTGCCATCGCCCAACTCGACACCGCACTCATCCAGCGCGAAAGCGCGGTGCTGTTCAAGCAGGACCCGGTGGGCCTGCAGGCCGCCGCAGCGGCGGTGATCGCCGATGCTCTGCAGGCCGAAGCCGCAACGCAAGGCGCTGACCCGTTCAGCCGCCGCGATGGCTGGCAGTCGCACGGCACCACGCGCCGCCGCTTTGAGCTGGAGTACGACGGCCAGCCCGTGCGTGCGGTGCTGACCTATGGCTCGCAGCTGTTGCTGCAAGTGGGCGAGGGTGTTGAATCCGCCTTGCAGTTCACGCCCCAGGGCGATGGCTTGTGGGTGCAGTTCAATGACCAGCGCATCCACAGCGTTGTGCACGCTCAAGGCGAACTTCGCCATGTGTTCACCCCACAAGGGGCCACCCGCATCAGCCTGCTCGACCCACTGGCCCACGCCGGTGAAGCCGCGCAAGAAGGTGGCCGCCTCACGGCCCCCATGCCGGGCAAGGTCGTGTCCTTCGCCGTCAAGGTGGGCGACAAGGTCAAAGCCGGTCAGGCCCTGGCGGTGATGGAAGCCATGAAGATGGAGCACACCATCAGCGCGCCCCAAGACGGCACCGTGGCCGAGCTGCTGTATGCCCCCGGTGACCAGGTGACCGAAGGCGCGGAGCTGCTCAAGCTGGCGGCGTGAGTTGGGACGGCATCCTGCGTGACAGCAGGGGCATGTCCTTGCTGACAAAATCCAGCCATGAACATCACCATCTGTTTCGCAGGCCTCTCGCCTGAACCTTGGGTGCAGGGCCTGCAGCATGCCTTTCCAGAGGCCTCTGTGTCCGCCTGGGCACCTGGCGCACCGCCCGCCGACCACGCCATCGTCTGGGCACCGCCCCAGCAATTCATCGACGAGCAGCCGGGGCTGCAAACCCTGTTCAACATCGGCGCGGGCGTGGACGCCTTGCTCCAGCTCAAGCTGCCGCCCTCACTGAGGGTGGTTCGCCTGGACGACGCAGGCATGTCGGTGCAGATGGCCGAATACGTCTGCCATGCGGTGATTCGGCATTTCCGCGAGTTCGATGGCTACGACGCCGACACCGCCTCGGGCAAATGGTCCTACCGCAAACCGCGCAGCCGCGCCGACTTTGCCATCGGCATCATGGGCCTGGGCGTGCTGGGCGAGCGCGTGGCCAAAGCCTTGCAGGTGTTTGAATTCCCGGTCAACGGTTACAGCCGCAGCCCCAAAAACCTGCCCGGTATCCGCTGCTTCAGTGGGGCGCAAGGCTTGCCTGAGTTTTTGGCCGCCACGCGCGTGCTGGTCAACCTGATGCCGCTCACGCCCGAGACCGAGAACATCCTGAACAAAGACACGCTCGCGCAACTGCAGCCCGGCGGCTACGTCATCAACGTGGCCCGCGGCAAGCACCTGGTCGAAGAAGACCTGATCACTTTGATCGACAACGGCCACTTGGCCGGGGCCACGCTCGACGTGTTCCGCACCGAGCCGCTGCCTGCCGAGCACCCTTTCTGGCGTCACCCCCAAATCACAGTGACGCCGCACACCTCGGCCCGCACCCTGCGTGAAGAAAGCATCGCGCAAATCGTGGGCAAAATCCAGGCCTTGCAGCGCGGGGAGGCGATCAACGGCGTGGTCGACCACCAGCGCGGTTATTGAAAGCACACCATGACACTTCCTTCACGCGTTCAGCTCATCGACGTTGGCCCCCGAGACGGCCTGCAAAACGAAAAACAACCGGTGCCCGCAGCGGTCAAGATCGAGCTGGTGCACCGCCTGCAGGCCGCAGGCCTGACCGAGATCGAAGTCACCAGTTTTGTGTCCCCCAAATGGGTGCCGCAAATGGCCGACAACGCCGACGTCATGAACGGCATCCAGCGCCAGGCTGGAGTGCGCTACTCGGTGCTCACGCCCAATGCGCAGGGTTTTGAAGCGGCCCTCAAAACACGGCCCGACGAGATCGTGGTCTTTGGTGCCGCCAGCGAAGCCTTCAGCCACAAGAACATCAACTGCTCGATTGCGGAAAGCATCGAGCGCTTTGCCCCCGTGGTGCAAGCCGCGCTGGCAGCAGGCATCGCGGTGCGCGGTGCCATGAGCTGCACCGTGGCCTGCCCTTACGAGGGCGATGTGGCCCCCGAGCGCGTGGCCTACCTGGCAGGCCTGATGAAGCAGATCGGTGTGCAGCGCGTGGACGTGGCCGACACCATCGGCGCGGGCACACCGCTCAAGGTGCAAAAGGCCATCGAGGCCACGCTGCCGTATTTCGATGTGGACCACATCTGTGGCCACTTTCACGACACCTATGGGCAGGCGCTGGCCAACACACTGGCCGCATTGCAAATGGGCGTGTGGAACTTCCAGTCGTCCGTCGCAGGTCTGGGTGGCTGCCCTTACGCCAAAGGCGCCACCGGCAATGTGTCCACCGAAGACGTGGTTTACATGCTGCACGGCATGGGCATCGAGACAGGTATTGATCTCGACAAGCTGGTAGACGCGGGCGCCTTCATCAGCAACTTCCTGGGTCGCCCACCCAACTCGAACGTGGCCAAAGCCATCCTCAACAAACGTTTGGGCTGAACCATGTGCGGTGCTGAACTCCATGCCCTGCCCGAAGGCGTGCAACGCGTGGCGCGGACTTTGCAAGACGCGAACCACCCCCATGCCCCGGTCATGCTCGACGGTGCGGCCCGCACCGCGCAAGAGGCCGCCGATGGCCTCGGTGTGCAGCTGGGCCAGATCGCCAAGAGCGTGATCTTCAAACGCAAGGAAGACTGCGTGGCTGTGCTGGTGGTGGCTTCGGGCGACCGCCGTGTGGACGAGAAAAAAGTCTCGGCCCTGGTCGGCAAGATTGGCCGCGCCGATGCCGACTTTGTGAAAGCGCAGACCGGCTACACCATCGGTGGCGTCTCGCCCGTGGCGCACCTGAACGCGCCGGTGACCTTGCTCGACCAGGACCTGTGGCGCTTTGAGGACATATGGGCCGCAGCCGGGCACCCGCATGGCGTGTTCCGCCTGCAGCCTGAAGATCTGAAGCGCCTGACCGGCGCCCCCGTGGCCGATGTGGTGCAAGCCGCGCCAGAGGTGCAGGCATGAGCGAGCACTATTGGAAAAAACTGAGCGAACGCACCGAGCAAGTGCTGGCGCAGCCCACGCCCCCGGCGCCCAACTCCGTGCCTTCGCCCTGTGTGTCGCTGTGCCTGATGCACCCCAGCGGCGGCTGGTGCGAGGGCTGCCTGCGCACGCTGCCCGAGATCGGCAGCTGGAGCCGAGCCACCGACGAAGAAAAACGCCAGGTCTGGGCGCAGATGCCGGAGCGCTTGCAAAAGCGCCGGGCGCTTAAAAGCTGAGCCCACTTCACATCGAGAACGTCTGCGCCATGAAAACCATCACCTTTTATCTGGACTTCATCTCGCCCTATGCCTGGCTGGCTTTTGATGCCTTGCCGCAGGCGCTGGAAGGCATCAGCCACCGCGTCGTCTACAAACCGGTGGTGTTTGGCGCCATGCTCAAACACCACGGCCAGCTGGGCCCGGCCGAGATCCCGGCCAAGCGCGACTGGACCTACCGCCAGGTGCAGTGGCAAGCGCGGGCGCAAGGCACCCCTTTGCAATTGCCCGCGAGCCACCCCTTCAATTCGCTGGCCTTGCTGCGCTTGGCCACCGCTTGCGATGCGGACGGCACGCCTAACCGTTTCGTGTGCGACAAAATCTTCCGCCATGTGTGGTGCACCGGGCAAGACGCCGCCGATGCCGAGCGCCTGGCGGCTTTGAGCGCGGACCTGAAACCCGTGGGCGATGTGGCCAGCGACACCGTCAAGCAACAACTCAAAGCCCACACCGACGAGGCCATCGCCCTGAACCTGTTTGGCGTGCCCAGCTTCGTGGTCGATGGCCAGGTGTTCTGGGGCAACGACGCGCTGCCCATGCTGCGCGCTTATTTGCAGGGCGATCCATGGTTCCAGTCACCTGAATGGACCGGTGTGGCGCAGCTGCCGGTAGGTGTGCAACGCAAAGCCTGATGCGGGGAGCGCTGCGAAGCCCAGCGATTCCCTGAAGTTTGATCTGTTGCAAGTTGCGCATCAGGCAGTCCTGCCATCATGGGGCAGGAGACAAACATGCGACTGGCCCTGATTTCGGACATCCACGCCAACCGGCAAGCCTTGGACGCTTGCCTGGCGCATGCGCGCCAGCAAGGGGCTAGCCAGTATGCTTTTCTGGGCGATCTGGTGGGTTATGGGGCCGACCCTGTGGCGGTGCTTGACCAGGTCATGGCGTTGGCGGCTCAAGGCGCTTGGGTGTTGAAGGGCAATCATGACGAGATGGCCCTCAAGCCACCCCCACAAGGTGGTGAAGCCTCGCTGGGTTCGCAAGGCGCTCAGTGGACGCATGAGCAGCTGATGCCTGCACACCGTGATTTCTTGAGCGCCTTGCCACTCACTTTCAGCCACGAAGAGTTGTTGCTGGTGCATGCCAGCGCAGACCATCCTGAGGCCTGGCGTTATGTGGACGGCGAGCGTGCAGCAGGCCATTGCCTGGGTGTGGCCTTGTCGCAAAAACAGGGCCCCCATGTGATGGTGGGCCATGTGCATCACCAGACCTTGTATTACCAGGGGGCAGGGCGTATGTTGATGCGATTTGAGCCCCAAGCCGGCGTGCCGTTGCCCATGTCGCCCCACCGGCCCATGGTGGCCTGTGTGGGCTCGTGTGGGCAGCCCCGCGATGGCGATCCGCGTGCCATGTATGCCTTGTATGACCGCACGGCGCGCAAGATGAGTTTTCACCGGGTGGCCTACAACCATGCCGAGGCTGCGGCCGCGATTCGGCAGGCCGGACTGCCCGAGTTTTTCGCAGAACGACTGGAGCGTGGACGTTGAAACGCCTGAATCCTGGGGACGAGATTGACGGCTTCGAAATCGAAGCCTGTGTGCATGCGGGTGGCATGGCCCATATTTACAAGGTGATGTATGCCGCTGGTGAAGACGGCACGCGGCGGACATCCGAGTTTCCGATGGCGATGAAAATTCCGCGCATGACGGCCGGCGATGGCGCAGAAAACATCATCAGCTTCGAAGTCGAATGGCAGATCCTCAGCGAACTCAAAGGCACGCATGTGCCCCGCTTTGTGGCCGCCGGTGACCTGTTGCGTGTGCCTTATTTGGTCATGGAGTATGTCGAAGGTCGGACCTTGCAGCACTGGCTGGATCGGCGCGACAGCCTGACGGTGACCGAGATCGCGGCTTTGGGCGCCGCCATGGCACGTGCGGTGCACAGTTTGCACCAGCAAAACGTGTGTCACCTCGACCTCAAGCCCGCCAATGTGTTGATTCGTCCGGATGGCTCGGCCGTGATGCTCGACTTTGGCCTGTCGTGCCATGCGCACTACCCCGATTTGCTGGCCGAGGAATTGCGCAAGGCGGTGGGCTCCCCCGTCTGGATTTCGCCTGAGCAGGTGGTGGGCGTGCGGGGCGATCCGCGCAGCGATATCTTTGCGATGGGGGTGATGCTCTACGAGCTGGCCACGGGCAAGCTGCCTTTTGGCGAGCCTGCCACGCAAGGCGGTTTGCGCCAGCGTTTGTGGATGGACCCGGTGCCGCCGCGCAAGCACCGCGCCGACTTGCCCGCGTGGTTTCAGGAGGTGATCCTGAAGTGCCTGGAGCCCGTGGCCGCAGACCGTTACCCATCGGCTGCGCACTTGGCGTTTGATTTGGCCCACCCTGATCAGGTCAAGGTCACGGAACGTGGTCAGCGGACGCAAGGCACGGGGTTCTGGAAACACTTCAAACGCTGGATCCGTGCCAGCGGCATGGAGTACAAACCCAGCCCTGTTCCAGTGCAGCAGATTGAGCAGGTGCCCATCATCATGGTGGCCGTGCCACACCACGACGTGACCGATGCCACCTTGTACTCACTGCGCGAAGCCGTGGCCCGTTCGCTGGGCATTCGGCCTGGTGCGCGCCTGGCCTGTGTCACGGTGATTTCGCCAGGGCAGACCAGCAGCACCGAGTCCGAGAAAAGTGAAACCCGTGTGCACCGCTGGCATTTGAGCCGCCTGCAGCAATGGGCGCAGCCGCTCGATTTGGCTGAGCACCAGACCTCATTTCATGTGTTGGAGGCGAGCGATGTGGCCCATGCCTTGTTGACCTACGCCCAGGGCAATCAGGTCAACATGATCATCATGGGGGCGGCGACACACGGTCTGCAGATGCAGCGGTTTGTGGCCACTGTGCCGATCAAGGTGGCGATGGAGGCCACATGTACGGTGATCCTGGTCAAGCAGGGCTTGCCCTTCGAGCACCTGGCGGCGGTGTCCGCCTGATCTTCATTTCGCGCCAGACACTGAATCGCTGGCCGTCAGCTCGGCCAGTTCTTTTTCCCATCGGTTGACCAGCCAGGCGTTCACCACCGTCAGCAGCAAGAACAACAACACGCTGCCTTGTGCGGCCATCCAGAAGTTGAATGTCCAGTTGCCGAGTCGAAAGTCCAGATCACGGGCAAAGGGCACCCAGGCAAAACTGGCCAGGCACCAAATGCACAGCAGCACTTGGGTCAAGCGGCGGATTTTTCTGCGGATGGCTATGGCGGGGGGCGTGCTCACTTGAATCAGGGCTGGGTTTGTGGGGGCATGCCAAAGATTATTGATCGAAAGATGGATAGGGATTACCCGAGGAAAAACGCGATTTTTCACTCAGTGAAATTAAAACAAAGGGTTTCCACTTGGCGCGTAAGCTGCTGTTGGCAAACTGTCAGAACGGGGAAAGAGCAGGAGCCAAGAATCGCGCCAAGTTTCCGTGTCGGAGACTCTTTTTTGGAGACAGCTATATGGCTACAACAGCAGCCCGCCCGATGTCGGCGGAAGAGAAGAAGGTGATTTTTGCCTCTTCTCTGGGCACCGTTTTTGAGTGGTACGACTTCTACCTGTACGGCTCTTTGGCCGCCATCATCGCCAAGCAATTCTTCAGCGGTCTGGACGAAGGTTCTGCTTTCATCTTCGCCCTGTTGGCTTTTGCTGCCGGTTTCATCGTGCGTCCCTTCGGCGCGCTGGTGTTCGGTCGTCTGGGCGACATGATCGGTCGCAAGTACACCTTCCTGGTGACCATCCTGATCATGGGCGCATCGACTTTCATCGTCGGTGTTTTGCCCAACTACGCCAGCATTGGCGTGGCCGCTCCTGTCATCTTGATCTGCCTGCGCTTGCTGCAAGGCCTGGCACTGGGTGGCGAGTACGGTGGTGCTGCCACGTATGTGGCCGAGCATGCGCCTGCGGGCAAGCGTGGCGCGTACACCGCCTGGATTCAGACCACTGCGACCTTGGGCCTGTTCCTGTCGCTGATGGTGATTCTGGGTACCCGTGTGGCCATCGGTGAGGACGCTTTTGCTGACTGGGGCTGGCGCGTGCCGTTCATTGTGTCGATCGTCATGTTGATCATCTCGGTCTTCATCCGTCTGAGTATGAACGAATCGCCTGCTTTCGTGAAAATGAAAGCCGAAGGCAAGACCTCCAAGGCCCCTCTGACTGAAGCTTTTGGCCAGTGGAAAAACCTCAAAATCGTGATCTTGGCCCTGATCGGTTTGACAGCTGGTCAAGCTGTGGTGTGGTACTCCGGCCAGTTCTATGCTTTGTTCTTCCTGACCCAAGCGTTGAAAGTGGACGGCGCCACTGCCAACATCATGGTGGCTGTTTCCCTGATCATCGGTACACCTTTCTTCGTGGTGTTCGGTGCCCTGTCTGACAAGATTGGCCGCAAGCCGATCATCCTGGCTGGCTGCTTGTTGGCTGTGGTGACTTACTTCCCTGTGTTCAAGGCCTTGACCAAAGCGGCTAACCCAGACTTGGCAGCAGCGCAAGCTGCATCCAAAGTGGTGGTGGTTGCTGATCCAGCCGAGTGCTCGTTCCAGTTCAACCCCACAGGCACCAAGAAGTTCACCTCGTCTTGCGACATCGCCAAGCAACGCCTGGCCAACGCTTCGGTGAGCTACTCCAACGAAGTGGCCGCTGCCGGTACACCTGCAGTCATCAAGGTTGGCGAAACCGTGGTGAACGTCAAGTACTCTGCTGAAGACGTCGCCGCTGCCAAGGCTAAGGCCGAGGAAAAGCTGGCGGCCCTGAACGCCGCAGAACCCAAGGATGCCAAGGCCATCGAAGCTGCCACCAAGTCTGTCAAGGACCTGAGCAACGAGAAGACCGCTGGTGCCACCTTGCTGGGTTCCAACCTGGGCGCTGCCCTGAAAGCCGCTGGCTACCCCGCCAAGGCTGACATGGCCAAGTTCGACAAAGTCACCGTCATCGCCATCCTCACCTACCTGGTGATCCTGGTGACCATGGTGTACGGTCCTATCGCCGCCATGCTGGTGGAGATGTTCCCCACCCGCATCCGTTACACCTCCATGTCCTTGCCTTACCACATCGGTAACGGCTGGTTCGGCGGCCTGTTGCCCACCACCGCTTTCGCGATCGTGGCCCAGACCGGTGACATGTACAACGGCCTGTGGTACCCGATCATCATCGCCGGTGCCACAGTCGTGATCGGTGGCTTGTTCATCAAGGAAACCAAAGACGTCGACATCTACGCAGACGACTGATCTTTGTAAGCAACCCGAGGTGACTCGGGTGCTAAATTCAAGGCCTTCCCTCTGTGGAGGGCCTTTTTCATGACTGGAGATGAACGATGTGGAAAATTGCTGTGGGTTTTGCGGTCTTTGCGGCCATCGCCCTGTATGTGATCGGTAAAGGCGGCGACAGCCTGGACATGAGCGGTGAAAAGCACGGCGCTGACGCTGTGCATTCCGAGCCAGCCAAGGCCGATGCATCAGCGCCTGCTGCAGACGCCAGCGCCGCCAAGTAAGCGCACCGCTTGAACGCCCCTGTGTGGGGCGGCGAGCACAAAGCCACGCATCTGCGTGGCTTTTCTTTTGGGCGCCGGAAATGTCACGGTCTGCGCCCTAGAATGTTTGGCCTTCACCGAATAAAGCCAAGCCATGTCCCAAGGTCTCATCCGCATCCGTGGTGCCCGTCAGCACAACCTGAAAAACCTCGACCTGGACATCCGCACCGGCGAGTTGACGGTGGTCACCGGCCCCAGCGGCTCGGGCAAATCCAGCCTGGTGTTTGACACGCTGTACGCCGAAGGCCAGCGCCGGTATGTGGAGACCTTCAGCGCCTACGCCCGCCAGTTTCTGGACCGCATGGACAAACCGGCGGTGGACAAGGTCGAAGGCGTGCCCCCGGCGATTGCGATCGATCAGACCAACCCGGTGCGCAGTTCGCGCTCCACGGTGGGCACCATGACCGAGCTGAACGATCACCTCAAGCTCTCGTTTGCGCGGCTGGGGCAGTTGTTTGACAAGGAGACCGCGCAGCCTGTGCGCCACGACACGCCCGAGACGGTGTATGCCGAGCTGGCGCGCCGCGCCGCCCAGGCACAAGACCCTCGCTTGTATTTGACTTTCCCGGTGGAGTTGCCGGCCAACACCAGCGCCGAGCAGGTCGAGCAATGGCTGTCGGCCAGCGGCTTCACCAAGGTGCAGGCCGAACGCGAAGTGGCCACCCCCACCGGCCCGCGCAAAGTACTCGACGTGGTGGCCGACCGCTTCCGCTTGGGCAGCGCTGAAAAGATCCGTGTGATCGAGGCCATCGAAGTCGCCTTGAAGCGCGGCAGTGGCCGCCTCAATGTGTACGTGGAAAGTGACGCGGGCCAGGACCTGTGGCGTTTTTCCACCGGCCTGCATTGCCCCGACAGCGACTTGCGCTACACCGACCCGATCCCGTCGATGTTCTCGTTCAACTCGGCCGTGGGCGCCTGTGACACCTGCCGGGGCTTTGGCCGCGTGATCGGGGTGGACTACGGCCTGGTCATCCCCAACGACAAACTCACCTTGCGCGCAGGCGCCATCAAAACCATCCAGACCCCCGCCTGGAAAGAGTGCCAGGACGACCTGATGCGCCATGCCGAGGCCGAAGGCATCCCGCGCGACACCGCCTGGGCCCAGCTGTCCGAGGAGCACAAGCACTGGGTCATCCACGGTTCGCCCTTGTGGAAGGGCAAATGGAACCAGCAGTGGTACGGCATCAAGCGCTTCTTTGAATACCTGGAGAGCAAGGCCTACAAGATGCACATCCGCGTGCTCTTGTCCAAGTACCGCAGCTACACCGAATGCCCCACCTGCAAGGGCGCACGCCTGAAGACCGAGAGCCTGCTCTGGCGCATGGGCTCTGCTGATGACGCCAACGCCGTGTTGCCCCCCGCTCAGCGTTTCATGCCCGCGGGCGTGAAGTGGACCCGTGCCCAGCTCGAAGCTTTGGCTGGTCTGAGCCTGCACGACATGATGATCATGCCGATCGATCAGCTGCGCCGCTTCTTTGACCGCATGAGCGCCACCGCCGTGGCCGAGGCTTCGCAAGACGCCGAAGCGCAAGCCTTGAAGCTGCTGCTCGAAGAAATCACCACCCGCCTCAAATACCTGTGTGACGTGGGCATCGGCTACCTCACACTCGACCGCCAAAGTCGCACCCTGAGCGGCGGCGAAGTGCAGCGCATCAACCTCACCACGGCCCTGGGCACATCCTTGGTAAACACCTTGTTCGTCCTGGACGAGCCCAGCATCGGCCTGCACCCGCGCGACATGAACCGCATCACCCAGGCCATGCGCCGCCTGCGCGATGCGGGCAACACCCTGGTGGTGGTCGAGCACGACCCGGCCGTGATGCTGGCCGCAGACCGCATGATCGACATGGGGCCAGGCCCCGGCGAGCGTGGTGGCCAGATCGTGTTCGACGGCAGCACCGCCGACCTGCGCAACGCAGACACCCTGACCGGCGCTTATCTGGGCGGCCGCAAGCAAGTGGGCCTGGGCTTCAAGCGCATGGTCACCGACAGCACGCCGCGTTTGATTTTGGAAGGAGCGCGTGAGCACAATCTGCAAAACATCAGCGTCGATTTTCCGCTGCAGCGCCTGGTCACCATCACCGGTGTCAGCGGCTCGGGCAAGTCGAGTTTGATCCAGGATGTGCTGGCCCCGGCGCTGATGCGCCACTTTGGCAAGGCCACCGAAACCCCCGGCGCGCACGACCGCCTGCTGGGCGCCGACCACCTGAGCGATGTGGTGTTTGTGGACCAGTCGCCCATCGGCAAGACGGCCCGCTCCAACCCGGTGAGCTATGTGGGCGCGTGGGACGCGATCCGCGAAATCTTTGCTACCGCGCCCCCGTCGCGCCAGCGTGGCTACACGGCCAGCAAGTTCAGCTTCAACAGTGGCGACGGCCGCTGCCCCACCTGCGGCGGCTCGGGGTTTGAGCACGTCGAGATGCAGTTCTTGAGCGATGTGTACCTGCGTTGCCCCGACTGCGATGGCAAACGCTACCGTCCCGAAATTTTGGAGATCACCATCGAACGCCAGGCCATCGGTGGCCAGCCCCGCCTGCTGAATGTGGCCGACATTCTGGACCTCACCGTGAGCGAAGCGGCTGCCTTGTTCGCGCAAGACCGCGACGTGATCCGCGCCCTGCAACCCATCGTGGACGTGGGCCTGGAATACGTGCGCCTGGGCCAGCCCGTGCCCACCCTGTCGGGCGGCGAGGCGCAGCGCCTCAAGCTCGCGGGCTTTCTGGCCGAAGCCGCCAAAAGCGCCGCCAAGAGCCGACAGAGCCTGGCGCGCAAAGGCACGCTGTTTTTGTTTGACGAGCCGACCACTGGCCTGCACTTTGACGACATCGCCAAGCTCATGCGCGCACTGCGCAAGCTGCTCGAAGCCGGTCACTCGCTCATCGTCATCGAGCACAACCTGGACGTGATCCGTGCCAGTGACTGGCTGATCGACCTGGGCCCTGAAGGTGGCTACGCCGGTGGCCTGATCGTGGCCCAAGGCACGCCCGAAGACGTGCGGCAACATGCGACCTCGCACACCGGGCTGGCGCTGCGGGAATACGCCGAGTCGATGGGCGAGGTGGGGGCCGTCAGGGAAAAAGGCGTGGGCGATTGGGGGAGCGAGGCTGGGCTGGAACCGGGCTCCTCAGACGTCGCTTCGCGCCACACATCGTCACCCGCTGCCAGCCCAGCTTCGCGCGGGGCCCGGAAAGCACAAGGCCCGAACGCCATCCAGATCGTCAACGCCAAAGAGCACAATCTCAAGAACCTGAGTGTCAACATCCCGCGCGGCCAATTCAACGTGGTCACCGGCGTCAGTGGTTCGGGCAAATCCACGCTCGCGTTTGACATCCTGTTCAACGAAGGCCAGCGCCGTTACCTCGAAAGCCTGAACGCCTACGCGCGCTCCATCGTGCAGCCCGCAGGCCGCCCCGAGGTCGATGCCGTGTACGGCATCCCGCCCACCGTGGCGATCGAGCAGCGCCTCTCGCGCGGTGGCCGCAAATCCACCGTGGGCACCACCACCGAGGTCTGGCACTTCTTGCGGCTCTTGTACGTCAAGCTGGGCATCCAGCACTGCGTGCACGACGACACGCCGGTGCAGCCGCAAACGCCCGACAGCATCGCCGCGCAGCTGATGACCCAGTTCAAGGGCCAGCACATCGGCCTGCTGGCGCCGTTGGTGGTCAACCGCAAGGGCGTCTACACCGAGCTGGCCGATTGGGCTCGCCCACGCGGCTACACGCACCTGCGGGTGGATGGCGAGTTCTTGCCCACACAGGGTTTTCCGCGCATCGACCGCTTCAAGGAACACAACATTGAATTGCCGGTGGCCAGTCTGGATGTGTTGCCCTCACAAGAGACGGCACTGCGCAAAGCGCTGGCCACCGCGCTGGAGCATGGCAAGGGCGTGATGCATGTGCTCAGCGATTTGGATAACTTGCGCGAAGCCATGTTCAATGGCGAGTCCACCGCCCGCATTGGCCAGCACCGCGTGTTCTCGACGCTGCGCGCCTGCCCGGCGTGTGCCACGTCGTATGCCGAACTCGATCCGCGTTTGTTCTCGTACAACAGCAAGCACGGTTGGTGCCCCGACTGCGTGGGCACGGGGGTCAAGCTCAGCAAGGACGAGCGCAAGGTGTTCGACGACTCGGTGCGTGACGACAAGGAAAAAGGCCGCGAGCAAACTTTTTCCGAACCTGAGATCGAAGACCTGGCCGATGTGGCTTGCCCCACATGCGAAGGCACCCGCCTGAACGCCACGGCCCGCGCCGTGCGCCTGAGCGCGGCCAACGGCGAGGCCTGGCGCATCACCGACATCGCTAGCCTGTCGGTCAGCGATGTGCGCCAATGGGTGGACAAGCTGCAGCTGGTGGGCCGCGATGCCGACATCGCCCGCGACCTGGTGCCCGAGATCAAGAGCCGCCTGGAGTTTCTGGAAGAGGTGGGCCTGGGCTACCTCACGCTCGACCGGGGTGCGCCCACGTTGTCCGGTGGCGAGGCGCAGCGCATCCGCCTGGCCGCGCAGCTGGGCAGCAACCTGCAAGGCGTGTGCTATGTGCTGGACGAGCCCACCATTGGCCTGCATGCGCGTGACAACCAGATCCTGCTGAACGCCCTGCACAAGCTGGGCGACAAGGGCAATACCTTGGTGGTGGTGGAGCACGACGAAGACACCATCCGCCGCGCCGACCACATCATCGACATCGGTCCCAGTGCGGGCAAACGCGGTGGCCGTCTGGTGGCCGAAGGCTCGGTGGCCGACATCACCGCATCGGCCGATTCGCAGACCGGGCGTTATTTGCTGCATGCAATGAAGCATCCGATGCAAGTGCGGCGGGCGGTGGTCACGCAAGAAGAAATGCGTCATTCCCGACTTGATCGGGAATCCATGGATCCTCGGGTCAAGCCCGAGGATGACAAGAAAAAAAATTCCGCTGATGACAAGAAAAACAAGCATGGAGATGACAAGCCAAGCATGCCTGAAATGCGTCATCCTCGCGAAAGCGGGGATCCATCTGCTGCGAAGGCACAGGCACTCAGCGACGCTACAGCACCGCTGCAATGGCTCACCCTGACCGGCGCCAACCTGCACAACTTGCGCCAAGTCGATGTGCAGGTGCCCCTCAAACGCTTGGTCGCCGTCACGGGTGTCAGCGGCTCTGGCAAGTCCACCCTGGCCCGTGATGTCTTGCTGGCCAATGTGCAGGCGCTGGTCAGCCAGCGCTCGACCTTTGCCGGGCGCACCGCGCAAGACGCAGGCCAGCGCGTGGCCTTGTCCGCTTGCAGCGGCGTGCAAGGCTTTGAGACCATCGACCGTGTGTTGGAGGTCGATCAGACCCCGATTGGCAAAACGCCGCGCTCCTGCCCGGCCACCTACATCGGTTTTTGGGACACGATCCGCAAGCTGTTTGCCGAAACTCTGGAGGCCAAGGCGCGTGGCTACGCGGCCGGGCGTTTCAGTTTCAACACCGGCGAAGGCCGCTGCCCCAGTTGCGAAGGGCAGGGCATGCGCACCATCGAGATGAGCTTTTTGCCCGATGTGAAAGTGCCTTGCGAAACCTGCCGGGGTGCGCGCTTCAACCCCGAGACGCTGGCCGTCACCTGGCGCGGCAAGAGCATTGGCGATGTGTTGCAGATGGAAGTGGATGAAGCGGTGGAATTCTTCGCCACCATGCCCAGCATCGCGCACCCGCTGCAATTGCTCAAAGACGTTGGCCTGGGCTACCTGACTTTGGGCCAGCCTTCACCCACGCTCAGCGGTGGAGAAGCCCAGCGCATCAAGCTGGTGACCGAGCTGACCAAGGTGCGCGACGAAGTCGGCAAGCGCGGCAACAAGGCGCCGCACACCCTGTATGTGCTGGACGAACCCACCGTGGGCCTGCACATGGCCGACGTGGACAAGCTCATCAGCGTGCTGCACCGCTTGGTCAATGCGGGTCAAAGCGTGATCGTGATCGAACACGATCTGGATGTGATCGCCGAAGCCGACTGGGTGATTGACCTGGGGCCTGAAGGTGGCAACGCCGGAGGCCGCATTGTGGCCGCCACGACGCCTGAGGCCTTGGTGATCTTGGGCACTCACACCGGCAAAGCCTTGGCACCCGTGCTGGCACGGGTGTGAGCATCATTCGCAGATGGCCCCCGGGTCTTCGCCCGGGGTGACAAGCGCAAGTGGGGCTGACTCCTCGGGCGGAGTGACAAGCTTTGAGCTTTGACGCCCATCTGACATGTCATCCCACCTTAAATGTCATCCCGGACTTGATCCGGGATCCATGCCAGATGGATTACAGGCTTGCCAAATGCCACAGCGACGTGACCTCCGCCGCCCGCGCTGCGTGCAGCGGGTCGGTGGTGTCCTGGGCTTTGCCGTGCACCGGCTTCACGTCCAAGCGGCCCAGCACTTGCAGACCGGCGTCTTGTATCCAGCCCAGCAGGGCCTCGCGTGTGCGCAGGCCCAGGTGTTCGGCCAGGTCTGAGAGGATCAGCCAGCCTTCGCCGCCTTCGCACAGGTGCGCTTTCAGACCGGCCAGAAAGCCCTTGAGCATCTGGCTGCCTTCGTCATAGACCGCTTGCTCCAGAACGGATGTCGGTCGGGCGGGCAGCCAGGGGGGGTTGCACACCACCAAGGCGGCCTGGCCGGGCGGGAACAAATCGGCTTGCAACAGTTGCACCTGGTTTTGCAAACCCAGGCGTTGCAGGTTGTCGCGGGCGCAGACCAGTGCACGCTCGGCCATGTCGGTGGCTACCACCTGTTTGGCGCCGCGCCGCGCCAGCACGGCGGACAGCACGCCGGTGCCCACGCCGATGTCAAAGGCCACCGGGTGTTCTTTCAAAGCCGCAGGCAGTGGTGCCTTGGCCACCAGCCCCACATACTCGCCACGCACCGGCGAGAACACGCCGTAATGCGGGTGGATGCGCAGGTCCTCACCCAATGCAGGGACTTCGACGCCGTTCTTGCGCCATTCAAAAGCGCCGATCACGCCTTGCAAGGCACGCAGCGAGATCACCGAAGCTTGGCCCATGGCTGGGCCAAAGGCTTGCGCACAAGCTTGCTTGGCGTCGGGGGCGCGGCGCAGGCCGATGCCGTAGTCACCGTCCAATTCGATCAGCACCTGGCTCAGCACGCGGGTGCGCTGCGCTTGGGCCTGGCGGTGCGTGTGAAAGGCCGCACCGGGCATTGCAGGCGCTGACGTGTCGGCTTTTTTGCGTTTGGCCTTTTGCGGTTTGTCGATGCGGCGCGCCAGGGCTTGCAGCAATT
>Ga0228701_1000825_pt1 | contig 23221 bp, 25 predicted proteins | sample McNCre117_Aug_MG_2_FD_178017 | JGI IMG/M metagenome (GOLD analysis project Ga0228701, IMG submission 178017) | Freshwater microbial communities from McNutts Creek, Athens, Georgia, United States - 11-17_Aug_MG | ecosystem: Environmental > Aquatic > Freshwater > Creek | place: USA: Georgia...
CAACGCACACTGTCGATACCTTCTAGCACCTTCGACATGATTTACAACCCTCGTTGCTATCGCAGCACTCGCCGCTTTCGGCGCACAAGCTCAATCTACTGTTACTTTGAAGGGCACTTTTGACCCAACAGTGCAACAACAAAAAACCGGTTACGGTAATGGCGGCAATTCCTCTACCCAGGGCATGTCTAACAACGGCCAAGGCACTTCACAAGTGACTTTCTTGGGTACTGAAGATCTGGGCGGCGGCTTGAAAGCCAACTTCTTGGTTGAAAACGATTTCAACGCATCTAAAGATGGCACCGCTAACATCGGTTCTGGTGGTGGCGAAGTGTTCGTTGGCTTGTCTGGTGGCTTCGGTGCTTTGCAAGTTGGCGCTCCTAACACTCCATCTTTGGATGTTTCTGGCCGTACTCCTTTCGGTACAAAAATCGGTTCTGGCTTTGCTAACGGTGGCGGTTCTGGCACCGGCAAAGGCACTACAACGTTTGGCGTGCAAGGTGTTGGTCACGTGCGTGAAAACAACTCTGTTGTTTACACAGCACCAACCATGTCTGGTTTCACGCCTAAAGTTGGTTACCAATTCAACACTGATGCCATTGCAGAAGCTAACGTTAACGCTGCGGCAACTAAGCGTGCCGCTGCACGTACAGACTTGGGCCTGAGCTATGTCAATGGTCCTTTGACTGCTGTGATCGCTCAGTACCAACAAAAAGACGTGTACAAGCAAACTCACGGTTATGTGGCTTACCAAATCGGTGCTTTGAAGGCTACTTATGGTTTCAACCGTGACAACCGTTTGGCTGCTGTTACCGGTAAAGACTACATCGCTGCGACAACACCTGGTGCCGCTGGTAACTACACACCAGGCGTGACTGGTTACACAGCTTTGTCTCAAGGCAAGTTGGCTGGTCAAAACATCGCTGCTGACTACGCTTTGGCTTCCAACATCAACTTGTTGGCCAACGTTGGTAAATTGAACGACAAGACTACTGACAACTTCGATCGCAAGATCTCTGCTGTTGGCGTCAAGTACACAATGAGCCCACGTACCTCTTTGTACGTACGTGCTGTGAACGAATCTTTGAGCAACACTACAAAGAACTGGGACAAGACAAGCATCAAAACAACTTTGGTTGGCTTGCAACACAACTTCTAATCCCCCCGCTGGCATAGCCAGTTAAGGATTTAAAAGTCTAAAACCCCATCGTGGCAACACGGTGGGGTTTTTTATTGCTGATATGAAAACCCTAATTTAAGGTTTTCTGTTTTGTCTAGAAAAATTGGCAAAATTAGAAAAACCTTAATTTAAGGATTTCTAGATGGCCAACAAAAAAACGCTTGATGTTCAACTGGTCCAGTTGGTCACGGACATGGGGCACTATGACGTGCTCCAAAAGCTAACAAACGAGCAAGAGCGTTTGGTCATGGCGAATGTATACATGTGGTGGCGTGATGCACGGCAAGTAGATGGGTACTTGGATGAGTGCTACAAGCAGCACAACATCACACACAACAAAACGCGAGATGGTTTGAATTTCAATCCATTGCTCAAACTGTGCACATCCGGCAATATTTCAAGCAACGACCTAACCACATGGTCAAAAGCGTTGAAGGTGCTGCACAAAGACTTTGAAGCACACCCCAAACATTACGCCCATGACCCAATTGGCAGCTTGTGTCACTTCATCAAGCAAAAGGGTGGTAAGACGGGATTGGCTGGCTATCACTTTGAATCCAGTGATGATGAGGATTTGGCAATAGCAGACGTTGGACTGTATACGTTGCACGAAACCGAGTTTTTACCAGCACTGCAACAAGCGGCTAGAACGCACTTTGATGCAAAACCTCAAGCATCCATTGCTTTGCCAGCATTGCAAACAACAGCTGATGGATACAGCGTTGTCATTGTTAAAAAGCAAGGCAATGGCTACGCATTGGTTGGCACAGCGAATGACACAAAGTTAATCAATACAGCATTGGTAGCAACCTATCAAAGTGATTTTGAAGCGTTGCCACTGACCATGCGTGTTGTGCTGGAGCCGCTGCATATTTTGAACGTCCCCAAAACTCTGGCAAGCAGCACAGACAAGTTGATCGAGACAAGTAACTTGATTGATGCATGGGACCCGAAGCGGCGCAAAGAAAAAGCCTATAAGCGATTAACGTATGTAGCTGACCAGCAGCTGTTTTTGTTGAGCAATATGCAAGTGGATGCAGGCGTTGTCGTCAAAGCTAAACCAAAAAGCGAAGTCATCACTCGTAAGCATGGCGATTTGCATTTGAGCAACAGCACGAGACAGTCTATTGAAGTTCGTTTGCTGCACCAAGGCGCATTCAATCTGTTCAAGCCGTCAGCAGAACAAAAATTTAAAAACGTACCCGCAGGTTTCCTTGCAGGCTGTTACGTGGACTTGGAGACTAAGCTGGATATTGAATCGGCAGACGGCGTGACTGCAGCAGACATCAAGCAGCACACAACAAATCTTCATCATCCACCACTGTCATTCATGCCTTTTTACAAAGCATTTGGCGATTCGAGAGTGCAGGTGATTAACAAGACCAAACGCATAAAGCCAGCATGGCACGCAACGGTTGATTTGAATTGGTTGCGATTTGCGGGCGCAGAGTTTTTTGACAAGTGGATTGTTGAGTACGGCAAGAAGTCCACTCGTCCAGTCAACAAAACACTTGGACTAGCACTAGCTTCGAATGCAATCACCATTGCGTACGAGTTTGATGATGAGCTCGGATTTGACAGCGTAAAGCAAATTGCACTGCCCAGCAAGTCGGCAAAAGGAGCCGTTGAGTTATTAATGCGGTCTGCGGACTTTGCATTTGTAGTTCGGCAAATTGCAGATTTGAATGTGTTGGGTGATATTGAACTGCTGGCTGATAGCGATGCTTTGGTGTTGAAGTTCGAAACAACAGCAAGCAGCTATGAGTGCTGGATTCCTGCTTGCGATGAGAAAGGTGAACGCAGCAGCAAGCATTTCAATGCATACGAGGTTGTGCAGAGCGATACTTTCAAAATGCACATTGACCCCGAAGACGATGTGCCCGAGCCCACGGCAGAAGAAATGGAATTGCTGCGGGCAAACATTGAGAGGATAAAGCTCAAGAAGCAAAAAGCTAAGAAGAAGGCCATGCGATGAAACAGCCAGACAACTTTGTTTTGGCTGGGCCGCATGACTCAGCGATTTACTTGCCTGCTGTAAATCCTGAATATGCCGATGTGGTCAACACAACTGTGACAGCCAATCGTCCACTGCCACCAAATTTTGATATGGGTGACTTGGAGTTTTGGACTGGCAATAGCAAGTTGTGGAATCACAAATTCTTGCTGCACTCGATTGGGGGTTACAAAGTTGGCGCTGATACACGTGGTTCACTGTTCAGCAAGAAAGCTGATGACTTTTGTATGGTGGGCGACAGTGGTGGATTCCAAATTGGCAAAGGTAGCTTGAATGGCTTGGTCAATTTGCGTGAAGGCATAACGGGTGAGCAAGCTGTTGCGGGTTGGAAGGACAACTACGACACGAAGATTTGGATCATTGATTGGCTAGAGCAATACTGCACGTATGCAATGACACTGGATATGCCGCTATGGGCAAGTTTGCCGAGCAACACTAAATCCCCATTTCACAACTGCACCGATGAGCAACTGTTGGCAATGACGCTGGAGAACTTGGCGTTGATTGACAAAGAAAAGCGAGGTCGCACCAAATGGCTCAACGTAGTGCAAGGCACAACACCAGCAAACACATTGGCTTGGTGGAATGGCGTTAAACAATACAGGTTTGGTGGATGGGCGTTAGCAGGAACAGCGGGTTGGAGAGGTGGGCTGTTCAACATGTTGACCATCATTTTCACAATGCGTGATGACGATGCATTTGATCGTGGTTTGGATTGGTTGCATGTGTTGGGCGTTTCGCAACCTAAATGGGATGTTTTTTTGACTGCAATTCAAAACGGTTTGCGTAAAAGAAATCCAAAGCTGCAAATTAGCTGCGATAGTGCCTCGCCGTTTTCAAGTGCTGGCGCAAGGGATGAGTATGCAACTCCCCCTGCACTTGGTCCGAATGAAAGCGATTGGACTGTTCGGTTTGAATCCATTAAAGCCACAAAGAGCTATGCAGACCCTACAAACAAAATCCCATTTCCTGTGCACTCACCTCTTGGCAGGCAGTTGTACATGCATCACTTAGTAGTTAATGACAGCGAGTTTTCTGGACGACGAATTGATTTGCTTTCCAACATGTTGCTGGCTAACAGCAACACGTGGGTCTATTTGGATGCTGGGCGCAGGGCAAACAACTTGGCGTTTGGTGGCGGTAGAAAAAATTTGCCACCCGATTACGCACAAGTGCTTGACGTGATTGAAGCTGCGTTTTCGGCGAGAGACTGGCGCAGTGTGCTTGATGCAAACAAGGCACTGCTCGACCGTGCTGCGCCGTGAGCCAAAAACCTTAATTTAAGGTTTTCAAACCAATTCAACTCCTTTGTACGAAACAACATGAGCATCAAAAAACAGACGATTGTTCGCTTTAGGTTAGATGCAATACCTAACTTGCCAGAAAAAATATGGACTGAAGTCGACGAGTACTCTGGTAAAGAATGGGAACTTCCGCAAAACCCCGAATCATTGGAATCGCTAATTGGTAAAACAGAATCGGATAGGCTGTATGCGATAAAGAGCAGCGCCGAATGTAATGTGCAGTTGCGTGAAGCACTCAGCCCATACTTAAAAAGTAAGGATAAACAGGCTCGACTTTTAGCTATTGAGTGGGTGGTCTACGATTGGGGACATGTTCGTGGAAAAAGTGAAAAACACGAAAAATGGCCTGAGCAGCTAAAGAAGTTTGAACCAGATGTGATCAATGATTTCATCAGTGCAAATTACCAAAATCGCATTGCATCTTGGAGCAAGGTGCTGGGATTTGCAGACAGTAGCAATTACGCAATCTACGATGCTCGTGTAGCAATGTCGCTGAATGCAATTTTGGACAATACAAGCTACAAGTACCGTTTTTATATGCCTCCGCCAAGCTCTACAAAACTATCTGGCTTGTTCAGTAATATCAAAAATCATGTCGCAGGGCATTACGCTGGCAAGCAACCTACGTACTTAGGTTACTTTGACTACATGGACTTGCTCAATGCATTTGTCGACAGGGGGCTTGCTCTAAGCGTACTTGAAGCAGAAATGAGATTGTTTGCACACGGGATGACTTTTGCACAACGATACGCAGAAAAACATAATTTGCCTTACCAAAATTGAAGGCTTAGTTTTAAACAAACCACAACGTGTATCAAATCAACTCGACAGCGTTACGTTTCATGTCGTCGTTCACGTCAATGTATTTTTGAGTGACAGCGATGCTGCGATGACCTGCAAGTGATGCCAGCACACGAACGCCAATGCCTTTGCTGGCTAGGTTGGTGATGAAGCTGCGTCGCATAGTGTGACTGCTGGCGCCTGAAATACCAGCTTGCTTGAACAACCAGAAAAAATGCTGCGTCAGTACATTCGCACTAAAGCCTTTGCGTCCAGCAGTCACAAACAGCGGCTCTTTTGCATTGATTGGCTTACGTAGGGCAAGATAGCTCTGCAGTTCATCTTGGAGCTTTTGCGAAATGAACACTGTACGGGGATGACGACCTTTGGTCTGTTCAGCACTTAGTCTGATTTCGGCTTTAACTGTGCCATCCGCATTCATTACGTCACTGACTTTCAAACTGGCAATTTCACCAACTCGCATTCCTGACCAGTAACCAGTTAGGAGCATGACGCGATTGCGAAGTGCAAATTTACGTGTTGTGATGTGGGCAAGAACTTGGTCTAGTTCTGCTGGGGTGAGTGTTTTAGCTTGTGCCATGTTGTTCGTTCCTTTTCATAAATAAAAACGCATGTACAAGTGTGTTTTCATTGCTAAAAAGATGCGACCGAAACCCGAAGCACTCACGGGTTATTTTTTCTTCAATGATTTCAAGTGGTTACAGCATCGCCAAATAAAAACGTAATTTTCTTTGGTGTTTGTATTTAGCTTTATTTCAAACGGGCTGTGTTCTAAAGACGACAGCTATACAGCGATTGCATAAAACAGCGTAGCAGCGTTCGTTTCAAGCGCCAGCACCCCAAAAGCCGCACCGAGCAAAGATCAACGCTTAAAACGTGGTTTTACGCCCCGTGTGCTTCGCTGCACAGCAGGGCTGTATGAACAGAAGTGTGCACTGCCAGAATTAGGTCGTATTTCTTTGAAGAAGAAAACAAACTGTGTGCATGAAACAGTTTGACCCAACCCAACTAGCTTTGTTCACTGGCACACAGCACCACTACCGTTTAACCCGCAAGCATTTGCTGACTGATGGCACCAAATACTTGGCTGATGCAGCTGGTGCGTACTGGTTGATGGATGCCATAGCAAGCCATTTGCAGGAAATCGGAATCAGTGATTGGTTCGTCTTGGTACGAATGCACGTGGAGGGCTCAACTGCAACGATGATCTATGAAGATGGCAATGGACAAGAACATGCACGTCAAGACATCGGATACACAGATTTTCCATTGCCATCTATCTCAATTTACGCCTGCTTCGATGGCACGTATTGGGTGTTGATGCTTCCAAGTGAGTATTGATTCCATCACGTAAAAGCGAACTGACGTTCGCTGTGCATTCACAAAACACGCATCGCTTTCGCTCGCAGTTTTGCTCTGCACTTATTTGAAAGAAGTAGTAGAGGTCGAACGCAACGCTTGCGTTGTGTGAGATGCATTGGGTTCATTTAGATAGATTCGAATGGTCATGCGACGGCTATACGCTGGTTGAACCAAAACGCATAACCGTCGCCGTGTGTTTCATTTGAGTGAGTTCTCACGTGCCACACGACTGCAATGGAGTTTGACGCAAGACGAATGTATTGAAACTTGCAATCTGCAGCATGTGCAGCAACTCTGCGGCTTTCACTTTGAGCACATGCCATTGCAGCAGCATGTGAAGTGCGGGGTCATTAGCCGTCATATTCCAACCCGCGTTTGTGCTATTTTTTACCGAGTAACTTACTCGTGTGTTTGCCTAAATGGAGCCTTAATGTGAGCCTGTGTTTTTTCTTTTCGTCAACTTTGCGAGCTTGCGTTGAACCTGTTTTGTAATGTTCAAAACTTTGAAGCATTGGCCTTGCGTAATCTTGTCACGTTTGCTGCTTCTTGCGGCACGCAGAAAGTTGTTCAGTACTGCTGCTTGGTTTTGTTCTAAAAGAGCGCCATGATTTCTTAGTGTTGTCGTAGCAAGGCTTTGTGCTTGAAAAAGTTCAGCAGTACCCACATAGATTTGATTGATGCCGATGCCCTTGCTTTTTAGCCATGCTTCTGTTTTGAGTTGGTCTTTAATATTTTTGAAATCGTTCATGCAAATATTTATCTTGCGCCAAACAAAACCATAAAAAATCAAGCCAAATCATTGGAAACCTCACGGCTTGAGTAAATACAACATGCGCCTACAAGAATTCGCCACTCAAACCAAAACGCCCGATCAACTTCGAATTGACTCTCTCAAAGCTGCCAAAGACAGAGCGTCACAAGCTGTTGCGGTGGAACGTCAACGCCAAAAAGTAGCTAAAGCACAGAAGACATTGACAGCTGCAAAGCTGCCTACTCAACCGAAAACTGATGCGTATCGTTGAAATTTCCATGCCACTTCGCACATTTACCGCAACAGTTCGGGTTGTTGTTGGAAGTACTCAAGTCATGTTACGAACCAAAATTGATGCTGATGGCATCACACAAGCTCGCACCTTGCTTCAACGCCTATATGGCGCTGGCAATGTGTTGAGTATCAGATAAGTCAATCAGCCGTCAAAAAATTCAGCAGCTCTTTCTTTGCCTGTGCAGTTACTGCTGGGTTAAATGCATTGGTATTGGTGCACCCTTTGCTTTGGCACGCAGCTGGCTCATGAAATGAGAATGTACGCCCTTGATCCCAGCCGTGCGTTGCTTCGGGATAGACGACAACGCTGGTCAACGCTTTTTGTGTTTCACTGGTTAGTGCCTCTTTGAACGACGTGCATGCAGCAGCGTCTTTGTCGTTGTAATCGTCTTGCCCTGCTGCGAACAATTTCATCGGGGTGTTAGTCCAGTGGTCCATAAAGCCTTCTGGGAAATCTTGAAGACGTTCTTTAAAGAACCACGAATTGGTGTCGCGTTTGATCAATTTGGGGTAGAACCAGCAAACAGGATAGAGGGCTGCAACTTTACTAATTTTGATCGGCACTGAAAGAAACTTCTCTGACGCCCACTGCGTCGCCATGAACACACTCAAGTTGGCGCCATAAGAAGTTCCAATGATCGAGACATGGCCCATGTCCACATCGGGTTGTGTGCTGAGGAAATTAATTGCTCCCATTGCCTTGGCAAGGCTTTCGCCATATGTGGTCTTTGTTGGTCTGCGGAACATAATGGGTTCCACGGTAATGAAGCCATTTCGCGTGAGCAATTCAACATACTGCTTGTTGGTCCCCGCGTCCCATCCTCCCGAGTGATGCAGGATGACTACAGCGGGCTTTTTGCCTTCAGTCGGAGCTCTGCTGATAACGGCATCCAATTTTTCGGTTGTGCCGTTCAAAGTTTTGTATGCATAGCTGATGTGATTTTGTGCAGTCGAAACAGTCGTCACTAGCAATAATGCGATAGACAAGAGTTGGTTTTTGATATTCATATCGCTCCTACTGTGCTTTATTATTTTTATTTGAATCATCCAAGTTTGAGTCATGTGCTGCTCAGTGTTTTCACTTAGTGCTCAATACGTGAAAACCTTAAATTAAGGTTTTTCCAATGCCCCGCCAATCTTGCGGGTTGCTGGTCGCCCAAATGCCCGCATGATCACAAAATTACCTGTGCTTTATCAAACAACTGAAAGGAAAAGCACATGTCTACTTCCGCACTCGCATCACTCAAACTCACAACTGCTCGCAAGCCTCGTGCATTGCCAGATGTGGTCAAGCGCCGCAATAAGTTGATCGGCAAATTAACTGATCAGCGAGAACTTGCAATTGCAATCATTGAAGGACGCAACTTCACACCCCAACGCCTTCGCACAGTTGTTGATCGCACAACGGGCGAACGCACAGTGCGTGAAATGCCCGTGCGTATTAAGGCGTGGTGGTGGACAGGCGAAAAGAACGAAACACTGCTGAGTGTCTTTTATGGCAGCAAGACGCTGGAATTAAGCAAAGGCAAATCAGCAATTGAAATTGCCAGTGTCAAAGACCTGCCAGCTGTGTTTGACACATTGATCAATGCAACATTGAACAGCGAACTGGACGCACAGATTGAAAGCGCCAGCACCAAGCTGCGAGATGGGTTTAAAAAATAACGTGACTGTGGGCGTGCTTGCTAAGTGTGAGTGCGCCTGCTTTGCAGCATTGCAATGTTTTGCTCGCCAGTCACTGTGCTCGCATAGTGGTTGTTGATCACTTCCACGCTGGTTCGTGCATTTCGTGCCAGTGTGATTAAGTCAATGCCTTGCCCATACAGCAATCGGAACGTGATGGCGCTGTGACGCAGACTGTACAAACTGCGAGGGTGCCCATGTGGGTTGAGTTTTAACCCTGTGTGTTCAAGCACCCAGTTGAACATGGTGCTCAGCACAGCCAAAGCGTGGGTTCTGTTTTTTAACTCAGGCAGCAGCAGGTAATCGTTGGGTTTTGCGTCTGGTCTGTGCTTGCAGATTTGCTCATAAATGCGAACGGCAGGGCGTAGTGTGACGATGGGCGCACTATGCAGTTTGGTCTCAGGCAGGGTAAGTCGCAAATAGGTGTTCTTGCCTCGTATCACTTCAACATGTCTGTGCTTGAGTTTTGTTAAGTCGCCAGGTCGCAAGAAGCAGTTGACCATCAAGCTTATTGACCAAGCCATTTCTGGTGGCATGCGGTGATCGTTGTATGCCTGTTTGATTCGCTTACGCATTTCTTTTTTGCTCGCAGGATGTTGCACACCACGCAGTGCACGTGCAGCTCGGAGCAATTGCCAATACTCTGTGGGTGTGAAAGCACCACGTGATGCAGACTTGACTTTGATTTTGGGAATGTCAGGTGCCTGCTCTATCGCACCAATACGCACAGCATGGATAAGCACCTTGCGAACAGTGATTAGGTAGTTGCTGACGGTTGTGGTCGTGTGCTTGATGCTCAGCGTTTGTGCGAACTCTTGCAACATTTGGTAGGTGATCGCACTGGGAAGCATTGCGCCAAAGTGTGGGAGCACATATGCATCTAACCTGTTGCGAAACATACGCAAGCTGCCTGCACCAAATTCACCCCGCTCCATTCGTGCATGTTCGTTGGCATATACCTGTGCAGCAATGGCACCAAACGTCAACGCTTGTGGCTCGCTTGTCGTGCGGGAAGTTTTGGGGGCGATTGCAGCACTTGGTTCAAGCTGAGAGATATGGCGCTTGGCGAGTAGGCTTTCATAAAACCAACGAGCGAAACGTTGAGCTTGCTTGAGTGATGTGGTTTTTGTCGTGCGTCTGTGTGTGCGTCCTGCAACAAAGCATCGCACCTGCCAGAACTTGCTGGCGGCAATTTTGAACACTACAAGTTTGTTGGGATAACCTGCAACGGCGGTGATTGTGTTTGCTATAGGTACGGTGCGTTCACGCTTGTGCAGTTGGTCGTTGGCAGCATCAATAGCGTAGTTGGTAATTTGGGTCAGCATCGCTCAAGCGTAATGTTGTACACCGCAAATTACGACCTGTTTTAAGCAGCGCCAGCAAACCATACGGTTGCGTTTGTGCCGTGTCGCTGCCATGTCTTTGCCAGTCGTACCACTCTGCAAAATAGGCATGCATGTGTTGTTTTAACGCGGTCAAAGTTGCAAACCAATTACCGTACAACTTTTAACGAAAATTTTCTGGCAACACCTAAACAAAATCAACGCACACTGTCGATACCTTCTAGCACCTTCGACATGATTTACAACCCTCGTTGCTATCGCAGCACTCGCCGCTTTCGGCGCACAAGCTCAATCTACTGTTACTTTGAAGGGCACTTTTGACCCATCAGTGGTTCAACAAAAAACCACATTCGGTGGCGGCTACACAACTTCCACACAAGGCTTGTCTAACAACAGCCAAGGCACTTCACAAGTGACCGTGTTGGGTTCTGAAGACCTCGGTGGTGGTTTGAAAGCCAACTTCTTGCTCGAAAACGACTTTGACGCAACCAAAGACGCAACTTCTAACATCGGCTCTAAGGGCGGCGAGCAGTTCGTTGGCTTGTCAGGCGGTTTCGGTGCTGTGCAATTCGGCGCACCTAACACTCCTTCTTTGGACGTGTCTAACCGTACTCCTTTCGGTACAAAAATCGGTTCTGGCTTTGCTAACGGTGGCGGCACTGGTACTGGTAAGGGCACTGCTAGCTACGGCGTGCAAGGCTTGGGTCACGTGCGTGAAAACAACTCAGTTGTTTACACAGCACCAACCATGGCAGGCTTCACAGCTAAAGTTGGTTACCAGTTCAATGCTGATGCACAATCTGGTACAAACGTAGCAACTGCAGTTACTCGTGCCAACGCACGTACTGACGTGGGCTTGAGCTATGTCAACGGTCCTTTGACTGCTGTGTTCGCTAACTACCAACAAAGCAATGTATACCGTCAAAATCACGGCTATGTGTCTTATCAAATCGGTGCTTTGAAGGCTACTTACGGTTTCAACCGTGACAATCGCTTGGCTGCTTACACCAACACAACACCATCAATTGCATTGGGTTCAAACCTGGCTGCTGGCAAGTTGACTGGTCAAAACATTGCTGCTGACTACGCCTTGGCTTCCAACATCAACTTGTTGGCTAACGTTGGTAAATTGAACGACAAGACTACCAACAACTACGATCGCAAAATCACAGCTGTTGGCGTCAAGTACACCTTGAGCCCACGTACATCTTTGTATGCACGTAATGTTACCGAAAAGTTGGAAAATGCTGCCGGTGCTTGGGATAAAAACAGCATCAAAACAACTTTGGTTGGCTTGCAACACAACTTCTAATTCCCCCGCTGGCTTAGCCAGTTAAGGATTTAAAAGTCTAAAACCCATCACTCGAAAGAGTGATGGGTTTTTTCATGCACCAACGAATTGCATCGATAATTTTCACTGTGCCATCTTCTGATTTCTTTTCTTCTTTAGCCCGTGAGCGCCACTCAGTGCGCGGTTATCTGCCAACTCCCGTGCCCGATGCCTTGCTGCGTGAGGTGATGACCTTGGCACGCCTCGCGCCGAGTGGGGCCAATTTACAGCCGGGTGCGTTCGTTGCGGTGCAGGGCCTTGTCAGAGCAGATTTGTCCTCAGCATTGCTTGCATCTTGGCGTGCGGGGGCGCAAGAAAAGGAAGACTACGACTATTTCCCCAACCCCATGCCCATGACCTTGCGTCGTCGCCAAGTGGCTGCCGCGCAAGCGCTGTATGGTGCTTTAAGTGTGGGCAGAGATGACCGAGTTGGACGCGATGCGCAGTTTGAGCGCAATTTCTGTTTCTTTGATGCACCTGTGGCCTTGGTCGTGACAATGACGCATGACTTTGGCAGCGGTGGCTATATGGACCTCGGCATGACGCTTTATGGTTTGATGCTGGCCGCACAGGCCAAGGGTTTGTCAACCTGCGCAATTGGCGCCATGGCGTCTTATCCCAGTGTGATTCGTCAGCACTTGGGTTTGGATGCGTCGTCGCACATTGTGTGTGGCATGGCTTTGGGTTTTGCCGACCCCGCAGCGCCTGTGAATCAAACACGCACCACGCGTTGTGATTTGGGTGATTATTTTCAAGTGATGGGCTGATCGCCCAAGCACTTAGAGCCAGCGCACCACGGTGGCAGCCCCAAGCCCACCTGCACCCGCGACAGCCACAAGCCCCTCTGCGCCGGATGTGTGTTGCTGCGCCAAGTTAGCCAACAAACGCACCAAGGCAATTGCAGCAGATGCGCCAAGGGGGTGGCCTCGGGCCAGTCCGCCGCCTGTGGGGTTGAGGCGCTCTGGGGCAAGGCCTAGGTGTTCTGCAAAGCTCAAGCCTTGGACGGCAAAGGCATCGTGTAATTCGACGAAGCGCATGGTGCTTGCATCGGCCAAGTGGGCGCGTTTGAGGGCGGCACGCGCTGCATGCTCAGCCGCCAGCAACGGCCACTCCGGCGCACTGCCGACCGATGCATGGGCCACCCACATGGCTTGAGGGCGAGTCTGTAAACGTGCAGCGGCGCGAGGGCTGATGAGCAACACACATGCCGCGCCATCTGCTTGGGCTGAAATGGTGAGCGCGCTAAGTGCGCAAGACTCGTTGTGGTCAGCTCCTGTTGCGTCTGTGTGTGCCACCACGGGCATGCGCGCCGCGCGATGGCTGTCTATGTGTCGGGGATAAGCATCGTGCAGCACGCCAGCGATGGGCACGATTTCTGGTGTCATCTGTGCCGCGTGCGCCATCGCGCGTTGATGGCTTTGCAGGGCGTACGCCTCTTGTTGCACGCGTGTGTAGCCCTGTTGCGCGGCATAGCGCGCTGCAGACAAGAGCATGTCTGGGTCTTGCTCGGGGCTCGGTGCAAATGCAGGGCGCTCATAAGGCACGGCCATCTCGTTGGCATGCAGTGGTCGATGCATGCGAATGGGTGAACGGCTCCACGCCTCCACGCCGCCGGCCACCACCACCTCGGCTTGGCCTGATGCAATCAGACTCACCCCAACCGCAACGGCATCTAACCCTGCACAGCATTGGGTATCGACAGTGAGTGCTGCGCAGGTTTGTGGCAAACCTGCATGAAGCGCCACCATGCGTGCGGGGTTGCCGCCCGCACCCAGTGCATTACCAAGCACAACAGCATCCACGCTGGTGGCTTCAATGCCTGCTCGCGCCAACAAGCCTTGCACCACGGGCGCTGCGATCTCGTGCGCGTGCAAGGCTTTGAATGCCCCGTTGCGTGGCACCACAGCACTGCGAGCCCATGCGGCAATCAAAGGAGTGGGGGTAGACATGCCAATACCTTTGCCAGTGCCAGATGGTCTGTTTTGCCGCTGGCAGTCAGAGGCCAGTCGCTGCACATCAGAAACCGTTTGGGAACTTTGTAGCCTTCTAGTTGAGTGCGGCAGACGGTGGCGAGTTGCTGTGCTGTCACCAAGGGCTCTGCTGCGTGAGGGTGCACCACGGCGACCACGTGTTGGCCGCGAATCGGATCGGGCAAGCCATGCACCGAGGCTTGGCGCACACCTGGGTGCGACATGAGCACGGCCTCAAGTTCTTCGGGGAATAAGTTTTTGCCCTGTGTCACGAGCATGCGATTTTCTCGACCCACCAGGCACAAAAAACCCTGCGCATCCAAATAGCCCACATCACGCACAGAGAGCCAATCGCCATCACGCACGGCGGCCGTGTTGTCTGCGTGCGCGCCTACATAGTCCATGAACAGCATGGGGCTGCGTACAAAAATCTGTCCTGTGCCATGGGGGGGCTCAGGGTGACGAATGTCGAGGTCAACATTCGAAAAGGGCTTGCCCACAGCGTTGGCTGGGGCTGATGCATCGGCATCCATCCACGCCATGAAGCTGGTTTCAGAAGCGCCGTAAAACTCCACGATGCGCGCTTTGGGGAACAGCGCTTGAAGCTCGGCGGTGCGGTCGCGCATCCAACGGGCGCCACTGATCAAAATCAAGCGCACACCATCGATGGGGGCTAGGGCGCGACGTGCGGCCAGCTCCAGCATAAGCAGCAGTTGGCTGGGTACCGCCACCAGACATGGCGTTCGCCCTGAGCGCAAGGTTTCCATCATGCGTGGCGCAGAAAAACGTTCTTGCACCACGACGCCTGCACCGCTCCACAGACCAAGCACCATGCCAAACAAAAACAGCGAGTGCGAGAAGCGACCGGGCGCCATCACGCAGCTGGCGGCATCGGGGCCAAAGGTGTCTAAGCACACACGCAAGCTTTCTGTCCACGATTGGTGGTGACGACGAAACCCCTTGGGCATACCGGTGCTGCCCGAGGTAAACCCAATATAGAACGGGGTGGTGGGTGTGGGCGGCGGTGTCGTCGCAGGCTGGTTAGAAAAAACGCTTTGCACACTAGTGCGTACAGCGCTGGGCCAATCGGGGTCACTCACTGCAGCACATCGGCCACTTTGGATGATGCCCATGAACGACACCATCTGTTGAATGATGCTGAGTTGCTCATCCACAAACACCGTGTCGGGTGCGTGAGCGTGGGTCAGTGCTTCTGCCTGTTGTTGAACTGCTGCATGCAGCTGTGCAAAGGTCAGCTTGGTTTGACCATCATCCATCGCCACCATGTGGGCATGGGCCGTGGCCCAGTGCGCGAGGGGGGCGTGAACCAGCGTGTCAGCCACCAAAACGCCAATCGGGCAAGCCACGTGCCACGGTGTGAACCACGGTGGCGCACAAGGCGCACTTGATCAAGTCGCCCGGCACAAACACCAAAGTCCCCATGATGGCTTGCTCCCAAGACAAGTTGGCAATGTTCACCAAACCGATCACGCCAAACACATGCACCACCAACAAGCCGCCGATGGCCGAGGCGATGAACGCGCTGATCGCTGCACTGCGTGGTGTGGCGCGCGGCAGCATGTGCATGATCCAACCCGCCACAAAAGCGCCTACAGGCCAGCCGATCAAATAGCCACTGGCAGGTGCAAAGAAAACGCCCATACCGCCGCGTCCACCTGACAGCAAAGGCAAACCAATGGCCACGGCTGCCAAGAAAAGCAACAAGGCTTGCAGTGCGCGCTTGGGGCCCAGCATGCAGCCTGCCAACATGACGCCCAAGGTTTGCAAGGTGATGGGCACGCCCAATGGCAAATCAATTTTTGGAATCAAACCAAAAACGGCAATCAAGGCCGCAAAGAGTGAAACCAAGGCGATGGATAAAGAAGAGGTGTTCATAAGAAAAATGAGTAGCGCGCTGCTTCAACGGCGAAAGCGCACATGCAGTGTGTCGGCCACACGTCTTGCGGCGACCAACATTTGAATGGTGAGTGGTGCGAGTATTTTAAAACCGCCAGCTTGGCCCGTCCGCAAGCGGTGTGCATCATCCAAGCGACGCCAAAGTATGAAGAAATGTTCGGTGAAGCGCAGCATCAATGCCACTTGTAACGATAAACGTTCGGGCTCCACACCGAAGCGACGCAACGGAGTGAGCAGCCATTCAAAGACCGCGAGCAAATCGGTGTGACGTGTGGTGAGGGTCAGCGCCACGCCCATCAAGGTGGTGCAGAACAAGCGCAACACACTCACGGCCCCAAGCATGGGATGTTGCATGTAAATGTGAAACAGGCCAATCAGGAGGCTGGCAAACAGCAAACCCAGCAGCAAAGGTTTTGTGCGTGTGGTGGCTTGGCCTAGTGAGACAAAAATCAACAAACAGCCTGCCGCACTGATCAGCAAAACGGCGGGGGTGTTGGTCAAAAAAACGCCAGTGCCTAGCAGTGCCAAAAACACCAGCTTGATAGCCGCAGGCACGCCGTGCAACCACGTGCGTTGATCGCTGTAAAGACTGCCCATGGTTTAGGCCATTCGCGCGGCTACATCGGCCTCGTATTGGGCGCATACCTCTGCCCCCAAACCATCTGCACGGACGTGCCCTTTGTCTAACCAAATGACGCGCTCAAAGTGGCGCACATGGTTCAGCGCATGCGTCGACACAATGACTTGTTGCGGTGCTGCTGCAATTTCTTTGTGCAGCAAAGCTTGCCCTGGCAAATCAAGGCTGGAAAACGGCTCGTCGAGCAATAAGGTTTGATGCGCCCCAATCAGCAAAGCCAGCCAACACACATGTTGTCGTTGCCCTTGGCTCAAACTGCCAATGGCACGCGGCGCCCAATCGGCCAAGCCGCGAGCAGCCAGCCAAGCGCGAACCTGTGTTTGTGTTTCTGCGCGTGACAAACGCAAATGGCGCAGACTCAAGGCCAGCTCTTCTTCCACGGTGGGAAAAATAATTTGCTCGTCGGGGTTTTGAAACATCATGCCAACTAAGGGTGCGGCGCGATCTGTTTCTGTACGTGGCATGAGAACCTGCCCTGTTTGCGCAAGGTCGAGACCGCAGAGCAAACGAAACAAACTGCTTTTGCCAGCGCCGTTGTCGCCAATCAAACCGATGCGGCGCGTGTTGAGCGTTAACGACAGGTCGTGCAACACAACGGTGCTGCCACGCACCAAAGTCACCCGTTCAAGGGTGATGCTTGCGTTTTCGGTTTGTAAATGGTGCATGGTTGAGGAGGTGATGGGCGACGGCTATAAAACAACTAGGAATTATCGACAACAAAAAAATACACAGGGATTTCCCGTGCAAACTTATCTCTAGAATGACCATTTTGACTTCTCTCAATTACAACTGGAGCCTCACATGAAAAAGCAGTTCGTCACCTTGGCCGTTGCCACCTTATTGGCCGGCACCGCATTCGCGCAAGCCAATGACACCCTCGCCAAAGTCAAAGCCGCAGGCAGCATCACCATGGGTGTGCGCGATTCGTCGGGCGCTTTGTCTTACACCTTGGGTGACGGCAAGTATGTGGGTTACCACGTTGAGATTTGCCAACGCATCATTGCCAACGTTGAAAAAGCCGTCGGCAAAAAACTGGAAGTGAAGTACACCCCCGTGACCTCACAAAACCGTATTCCTTTGGTGGAGAACGGCACCGTGGATATCGAGTGCGGCTCGACCACCAACAACGAAGCGCGCCAAAAGCAAGTGGCTTTCGCATTCACCACGTATGTGGAAGAAGTGCGCATCGCTGTGCGCGCTAACTCTGGCATCACCTCGATCGCTCAGTTGAACGGCAAAAACGTGGCGACCACCACAGGTACGACGTCTGTGCAACTGCTGCGCAAGAACGAGCGCGCCACAGGCGTTGACTTCAAAGAAGTGTTCGGCAAAGACCACGCAGACAGCTTCTTGTTGCTCGAATCTGGCCGCGCTGATGCGTTCGTGATGGACGGCCAAATCTTGGCGGGCAACATCGCCAACTCCAAAGCGCCTGCTGATTTCAAACAAGTGGGCGAAGTGTTGAACGTCGAGCCAATCGCCATCATGTTCCGCAAGGACGACCCTGCATTCAAGAAATTGGCTGACGAGACCATTGCCGGTTTGGCTAAATCTGGCGAACTCGCCAAGCTGTATGACAAGTGGTTCGTGCAAGCCATTCCTCCAAAGAGCATCAAGCTCGGCATGCCTGCCAGCGATGCCAACAAGGATGCTTGGAAAAACTTGAACGACAAGCCTGTCGAAGCCTACGCTAAGAAGTAATAAATGACACTCGATTGGCAGGTTTTTCTTCAGGACGACGGTGGGGGGCGAACCTACCTCGAGTGGATGTTTGAGGCCTGGGGCTGGACGCTTTCAGTGGCGGGCAGTGCTTGGGTTGTGGCCATGGTGTCGGGGTGCCTGATGGGCATTCTGCGCACCTTGCCACAAGACACGCGTTTGAATGTTTGGTTAGCCAGGCTCGCCAATGCGTGGGTGGAGCTGTTTCGCAACATCCCCGTGTTGGTCCAAATTTTTCTCTGGTACTTTGTATTACCCAAGGTCTTTCCGGCCATGCAACAAGTGCCGGGGTTTGTGTTGGTGGTGTTGGGCTTAGGCTTCTTCACCTCCTCGCGCGTGGCTGAGATGCTGCGCGCTGGTATTCAAGCCATGCCACGCGGCCAGCGCTATGCGGCCATGGCCATGGGCTTTACCACTTGGCAGACGTACCGCTATGTGCTGTTGCCCATCGCGTTTCGCACCATTTGGCCGCCGCTCACCAGTGAGTCGATGAACTTGTTGAAGAACTCATCGGTGGCTTTTGCGGTGTCGATCGCCGAACTCACCATGTACGCCATGCAAGTGCAAGAAGAAACCTCGCGTGGCATTGAGGTGTACTTGGCCGTGACGGCGCTGTACACCGTGTCAGCCTTTGCTGTGAATCGTGTGATGGCTCTCGTCGAGCGCCGCATGCAAATCCCTGGCCTTGTGGTTGCAGGCAATGTGGGCGGGGGGCACTGAGCATGAGCGCACTCGATTTTTCTTTTGTCGAATGGGACATCTTCAACAAGTTTGTGTTGAAGGGCATGTTGTTCAGCATTGAGCTGACCGTCATCGCTACCGTGGGCGGCATTGTTTTTGGCACCCTTCTTGCGCTGATGCGTTTGTCGGGCAATAAGTTTTTAGAACTCCCAGCCGTTGTGTATGTGAACGGCATGCGCTCCATCCCCTTGGTGATGGTGATTCTGTGGTTCTTCTTGCTAATTCCATTTTTGATTGGCCGCTCCATCGGCGCAGAGCTTTCAGCCACGATCACCTTTGTGGCTTTTGAAGCGGCTTACTTCAGCGAAATCATGCGTGCGGGCATTCAATCCATCCCGCGTGGTCAGGTGATGGCCGGCCAAGCCTTGGGCATGAGCTATAGCCAAAACATGCGACTGATCGTTTTGCCCCAAGCCTTTCGCAACATGATTCCTGTGTTGCTCACGCAAACCATCATCTTGTTCCAAGACACCTCGTTGGTCTATGCCATTGGCGCCTATGACTTGCTCAAGGGCTTTGTCACCGCAGGCAAGATCTATGGTCGCGTGGAAGAGGTCTACATCTTGGCCGCCTTGGTGTATTTCGTGATTTGTTTTGGCCTCTCGGCCCTGGTGCGTCGCTTGCAAGCGCGCATTGCCATCATTCGTTAAGCGTCGCGAAGAATGCGCGTTCAAAATTCGAGCTGGAGTTCATGGTGATTGAATTAAAAAATGTTTCCAAGTGGTACGGCCCTGTTCAGGTGCTGAACAACTGTTCCACCAGTATTAAAAAAGGTGAAGTGGTCGTGGTTTGTGGCCCATCTGGCTCGGGCAAATCTACCCTCATCAAAACCATCAATGCCTTGGAGCCTTTCCAACAAGGCGAGATTTTTGTAGACGGCATTGCCGTGCACGGCAAAGACACCAATCTGCCCAAACTGCGCAGCCGCGTGGGCATGGTGTTTCAGCACTTCGAGTTGTTCCCCCATTTGTCGGTGACCGAAAACTTGACCATTGCGCAGCAAAAGGTCTTGGGCCGCAGCGAAGAAGAAGCCCGTGCTCATGGCCTGAAATACCTAGAGCGCGTGGGCCTGATGGCGCACAAAGACAAGTTCCCAGGTCAGCTCTCAGGCGGTCAACAACAACGCGTGGCCATTGCCCGTGCTTTGAGTATGGATCCCATCGTGATGTTGTTTGACGAACCTACTTCCGCACTCGACCCCGAGATGGTGGGCGAGGTGTTGGATGTGATGGTCGACTTGGCCAACGAAGGCATTACCATGATGTGTGTGACCCACGAAATGGGCTTTGCACGCAAAGTGGGCAGCCGCGTGATCTTCATGGATGTGGGCGGCAAGGTGTTGGAAGATTGCTCGAAGGATGAGTTCTTCAACCATCCAGAAAACCGTCAGCCACGGACCAAAGAGTTCTTGAATAAGATCTTGGCTCACTGATACCTAATTGGGGTCAGATCCTAATTAACTCCGCTTAATTGGTATTCAAAAGGCGTCTCTTGACGGGGCGCCTTTTTGTTTGTCTTGTTGTTTGCATTCGTCAAGGTTTCGCGCCGGAGAGAGTTGCGCGGCTTGGGTGCGGCGGCTTCCTCATGCTGGAGTACCAGAAATCGTCAGCCGCCGCACCCAAACCACGCAACTGGTGTTGGTTGAAACATTTCAGGTGATTGTGTTTGCGTTGGCTAGCGCTAGCCGTTTTCGTGGAGTCGCAAGGGCATTCTTAACGAAGATTCGTTTGGAGCACCAACAGTCCAACCCAAACTTCTGTCAGCCGCAGTCTGTGGGCAGAGGGCATGGGCAGGTGACGATTTCTGGTACCCCAGCATGAGGAACCTGCCCATGCCCTCTGCCCGCAGCGAGCTCAGAAACAAAGCCAACTTCGTCGACAATAAAAGCATGACGCAACAAATCACCATCACAAAACCCGACGACTGGCACCTGCACGTGCGCGATGGCGCTGCACTCAACACCGTGGTGCCCCATACCGCCGCCGAATTTGGCCGCGCCATCATCATGCCTAACCTCAAGCCTCCCGTTACCACTGCGGCGCAAGCTCTTGAGTACAAACAACGCATCTTGGCAGCCGTGCCACAAGGCATGAGCTTCGAGCCTCTGATGACGCTCTACCTCACCGACAACTTACCCGCTGACGAAATCGCCCGCGCCAAAGACGCAGGTGTGGTCGCCGCCAAGCTTTACCCAGCTGGTGCCACCACCAACAGCGATGCTGGCGTGACCGATATGCGCAAGACCTACAAAACACTCGAAGCTATGCAAAAAGCAGGCATGTTGTTGTTGGTGCACGGCGAAGTCACTAGCAGCGAGATCGACTTGTTTGACCGCGAAGCCGTGTTCATCGACACCCAGCTCATTCCGCTGCGTAAAGACTTTCCTGAACTCAAAATCGTCTTCGAGCACATCACCACCGCCGAAGCCGCGCAATACGTGGCCTCTGCAGACAAGTACACCGGCGCCACCATCACCGCGCACCATTTGCTGTACAACCGCAACGCCATCTTCACCGGCGGCATTCGCCCGCACTACTACTGCTTGCCCGTGTTGAAACGCGAAACACATCGCCAAGCTTTGGTGAAAGCCGCCACCAGTGGCTCACCCAAATTCTTCTTGGGCACCGACAGTGCACCACACCCTGCGCAGCTCAAAGAGCACGCCACGGGTTGTGCCGGTTGCTACACCGCACACGCCGCCATGCCCATGTATGCCGAAGCGTTTGACAACGCGGGTGCGCTCGACAAACTCGAAGGCTTCGCCAGCTTCCACGGCGCAGACTTCTACGGTTTGCCACGCAACACCGGCACGCTCACGTTGCGCAAAGAGAGCTGGACACCGCCCGAGAGCTTTGTATTTGGTGAAGCTGATCTGAAACCTCTGCGTTCTGGCGAGGCCTTGCCTTGGCGCGTGGTTTAAAGAAAGCCGCAAGCACTTCAGCCGCAACGCGTACTACCAACTCGGGCCGTTGCAGCAACGCTTCGACTGCTGATAGCCAGCCAGTGGTGTTTGGTGGTGATGTATTGGCCTGCATCGATTGGTCTCAACCGTGGTTCGCGCCTTGGCGCGAACTGGGCGAGCCCGCAGTGCAAATAGCGCTTCAGCAGAAAAACGTAGCCGAAGCTCTCAACGCACTGCGAAAAAATTCGCCACAACCAGCAACGTTTAATCGCCACATAGCAGCAGAGCACCAACCTATAGCCAAGCGAGAGGCCAGCGCTGGCTCGGGTGATATTGCGAGCGCAGCGAGCGTGAACACGACCAGTGCTGGCCTCTCGCTTGGCGATGCCAAAGCAAACCAAGCTGAGCGAACTGCAGGTACATCAAACGAACAACTCAAAGAAGTGAAGTTCGTCCCCCAATCAGCCCTCCCTGAAGCCCAAGCCTACGAAGACTTCATCTTCAAAACCGCGCAAGTCCCCACCCGCGATGGCTTGCACGACTTTTTCAATGGCCTGTGCTGGCAGCGTTTTCCGCTGGCCAAACGCCGCTTGAACCAACTGCAAGCCGCAGAGATTGAAAGCCAAGGCATTCGTGCCACACGCGGCCCTGTGCGCGATGCGCTCACGTTATTCGATGAAAACGTGGTGCTCATGCACGCGTCCGACGAAGTCTGGGCAGCACTGCAAGCGCGCGATTGGCTCAAGCTGTTTGTGGAGTTGCGTGAGCAATGGCAGCAGGTGCACCTCGTGCTATTCGGCCACGCCCTGCTTGAAAAACTTGTCACACCGTACAAGTCCATCACCGGTCATGTGTACCGCGTAGACAGCCATGTCAATCCGTGCGACGAAGCCGCGTTAGATGCATGGTTGGTGCAAGACCTGCAACCCGCCAAGCTCGCCACCAAACCGTATGAGCCACTGCCCGTGTTGGGCGTGCCAGGCTGGTGGGAGGCCAATGCTGAGCGCGTCTTTTACGAGGATGTGAATGTGTTTCGTCCCAAGCGTGAAGTGGCGCAGAAGCCGCACGGCTTTGCCTAGTTTCCGTGTGGTTTTTTAAAGCCCTTGCATTGAATTGCAAGAATTCGCCCCTACCATTCACAACAGCGGACCTTTGTACTACCCGCTGAAAAGGAAATCATGAAACGCATTCTTCTGTTCGTCCTCACCAACCTCGCCGTCATGGTGGTGCTGGGGGTCGTCGCCAGTTTGCTCGGCGTCAATCGCTACCTCAC
>Ga0228701_1000826_pt1 | contig 23217 bp, 10 predicted proteins | sample McNCre117_Aug_MG_2_FD_178017 | JGI IMG/M metagenome (GOLD analysis project Ga0228701, IMG submission 178017) | Freshwater microbial communities from McNutts Creek, Athens, Georgia, United States - 11-17_Aug_MG | ecosystem: Environmental > Aquatic > Freshwater > Creek | place: USA: Georgia...
GATCGAGCCGGGCGTGGTGATGTCGATGACACCGTCCACATCCTGCATCGGCGCCAAGGACTTCAGATCGCCCAGGTTGACGGCCGAACCCGCCACACGGCCGTTGACCACCACCTGGCCAGACACATTGACCGCGTGCGTGTCGGTGCCGCCGTAACCGGCCATCAAGCTCACGCCTTCAGCCGCATTCACACGGCCCTGGATGTTCACCGTGCCGGTGGCCGAGCGGTCAAACTCGCCGCCCAGCACCTTGTTGACCGTGGCACCCGACAGACCGCCGTTCTGCATGCTGCCCAGCAGGCCATCCACAAAGGTGGTCGATGGTGCGGCAAAACTCAAGCGTCCAGTGTCGATCTGGCCTTGCGGCCCCACAGCAAAACCGTGGCTGTCGATGAACAGCAAGTTGCCGCCGATGTTGCCATTGGCCAGGCGACTCTCCAATCGGCCGTCCACGCGCACCTGCGCATCGCGCACGATGTTGACCCACCAGTTGGCGCCTTGGGGCACCAGCATCTTGACTTGATCGCCCTGCCCCACCGCGAAGTTGGAGTAGGTGCTGAAGGCGTTGCCGTCACGCAGGCTTTGTGTGCTGACCGTGGTCTGATTGCCCTGGGTGCTGACCACCGTGTTGGTCTGGCCTGTGCCTTTGAGTGGGGTGATCACCGTTTGCCCCAGCACCATGGGGCTGGTAGCGCCCAGGGCCACAGCCGCAGCCAGGGCCATGGGGCGCACGCGCACCAACAAGCGCCTGCGCGCCACCCAGGCTTTGCGACGCGCTTGGCGCTGTGCAAAGGTCGGTGTTCGGGTGCGTGAGGCTCGGGTCATGGTTTGCTTTCGGTGACTCGCTCAGGTGTGGGCGGTCTGTTTCTTATCAGGAACGGGGTTCAGTCGTGCAAGGGGTCTGCCAGCACTCAGTCTGCGACAGACTCTTCTTTGGACGCTTGTGTTGGCTCGGCTTGGGGTTCCTGCGGCTCGTGTGACGCGGCCAAGTCCATCAAATTTTTGAACTTGCGCAACGACAGCAGATGCAAATAAGCCATGGCTAATGCGCCCTGACGGTGCAGATCGGCCAGCACTTTGTCTTCCAGGGCATGGAGCTTGTGTTCATCCACGCTCAAAAATCCGGTCAATTCCATTTGACGGCCACTGGGCAAGACCGCTTGCAATGCGCGTTCGGTCAACACACCTGCGCCGTGCAGCGCATTGACCATGGCGCTGGTGGTCGCTTCGGCCGCATCCAGGGCCACCAGCTCTTTCATGACGCCTTGCAACCAGGGCATTTCCTGGCCTTTGTCGTCAAACAAGGCATCGCCTTCGGTCACGCTCAAAGCCTCGCGTTGCACGGCGATCGGGCGCGAGCCCTCTTCGTCTTCCTGGTCGAGCAAACGGAAAGGCCAGGTGCGCAGCACAGCCGGCAAATACTCACCCGTCCAGTGGCCTTGGTCGTCGACAAACAGATTTCGGCCTTGCTCCAGACCGGTGATGGCCAGCAAGCGCCCTCCCGACTCGGAATGGGTCATCACGCAAGGAAACGCCAGCGCAGCGGACGGCATTTCGGATGCGGCCAGGTTGACCGTGATCAGGCCACTCACCCAGTTCATGTCGCGCTGAGTGCGGTTGAACTTGAGCATGCGATGCGCCTCGCGGTGCAAGATGGTGAATTCGGGTGTGGGTGTTTTTTTGTCGGTCATGTCGGTTCCTTGAATGAAAAATGAGGGTCTCACCACGAGGCGCTGGCCTTGAGCAATGCGCGTGTGCGCGGCCCCTGAAAGCCTTCGGTCTGGTGCGTCAAAGCGGTCTCGATGGCCCAGCGGCGATCGATCTGAAACTGCAAGCCCACACCCGCCGAGCCGATGCGGTGCGCGACGTCGTCCTTGACGGCACGGCCTTGGTCCACAAAAACAAAGGCTTCGGGGCTGTCCACTTCTTTCCAGGGCACGGGTTGGTAGAGGGCCACTTGCAGTGACTGCCCGCTGCGCCCGGAAACCGAGCCCAGATCAAAACCACGCACCGAGGCGCTGCCACCGGCCAGCCAGATGTCCGACACATCGGGTGTGCGGCTGTCCAAAAAGCGCGCTTGCGCATTGGCGCGCAAAACCGGCCCTTGCGGCCCCGCCAGGCGATACGCCACGGTGCTGAACACTTCGGCGTACGCGAACGAATTGCTGGGTCCTTTGGCGCTGTTGATGGCGCCACGGAATGTGGCCCGCTCGGCACCCGATGCCGGGTCCACGACCCAATCGGTTGATGCGGCCAGGGTTGCACGTTGCACAGAGCGATCGGTCAATGTGGCCCCTGCGGCTTGCGAATTGGAATACACCTGCGAGAGCGCACCTGAAAGCTTCCACATCTGGCCCGGCATGAGGTAGAGATGGCGAATCAATTCGAGAGAAAAAACGCTGGACGCCCCTTCAATGAGCAAATCACTTTTGGTTGGATCGGTCGAGGCCACCACGGTGCGCGAACGTGATGCCGACGCATTGGCCCCGAGTCGCCAGCCTTGTTGGCCAATGGGCATACCACCAGAGAGGCTCAAAGTGGTGGCCGTGGGCCCCTGGATGGCCATGCCATCGATGCGACCACCGACCGAAGAAACCGGGTAGTGGCGAAAGCCCATGATCAGACTGTTGCCCAGCGTGCGGCCTGAACCCACACCGGGCAATTCGCCCATGGCCCAGTATTGCGTGCTGGCCGTTTCGGGCACGGTGACTTCGAGGTCACTGGTGCCAAAAGATTGACCAGCCACATACTGGCCTTCGGCGGTGTAGTCGCTGCTGGCGTTGAACAGATCAAGACGCCGACCCAAGGGCTCAGGGCGAATCACTTCTCCCGCTTTCAGATCAAACCAGCGCGCCAACCAGGCCGCGTCGGGTTTTTCGCTGCCCTTGAAGCGGACCTCTCCCAGGGTGCCTTCGACCAGCAGCACTTTGAGCACACCGGTTTGCAAGTCTTGTGGCGGCACCACCGGCACAGCGGACTCCACCCCCAAACCCAGGTACATGGCCTGGATGTCGCGCAGCAAGGCGTTCAGATCTTCGCTGCCCACGTCCCGACCCAGATAAGGCTTCACCACGCTGCGCAGTTGGGCATCGCTGAGCAACTGGCTGGCCGAGAACAAGACCTCTTTCAAAAAAATCTGGCCTTTGAGCACAGGGCCCTCGGGCAACTGCAAAGGCTCTGCGGTTTCGGGCCGCGCTGTAGGCGCCGGCGTGGGCATGGCACGCTCTGCACGACGCAGTTCGTCTTGCATGCGCAAAGCCGGATCCAGCGGCACATCGACCGCGTGAGCGTGGCCTGCCCAGAAGCAAAAAAGGCCGACGCACAGCGTCAGCCAGAAATGAGCGCGCTGGCTCATGGCGGAGGAATTTGCTGACATGAGCCCCTCGACGGTGTGGCGCAAATTCGGCCATCTGTCCATGTGGCACCACTGAGATCGGCACCGCTGAAGTTGACATCCTGGATCAACGCATTGCTGAAATCAGCCCCTGCCAAATTGGCGTTGCTGAAATTGGTGCTGGTCAGCATGGCCTTTTTGAATTGGGCTTTGTACAAATTGCTGCCACTGAGATTGGTCTCTGTCAGTTGGGCACTGTTCAATTGCGCTTCGATCATCGAAGCCGTGGTCAATTGCGCTTGGCTCAAGAAAGCCGAATTCATGTTGACCCGGTCCAGGTTCACACCATGAAAAATGGCTTGATACAAATGCGCAGCCTCAAAATCAGCGGGCGAATGGCCTGCGCCCGTCACGATGGCACCGGTGAAATCCACCCCGGCCAAATAAGCGGCTTTCATCTTGGCGCCGGCCACTTGCGTGCTGTCCCACAAGATATTGAACAGCTTGTAATCGTCGAGCGACAAGGCCAAAGGATCCAGGATCCGGACCAACCAGGCGTTTCTCAAATTGGCACCCGCCAAATAGGCCGCTTCAAGTTTGTAAGCCCCCAATTGCAGGCCCGACAAATTGCAATTGGCACAACTGACCACAGACCCCACTCTCAACTTGGCCAAGTCATTCCAGCTGGCGGTCGTCACCAGGCCATCGCCAAACCAGGCAAAGACCTGAGCCGTATCGACGGCACCTGCGGCCGCAATGATGCGAACTTCGTAGCGAGGCGCAGGTTTCACATAGTCCTGCCGATAAAGCCAATGGTTGCTGATCTCACGGTTCGTGGCGTCCATGCGCCAAAGCAAGTGCTGGTTCGCATCGTAGAGCTCCACCGCGTCGATGACCTGCAACATCCTGTCGCTCATTGACAAGGTGATGTAGCCTGAGTTAACCAAGTCGAAATAGAACTTGTCTACCCCCACCGAGGCGGTATCGCCCCCTTGGGGCAATGGGCTGCCCAAGGCCGATTCCAGCTGCAAGGAAATGCCACCCGAGCCGCGTTGCGCCACGATGCCGGCTTCGGCACGAACGGGCTCGTACAACTCCCGCTCGGTCACGTTGAACTGGGGCACAAACGCCGGCCCTGAGCCGCCGCCACAAGCGACCAGCAACGTCGTTGCCATCGCCCCTGCGGTGTGTCGCACCCAACTTTTGATATGCCGCATCTTCAATCCCTTATCCCTGCACAAACACTGCACGGTCCGGGGGTATTCACCACCCGGACCGATTGCGCTCTTAACGACCAGTGATCGAATTGACCGAACGGTTGCCCACCGCCATGGCAACGATGCTGTTGCCACTGATGTTCACACCGGCACTGCCGCTGGTGTTAACGCCGTTGCCTTGCACGTTCATGTTCTGGACCGTCGAGGTGACCGAGGCCAGGTTGTATTGCACGTTGGTGATCGAGGCGCTAGCAGTGTTCAAACCTGCGGGCAATGCGCTGACTTGAATGGCATTGGTGGCCGAGTTGCCATAAGCGACCGATTGCACAACGTTACCTGCCACAGAGGCTGAGCCCCCGTTCAAAGCGCCATTGAGCTGTGCGCCGCCCATGTTGAAGCCGTTGATCACCGATGAAACGGAAGAACCAGAACCCGTGTGTTGCGAATTGAGTACCGCAAAGGTCGGTGTGGCGGTCGTATCCACTGGGCTGGTGACAGCACCCGCAGTGGCGATGCCGTTCGATGCAGAGGCATTGAGCACGTTGGAGGCCATGTTGGCAACGGCTGTGGCCTTGACCTGATTGCCCGTGACGGCGACGGTGGCGCTGCCTGCACCCGTTCCGGTCTCGACACTCAAAGCAGATGTGCGGGCCACTGAGGCTGAAACGCTAGCGTTGTCTGCCAGGGTTTGCACGTTGTTGACCACGCCCGAAGCTTCCAGGGTGTTGGTCGCCGCCAGAGTCAAGGTGTTGCCCGCGGTGTTGGCATTGGCACTGGCCAGCACGGTGTTACCACTGATCGTGACTGTGCCGCCATTGAAAGCCCCAGAAGTGCTCAAACCACTGGCGCCGGCATCGACGGTGGCCGCCACGCTGCTGGTCGCCGCCTGCTCGTTCATCACCGCAAAAGCCGCGCCCGTGACGCTGGACGTACCTGCCACCGAGCCGGTGACAGCGGTTTCACCACGCCCCAGCAGATTGGCACCGCTGACCGTGAGGGTGTTGAAGGCTTCGTTCTTGCCGGCCACAGCCGAGACCGTGTTGCCCGAGACAGTCACCGATGCATTCGTCAAGCCTGCAGTGGAGATGCTGAATGCCCCCCCAGCCGGTGACGTGGTGGCCACAACGGCGCCATCATTGTCCTGACGAGACGACAGGCCTGCAGAGATGCCATTTTGTTGCGTCACTTTCAAGGTCAGATCGTTGCTGGCACTGTTGGCTTGTGCAACCGATTTGATGCTGTTGCCTGTCAGAGTCAGTGAGGAATCGCTCACCGTGCCGGCGACGATGTTCACAGTCCCAGTGGTGCTTGCCGTCACGACACCGCTTTGAGTTTGGCTGTTGCCCAGACCCACGTCGGCAGACACTGTGGCGACCCCTACGCTGGCAGCAGAAGACTCAATGTTGCCAGTGCCTGTGCTGGAAACAGCACTTCCTGTCAAGCTCAGTGCATTGCTGGCCACATTGCCCAGAGCCGTCGATTTGATGACGTTGTCGTTCGCGCTCACTGTGCCAGAGCTCAGAGCACCTGCTGTCATGTTCACACTGCCGTCCACTGTCGCGGTCACATTGGCGGCTGTGTCGCCCCATTGCCGCGATGCGACGCCTGCACTGGTTTGCGACAGACGGGTTACTTTCATATCGAGCTGGCTGGTTGCCGCGTTGCTGCTGGCATAGGCCGAGATGCTGTTGCCATTCAAGCTCAAATTGCTGTTGCTAACAGCACTGCTGCCAATCGTCATCGCCACACCGCCCTGGGTGTTGGCGTCACTCGAGGTGTCGCTGTATTGCGAGTTGGCCACGGCATAGTCGGTTTTCAACAAGGTACCTGCCGAGGCATCGGCTTGAACCAATCGGTTGGCGACTGCACGCCCGGTAACTTCTGTGCCAGTGACGGTCAATGTGCTGGAGGAAGAATTGCTGTACGCCGCACCACTGATGGCGTTGTTGTTCACCGCCAGGCTGGCCGTGTCAACCGCATTACCAACATCAAGCGAAATCTGTCCACGGGTAACGGCGCTGGCATTGGCGGCGCTTTCGGCTCCTTGCAAATTCATCACGGCAGCATTCAAGTTGCCCAAGGTGGTCACGCCCAGTGCCAGACTGTTGGCGGCACTGTTGACATAGGCCAGCGATCCGATGGCGTTGTTGTCTACCGTCACGGAAGCGCCGGTGTTGACGCCAGCCACGGACATTTGCAACTGGTAACGCGAGGTGTCAGAGACATCGTTGCTGCGTGTGGTGGCACTGACAGCAGACCCGTTGGCATATTGGTAATTGGCCACGGCCACATCGGCAGATGTGTTGTAAGTGTTGACGGCAGGGCTGCTCAACGTGGAATTGCTTTGGGCACTGGTGCCTGTCAGTGTCAGCTGGTTGTTGGCCAAATTACCCAAAGCCGTCGCTTTGACCTGATTGTCATTGAGGGTCACATTCGACTGGATGATTTCTCCTGGGCTGAGCAAGACGTTACCAGTGGTCATGGCATCGACCATCGACGATGAGGCAAGTGACTGGACAGACATGAGGCCTGCAGTGGTCGCGTTCAAGTGCGTCACGGCCACGGTCAGGGTGTTGGCCGCCTGGTTGCCACTGGCATAAGCGCTCACTGCATTGGAATTCATGCTCAAGTTGCTGTTATTAACGGCTTCGCCATCAGTGAACAATTGAACGCTCCCGTTGGTCCTTGCAGTAACAGGTGAACCAAAGTCCATGACTTGCGTATTGGCCAGGGCCACATCGGCGTTGACAATCCTATTTAACACATCCACAGAGGGAGATTGCGAACGGCCTGCCATGCTGCTTGCGCTCACATCCAGCGTATTGGTTGCAAAGTTGGTCATGGCCGAACTGGCGATCTGGTTGCTGTTGACCGTCACATTCGAGTTGGTGATGGCCAGTACTTCACTGCTCACCAGGCCATTGGTCTTGGCGGTAACGTCTGTGTTGCTGACAGATTGCATACTGGCCGTTGCCATGCTGATGTTGTCCAGGCTGCTGGCGCGGACGACAGCCGCATTGTTGGCGCTGTTCGCATAAGCACTGGCTGTCAGGGCATTGCCATTCACGGTCACCACTGAGCCGTTGCTGATGTCACTCAAATACTGACCCACTTTCGCAGGCGTTCCACCAACGATCCCCGTTTTCGCTTCAACGGTGCTGCCGTCCTGAATTTGGCTGTTGGTCATGCCCAAATCTGCATAAGTCTGTGCAATGTTGCCGCCGCCACCAGCCTGGGCAAAACCACCGAGTTCAACATTGGCGCCCGTGGCGTTGCTCACCAAGAGGTTCAGTGTATTGCTCGCTGCGTTGCCGACCGCTGCGGCTTTGACCTGATTGTTGTTGGACGACAGCTTGCTGTCGTTGATCGTATTCAAACTGACAGTGATGCCCGATGTGGCATCGGACTTGAAGGCCACATATTCTGTGTACTGTGCAGATGCCAAACCCACAGAAGCCTTGGTCAGATCGGTGGCACTCACAACCATGGCATTGATGGCGTTGTTGCCATTGACATTGGCCGTCACGCTGTTGGAATTGACACTCAAAGATGAGGCAGTCAAGTTGCCGCCAACGGCATCCATGTTGCCCGTCACGCTTGCACGCGCAAAGGCACCATCGCCTGAGATGTATTGACGGTTGGCAACGGCCAGATCGGCATTCACCGCGGCAGAAGTATTGCTGTACACGCCGGGGTTGATGGCATCGCGTCCGGTGATTTGCTGGGCCGTCACTTGCAAAGTGTTGCCCGCGTAATTGACGTTGCTCGATGCGGTGATCGCATTGCTGCTCAGTGCCACATTGGAGGCTCCGCTGATGTCACCCATGTCCGCTTTGACGGCGCCGATGGTTTCAGCCGTGGTTTTTTCGCTCCATGCTTCAGCGTATTGACCGCTGGCCAAGCCTGCGGTCATGCGGTTGAGGTTGGTCACCGACAGATTCATGCCGTTGGTGACATTGTTTGTGTAGGCCGCAGATGACACGGTGTTGTTGGACACCGCCAAATTCGAGGCATTGCTGACAGTGCCGCCTGACATAACGATGCTCGTCGGATTGAGCGAGGTGCCGTTGATGGCTCTGGCCTGACCGCTGTTGCTGTCTTGTTGGCTGGCCAGTGCAAGACCGGCATCCACATACGAAGAAGCTTGTGAGTACGAACCATCCAGATTCACCGAGCCAGCAGTGACGTTGGTGCCACTCAAGCTGAATTGGTTGTTGGCTTCATTGCCCAGGGCTGTGGCTTTGAGCTGGTTGCCTGTGACGCTGATTTGCGCAGCATCCAAATTACCTGCCCCCACTGAAACGCCTGAGTCCTGAATGGTGGCGCTGGCTTGGGCAGAGTTATTCAACCACTGCATGTTGGCCAGCCCAGCACGGGCGGCTGTCAAGTTGGTGGTCGCAAGGCTCAGCGCGTTGCTGGCATTGTTGGCGACAGCGTAGGCGGTCAGGCTGTTGTCCTTGAGCGTGAGGGCTGATGCAGCAACCGTGCCGGTGTTGATTTGCACATCACCTTGCGTGGTCGTGTTGAGGACCGATTGATTGATGGTCTGCTCGGAAACCAATGCAAAATCAGCGCTGGATGAGCGGTTATAGGCGTTTGCAGCAGATCCCCCGCCGGCAACGTTCTGACCAGACGCGTTGGTGGCGGTCACGCTGAGGGTATTGCCAGCCGAGTTCCCCACCACCAAGGATGTCAAGGCGTTGTTGCTGGCCGTCAGACTGGATCCACCACTCACAGAGCCACTGCCAATTTGGACCGTACCTGCGGTACTGGCCGTCAATGGGGTGTAGCCTTCCGTATTCACTGCAATCACGGATTGGCCAGAAGCCAAGCCGACCGTCATGCTGTTGAGGTTGGTCACATTCAGGGCCACGTTGTTGTTGGCACTGTTGTTGTAGACCTGCGTGGCCATGTTGTTGCCACTCGCGCTCAGGTTGGAGCCGTTGCTGACTGCGCCGGTGCTCAAGACGATCTTGGGCAATGTGCCACTGTTGCCCAAGCTGGCATTCATGTCGTTCCCGTTGCTGGTTTGCAAACTGGCCAGCGCCACGCTGGCCGGGGTCGTGATGGCGTTGCCGCCCACATTGGAGGACACGGCTGGCGCATTGAAGGGAATATCGGAACCCGTGGCATTGGTGCCGGTCAGCGCAATGCTGTTGGTGGCCACGTTGCCCAAAGCAGATGCTTTGACGGTGTTGTTGTTGACCGCCACTTGCGCATTGTCGGCCGCGCCCGCCAGAACACCCGTGCCCACCAAAGTGGAAGTGTCATTCACCGATGCCGTGAAGCTGGCAGTGTCCATGGTTTGCAAAGAGGACAAACCGGTGTTGGGCTTGGTCAGGGTGGTGACCGCCAAGTTGATGTTGTTGCTGGCATTGTTGCCACTGGTGCTGGCCAAGGTGCTGTTGCCATTGACGCTGAGCGAGGCATTGGTGATGTCGCCCGTCACCGCTTTGATGCCCGACTCTGTGCCTGCCGCGAAGGTGCTGCTTGCCGCTGTGATCTTCTGGTTGTTGCTCAAAGCGAAGTCAGCCACCGCTGAGGCCTTGCCACTGGCGACAGTGGCGCTGGCGGTGTTGACCCATGTTTCGTCCATTGCGACCGTGTTGATATCGCGACCAGAAGCGGTGGCACCCGTCAGCGCCAGGCTGTTGGTGACAGTGTTGGCCGAGGCCGAGGCGCTGACGATGTTGCCATTGAGTGTGAGGCTGGAACTTCCCGAGATATCCCCTGTGTTGAGGGAGACCTCACCCTTGGTGGAGCCCGAGGCCACCGAATTGGCCGCGCTTTGTGCAGAGCTCAAGCCCGCAACCATGCCAGTCATGTTGCCGATGTTGAGGTTGGTGGCGTTGCTACCGCTATTGACAGAACCTGAAGCCGTGAGGCTGTTGCCGTTGGCAGACAGTGTGGACGCTGCACTGATGTCGCCGGTGGTGATTTTGCTGCTGCCAACCAGAACGCCCTTGATGACGCTGCCGCTGTCGGCCTGGGCATTGGCCAGAGCAAAGTCGGCATTGGCGTTAACGCCTGCGGGGCCATTGGCATCCGAAGCCTCGCTGACAGGATGGCTGGCATTGAACATGCCGTTGGCGACCACGGCCAAGCCACTGGCATTGGTGGCGGTCACGCTCATGGTGTTGGAGGCATTGTTGCCCTTGGCGCTGGCACTTTGGATGTTGTTGTTCAAACTCAAAGCAGAATCACTCACTGCAGCGGCTGTGATGCCCACGGACAAGGCCGACTCAAAACCGGCGTTGGACGTGATGGTGCTGCCATTGGTGATGTATTGGCTGTTGCCCAGGCCCGCATTCAGTCCTGTGGCGTTGGTGGCACTCAAGGTAACGCCGTTGCCGGCCGAATTGCCTGTGGCCGATGACAGCAAATTGTTGCCATTGACGCTGACCTGGCTGGCATCGATGGCCAGATTGGGCGTTGCCCCAGACTGCGTGTTGAAATTGGCGCTGACGCTGTTGCCTTCGTTGTTGGACGTCAAGGCCAATCCGTCGTTCTTTTGGGAACTCAGGACCGACGCAGCCAATCCCGACAAAGCCACCTCATTGGCACCGACAGCAGAGGGCACCAAGGCCACAGCGCTGCCACCATTACCGCCCACCGTGAGGTTGCTGGCTTTGAGACTGAGGGTAGACGCTTCGACGTTGCCTTCTGCCGTGGCGGTGATGCGGTTGTCGTTGACATTAACCGTACCATTGATGGTGGTCGTACTGCCTAAGGTGCCCACAGTGGCCGTCTGCGAAGAAGTTTTCACACTGGCGGTGACACCCACTGCGGCGTTTGCTTGCGTGTTCACAATGGCCGCATTGGCCACAATGTTGCCAATGCTGGCCGATGGGCCTGCACTGATGAGGTTGCCCGCCAAGTTGGCAGTGGCAGTAGCAGCTTGGGTGTTGCCGGTCTGATTGATGCTCCCACCATCCAACACGTCCACTTTGGAAGACATCACCGAAGGATCGATGGTGGCTGTGAAGGCGTTTCCCGCGTTGCGTTGTACGCTGTTGATCAACAAGTCCGCGTTGCCTTGGGCAGAGCTGCTGGTGATATTCGACTGGTGCGATGCACCTGTAGTACCCAATGCCAGGGCTGCAGTGCTGCCTGTGATGTCGGCATTGCCATCAAACAAGATGGCGTTGCCCGCAGCGATGGTGCCCAAATTGGTACGCGCACCGGCTGTGTTGCCCAACACTTTGGAAGAAACCGTGTTACCGCTCAAATTGAGCGTGCCTGTCAACAAGGTTTCACCATCCAGGTTGCGCAAATCGGCCTGAACATTGCCCGTGGCCACATTGGCCAATTGGGTGGCAGTCACGCTGTCAATTTTGGTGGACTGAATGTTGGTGACCGAAACAGAACCGGAAAAAGCAGAAGAGCTGGATGTGGCTTGCACAATGTTGACACCAGCGTTGCTGGTGTTGCTGGCTGCGATGGTGTTGTCATTGAGGTTGATGTTGTTGGACAACACGCCGCCATCGGTACCCGAAACGGTGATCTTGGCCGTGCCTGTGTCCACTTGCGCCGTACCCACCGCATTGAATGTGGTTTGTAAATTGCTCAGGTTGACACTGCCTGTGGTGCCACGGGTGGAGCTGGGCGCATCGATGCCAGACACAGGGGTGCCCGAATTGTTGTTGTCACCGTATGTGACCGCACTCGATCCCTTGGTGCTGGAAGCGTAAGCAAAAGGTGTGGCACCCGAGATGCTGGTGTCCGCCGTGTTGATGGCCAAAGTCGCGCCAACGGTGTTGCCCGACAAAGTCAAGGCTGCGCTGCCTTTGCCTGCTTGGCTGATGTAAGGCCCGGTGTCTGTGGCGCTGGCCAGCAAAGATTTCGTGCCAAAGTAATTACCATCCCCGGTGAGTGCCAGACCCGAGAAAATTTGCAAATTCAGCGCCAACTGACCGTCGTTGGCATTGCTGACCTTCGCCAGATTGGCCAATGACAAGCCTGAGCTTGCATTTTGGTTACCGTAGGCGTAAGCCAGCAAACTGTTGTTGGCAATGTTGACAGGCGTACTGCCCAAGCCCGTCAAACTGCTGGTGTAAATGTTCGATGGCAAAAGGCCATTGATTTGGCTTGCACCCAATTGATAGTTACGGCTTTGCATGTTGTAGCCTGTAGACCAATATGTGCCCATGCTTTGAGCCAAGGGATCCAATGTGGCATTGGTCACAGTGAAAGCTGCACCGGGTGTGTAGTCCACACCTGGTGCAGCCAGTGCCGATGTACTGATGCCTGCGGCCACCAGGAAACATGCATGCGCCAGCGTGTGGCGTTGCCAAATTTTGGCGGTCTTCAGGGATGTTTTGCTTTTCTGACTCATGGTGTAACTCCAGGTTTTTGTGGGCACGCCGGCCCAGGAAAATTTCAATTCACTGTGAACGCTTTACCAGCCGCTGCCTGCTTTGGCTTCGACCACTTTCAATCTCGCCACCACCTGCATGCCAGCACCTTGACGCTGGATGGCAGAACTGGCATCGGGCAACCACTCGATGACGATCCGGCTGCTTTGCACGCCAGCTGTCACCAAGGCATCGGCCACGGCTTTGGCGCGGTCTTGCGCCAATTGGCGGCGCTGTGCAGACGGCAGGTTTTCTGTTTCCCGGGTGAGCAAGTCGACCCTGAGTGTTTTTTGTTTGTCGGCCGCCAAGGCGGTGCCGAGATCGCGGATCATTTGCAAGGCGATGCCGTCGAGCACGGATTGATTGGGTTCAAACGCAATGGACGATGTGCCATTCACGCTGCTTTTGGCGCTGGCTTGCACGGCATTGACAGGCACGGGGGCGGGCTCGGCCTTGACGGGCTCTGTGGCCACTGCCTGCTTGACTGGCTCTGCAGCTTGCACGGCTGCAGGCGCCACTGCTGCGACCCGCTTGAGCGGTGCTGCTGCAGCATCGACGGCCTCTTGCAGGCTCTCGGCGGACGTCTGACGCTGGAGCGAGAGATCCACACAAGGCTGCGGATTCAGTCCACTGACAGCGCCCAGCAATTCGAGCAAACCGTGTTCAATGGTGGTGCGAACGCCCAGCTGCAATGGCTCTTGATTTTTGGAGCCAACGTTGAGGTCGAGCAGATCAGAGCCAAAGAACCGGAAGATGCCCGCGCCCACTTCAGTGCCGGTGATCTGCTTTTGCATGCTGACGGTTTTGACCACCACCAGGCTGCGCGAGTCGACGATGCGCAGATCGACCCCGACGTTCATGGTGAAGGTGCGGGCTTTGCCACCCACCGCCGACACATTCATCTCGGCGCCGCGCGACTGGATGTTGTAGTTGACCTCTGTGATGCCGCCAACGATGTAGTAATCGCTGCGCAAGATCGAGCCACCGAAGTAAGGCACCCAAGGCACCTGGGGCTTGCCGGCTTCCACCGCATGCAGTTGACCATCGCCCAGTTGACGGCGATCGGCGTAAGCCAGCTCGAGCTCAGCGATGCGGGTGTCAAAGCGTTCTTGCAAACGCACGGTGTTGCCCATCTTGCCCAGTGCCGAATACAGCATGAGCGAGCCGCCTTGCGTGATGGCGTTGCCTTCGGCCTGGCTGTATTTACCGGTGTAGTCCTTGACGTCGCCCACGGTAATGGACACCACGGGGGCTTTGACGTCGCGATGGGCTTGCGCCAGACAGGCAAAAGCCGTTTCCATCGGCGTGGTGTTGTTGCGCGAGGAACTGCCCGACATGACGGGCGCCTCGGTATAAACCTGTGCCCGGGTCTGCGGTGGCATCAAACTGCAAGCCGAAAGCCAGCCCACCGCAGTCAAGACACCCAGGCCTTGTAACGATCGTCGAACAAAAGAACGGTGCATGAATAAACCTTGAGGCATGGACGATCAGGGCAGCGAACCGGCACAAGCCGAGCTGGCACTGATGGACGAAGTCAGAATGCCCGAGTTGGACTGCTGGGAATTGAGCACCTGGTCGGTGGTGCCGCCGTTGGCTGCGACTTGACCGGTGCTGGCACTGTTGCTGGAGGCCGAGATGCTGGAGTTGAGCGCACCCGAGCTGCTTTGACCACTGCTGATGCTGCCGGGCGGCGATGTGTTGGTGTTGAAAACGCCCGTCAGGCTCGATTGCGACAAGCCGTTGCTGGCCGTGTTGGCTGCGCCGCTGGCCGAGGTGGTGCCCGTGTTGTTCAGCACCGGGGACGAGGCAGAAGCTTGCAAGCCATTGCTGCCCGAAGTGCCTGTGGTCACGGACGACAAGGTGCAATTGACTTGTTTGTCGATGTAGGTGTTGTAGTTGTAGGTCGACTTGATGGCGTTGTAGTAGCCGTTCTTCTTTTTCTCGATCATGTCGGTGACGACGGCCTTGTTGACCCGGTCTTGGTTGGTCTGAAAGTTCCAGCTGCCGCTTTCACCGTAACCGTTGGCCTGAGCACCCATCACCAACAACAAGCCCGCTGCACCACAGAGCCAATGGCGCAGGCTGCGCCTGGCGACACCCTCAGCCAATGCCTGCACGATGGCCCTACCATCCATGATTTTTTTCAACATATCCATCCAAATCAATAAATTCGATCAATAAGCGAAGAAATCGCAAAATCGACTAATTTGATGATTTGGATTCTGGGCACTCGCTCTGTCTTGCGCCATCACGCAAAACACGGGAGGCATGCCCCGATGCGGTCAACGCGGATACTCAGCCGCCGATGGCGCGACGCAGTTGAGAGCGTGAATGCACGCTGAATTTGCGGAAAATCGAACGCACGTGGGTGTCCACGGTGCTGGGCGAGATGCCTAGGCGCACCGCAACTTCTTTGTCAGCGTAGCCGCGTGCCACCAGTTTGAGGACATCTGTCTCGCGTTGCGACAGTTTGGTTGAGAGTGCCGAGACCGCCGCATCGATGGCCGTATCGGCATCGTCCGTCACCACCGGCACATCCCGAAATGCCCCCAGCAAGAGGTAGGCAATGCCCGGGTTGATCGGCGAGCCGCCCGCGCGCAGTTGCTCGACAGACCGGCTCAGCTCCTTGTCGACGGTGTTCTTCAGTACATAGCCTTGCGCACCGGCGCGGATGGCGGTCAGCGCCTCATGCGGCGTGTCGACCGATGTCACCACCAACAGGGGCACCTCCGGGTGGCTTTGGTGCAATTGGTGCAGCAAATCCACGCCGCTTTCCTGGCCCAGATGCAAATCCACCACCGCCATCTGCAGGCGTTGCGCATCAGGAGTGGCCAACCAGGCTTTGGCCGATGAGAGATCGTGGCAGGTGACCAGGGTCAAATCCGCGCAGTCGCGTTGAAGCTCGGCCTGAGCCCAATGGGCAAAATTCAGGTCGTCTTCAACTAGCAAGAGGAATGACTTTTCCGAACTCATGATAAAAACTGTTTTTGATAGCTTTGTTTTCTTTTTTCAAGCAGACTATTATTCTGTTTTATTTGTTAGATTCTGACATCACGCGTTTCACGTGACCCCATCCAACACCAGAGCACACTGACACTCTCCCATGAAGACCACGACGTTTGCTTTCCAATTTGTGAACACACAAGTCCAGGCTTGGTTGAAGTTGGTCTTGGCCGTTGTGGTTGGCTGCCTGTTGTTGGTTGGCGCACACATCTGGAATCTCTCGTTGTCTTCGGGTGATTTCGGCAGTTTGGCCGAGGGAAAAATCACCATCTTGCGCTCAGCCACGATGGACTTGGTACCCGACCACGATACGGCCGCAGCCCCCTCCCGACAAGTGAGCCTGCCGGACCGCGTCGACAACCGTACCAAAGGCCATGTGCATTACCGCATCACCTTGCCTGTCGACAACAGCGGATCGTCAGAAAACGCACTGGCTTTGTGTGTGCCGCGCTGGTCATCGAATGCCACGGTCTGGCTCAATGGGCGAAAGTTGCTGGATCTGGACAAGGGCAACGGTCAACTGGCCGTCAAGGAGTTGAACCGTGCGGGCTATCTGGCCTTGCCGCCCGGTTTGCCGGCCGGAGAACACCGTCTGGACATTCGCCTGCGCGTCATGCCCGGGACGATTCCAGGTTTATCCGAGATCTGGTTTGGCGACAGCAAGATCGTCAGCCGCGAATGCGATGCTTTGCAAGACATCAACATGGGCGCACGCATTGGCGGACTTTACTTGATGATTTTCCTCACCTTGGTGGCCACTGGCATTGCGTTCTATCAACCAGATGCACTGGCCCGTGGTTTTGCTTTGCTGGGTTTCTTCTGGTGCTTGCACTCCATGGTCTTGCTGGACTGGATCCCGCATGCTCAAGAGACCACCTGGCTGGCTTGGCTGCACATCACACGGCCCTTGCAGGCCATCGCCGGCATATGGGTGGCTTTGCATTTGACCGGCAAGGACCAGCGGCCCTTGAAATGGTGCATCGCCATCGTTTCCATCGTGGGCTATGCCATCTTTCCTTTTTTGTCGATTGAAAACTGGAATCTCTGGTTGGTCGTGCTGGGCGGCTGTTTGATGCCGCTGATCATTGCCACCTGGCTGAAATTGGTTTGGCATTCCGCCCAATCTGTCTATCTGTCTGATTTCACATTCACGGTGGCCATGTTTTTTGGCATTGGCGTGAACGTGATGGATGTTGGCCGCAACAAGGGCCTGCTGCCCTATTCCACCATGTCCCTGACATACCTGGTGGTGCCTGTGCTGTCTTTGGCCATTGGTTTTCTGGTGCTTGAACGGCTGCAGGGATTTATGCGCCGACAAGCGGAATCGGCGCGGATGCTGGAGCAAAAGTTGCACGCACAAAAAATCCAGCTGGCCGCCACACACAAGGCCTTGCAGGAGCAACGTGAAAAAATTCTGCTCAACGAAGAGCGTCAGCGCATGGTGCGCGACATGCACGATGGCCTGGGCACGCAACTCGTGTCGGCCAGCGCACTGCTCAAATCGGGCGCACGACAAGACGCGCAATCGGGCGAACTGAGCGAATTGATTGACCATGCACTGCTGGACTTGCGCAGCCTGCTGGATGTTTTCTCGAGCACCACCGAAAACCACCACCAGGACGATGACACGGTCTCGCTGCTGCTGAGCATGTTGCGCCATCGCTTGACGCCCGTGTTTCGTGCGCAAGGCATCCACCTCGATTGGGATGGGCAACCGCTGCCACCACAATTTTTGCCGGAAGACCGTCAACGCCTGCAATTGCTGAGACTGTTGCAGGAAGCTTGCGCCAACATCATCAAACACGCCCATGCCACCCGTGTCACGATGCGCACCCAGGTGCGTGAACATGCGATCGTGGTTGAAGTGCAAGACGATGGCCAGGGGATGGAGGCCGCCAACACCCCATCCGGGCCGAAATCAGGACATGGTTTGAACAACATGTCCGTGCGTGCGGCAAAGCTGGGCGCCGAATTGGTGATTGAATCCACCGCCTCAGGCACCTGCGTGCGATTGATTTTCCCAAGACCCGCCAAGGCCTGAGCGCGGCCCTGACGGGACGCCCTCTGGCCTGGCTACCAAATCGCATTACCGCAGGAATCCCGAGAAGAAAGCAGACAACTCGTCAAAGCCATCCAATGGCAAAACGTGAGCCACGTACTGATCGGGACGCACCACCACCATACACCCCTTGTCACGGTGGATGCCGCGCATGTCGAAGATATCGCCAGCACCTTTGTGATCGACGCAGAAAACCTTTTCGTGGTCTTGCAAACCCAGTTTCCCCGTCTTGGGTTTCAGCAGGGACGGCATGTTCTCGTAAGCGAGTTCCTCGAAGGTTTGCTGGAACACCGCACGGAAATCGATCACCGCGTCGATGTCTTCACCTTTGCGCGTGTGCTTGACGATCGGGGAGCTTGCGCTGGTTTCCAGCCAATCTGCGAGTTTGTGGATCGCAGAGCCTAAATTGGAACTGTCCGCTTTGCCTGCAAAAGCGTAAATGCGCCAACGTGCGTCGGCCTCGGCGACATGGCCCAATTGCATTTGCTTGGCGTCCGACACTCGCACCACCGGTGCCGAATGGAAACGACGGCCAATCTCTTGGCCTTTGGCCAGCGCTTGGTGTGCGCTGGCTGCGAAAAGTTGGGACGCGTCATATTTCACCGCAGTACCGCCTGTGAATTCCAGGTTCTCCTTGAACTGGCGAATGATGCGTGGCTCTTCGGTGCCATCACGCTCAGCCTGTGTGGTCGGTGCAGACATCACACGCGCCCATTTGTGGTCTGTCTCCACGAGTCGCTTGGCTTCGGTCAATCGCTCTTTGGAATAGCTGCGCAGCAGGCTGGCATCTGCACGGCCCTGGAGCACATGCACCAGCTTCCAGCCCAGATTGAACGTGTCTTGCATCGACACGTTCATGCCCTGACCAGCTTTGGGTGAATGGGTGTGGCAAGCATCACCCGCGGTGAAGACATGGGGGTTGCGGTCTTCGCCTTCGGGCACATCATCAAATCGGTCGGTGATGCTGTGGCCAATGTCATAGATCGACCACCAGACCACTTCTTTCACATCGATCGAATAAGGCTTGATGATGCGATTGGCCGCAGCAATCATGTCGTCCTGGGTGAACTTGCGGTGCGCTGCTTTTTCGTCGGGTTTGAGTTTGTCCAACTCGACATACATCCGGAACACGTAGCCGCCCTCGCGCGGCAGGATGAGCACATTACCCTCATTGGCCGAAGAGATCAGGCACTTCTGACGAACATCCGGAAAATCGGTATTGGCCAGGATGTCCATCACACCCCAAGCCTGGTGCGCGGCATCACCGTGCAATTGTCCGCCGATCGCCTTGCGCACGGCCGAATGCGCACCATCGCAACCGACCACATAGTTCGCCCGGACGACTCGGGTGGCACCCCAATTCACGCCACTGGCATCCTTCAATGTCACCGTGACCGGATGGTCATCGCTTGTGGGATCAACCGTCAGACCCACAATTTCCCAGCCGTAGTCGGGCTCGAGTCGCGAGGGTGAATTCTTCATGACTTCCAGAAACAACTCATGCAATCGCGCCTGGTTGATCAGGATGTGCGGCATTTCAGAACTGTCGTCGGCCACGTCTTGCACCCGGCCCACGCGGTGGATGTGCTCGGGGCTCTTGGGGTCCGGCATCCAAAAAGCCGTCTGGTTGACCCAATAGGTTTCGCGCTTGACCTTGTCGGCAAACCCGAAAGCCTGGAACATCTCCATGGTGCGCGTGTTGATGCCGTCGGCCTTGCCCTTGATGATGTTGCTGGGCATGCGCTCGATGATCATCGTCTCAATCTCTGGGAACTGCGCCAACTGTGCGGCCAAGCACAAACCCGCGGGCCCGGTGCCCGCAATCAGCACATCCACTTTCTCGGGCAAGGGTTCATTGATGCCACGGTTACGTCGATTCGGCGCCGCCTCCTTGATGTCAGGGTTACCGCCTCTGAATCCGTTTTTATAGAACTGCATCTTTGATCTCCTAAAAATAAAACACCCAAAATTCGTCACACGACAAATAATAACTGTACTTATTAGTTTTCGTCAAGAAAATATGCACGCTTATCAATAGGCAGTGCTGAATCCACCTGAAATCTGTAGACACCTCTGAACCTCAACCCGCGAGCATCATCCACTGGCGGCAATACATTCACGATGACAACTGCGAGCGCGTCAAAGCCAAATTAAAAGGGCCGAATCCTGTGCCATACAGAACTCAGCCCTCTGCAGCCCAACCGGCCTGTTCGACAATTCAAATTACGGGGGGAGCTCACCACTCACCCTTTCGTCAGAACTGCACACCGACTTTACGCACAGATCCATCTGCCTGAGGTATGCCGACCAAGATACTCACGCTGCCTGAAAAATCAGCTGGCGGAGTTCCGGAGATCGCGCCGGTGGCAGCGTCAAATGTGACCCAGTCAGGCAACGGTTGGCCATCCGGTTGCGTCGCCTTCACCGAGGTACCCGCAGGTAAATTGCCGGGGACAGGCACCAGCGCCTTGAGTGAGCCATCGCTCTGTACAGAACCACGCAAAGTCATGGTCACACCTGGAATGGGACCCGACGGCACGATACCGGAACGCACAGTGCTGCCACCTGCAGCGTTAATGGAAGTTCTCGATACATCCAAGCTGGCTGTGAGGGTCAGACTGCCCAAATTGGCACTGCGCTCTTTCTCAACCTCTGGCCCATCATCCTTCTTATCATCGGCTTTGGCTTCGTCAGCTTTCGCACCTTCAGCTTTGACGTCATCGGCTTTCGCGTCATCTGCTTTGGTATCCGATTTCTTGTCATCGGCTTTGGCTGCGTCTTTCTTCTCATCGGCCGCATCCGGTACAGAACCGGAGGTCTCTTCATTCTTCATGCTGCCGCTGACACTGATGCCAAAGCCCACAGAAGAACTCACAGCCGCTGTCTGCGTGACCTTGCCTGCTGCCGAGATATCGGCGGCACCATCGGTCTGCATTTGCGTACCTTGCAGATTCACATTACCCCCCGAAGACACCTGGATGCCACCTGCCCCTGCAGAGATATTGGAACCCTTTTGCTGGTTGGACGCACTCACCCCGAAACTCAGACTGCCTTCGGCCTCTTCGGTTTTCTTGGTTTCAACATCACCTTTGTTGTCTTCATCGCTCAGACGGCGCTTGTCCTCCTGACTGGCGGATGCCTTAGCCTCCACCCCCAGCGAGAAACCACTGCTGGTGCTCTCGGCGGCCTTGAAATTGACATCACCCCCTGCGGCCACCTGAGCACTGTTGCCTGCGGCCATGTCTGTACCGACAAAGGTTGCGTTGCCGCCAGCTGCAATGGTCAGGTTGTTGCCTGCTTTGATGCTGCCAGTAACGGCCTCTGAACTTCTCGCATTCTCGACACCTACACCCAACGACCCCTCAACTTTGCTGGTATCGGCCTTGGTTTGCTTGCTGGCGAGCTGGTTTTCCTCATCCTCTTCTCGGCGCCAATGCCCACACTCACTGACAGCGAATCGGACTGGTACTCGTTGCGCGCTTCCTTAAAAGTCACGTTGCCACCAGCAGCCAATTGCGCGTCAGCACCAGCTTCGATGTTGGCGCCTTCAATCGTCATGTTACGACCTGCAGAGATGTTCAGTGAGCCGCCCGTGCTGATGTTGGAGACCACCGCCTCCGAACCACTTTCGCTGGCCTTGTTGACACCCACATTCAAGTTGGCTGCACCTTCGTCCTTGTCAAATCCGGCCGAAACACTCACCGACTGGCTCTGGGACTGGAAAGTGTTACGGGCCGCTTCAATCTTGACATCGCCACCAGCAGCCACGTTCGTATCGCCAGCCACATTGATCTGTGTGCCTTCAAGCCGCGTATCACCACGGGTCGTGATATTCAAACCACCGGCCGAGTTGAGCGAACCAACCACTGCGGTGGTACCCGAACTGCTCTCGGAGGCCACATCAGTGCTGACATTCGCTTTCGCATCCACGTTGGCGCCTGCCAATACCGTTGCCTGGATCTTGAGAGACGCATCCACAGAAATGGAGCTGCTGCTGCTCTCAGAAGTGTCCTTGGCAGCCTTGAAATCCAGACTTTCTGCAGCGATGTTGATACCACCATCACCTGCATTCAGGTTGGTGCCCTCCATCGTGGTCTTGCCTGTGGTGTTGATGTTGATCTTGCCACCCGAGATATTCGCCACAACTGCCGAGGTCGACGCATCGCGGCTGTCGCTCTTGCTGTAGCCCATTTCAGCCTCGGCCCCCACACGGACCCCTGCGCCCGCTTCGGCGTTGGCGCTGCCACCGTCTTCGGTCGAGGCCTTGGCCGATGCCTCAGCCTTGGCCCCCACACCCACCTTCATGGCCATCCGTGCCGTGATGGTTTCGCTTGAAGTGGTGGTTTCTTCGGTGTTGCGAGCGGCCTGAATTTCAAGCTCAGAAGCACTCAGGTTAACGGCGCCAGCAGCCTCGATGGTGGTGCCCTGCAGCACGGTGGCTTGCTTGGACTGGCTGTTGACATTACCACCCACTTTGATGTTGGAGACCACCGCCTGCGTGCTGCGCGATGCGGTGGTATCCACCTTACGCTCCAGCGATGTTTCCACCCCCACGACTGCTTCAGCATCGGCACTGGCACTGGCACTGGCTTCGGCCTTGGCCTCTGCTTTGGGTGATCCTGTACCTGCGCTTGCACCTGCTTCGGCGCTGGCACTGGCTTTGGCTTCAGCTTCGGCACCAGAAGCTGCATAAACACCAATACGGGCCGTCGTTTCTTCGTTGGTGGTGCGCGAGAACTGGCTGTTCTCAGCGGCCAGGCTTTCGATGCGGTTGGCGGACTGGTTGAAGTCGGTGGCCGCTTCGATGCTGGTGCCTACGTCGCGGATCGTGCCTTCTGCTGTACGCGAGACACTGCCACCCCGCGAAATGATGGCCGAAGTGACGGCGGTCGAAGAACCGCTCTCGGTTGTGCTGCGGGTATCCTTGACCTGAATACCTGCGCCCACCTTGGCTTGCGCATTGGCTCCAGCCTCGGCTTTGGCTCCGGCACTCGCATTGGCCTCTGCATTGGCACCCAGACCACTGTTGCCAGCACTGGCACCTGCCTTGGCATTGGCCCCTGCTTCGGCCTTGGCTTCCGCACTGGCACCAGCATCCAGGTACAGGCCAGCACGCGTGGTACTGGTGTTGATTAGCCAGACAAACTGAGCCAGTGTTTGCATCGAATATTGAGCCACTGGTTTTTAAAGAATTGGTTTATTCGGTTGTGGATAAGTTTAGCTGTTCTGTGTGTTTAGCTCCTTTCGTTT
>Ga0228701_1000827_pt1 | contig 23207 bp, 8 predicted proteins | sample McNCre117_Aug_MG_2_FD_178017 | JGI IMG/M metagenome (GOLD analysis project Ga0228701, IMG submission 178017) | Freshwater microbial communities from McNutts Creek, Athens, Georgia, United States - 11-17_Aug_MG | ecosystem: Environmental > Aquatic > Freshwater > Creek | place: USA: Georgia...
GGAGGGCGCGATTGGAAGTGTAGCCGAATTAGGTACAGATATTAATGTCGACTATACAAGAGTTACTTCAGGGAATTGGGATGATAAATTTAATGGTGCTGCTCAGAAATTAAAATTCGAAGAGTGGGATGTACAATTTGTAGAAGCAAATGAATCTTCAATAATAAAAGACTACGAGCACTTTTTAGATATCGGAGCGGGCTTACCTGTTCATTTTGAAATTGAGTCCTCACGGAAAATAAGTGACACCTTGATTACCCAACATGGTGTTAAAATCGCACCTGAAAATTTTAAAAGAGAAGTAGCCAATAATCGCAACCAGTTGGTTTCTACACTCACCAATGGTCAAATTAAAGGTGGGCTTGGCATTCAAGCGCTCAACTCTTCAGCTTACGCTTGGGATCATCCGGAGGTAGATCATCATATTGGAGAGTTTACAGTTTTAAATACGGAAGGAGGGCGCTATGTCTATGGAATTGCCGCCTATAATACCACACAAAAAGATGTTTCTTTTAACGTGGGGCAAAATGCTATTTATCCGCATTGCAATAACGGTTTTGTATCCTATAACCCAGGGATTGACAATAGCATTGACAATAACCAAGGAATTGATCATTATTTCAGTGAAGAAATCAAACCTGCTTACTCGCATTCATTTTTATTGACTAGTGTTTTGAATGCAGATTATGTGGATGCTGACCAAATTCAAGGTCCATCAAAAGGGGATTTAGGTTCCTATATTCTATTTGATTATCAAAAGATAAGTAATTACAAATGGCGGAATCCTGAGGCGCAAAATACAGCTAGTTATACAGAAGGATTCCAATCAGATATTCTCGATGACAAGGGGAATTATACCTACGGTGAAAAAGAATTATGGTATGTCAAGGAGTTGAGAACAAAAAATCATGTGGCGGTATTTTATACCACTGGACGCAATGATGCAGTGAGTGTCAATGATGAAAACGGCGGAATCAATACAAATGGAGCTCAAATGCAAAAATTGGATTCCATTAAACTGTTCACTTTGCCTGATTACGAAGCAAATGGAGCTAATGCAACCTCGTTGAAAACGGTGCATTTCAGATATAGCTATCAACTTTGTCCAGGTTATAAAAATCAATTGTATCCCGGAGAAGGTAAACTCACGCTAGATACCTTATTCTTTACTTACCAGGATTCACGAAAAGGTAAGCACTCATATTATTTGTTCAAATACGGTGAGCTTTTTCAAAATGGTCAAATGGTGCAACAAATCAATCCGCCTTATGACATGAAGGACATTGATCGTTGGAACAACTACAAGCCATCAGGTTCATGCACAGGAAACGTGATTACTTCACCACTTCAAGCCGGTGATTATCCTTATTCGAGCCTAAGTTATGATGCAGCTCAAGTTTCAGCAGTAGCTTGGAATTTATCTTCAATTCAACTACCATCAGGTGCAACAATACAAGTTGACTACGAATCGGATGCATACGCATATGTGCAACACAAAAGGGCAAATAATATGTTCCGCATTATTGCTGCTCAAAATTGTAGTCACGTTGGTTTAAATCCTCAAATATTAGATAACGGTGCAGTAGATATTAGTCAACACTTTAATCCAAATGGTTATTTGTATTTGGAGTTAATGCCAGATCCTAATAATCCGGGTGCTTATATTGAAGATGTAAGCCAATACTTAGAACCTGGTCAACTTGTTTATTATAAGGCATTGGTCAATTTCAATTTATTTTCAGCGAATCAATATAGCTTGAACGGAGTTGATAATTATGACTATGTACCAGGATATGCAAAGCTCTCTGAAGATATCAATGACTTTGCGATTGTCCTTCTTCCAAATGGTCAAAAAGCACTACAAATAAAATTTAAGGGCCAGTCGATTAATGATACGCCAATTGATTTATATAACCCAATTACAGTTTCAGCTTTGCAGTTTGCAAGATTAAATTTGTCACAATGTATTTTCCCAACTAATAGTCAATTTTCAACCCAATCTGGTCTATTTGATATTGTACAAAGTACTGTAGCCTCCGCCTTGTCAATTCCCCAATATTTAGTAGGTCCAAATCTCTACAACTATGAATTAGGGATTGGTAAAAAAATTGCTTTGAATAAGTCTTGGATTCGATTGCAAAATCCAAACAAAAATAAATTCGGTGGTGGACATCGCGTCAAGCAAATTCGAATCTACGATGCCTGGGACATGATGACCAATCAGCAGATGCCAGCATTTTATTACGGGCAGAGCTATGAATATTGCAATGAAGATAGTACAAGCACGGGCGTAGCTTCTTATGAACCTGCAATCGGTGGCGATGAAAACCCATTTAAAACGCCTATTTCCAATGACATCAAAAACTTTTTGGCCCCCGATATTCGCAATTATCAAGAAACCCCTTTTGGAGAACAATTTTTCCCTTCTCCTATTGTGGGGTATTCGAAGGTAACCATCAAAAATTTACGACACGAAAATGTTTCTAAAACTGCAACTGGCAAAGTAGTACACGAATTTTATACGGCAAAAGATTTTCCTACTATTGTTCAAAGAACTGATAAAGACCGGAAAGCAGCATATCTTCCGATATCGGCCTACTTTTTTAGTCTTCACATGGCGTGGGAACTTGCTACCCAAGGCTTTGTAATTGAAATAAATGATATGCATGGTAAACAGAAAAAACAAAGCGTTTACCAAGAAAATAACCCTACGCCGATTAGTACAGTCGAATATAAATACCAGTCGGAGGTTTTGAATATGGCAGACTCAGATCCAGGGGTGAACGAGCCGTATGCTTCATACAAGCATTTGACAAATGAGGTAGCTGTCATTTATTCAGATGGTAGTAATGGTAAATCAATGAGGGGAATCGTTTATGAGGCAGTTGCTGATTCACGTAAATTCAATAGTAAACATGGTCTGGTTGGAATTCAATTAAATATTAATATCGCGAATCCACCGTCAATAATTATACCCACCGTCTTCCCATTAATTGCTTATGATGAAACAAATTTCAGAAGTCACACATTTGTCAAAGTAATTGAACGTTTTGGTGTGCTTTCCGAAACCATTGCGACGGATTTAGGTTCTAGAGTGAGTACCAAAGATTTGGCTTATGATGCCGAAACGGGAAGCGTACTTTTGACGCAGACCAAAACCGATTTCAATGACGACGTTTACAGTTTTACTTTCCCTGCACACTGGTATTACGAAGGGATGGGGCTTGCTTGTCGCAATACGGGCATTGAGGTTCATAACCTGAATTTTCTCAATGGTGGATGCGCAATCAACAATGGCAACAATCCTTTCATTGCCGGTGATGAGGTAATTGTTTTTGATCCAAATGGTCCGTCTACGGTCAAAGGTTGGGTAGTTGATGCTTATGCAACAGGTATTCAAGTGAAACTAATGGATGGCACGCCACTTTCTGGAGCCAACTTGATTCTGAAAGTTCTAAGATCTGGTAGAAGGAATTTACAAAACACGCCAATTGGAACGGTAGTTCTGCGCAGCAATCCGCTGGAAAATATTCATGAAAATATCTTCTCGAAAGTATTGCAGGCATCGGCTGTTGAATTTTCTGATGACTGGAAAACTTTTTGTGAGTGTTTCATTGACACGACAGGCACAAGTACAACGATCAATCCATATGTATTGGGTAACAAAGGCATTTGGCGCCCTAAGGCATCGTATGTGCATTTAAGCGGCAGAAGTCAAGCAAAAGAAAACAACAATACCAATATCAGAGAAGACGGTATGTTTACTTCTTTCAATCCTTTTTACCGTTACCAAAATGCTTGGTTAATCGATAGACAAAACTGGACCTATACTTCTTCGGTTGTTGACTTTAGTCCTTTTGGCCAAGCCTTAGAAACGATAGACGCGCTCAATCGCTACAGTTCGTCTGTGTACGGATACAATCAGACCTTACCAGTTGCCGTTGCTGCAAATTCAAGGTATCGCCAATTAGGCTTTGATGGATTTGAAGATTACGCTTTTCAAAATTGTTCGGACAATCATTTTAGACTTGGAGGCACCTCCCTAGTGCATAATGAAGCACATTCAGGACATTATGCAGTAAAAGTTTCACAGAATAACCCAATTGAACTTTCGGTGGTGTTAGATGAACTTTGTGCGCAAAAAGAATGCGATATAGAAGTTCAAGTGCTCAGTAGCACCGTCAGTGAAAGTCAGGTCCTTTACGAATTGACTCCGATGGGTTCAAATGCTCCTTTCACAATTGAAACTGAAATTATTGGAGGGTCTCCTGTGGTCGATTTAATGGCCAATGGCTTTGGTTTGAGCATTCAAAAAAACACCAATGGAACAGATCAGGTGAAAATCATCATCACTGATTCGAAAGGCTGTCAAAAAGTTATCTATTTATAAGCATTACCATGAAATTCAAACAATATTTAGGAATCGTAGTAGCGATATTGACTACGGTAATCTGCTCTCCTTCATATGCGCAAAGTCCTGCATGTTTTAATACAAGTTGCGCAGCTGCCTTGCGGGTATGTAATTCAATGAGTCAAGATTTTGACTTTTATGCAGGTAATGATGCCTCCTGTGGAAATACCACTTTGTATTATATTTTTCAGTTCGCAGGAAATGGCCCTGGTCTTCAGGTGAATCTGATCAATGCTACAGGTACCTGGGAAACTTATGGCCCATTTAATACAAGTGCTTTAACCAATTGCGAGTTAGTCGATTCTTATTTGAACCAAATTTCAAGCGGTGATTTTAGCTCCGCAACTTGCACAATTAGCAGTACTTCAAATAAATATTATATTCTCAAGGTCAAGCCACAAACTTGTAGTGGAACTGTTCAAATTATTACCCAGCAAGGAGCCCGTTTGTACTGTGCTGATGAGGTTAAATGTTCAGATTGCATCACATCTTTTTCACCGAGCGCAGGTAAATATGTGGTATCTGCTTGGGTCAAAGAAGACCAAGCTCCTGCCGGAACAACCTCATACACTAATCCATACATTGAAATTAGCTATACGAATTCTACACAAGTTAATGTTCTTGTACCCCAGGGTGTCATTATTGACGGTTGGCAAAGAATAGAAGGTCTGATTGATATTCCAACCGCTGCAACAAACATGTCCATTCAATTGAAAACGAATGGTGCAGATGCCTTCTTCGATGATATACGCTTTTTCCCTGAGGATGGCAGCATGATGAGTTATGTGTATGACCCGATCAGTCTCAGACTGATGGCAGAATTAGATGAAAGAAATTACGCCACTTTCTACGAATATGACGAGGAAGGAAAATTGGTACGGGTGAAAAAGGAAACTGAACGAGGCATCATGACTATCCAAGAAAATAGAGAAAACATATTAAAACAAGACTAATGAAATTCCTGTTCTTATTTCTTCCTGTGTTTGCTATGGCACAATGGGTTACTGTTGCGCCTTCTGAGTACATCAAAGCGCTTGATGAGGTCAAAAAGGTGACCAATTTTGAGTCAAGTTATGCTTATAGTTGCCATTATACTTTTATTGATCAGCTCACGAATGATACTTTAGAAAAAGCTGATGGTTTTCTGACCTATAATTCAAAAACGCAGCTACTCAATTATCAGCGGTTCAGTTATCTGGGGATTCAAACAAAAGAATTGGTTGTCCTATATGACACATTGAATCAGAAAATTATTATTCAAGAACCAACAACTTTTCGGATAGATCAACAGCAATTTTACAATATGCCCGAAGAGCTACTCAGCCAATTGCAAGTGAAACAATGGCTCGCAAAAGATTTTGTAAGATACGAGTTGACCTTGCCGCAAGGTAGCGAGTACAGCCAAGTGCGCATGACCCTAAATCATAAAAATCAAATCATCAATTACCAATTAGTCAGTGCAGCAAGCATCCAATTAGATCCTTATGAAGAATCTGCGCCCGTACTGCCCATAATGGACGTCACTTTTGATCGCTATGAGTATGGCGCTCAAGTTGAGAAAAAAAAGATGCAAACACCTCAAGACATTTTTACAGATTCTAGCTTTCAAGTCGTGAATAGCAAGTTCGCTGCTTATGAGATCATAGACCTACGAAACATAAAGTAACATGAAAAAACTACTACGCAATTTATTGGTTGTTGCCGCAGGATTAACCCTTTCTTGTCAGATTTACTATGCGCAAATCATTCCTTATGTGGCGAGTATTCATACGCCATATCAAGGAACTGCCGTAACAATTGGCCAGCCAAATGCAGCTTCGACGCTACAAGCAGCTTTTCCTACTACGAATGAACAAGATATTCAGGTATTGAATCGCATTTCTTTGGAAGTTGACCCACATTATGAAGCATTTTTTGGGACAGCTTTTGAAACAGAAGTTTCATTGAGGGTCAAAAGATGGGACGTAAATAACCAAGTTTTACCTGATACGGTCATTTCGCTTTCCATAGCGTATAATCCATTTGCTGACACCAATTATAGAGCCATTGAAAGTGCGCGCTTTAAAAATTGTTATCGGATAGAACTTGAAATACTGAATATTTGGGTTGATCAACAAGCCCAACAAGATTTACCTGCAAACCTGATAGTTAAAGGTGAAATTTTAATAGAAAAACGGATAGCATACACCAACTTAACCAGCCCAATTGTTTTCAATCCTGTCGTAGAAGAAAACATGGATTGTGACCAGGCCGGAACGATTGATCAGATCATATTGTCATGGGATAATTCTATTACGGGCATCTTAGAATATCAACTAGAATATGTCTATATCAATGATTACGCTGATGCACTAAACATTGATAAGGATGAAGCAGCGCTAGCCTACAATTTCAAATACAATTCTACAAGAATTAGTACATCCAATAACGAATATAAAATCAACCTTTTGTTTGATAAAGGTTGGTTGCTCTTTCGGGTAAGAGGCGTTGGCGTTAATGCCAATGGGGTAACCGTTTTTGGCAATTGGAATTTAAGTGAGTCTGGAACAGTGGCAATCGTACCAACTGATCAAAAATTTCATGTCACCCCTCAATTACAACATGAAAAGCAGCTCAATTGGCAATTGGCAACAACTTTTGCCGAGCAAGGAAAGAAAAAGGAAGTCATCAGCTATGCAGATGGGAGTTTGCGCAATCGTCAGATGGTTACCCAAGTAAACTCTGATCAAAATGTAATAGTTGGTGAAACAATCTATGACCATCAAGGTAGGCCAGCCGTACAAGTTTTACCAACGCCGGTTGCACAACCATGGTGTCAAGTGAATGATCCATTCAAAGCAGCGAGCATTCATTTTTACCCGAATTTCAATCAAAATTCTTCATCTTCAGGTTACTCCAGATTAGATTTTGATCTATCTACAGTGCAAGATAGTTGTTCAATATATGCGGGCCCTATGTCCATTCAATCTGGAGCCTCAAATTATTATTCGACGGCTAACCCGAACCAAATTGCCGAACAAGGGTATGTGCCTGACGCACAAGAATTCCCATTTAGCCAAATTGAATATACGCCTGATAACACAGGTCGAATTAGCAAACAAGGAGGCGTTGGCACAGAATTTCAATTAGGTTCAGGACATGAAGCAACTTATTTATATTCAAAACCAAATCAATTAGAATTAGACCGCTTATTTGGTTCAGAAGTAGGATACCATTCTCATTATCAGAAAAACGCCGTTATTGACGCCAATGGCCAAGCAAGCGTCAGTTACCTTGATCAACAAGGTCGGGTTATTGCAACTGCACTTGGTGGGGATGCCCCAAGTAATTTGCTCGCCATAGAAAGCGAAGAAAATGCCGCAGTCGAATTGACAATTGATGCTTTTGGTGCAGATAGTGCCGTAAATGCAATTGATATTGACGGGGAAGGAATTCATTTTTCGAGTTTCTTCACACTAGTGAATAGTTCAGATGTGCTGATCGATTACGCATTTCAAATTGATCCATTGACTTTTGAGTGTTTACCTGACATTTGTGTAAACTGTGTATATGACCTCAGTATTTCATTACTCAATGACTGCGCACAAAATGTATTGACTACGCCAATCTCCAATCAATTGACTGGCCATTTTCAAGACTCAGGGGGTGTTTACATTTTCCATCCTTTGTGCGATAACAATGATCAAGGAGAATTTTCACCCACTTCTTTGACCGCATTTAACCTACCAATTGGCACCTATCAATTGGTAAAAGAGTTGACCATTAATGTGGATGCCCGTCAACAATTCATTGAGATGTATTTAGATACCAACTTAAATACATGTGTGCAAACCTTATATGATTTTCAACAAGAAGCGCTCGCAGCAATCGATTTTTCAGACTGTGAAATGACTTGTGAATCATGTTTAAATGATTTAGGTTCCTTAGATGACTACATTGCATCCAACCTCGGGACAGCCAATGATTATTATGAAGAACTGAAAAATTGTCAAGATCTCTGTGACTCAACTTTTGACCCTTGCCGTTTTGCCTATGAGATGTTTCAAATGGACATGACCCCGGGCGGGCAATATGCAGAATATCTTGATCAAAACAATCAAATTGATCCAAGTCAGCACAATTTATCCATTTTTAATGCCAATACTTTACTGAATTCTTTTGGAAATAGCCAAATTTGGCAGCACCCAAAATTAGTGGACGCATTTGGGGAACACCCTGTTTATCTAGACGACAACGGAGACACAAGTCGAATTATATTGCAGCAAAGTACCAGCGGATACACTCCACAGCCTGTAAATATTTCACTGATTAAATTCAATAACTCAGGACAACCATACATTTATCCACAAGAGTTAGCAAATGTGAATGACTTCATCAATAATTTTGAGTCCTCTTGGGCAAAATCTCTTATCAAATACCATCCGGAATATTGTTATTATGAAACTTGTTTGAGTTTTGGCGAAAAACTCCAAAGCACAGATGCTTACTCGAGTCAATCTTTTGATGAGTTATTGTTGGGCACAACTACTTTTGAAGATGCTGTAAATGCCCATTTACTCCCCTCAGGTTACCAGCCTATTTTTTCTCAAAGTGGTCAGGTCAGTGTAAGTGCTGCTATTGAACCTTGGTGGGTTCCTAGTTCCACCCATGCATGGGATCCGTTCATGAGCAATATGACAGGCTACGCTACCTCTACTTGCGGAATTGCTAGTACAGAAATGTACGACCGCTTCATGAATTTTCAGCAAATTGGAGGCGTTTGGCGTTCTGCAATAGAAGTAGCAGCATTTACAGCAAGATGCGGAAATAATGTTTATTCTAATCCGACTGCAGCATGTTTTGATTTTGGCGGCATGTACAATGTTGCTTATGAAATTGATATTTTAAACAAGGAATGGAATAATTTAAGATTGTTTTATCTAAGTATCAAACAACAGCTCCAGCATGAAATTTCAGATTGTATAGCGCTCGAAGAATGTACTTCTTATTGTGGCTGTATTGGCAATGAAAATTTCAATCCATTTACAACAGGGTTATTTGATGCTTCAAATTTACCTTTCAGTTTCAGTTCCTCAGCATTCATGAACCCTGCGCAACCGTGTAATTTTGCACTGGCCAGTGAATTTGCCCAAAAAGACAGGCGTTTCGCGGACATCCAAGATGTCATTCCCAATCCATCGCCAAATCAAAGTGCGTACGAATTGTACTTGAGTACAGGGCAATGTCCGATTGAATTTACGTTTCAAACTTTATTAAGCGAGTTAGCCAGTGTTGATCAATTGGACAACAATAATGTGCACTTAAATGACTTCAGCGGTCTACTGAGTATTTATTATGCGAATAACAATTATGCCTCTCCGGGTACGATCCCTGACCTTTACCAACAAGTCACTACAAGTGGAAATACATTGACCTTAATTTGGATCGAAAATCCTTCGTCAACAGTAATCGCAAGTATTACACTTACAAAGAATTCGAGTGCAATTGCTTGGGATGACCTCACTGATATCTATCATTTGTATCACAGTAGTTCAAATGTGTTTCATGCCGAAGGTATTTACAATGCTAATGGCCTCAATCAGACCATTCAAATCAACGGAACCATCTCAGGATTTGATTTGGCAAATTGCAATTTTCAAAGTGTAGGCACCCAAAATCAGTTTGGCACAGACCTTCAAAATTTATTGAGCGCACTTGCAGCTAATCAGTTCTTGACGAGCACTACTGCTGTGGATATCGATCCTTTGACAAATACATCTTATACAGGTTTACAAACGCTGAGTATCGAAAATGCCATTGGTGGTTCACAGCCTTTTGATGTCTACTGGATCAGTGACAATTTAAATACCTACCATTTGTTTGATGTGAACATGAACGCACAAGATGGTTTGTATATTCAGTTTGACCCGAATTATCCTCCAGGCTTCAATTGGAATGACATGAACCTTGTTCAGTTTTTCGATAATATGGTTTCCACTGGTGGGCATACCTTTGAGATTGATGCCCATTTGTCTAACAACTCAATTGTACACCTCAAAGGAGATGTATTGAGAATTGTCAATGGCCAAAATCAGATCGGCGTTCCTGTGGGTTCTTTTGGGCTTCCAATTCCGATGGAGTGCCGTACAGATGAGCACGAAGCGTTTAATTCTCTTAAAGATTTACTCAAAGAGTGTTTACCTATTACGAGTGGTATAGATTTGAATCACATAGATTGGTTTACCTCTATCTACTTGGATCATTTCATTACGGATCAATTCGAGCAAGGTGTTCATCAGACCTTTTCTGAGTTTGATCCAAGTTTGAATCAGGTAACAATTAAAGCAGGATCTTGTCAGACCATTTTAAAAGTGAATTCTGCAAATTCAATTTCGCATATCGCTTCAGTAGAATCTATGGAAGTTGTGGGTTATGCCAATGTAAATCAGGCGTATAATCAATTTATATTACATGTTACTTTCGAGAATGGTACTCAGGGAATCGTTACGGGGAAGACATGCTTGAACCTCAAAGAATGTAGGGCTTGTGATTCAACGGGCATCAACATCATTGCACTAGATACCATTCGTATGGAACGCCTTCAGAGCGGTCAATTTTACGTAGACCAAACCATTGATAAATATGAATTATATGCCAGTGCGGTTGATAGTTTCAATATGGTACACAATCTTACTGTTTTAGATACCAATTACATTGAAACCAAAGACTACTATTATTTCACTAAAAATGGTTTTCATTTTCCGACGCCAGCCTATTTACATTTTATGGAAAATGCCATCATTGGTATAGACAACCTCGATTATTTAAAGGATCCTATGATGTTTGCGGCCAACTACGGTTACGCAACAAATGTACTTTTCGAGTACGCGAGGTACCTGGAAGGAATTCAGCGCTATAATTTGAGGGCCCAGGATTCATTAGCACCGCTTTTAACTCCGATATCAAAAGAGGATTTTGTGTATAGCCGAGTGGCGAGAGACAATGGTGAATTTTTAACGTATTTGGAAGCAAATCCAGTGGGAAATCAGGGGGCAAATAATATCTTAAATTTCTTAAATGCCACCACCGTAGCAAGTTCGCAATTTGAACAAATGTATCAAGCATATGCCAGCGCATATCTTCAATTTGAAACTGCAAATGCCCAAGATACCGTAACGCCTTGTGTAGGTTTTGAAAAAGAATACCCAATGTATGCCTTTGAAGATATCCTAGAGAAAAATGTCTTGAATTCCATAGAAGGCCAACAATTATTTTGGCAATACGTCAATAGTTTTTCGAATGATGAATGCCCAGGTATTCTGCCGGAAAAATTAGACACGGCAATGACTGCCATTGCTACTTTTTCTACAACCCGTCTCGATCAGAAATACTATGCTCTATATAAAGAGGCCATTTGGTTGTATAACCAATCTTATTGGGCAACCACAAACGGACACGAGCTCAAGCCACAATTTTTAGATGCCACGTCTTATATGTTGAACGATTACGATAGTTGTTTGCACGAATATTTGCTCTATTTATACAATTACAGTAGTTCGCAAGATGCTAATTCACCCATGTTCCCGCCTTTGAGCATCACTGAATTTGGTCCGTGTAATGGTGTTCTACTGCCTGAAGATCCGTGTCGAGAAGCATACAGTCAGTATTTGTCTTGTGCCTATGATTATAACAGATGGGCAAACAACAATGGCTATTATTTATATGAAGAGTTAGCCACTTATGATGCTTTTATAGAATTGAATTTATGCAATTGTGTTGATGAATTTTGTGCGCGCTTAAACAACGTAAAAGATGGTTTAATTTGGTTCGGTTTCAGTGATTCACTTTATTTATACCTTGAGCCAACTCAAATCTGCGACAAGCCTTGTATCATTGCAGAAGATACTTTGGCGCCTTTCAATGACATTACCGTTCAATTGCCAGATCCATGTGAAGAAGCGTTGATCAATAATGCGTTAATGAATGCTCAAAATCAGTACGCTCAATACATCGATAGCCTGGTGAGTAGCCTTGTTACTCAGTACAATTCGCACTGTTTGTCTGTAGCAGAACAAATGAATTATGCTTACACTGAAAAACTGTATCATTTCACTTTGTATTATTATGATCAAGCAGGTAATTTGATCAAAACTGTACCGCCAGAAGGTGTCAATATTTTGCCAATTACCAGTAGTAGCGATTTATTGGAACAACAAATTATTGCAGATCGTTCTTTACATCAGAAAAAGATATTCACGAGTCACCGCTTGGCCACTACCTACCAATACAATTCATTGAATCAATTGGTGAGTCAAAAATCTCCGGATACCGACCCTATGAAGGTTTTTGAATTACAACTCACCAACGGTTTACATCCTAGGCTCATTACAAATCAAATTCAAATGGTTGACAACCAAGTTGGGTATCTAGCTGGCGAAGTACCAACTACCAATGGCGTGAACGCAACAAGAGGTTATCTCTACAAAACCACAGATGCTGGCCATACTTGGAATAGAGTTTATGGATTGGTTGGAGCAGATTTGAAGAAAACTTTAATGGTAAATGCGCTAACAGGCTTTGCCGTCGGAACCGATGGAATTGTATTGAAAACAATCGACGGTGGCCAAACCTGGGATTTACTTCCTACCTGGACCTCCATGCCATTTGTCAATGATATCCTCGACATTGATTATTTATCAACGGTCAACAATAGCCAACTGATATTTGTCGGTAAGAATGGGCTGATCGCCAAAAGCACCGACTTAGTGAATTTCACACTTTCTAATGGTGGCATCTCTTCAAATGCGACCATTACTTCAATTACTCATGACCAATCTAAACATTACATTAGTGTGTTTGATGGTGTAAAAACAGCAATCTACGAACGTGCTTTTGCTGCAGCTACATGGAGCCCAATCGGAACCTTTACAGCGCCAGAACTCAGTTGTATTGATCAACTAACTGACAATAGTTTTATAGCTGCTGGTAAAGACGCAAGACTCTATCGCTTAGACCCCAACAGTTCAACTTTAGAATGGCAACACATTGATCACAACATCAAAACAGATATCCAACAAATTGCCTTTTTCAATATACAACAAGGAATGGCGTTGTCCAATCAAAAGCTATACAGAACAGCAGATGGCGGCCAAACTTGGACAGAACTTCCTCAGCAAAATGTGTTGAGTTTGCAGCGATCCGCAGATAGAACTACCATTTCAGTGGCAACTGCGAATGGCCAATTGTTTAGCTTCGTACCTTCTTCGAATATTCTTAATGCACCAATCCAAGTGAATCATGCCAATGGTACTGCGTCAATAGAATCTATCTGGACAAGTCACGTACAAAATGGCAATTATGTTGCAGCCCCAATGAGTTTTGCCAGCGGAAATTCACTTTTTGTAACCAACAACGCATACCAACAATTACCTAGTTGGGTAAGTGCAGCACTCCCAACTGGCGAAATCGTCAAAGACATTCAGTTAAAGTCTCAAAATGGCAGTGGCCTCGGCCTCAAAGGGGCTATTTTGTGTCAAAGTGGTACCATTTACACCATAGATTGGGCAGCATTTAGTACAACAATTAGTATTCAGAGTGCGCTCTCTAGTATCATTGATATGCACATGGATGCTGCCAATGATAAAATCACGGCGCTCAATGCATCAGGGCAACTTTATACCTTGGATTTAACTGCTTTGCCAAACGGATGGGTACAAGAATTCAGCGGAATTACCGGGTCGTATAAAGCCCTTTACCGCAATGGGTCGGTTATTCATTTGGTAGGTATTGACAAACTAAAAGTGCAACTGGGCGCAGCGCCAAGCACAACAAATTTGACCAATGCTATTGTGCCTTCACAAATCAGTCACTTATTTACGCACCCCAATACAGCTCAAATTATTGCACTCGGAACCGACGGTCAATTGTATGTATTGGAAAACCAAAAATGGAAACATAAAGCAACAAGCACCAATGCAAATTTAAAATCTATTGCCTGGGAGAATGGCTCTTACTTCATTGCCGGAAGCGCTGGGTATTTATTCCAAGGAACGATCTTTAATGAGCAATTTGCTGCGAGTGAAGTCATGATGAATACAGGGCATCCTGTTTCTCAGGATGTTACTGAAGACCTCAATTCATTGGTTGTTCTTCAGGGTAAAATGTATGTCGTTGGCCAAAATGGCTGTACGCTTTATTCACCACAAATCAACAATTTTGGGCTTGCCAAAACGTATCAAGGCAACCAAACCTTGAATCATATTGGTGTTTATGAGCAAACTGGCACAACTAAGTTCTTCAGTTGTGGTTTGGCTTCCACTGTATTGAGCCATGTTGGGGCAAGCGCCATAGCGCGCAAAGATTTGTTCTTAACAGGTATAAAGGATGTTCATTTTTCATCTAGTACCAATGGCACGTTGTTAGCAGGTAATGCAACTTTGAGAAAAATGAATACCAACCAACAATGGAAAACCATCAAGCCAGACGCTGCGAGCGCTGCCATTTTAAGTTCACAATACACGAAAGTTTGGAGCGTTTCAGCTGCGAAGTCATTGGTTGTTGGGATAAATACTGGCGCCATGATCCAAAATGAAACAGCGAGTATCTCAACAAGTTTACCAACCAATGTTGTAGCGCTTGCAGCCAATCAGAACAACTATTATTTTGCCAAAGCAAATGCAGTTGTGGGAATGACTATTTCTTCAAACGGCAGTTTGGGTACCCCAACAACTTATAACTATACTGGCCAGCAGATCAATAGTATTGATGTCTTAGATAACAATGACTTTGCTGTTGCTGGTGAAAATGGCTATTTTGAATACAATGGTGTGGGTTCGGGCTCAGCATTCACTCTAAATATTCAAAATGCAGATATCAATGATTTGAAATTTGTGGATCACGTCTATGCCGTTGCGGTTGGAGACAATGGCGCCTATTACAAATTCACAGCTACGGGGATGACTCCTTATGGTTATGCTACGTCTGGTACATGGGCAGAAATTCAAGACGTTTACTCTTCAGGAAATGACCCTTATTTGGTTGACAATGCTACTGACATCGATATTTATACCATAGACTTTGCAAGTTATGATCAGGCTGTTTTTGGTGGAAAATACCTGACTGGTTTTGGAGTAACAAACCCATTACACTGTTATGTACGCTTTTTACATGACCCTAATGCCAAATATTCTTCACGTTTCTTCTACGACCGTTTGGGCAGGTTAATTGTGAGCCAAAACGCAAGACAATTCAATGCAAGTCCTAAGTTGTATAGCTATTCATTATATGACGAACTTGGCAGAGTTGTAGAAGCCGGAGAGAAAACCGAAAACCCTTCTAATGTGCTCCAATTCAAAGGTGTTTTTGGAACACTTGTGTCGGGTTATTACAATCCAATTACAGTAAATGATTCCCTCCTGAATATTTGGGTGCGTGGCGGTGGAGCGCGCAAAGAAGTAACGAAAAGTTATTACGACCAAACGGCGTTTAACAATGTGCCGAATTTCAATCCGAACATTTTAACACAACGCAAACGCATTGTGCATGTGGCATACTACGAAATGCTCGACACGAACCATCTGGAAGCCTATGACCATGCTACGCATTATGATTACGATATCCATGGCAATGTCAAAACACTCATTCAGGACAACCAAAAGATGGAAGAAAACTTCCCATCATTGGCCTTCCAACGATACAAACAAGTCGACTACACGTATGATTTGATATCAGGCAATGTGCACCGTGTAGCGGTGCAAACAGGCCAGCAAGACCAATGGCACCATGCTTACCAGTACGATGCAGACAACCGCATCACCAACGCATACACCAATAAGGAAACCCCAATTTTAAGTACAGGACTCCCTATTGCCTTAGAAAACGAACTATTGCAAAATTCTGATTGGCAACGCGATGCGCGTTATCATTACTATAACCATGGCCCGCTGTCCAGAACAGAACTCGGAAAAGACATGCTTCAAGGCATGGATTATACCTATACACTTCAAGGTTGGATGAAAGGTATCAATGCCACTTCATTAGATTCTTTGAATGACCCAGGGCTAGATGCCGCATCTGGCTTAACAAACAATCCAAATTCTTGGTTCGCAAAAGACGTCATGTCTTTTGGTTTGCACTATTACAATGGAGATTACACACCAATTAGTTCGACACTATCAGGTAGTGCCCAAGCAAATATTGTTGGTAGTGATGTTGCAAGTTATGGTGCAGATTTATACAACGGAAATATCCGTGCCATGCAAACGACCCTCACGCACCCTGGAACATATCAGGTATTGCCGCAGGCAAATGCTTACGAATACGACCAATTGAACCGCTTAAAAAGCAGCCGAAGCTTTACCAACTTAAGTGCTAATAATTGGCAAGCCGGTAGTGTGTATTCAAATAAATATTTTAATACTTTTGAATATGACGCAATGGGGAATATTTTAACCCAAAAGCGTCACAAACAAGACGGTACACAAATCGAAGACATGACCTACAGATACCAAAGAGATGCCAATGGCTTTTTGCTGAGCAATCGCTTGTATCATGTCAATGATGCCATAGACTCTACCATTGATGCCACAGATATCGATGACCAAGGCGCAGGCTTTGATCCGTTGAATATTAACATCAACGGAGCCTACAACTATGTCTATGATGAAGAAGGAAGGCTCATCAAAGACAAGGCTGAAGATATCCAGCAAATCGTATGGCGTGTAGACGGCAAAGTCAAGGAAATCAACCGCAGCACAGGCTCAACCATGGCTCGCTTGAAATTTGATTACGACGCCATGGGCCGCCGAATTGCCAAGCATGTTTATAACAACCAAACGGGTTTACTAGAAAAGAGCACCTACTATCTTCTAGATGCCCAAGGCAACACCATGGCCACTTACGACTATGCCCAAGAGCCAAACCAAACCATGAGTTTCCAACTCAAGGAACGCCACATCTACGGCAGCACCCGCCTCGGCATGTACGCAGAATCGGTTACGTTAGTCGAAAACCCAAGTTCTGAAACCACCAACATGGTTGTAAACCAAGGATTCAAGTACTACGAAATGACCAACCATTTAGGCAACGTCTTAACGGTCATTCATGACATCAAAATTCCGCTTAACAACGGCTCAGGCCCAGCCGTAAGTTCTTATCGGGTTGGGATTAGAAACTCCTCAGATTACAGCCCTTTTGGCGTTGAATTGGATGGAAGAACGGTGAGTTTGGAGGGGTATAGGTTTGGATATCAAGGCTCAGAAAAAGACAATGAATTCAAAGGTGAAGGAAACAGCTACACGACAGAATTTAGACAATTGGATCCGAGATTGGGAAGGTGGTTATGTATTGATTTATTAACTCATAAATATCCATACTACTCACCATATCAATATGTTCACAATTCACCAATTTCTGTTATCGATTTATTCGGACTGGGAGATCCTTTAGAGGTTATGAAAATAAGAAGAAACAGAGCGAGTAACTTACAAGGTGCAAAAGCAAGAAATAGCGGAACAAGGGCACATCAAGGTTTTGATTTGTATGCTGCTCCGGGGACATCTGCGAAGGCAGTTAAAAATGCTGTCGTTTATGACGTTAGTTATTCTTCATCATATGGTAATACGGTAACTCTTGAAATTACGGATGAAAAAGGTACAAAGTCTTATGCATTCTATGCTCATCTTTCTGTTGTCTCTGTTTCAAAAAATCAGAAAGTGGACGAAGGAGATGAAATTGGTTTAACCGGTCAAACAGGAAATGCAAAGGGGCAACCCGCAGAAGACGCACATTTACATTTTGAACTTAGAAGCTCACCTAGTCCGGGGCTTGGGATGACTGGTAGATTAAATCCAAATGAAGTTTTAGATACAAAATTCTATTCTCAAGACCCAGAGGCAATAAATCAAGCTACTGTTGGAGTATTAAAAGAACAAAAAGATGGAAGTGTTATAAAAATAAACTTGGATGGAACTGAAAAAATTATAAAAAACAAAACCAATTTTCAAAATCTGGGGCAAATAAGGTTTGATTCAAGCCTGGCAAAAGAAGCAAAAGATGTGAATGGACATAAATATTTGATAGTTCATGACATCAAGAGCCAAAAAGATTTTGGAGTTGTCCGGAAGCCTGATGGGTCATATGATTTTTATAAAAAAACACAAAAATGAATAAATTTAGAATCTTAAAAAGCATCATATTCATTTGGGTATTTATTATTGTTTCATGCGGCGAAAACACATTCAAAAATGAAATTTCAAAAAATAAACAATCCAAAAGGATAAAGGGTTGCTTCTTAAAATATAATAGTAACCTTACTATTAATCAGAATTTTGATTCATGCACCAAAATTATTTTTCTACCATCAAAACTTTATTTGTTAAATGATGATTACGGTTATAGTGTGGAAAGCCTTCGTATTAGAGGTAATTACAATTACTATTATATTTTTAGTGTCCCTACAGGTAGATTTAAACTAATAAGATTTAATTCGTCTCAAATTCAAGAAAGTGATTGGTGCGATGATGATTCATCTGGAGACAGTCTAATAATTAACACAATAAATGAGCGGAACTTTAAAGTATTTGATAATACTTTATTAGAATTGTATACGGTAAATTGGATAACGTCTTTGGATATTTTGAGAAGGCAAAGTACGAAAATAAGTGCTAAATCATGCCCGGTAAATTACTAGATGAAAATAATATTTCCCCAAATCGGGTTGGGATTAGAAACTCCTCAGATTACAGCCCTTTTGGTGTAGAATTGGATGGTAGAACGGTGAGTGTGGAGGGGTATAGGTTTGGGTTTAATACACAGGAAAAAACTGATGAAATCTCGGGGTCAGGAAATCATACTACAGCATTGTATTGGGAGTATGATTCCAGGTTAGGGAGGAGATGGAATATAGATCCAGTTGTGAAATATCACGAAAGTTCATACGCTTCTTTTGCAAATAATCCTATTTGGTTTTTAGATCCTGATGGAGCTGATACATTACAACGTGCAAATGCAATTAAAAAGGCAAAAGAATATGTAGCTAAAAAGAAACCTGGCAACCAATATTCAATGGGAGAGAAAAATAAACCAGGTGGAAAAGTTGATTGTTCAGGATTAGTTTCTAATTGTATAACGGCGGGAGGAGAAAAGGATCCTAATTATGGAAATCAAGGTAGTGGGGTACTTAATATAGAAAATAATCTTACGTCAGTTGCTGAAAAGGATTTACAGGTCGGCAATATCATATCATTTAGAAATACAAATGGTGACTATGCTTATCATATAGGAATCGTTACTGATTTCGAGAGAGATGTAAGTGGGAACATAACTAGTTTGAGTTTTATTCATTCTTCGGGTGGGATTGGGCCAAATGAAAAAGAGATTTCTACTGATGAAAAATTTGCTTGGGGTAAGGTTGAAATCCATGGCTATTATAAGTGGGACACGAAGCCAGACATAACTAAAAAAACTTCTTCAAAAACAGTCCAAAAAAATACTGATAATAAAACAAAGCCATCTGAAAAGAAATACGAAAAATCTTGGTACGATGAGACTTCTGATTGGTTATATTATCAATTTGAGTTACATTTTGGTTTATAATTTTTGTACGTCATAATTCAATCATAAAATGAAAATACTTTTAACACTTATAGCTTATACGGCTATTTTTTTGAATTTATGTTTGATAGAATTTTTTGAGAGAAAAAATTTCAATCACCGTGATTTTAATGCTTTTGTCGAAAATTGTAATAAAATAGATGATTTCGTGGTTGATTCAATTGCTTTTGACAAGATTATCAAAAATAATCCGTTTCCTCAAATTAGTTCATCACAATTAAAATTTGTAAAAACTAATACAATAACCAAATATTGTGATCATAAACTAAGATATAACATCTATGTAGTAGGAAAAATAAAATCTTCTAAAAATCAAAATAATTTAATTTATTATTTGAATTTGAATCCACATTGTAGTTACGATGGTATTGAAAACATCTTTATTCTTTGTAGTTACGATAATCGAGGTAAATTGTTGTCTGAACAAATTATTGGTAAGTACTATCAAGTATTCGGTGAAAAAGAAATTATTTATTTTAGAATATTTGATTCTACTAAAATTGAATTGCGAAAATATCGAGAATTTGAGTCAGAAACTAATGAAATCATACCGTATTCCTCGAAAGAGGTTTACTCATTTTAACTTGACCACCCAGCAAAAATTATAAGCACAGAAAATCAGATTTTTTTTAATTTTTCAGAGAGTTATAGCCAAAACAATGTAAAGACTAAAGTAAGTTGAAGTATAAAACTTTTAAACATGAAAATTTTGTAATGATGTGGTAAAATCAAAGATATTCTCGGAGATTTTGAGAAAAATCTAGTAAAAATTGGTGAAAACAGCTGGAATTTAGCACTTTATTTCCTCAAAACTTAAGAAATGGGGTGTTTTAGTATATTAACAATAACTTGCAAAACGCTCATTGCGTTAAGATTCTTTGGTATTCGGCTCAACCTACACAGCAGTCTTCGTTGTTTTTCCATAGTACTTCTACTATAAATGAACGTACTTCTACTTATTTTCTGTACACCTCTTCTCCCCTATTCTATTTAAGAATTCTTTACTGTGATTGCTTTTTGGTTAAGCTCCATGATGATGGCACTTACTTAAGAGGGAAAAGTTGTGTTGGGTGATTATTTAATTTAGAGTCAATTAATTACTCAAAAAATAAAGAATATATGTTGACCATCGAAGCAATTAAAACTGGACCAAAACCCAAAACAGATAACGGTGATTTAGATAAACGCCGAAGGGTTGCGCCGCCAAATGCACCTAAATATAATACACCGTTGAAGGTTCAGAAACCGAAGAAGTGATTTTTGCGAAGGTTAATCATCAATAGTGTTATTCAAATCTTATTATATGAAAGTTAGAAATGTACCTGGCACATCAAATAGGAGCTGCAAATGTGTTTCGTGGATAGATCATTGGCATAAATTCTCCCCTGGAGTAGCAACAATCTGTAAGGCAAAAGGCTGCTCAAGATCAGACATTGTTGGTGCGCATGTCAAAAAGTGCAACAGTCCAGATAATTCAGAATACATTGTTCCTTTTTGCAAATTTCATAATAAACAAGAAGGCTGTATTGAGATAAACGATTTTGTATCCTTAGCACCAGCAAATCAAAATTTCACCTGTAGATAGTTCGGAATTTGAAAAATATCACTTGATTTTTAGGTTAGTAGGTGTACTAAAAATTGTGGGATGTGTACTAATCCTAGCCGCAGGGTATTACTTCATTCAAACAAGTAAGAATAAGCAATTCGTCAGTTTTAATATTTATTACCAAATTCCCAGCGTCGAATAAAAAATTGAGGGGTTTGTAAATTGCATTTAAAAAATCTGAATAAAATATATGGCCACGATTACATTAAGTGCTTTTGAAATAAACATAAGGCCAATTCGAGAAACCAATAATCTATTGATCTTAAGTGATTTTGCAAATGGAAATGACTTATTAGATTTTTTAACTCAATTCATTGGCAACTGGCAAACGGATTCTCAAGAGTTAATTGATAATACAGATATGCAAAAAGTCTTGAGGCTTTCACATAATACTTTAAATCCATTTGGCAGGAAATTGTCGGGAATTGTTGAATCAGGTCATTACGGATACTCAGCCGAAATAATAGATATAACCTCAGGGGAAAGTGTTCACCAAAAGGGGGTGAATCATGCTGAGTTAATTCCTTTTTATTTTCATCTTTTTATTCCTACCAATAAAACTAAAGGTATTTTAATTTTACAAAGATTTAAACAATTCGGAATTTATCGGATTTTTAGTGATGCAATTGGAAAAGAATTTACAAGGTCTTTCTCAGGTTTTAAAATTATTTTGAAGCCTCTTTTATCTGATGATATTGCTTACAATCTTATCAATCAAGGTCAACTTAAGAAAATTACTTTCAAAACATCTAATTTATCTCCAAGTATTTTGAAAGCAGCTGACGAAAATGAAAATGAGAACTTTGGTAGGATTGAATATTCCATTGTAGCAAACCGTGGATGTTCTTTACCATTTTTAAAAGGACTTCAAGAAAAATTAAAAACTTCTGGGAATATACCTGAGTTGTTTGGATTAGCTGAGTTTGAATCTAATTTAATTTCTGTAACGGTTAAGTTAAATGGCAAGTCTAGAACACTTGATTTATCTACCCTTGATGATGTAGGGGCTTACTTTGATATAACAGACCAAGTTGAAATCAACAAAAACAGTGCCCATCCTGAAATCAATTCTATTCGAGAAATCAGTAATGGAATTATAAATGACTTGTTAGTTTCATTATTTCCTGAAGATAGACTAAATTAAAAGTTATGTCTAAAAAAAAAATAACGGCTTTTTTTGCATTGTTCTTTACGATAGTAGGTCTATTAACTCTGATAATCATTTTATTTTTTACTTATAATAAAGGGCAAACCATATATACTAAAACTGGTTTAGATTTAAATAAAGGAAGTGACTTAGGAGATTTCGTAGGTGGATTTGTGGGAGTTTTTTTCACAATTGCTGGTGTACTACTATTATATAGGACACTTCAACTACAGGGAGAAGAATTTGCAAAAACACAAAAAGCGATTACACAGCAGCAATTTGAAACAACTTTATTCAACATGTTGCAAGTCCTTCACAACTTGGTAATATCAACAAATGGAAATGTCAAAGGCCAAAATGAATCAGGCTACAAGTACTTTCAATCTTCTTTAAATGATTTAATTACCAGACTTGAACAGAATCAAAATTTTGAAAGCGAAGGAATAAAACAG
>Ga0228701_1000829_pt1 | contig 23165 bp, 22 predicted proteins | sample McNCre117_Aug_MG_2_FD_178017 | JGI IMG/M metagenome (GOLD analysis project Ga0228701, IMG submission 178017) | Freshwater microbial communities from McNutts Creek, Athens, Georgia, United States - 11-17_Aug_MG | ecosystem: Environmental > Aquatic > Freshwater > Creek | place: USA: Georgia...
GCAGGCGTTGGAGTTCATGGAGTTCGACGGGCGCGTCACGGTGGTGCGCGGCCTTGGTGCTGACCTAATCGATCCCAAGTCCTACAAACTGCGCATCCGGGTGCTCAGCAACGTGAAGAACATGCCGGCCGTCATGGAACGAGCCGACATCGCCCTGTCATCGGCGGGGCGGACCATCACCGAGTTGGCATCGCTGGGAATCCCCACCATCTGCATGGCGCAGAACGAGAAGGAACTGACCCACACCCACGTGGCAACCCAGAACGGTGTGCTGATGCTGGGACTGGGGCGCCTGGTCTCCGTCGAAACCCTGGCGGCTCACCTGATTGAGCTAACCAACAACAACGACCTGCGCTTCAAACTGCACGAGCGCGGACTTGCGGCCACCAAGGGCCGCAGCAACGACCGAATCGTGCGGCGAATCCTGAAGCAGATCGGGTTCTAGGCCCAGTGCTGGCCGTAAACCAGCCAGGCCGATAGGCCAACCACCAGAATCGGTAGGCTCGAGACCGCAATGGCCTGAACTCGGTGCCGAATCGAGCCCTCGCCGCCGCGCCGGATCAAGCGGATCTCGAACAGGCTTCGGGTTAGCACCAGCATGCAGATGATGGCACCCACGTACCAAGAGCCGAAGAACGGCACCGCCCAGATGAGCACGATGTCGCTGCTGCTAGGGCTTACCCAGAGCACCAGACCGATGACCACTAGCGGCCAAGAAAATATTGAGAGCCCGATGACTGCTAGTCGACGCAGGCCGTGACGCAGGTCCTTGGACGGAGCCCCGATGAGGTTAGCCATTCTTCTCCCCCGATGGTTTCGACCCCAGCCTAGCGGGTTTAGGCGTCTTGTTTCAGTGCCAGCTGATCCCATTCCAGCGGAAGTTCAGCACCAATTTCGGAGGCCACGGTACGGCCAACCACGTCGTCCCAGTGCGAGATCTCGATGCCCACGTTGGAACGCAGCGCGATGAGGTCCTCCTCGGTGATTACGTGACCCGCCGGTAGGTTTCGAACCGCCACAATACGGCGACGGGCGTTGTTGATGGCCGCCGACTGGGCGTCCAGGCTGTGCTCGCGCTTTCCGTAGAGGGTTCGGTAGACCGCCAGCTTGTCCATAAAGGCGCGCAGGTCGGCCTCATCTACCGCGTGGTAGTGGTCGTTTCCGACGCCCTGCTTGTTGTCGGTGAAGTGCTTCTCGATGACCACGGCGCCGAAGAGCGCGGCCATTTCTACCGCCGGAACAGTGCCGTCATCCTCCGGACGAACGTGGTCGCTGTAGCCGATGGCAACGCGGCCTCCAAACATCTCCTGCAGCACCTTGATCTGGCCGATCTGGGCGTTGGCCTGCGGAGTCGGGTAGTTCAGGATGCAGTGGAGCAGCGTCACGCTGGCCGCGCCCGCCTCCAACAGAACGTCCAGCGAGCGAGCGATCTCCTCGTGGCTGCTGGCACCGACAGACATGACGGTTGGGCGGCCGGTCTTGCCGATCTTGCGAAGCAGCGGAATGTTGGTGAGGTCGGCGCTGGCCACCTTGGTCAGGGGCATCAGCGGGGTGAGCATGTCGACCGCATCCAGGTCGAATGGGGTGGACATGAAGTCGATTCCACGCAGCTTGCAGTGCTCGGCCAGTTCCGCGTATTCGGCCTCACCGAAGTTGTCCCAGCGCTGGAACAGCTCGTACTGGCTGCTGGTTGGTTCCTTGGTCTGATCCCAGTAGGCGGGACTGGTGGTCTTTGCCGCCAGGGTGGCCGCCTTGTAGGTCTGGAACTTGGCCGCGTGACCGCCGGCACGAGCCACCTGGTCGATCATTTCCTTAGCGCGTTCCAGGGAACCCTCGTGGTTCACACCGATCTCGGCGATGAAATATGGGTTCAGGTAGTCGTAGACCTTGCCGTTCAATTCGAAGCTGATCATCGATGGTCCTATTCGTCGGGGTGTGAAGCGAGAAAACTTAGGCGTAGTAGCGGGTCGGATCGGTGGCGGGTTTAGCGGCCGCCAGGTATTCCGGTAGCGCTTCCAGATTACCGATTAGGGTGAGGTCTCCGGCGGCGATGGCCGGCAGAACGTTCTCGTATCCGCTGAGCGGCAGCACCAAAACCTTGCAGCCTAGGGCTAGCCCCTCGAACAGGGTGGTGCTGAAGGCGCCGATGAGGTACTCGCTCTGGCTCACCAGGTCTAGGAAGATCGGGTCGCGGTGGCTGAGCGCGAAGTTAGCCGGCAGCGGGGTTCCGTAGTCGGACTCCAGTGCCCTTCCCAGTTCCTCGTAGTCGGCCAGCGACTCGTTCGGGTGAAGTCGGTAAATGACCTGATGGGTCGCGAGCTGCCTGGCGGTCTCCACCGCCGCCTTGAATAGCTCGCCGCCGATTGCTCCCTGACTGGTGAATAGCACCTGCCCGGCAACGATTCGGCTCTCGGCCAACGCCTTGGCGCGGTATTCGGCGAACGGCAGGGTTGGACCGGTCACCAGAGTGGTGGTTCCGGCCGGTAGGGTAACGCCGCTGGCCTCGCTGCCCCAGTAGCTTCCCCAAACGGCGATGCGGTCGGCCACGGATTCCACGGTCTGAGGCTTCTTCATCAGACCACCGAGCTTGCCCTCGAGCGGGTAGGAGTAGGCCGGATGGAAGCGGCTGATGAAACCGTGTTGGATCTCGGTAACTGTGAGTCCGGCGCGCTTTCCGGCCAGCACCAACGATGGCTCGCTGTAGGCGTTGACGATGTACAGCTCTTTGGCGCCCAGAGCCTTGAATAGCTCCGAGAAGCCGAGCTGGTCGATCAGGGTTCGGCGAACCAGATACTTCGGATACTTCTCGAACTTCTCCAGCTTTATCTCAAACTCGGCCTCGAAGGCCTGGACTATTTCGGTCCACCGGTTCTCAGCATTTTCGCGGCTGGTGATTCTCAGGTTCTTGTTGACCTGCTCGGTGAAGCGCTCGGTGTATTGCTGGCGCAGCCGGGCTAGGTCCAGAACCGCTGGGTCCTGCGCGTATGCCTCGGAATCGAAGTCGAAGTCGATCACCCGGTAGGTCTTGCCCTCGGCCTTGAGGCGTTCGATGATGGCGTCCGAATATGGCTCGCCCCCGGCCACCCGGCGACGGAACGGAACCACCACGGCATCCACCTTTGGCAGAGCGCCCAGGTTAGGTAGTGGCGGCAGTCCCTCCGGAAGTTCCGGCTTGGAGAAGTTTGGGTGTGGGTTGTCGAAGAGCCCGATCTCCTGTGCCACGGCGTAGAACATGCGGGTGCGCAGCAGCGGATAGAGCTGGACTCCGCTGAACCGGGCCCCTACCGCCTTGGATTTTTTCTCTACCGCAACGAAGCGGTCCCAGAATGCAGCGAAGTTGGTCATCGGTGTTGGTCCTTCTGCTTGGCGATGGAATCCAGCACGGCGTTGTAGCCCGCACCGATCACGTTGATGTCGAAGCGCTTGACGCTCACGGCAATTCCTGCGGCCAGTCGGGCACGCAGGTCGGCGTCCTCGAGGGCGCGCTGCAGGGCATCGGCGAGCGCCTCGGCATCGCGTTGCGGCACGAGTAGGCCGCTCACGCCGTCCTCGATGACCTCGTCGATTCCCGGTAGTCGGCTGGCGATGACGCAGATGGCTCCGGCCCCGCCCTCAAGCAGGGTCACGGGCAGTCCCTCTTGGTCGCCGTTTGCCGCGGTGACGCTGGGGATCAGCATGAGCTCGCTCTGGGCGATGGCGGCGTGAACTTCGTCGCGGCCGCGCTGGCCACGGAATTCGACCGGCAAACCGACTGCCTTGGCCTCCAGTTCGGCGCGAATCGGGCCGTCGCCGATGACCACGAGCCTGTGCTCCCGGACGCCGCGGTCGGCCAGGATGCGCATTGCCTCGAAAAGGTACTCGATGCCCTTCTTCTCCACCAGGCGGCCCACGACCAGCAGCTGTCCCGGAACCTTGGGGGTAGCCGCGGCAAGGCGACCCACCGACTCGGTGTCAACGCCCATTGGCAGAAGCGAAATCTTTTCGGCTGGCTGACCCCAAGAGACCAGACGCGCCTTCATCTGCGAGTTGACGGTGGTGATGGCCTTGGCCCGGCCGAATACCCAGCGCTTCAGGGCCAAAATCGGTGCCGCGTTTAGGGCATAGATGTCGCCGCCGTGGGTGGTGACCAGCAGCGGAACGCCGGGCGCGGCCAGGGTGGCCAGGATTCCCTGCGGAATCACCCAGTGGGCGTGGATGGCCGCCGGTTTCAGCTGCTTGACCAGGCGTCGAATGCCATAGAAGAGGAAGTGGGACAGGAACGGCACCTGAATCAGGCGGCTGCGCTTGGCCTTCAGATTGTCCAGAATCGCGCCGTGCGCAAGGTCCTCCCAGCGCTTCAAGAAATAGCGGTATCGGACCACCGAGACCGAGGTGGCGCCGTCCGGCGAGGCGATGGTTTCGGTGGCGGCCGCTCCCGGGGTCATCGGGGTTAGAACCGTGACATCGAACTGCTTGGCCTGCTGCCAGGCGAGGTCCAGCACGAATGCGGGCGTGCCGTCGCCGGGGGTGCCCGGAAAGGTGGAGGCGAGCACCAGCAACTTTGGCTTCATACGGTAATTTTAGGAGCGAACCCCACTGGAAGGCGGGCACTTGCGAGTTCTGATTCTGAACAGCGATTCGCCGAAGAACCGCGGCGATCGCGCGATCCTCGCCGGAAACATCGAACTGGTGCGTCAGGTCTACCCAGAGGCCCAGATCTGGAGCCTCTCGCAGTATCGCGACCGCGACCAGCAGTGGTTTGGAATCAACTTCCACCCGTTTTCGCCATACTCGGTGAAGCCAGCCGATTTTGTCGCGCTTCTGCGCGCCGCCAGGCAGGCCGACCTGATCCTGTGGGGCGGCGGCGAGATCCTCAAGGACTACACCAACAAGCTGGGCCTGTTCTACTGGGCGCTAAAGCTCTGGGCTGTCTCGCTGGCCAACCGCAACGTGATCGGCGCGTTCCAGGGCATCGGCCCAACCAGCGCCGGCATCTCTAAGCGGGTTATCGCCTTCACCGTGAGCCGTTGCCGCGCGTTCCTGGTGCGTGACGCCGAGTCCAAGACCAAGCTCGAGGATTGGGGTGTGACCATTCCGGTCATCGCCAGTTTCGACCCGGCAGTGTTCGACACCGCAAAGGTGCTGACCGCCGAAACCCGTGCCCGATTCGAGCAGACTCAGGGCGTCGAGAACGAGTTTCTCAACAATTTCGCCGGCTTCGGCCTGCGCCGCTGGTTCCACTACAGCCACAGCGGCTGGCTACCGGCGAAGTACCGTTTCTGGGCGCGCAAGGATGCCGGTAACACCCCGGAGCTGGACACCTACCTGGGCAACCTGGCCGAGCTAGCCGACCGCGTCATCGAGAAGCACGACGTAAACCTGGTGTTCTTCCCGATGCACGTCGGCGGCGGCGAGGATGACCCCGAATTCGGCCGTCAGGTAGTTGCCCGCATGCGCAACCCGAAGCGCACCACCGTGATCGCCGGCGACAACATCAGCCCGAACGACTATCTGGCGCTCATCGGCGAGGCCAAGTTCTTCGTGGCCAGCCGCCTCCACAGCGCCATCCTGGCCACGGTGGCCAACGTGCCGGCAATCTGCCTCTACTACGTTGACAAGGGTCGCCTGTTCTTCGAGCAGGTTGGACTGCAGCGCTTCAGCCGCGACATCAAGATCATGCAGCAACCCACATCGGTGGATGAACTAGCCGGCCTGGTAGACCTGCTGGTCGCGGAGTCCGCCTCCGTGAAGGCGGAGCAGCTCAAGGCCCTGACCAAGATGCGGGAGCAGATCAAGAGCGATCTGGTTGCCGGGATTGCCGCGGCCAAGGTCGCTGGCTAACGCCGATGAAGAAACTCGCGCTCAAGGTCATCCCCTGGGTCTTCTATGCCCTGGTTGCGGTCTTCGCCTACTTCTACCTGAAGGGCCTCAACTGGGCAGCGCTCGCCACCACCCGCATCGACTGGTGGTGGATGACAGCGGCCACCGTTGCATCGATCGCGGTCCGATACTGGTTCGCCGCCATCTGGCTGTTCTTGCTTCGCAGCCTGAAGGCCCGCGTGCACGGCCACGAGCGCGAGCTGTTCCACGTCTACGCCAAGAGCTGGCTAGGCCGCTACATTCCAGGTGGCGCCACCTGGATCCTGGGCAAGATCTACTTCGCCACCAAGCTCGGCATCAGCAAGGCCAAGCTTGGCATCAGCAGCTTCCTGGAGGGCGCGCTGCAGATCATCGTGGTGCTCATCTCGGCCGCAGCCATGCTGGCGGTAGACCCGCACGTGCAGAAGCTTGGGCGTGGCTGGGTCTGGGCGCTACTGGGTGCGGCACTCGCCGGCCTCATCGTGGTGTACCCCGCCGTCTTCAACCGGGTGGTCAGCTACGGCTACAAGAAGGTCCGCAAGGAGGGCCTGCATGGCGAACACCTGCCGGACAACGCAACCATTGGCAAGGGCATACTGGCCTTCCTGGTGTCCAGCGTCCTCTCCGGCCTCAGTTTCTATTTCGTGGCAGCCGCGGTGGCTCCATCGCTGGACTGGCACTCGGTGCTGTTTATCATCGGAGCCAGCAACCTGGCCAGCGCGCTCAGCATGTTGGCCTTCTTCGCCCCCGCCGGATTGGGCGTGCGCGAGGGCGTGCAGCTGACGATGCTGCTGCTGGTTATGGGACCGGAAAAGGCGCTGGTAGCCACGGTCCTGATGCGCCTGTGGAGCATAGTCATGGACGCGGCCTTCGTGGGGCTGGCCTGGCTGGGGCGCAGGCTAGGCTAGTGGCATGACTTACGGGGATGTAGCAGCACGTTTCAAGGTGACCAAGGCCGTCATTCCGGTTGCCGGCCTCGGCACCCGATTCCTGCCCGCCACCAAGGCGATGCCAAAGGAAATGCTTCCGATTGTGGACAAGCCGGTCATCCAGTTTGTGGTCGAAGAGGCGGTCAACGCCGGCCTCGGCGACATCCTGATGATCACCGGTCGCAACAAGAACACACTGGAAAACCACTTCGACCGCGTTGCCGAGCTGGAATACACCCTCGAGAACAAGGGCGACACCAAGAAGCTGGAACAGGTTCAGGCCTCCAGCCAGCTGGCCGACATCCACTACACCCGCCAGGGCGACCCCCGCGGTCTGGGCCACGCAGTGTTGCGCGCCCAGAGCCACGTTGCCGAACACTCGTTCGCGGTGTTGCTTGGCGACGACGTCATCGACTCGCGCGACGAGGTATTGCCCAAGATGATCGCCGAACACGAGACCGACGGCAGCAACGTGATTGCGCTCATGGAGGTCGACCCCTCCATGATCCACATGTACGGCTGCGCATCGGTGGAGGCCACCGATGACCCAGACGTGGTGCGCGTGACCGGACTGGTCGAAAAGCCAGAACCAGGAACCGCACCGAGCAACCTGGCCGTGATCGGCCGCTACGTGCTGCGCGCCGAGATGTTCGACATCCTGGAGGAGACCCAGCCGGGACGCGGCGGCGAGATTCAGCTGACCGATGCCCTGCAGACCGCGGTCGCCAACCCGGCCATCGCTGGCGGCGTCAAGGGCGTCATATTCCGTGGCCGCCGCTACGACACCGGCGACAAGCTTGACTTCATCAAGGCCACCCTACGCATCGCGGTAGACCGCGGCGACATCGGCGCCGACCTGCGCGAGTTCTTAAGAGACTTCACCGCAACCCTCTAACCCGCCAGCCCAAGACCCCAGGGAGCGCAACGTGACCAAGATGATCTTCGTTAACCTACCCATCACCGATGTGGTCCGCACCCGCGCCTTCTTCGAGGGCCTCGGCTACAGCTTCAACGAACAGTTCAGCGACGACAAGGCGCTCTGCCTGGTGATCAGCGACAACATCTTCGCGATGCTGGTGAAGCCAGAATTCCTGAACACCTTCCTGGATAAGCCGGTGGGCGACCCCAAGCATGCCGTCACTACCATCGTTTCGCTGACCTTCGACAGCCGCGATGAGGTTTTGGCACACTGCCAGAAGGCCTTCGAGCTGGGTGCGCGCAACTACAAGGAGCCGGTTGACCACGGCTTCATGCTGCAGCACGGCTTCGAGGACCCAGACGGCAACATCTGGGAGTGCATCTGGATGGATCCGGCCGCAGTTCAGGGCTAACAATCAACCGGCCGGGGAGGGGCGAGATTGATTGGGGAACGAAGCAGATACCTAGACGTCCTGCGGGGAATCGCCATCCTTGGCGTGATTACCATCCACGTTGGTTCCACGGTTAATGGAATGCTCTGGGCACATTCAGCCTCGCTGCCGGGCTGGCTCACGCAACTCACCGACTTCGGTAAATTCGGAGTCCAACTCTTCTTCCTAATATCCGGATGGTTACTGCAGAACCTCTATGGCGATGCCGCAAACGAGCTAAACCTGAAGCAGTTTTTCGCTCGGCGCCTAGCCAGGATCTACCCACTCTGGCTGTTGTTTCTCGGCGCGGGATTTGCTCTGCCCTTGCTTGGAATAGACACGGGAATTGGCCAACTGCTGGGGCAGGTCAGCGGCCAAACCCGGGTCAGTGGCGCCATTCTGATTCTTGTTGCTGGCCTCAGCTTTACGCTTTGGCTCTACGCGCCGCTCTGGAACACGGTGGTTCCCGGGGGCTGGTCCATCCAGGCTGAGGTGGGCCATTACCTGCTCTTTCCATGGCTGCGACGGCTTTCGAACGCCGCGCTCATTTGGTTCGTGGCCGCAGTGCGCCTGCTTAGCAGTGTGTTTGGCTTCGCCGGTGGCGTCCTGGCGCCCACCGGCCCCTTCAGAGATATGGCCGCCGCCTGGATTCGGCTCGGCCTCTATAACTCGGTGCTTTTCTTCGTTGCCGGAATGCTGGTTTCGAGGTGGCTGGCGAACCGCCGCCGCCCTGGTGTGGGTGAGTGCATCGCACTGGCGGTCCTCGCCCTGACAGTGCCGGCCGGCCCCGACGGAGCTTGGCAAATCTTCCTGCAGCTGACCTTCATCGCACTGGCCCTCTGGCTGGGATGGGCAGTCGTACGGTCCGACCCTTGGTCGGCACTCCTGGCGCGTCTGGGCAAGTATTCCTACTTCATGTACTTCTTTCATTTTTTGCTTCTGCCCTTGTCGCAGAAGCTTGGCGAACGCTCTGGAATCGCTGCCTGGGCCAGCGGCTCGCTTGTGCTCTCGGTGTTTCTGGTTCCCCTGGTGATTGTGCTGGTGACCTGCTGCAGCCTGGCGGCTGGGGCGGCATCTTGGCGCTTTCTGGAGAGCCCGATCATCCGTTTTTCCAGGCGAGTTTGAGCCGAGTATGCATTTGCCTATTAGGGTTATCAAATGGCCATCAAGGTTGTCTTCCTGACCTTTTACTTCGAGGCGTGGGACGCGCTCGATGAGGTTTGGCGCATCATGGCGGCCGACCCCCGCTTCGACGCAACCGTCATATCTATTCCCCGCAAACTAACCGGCGACCAGAATTTTGGTGACGAGGAGAAGGTAAGCAGCTTCCTCACCGATAACGGGGTGCCGCACCTTAGGCTGAGCGACGACCTGGACCCGGCCGAGGGGCAGGCGATGCTGCGACGCCTGCAGCCAGACTACGTCTTCGTGAACTACCCGTGGCGGCGAAACTATCCGGCGGCCTACCGCCCCGAGGCGCTGGCCGAGTTCACTCGGGTGTCCTACGTTCCCTACTACTCGCTGGCGCTGGTAAACGAACCGGGCGAGACCGGGGTGGCCGGCCATGTCTTCGAGCAACGCACCCATCAGGTGGCGTCGCTGATCTTCACGCCGGATGCCGCCGAGTTGGCCGCCTACGCGCACACCGAGCGCGGGAACGCACACGTACACCTGACCGGCAGCCCCAAGATCGACCACCTGCTGCGCCTAGCCAACGAAGGCGTCACCGACTGGCCCATTCCGGCACCCACGCCCGGTCCGAGCACTTTGACGGGTGCCGGCCGCCGCTTCCGTGTGGTCTGGGCCCCGCACCACAGCTACGATTCCGGCTGGCTCAACTTTGGCCTCTTTGCCCAGATGCACCTCCAGATGCTCAAACTGGTGGCCCGCCACCCGGACATCGACTTCGTGCTGCGGCCGCACCCGTTCCTGTTTGGAACCCTGGTGGAGCGAGGCCTGCTCACCCAGGAACAGTTGGACGCCTGGCTAGAAGACTGGACCGATCTGCCCAACACGGCCATCCACACCGATGGCGAGTACGCCGCCCTGTTCAAGGCGACCGACCTGCTGCTGACCGACGGAATCTCGTTCCTGGGCGAGTACCCCATCGTGACCGGCCGACCCACCGTTTTCCTAGAGAAGGCCGACCACTGGGCTTTTTCGCCGCTCGGCGAACTTGCCGCGGCGGCGAATATCCGCCTGAGCGATTTCGATGCGTTCGAGACGCTGCTAGACGAGATCCGCACCGAGGGCCTGCCCGACTATTCGGAGCCAATCGCCCGGCTGCGTGCCGCGGCGAGCCCCTACCCGGGCAAAGCGGCGGAGCGAATCGTTGCGATCGTGGCGGCGGACCATGCCGCCGGCAGCCCGCTGGTAGACCCAAGCCGGCTCAAGACCTTGGCCTGGGAATTCCGCCCCGGGCGGGAGCCCCAGCCTGAGTAGCCGCTACTTACTTGGCGAAGGCGCCTTGGTAGCGCCCGTGGCAGTAGCCGCCGCGATGACGGTGACCTTGCCCACATCGCTAGGAACTAGCTCGAACCAGGTGTTTCCCGGCAATAGACTGACCGCCTGGCCCTTGGCGTCCGCAAGGGTCACGTAGCCCTTGGCGCTCGGCTTAGACCAGGTGACGTCCAGCGCCTCGCCTCCGCTGAATACCGTACCCTTGCCGGTGCCCTCAAGCAGGGTCTTGGGCACGAAGCCATAACGCGGGTCGCGGAACGAGCGGTCGATGGCAACGCGCAGCACCACCACGTTGACCGCGGTGATTTGCTTGCCGTCGGCGGCGTCGGTTAGCGGCTTGCCGTCCTGGGTACGGTACCAGAGGCCGTTCTTCCAGTCCCAGAGGGCAGTGGCAGCCGGGAATTGGGCCTTCACCGAACCCACACCGGTGCCCTCGGAAATGGCGGTGACGGCCGCGGGCTCGGTGGCGGAAGCAAAACTCAACAACGGCTTTGGTGCGCCAAGCGCCAGGTGCGCGGCCTGCATAGCCTGCGCCTTCACGAAGAGATTGTGCGGAGCCACCCGATTGGTCACGCGCTCCATGGTGCCCTTGCCCACCTCGCTGGTCTCATCGGCGTTGTATATGCCGGTGGCCTTCATGGCGTTCACGAATGGCCGCTGACCGCCGGAATAACTTATGACACCACCGAAGGCGGTTGCCAGGTCTGGGTCCATCGGACGCACCGAGCGAATCGGACCAAACTCCGCGGGCATCTTGGAGTGCCAGACCGCCAGGAAGCGGGTGAGGCCACCCTCCACCATCTCGTCGAACACCACGTCGGTGGAGCTCAGCCCCAGCTGCGGGCGAGCCTCCGGCGAGTTATCTATCTTGCCCATGACCACCGGGCCGGCCAGGAACTTGTTGGTGCCCGCCGGGTACTGCACGCCGGTGAGAGGCGCGGTGTCCATTGCGAAAGCCGTAGCTGTTGGCGTCGGGGTGTTTCCCGTGATGCCGTTGATGACCTGGGAGACCGGGTTTTGCGCGGCACAGCCGGTGAGGGCTCCGATTGCCAGGGCGGCGGCAGAAAACTTTAGAACACTTGTGGTGCGCGACATGCCTCAACGCTAAGACAGGCTGCCCGAAGGGGGACTAAGACACGCGTGTCAGGCACCGAAAATAAGCGAACTCACAAGGGCGATATTCAGCACCGAGAGCGCTGCTGCGATGGTGTAGCCGATGACCGTGACGCGCGCCGGGTTCACCTGCGCCCCCATGATCTTGCGATTTGAGGTGATGTGCACCAGCGGGAATAGCGCGAACGGCAGACCGAAGCTTAGGACTACCTGGCTGAACACGATGGCCGAGGTGGCGTTCCCTGTGAAGGCGATTATGAGCAGCGCGGGAACCAGAGCCATCAGGCGACGCAGCATCGGCCGCACCTTGAACTTCATGAGTCCCTGGGCGATCTCGTCGGCCGCGTAGTTACCCACGGCACTCGAGGCCAGGCCGCTGGAGAACATGGCAAACACGAAAACCAGGCCGATTCCGGTGCCCACGCGCTGGTCCAGGATGGCGGCCGCGCCATCCATGGTTGCGTGAATGCCGTCGCCGCGCAGGTTGGCGGCGCTGAAGACCATGACCGCCAGGTTTCCCAGGCCGGCCAGGCCCATTGCGATGGCCACGTCGGCTCGAACCCCGGCCAGGCGGCGACGCCAGTCCGGTTCCACCTCGGAGCCACCACGGGCAAAGGTGTCGCGGCTGAGTGCCGAGTGGGCATAGATGGCGTGCGGCATGATGGTGGCGCCGATGATGGAGCTGGCCAACAACAGGGTTCCCGTGCCGTTGAACACCGGCAGCAGTCCCTGGCCCACGCCCATCCAGTCGACGTTGGAACGAAGCATGATGTAGCTGAAGCCGAAGGTCGTGGCCAGCATGAGCACGATGACCACGGAGTCGAACTGCCCACGGCCGCGCGAACGCAGGGCCGCGATGACCAGCGAGATGAGGGCGACCACTACTGCGCAAACGATTAGTGGGGCGTGCGAAAACAGGCTGAGGGCGATTGCCCCACCCAGCACCTCGGCCACGTCGGTGGCGATGGCGACCACCTCGGCCTGCAGCCAGAACAGGGTGCGGGCGCGTGGGTTCTTGAAGCGCTCGCCCAGCAGAGCCGGAAGCGACTGCCCCGTGACGATCCCCAACTTTGCCGACATGAACTGGAACAGCGCGGCCGAGGCGGTTGCGAGTACGACCACCCACACCAGTAGGTAACCGTACTCGCTACCGGCCGTAAGGTTGGTGGCGATATTGCCCGGGTCTATATAGGCGACCGAGGCAACCAGGGCAGGGCCAATCAGACCCTTGAGGTTGAGACGCTTTCGGCTAGAAATCCCAGTCGTCATCGGTGGTAGCCTCGTGCTTACCCATGACGTAGCTGGATCCCGAACCCGAGAAGAAGTCGTGGTTCTCGTCGGCGTTTGGCGACAGCGCGGCCAGGATGGCCGGGTTTACGTCGCAGTCGTCCTTAGGGAAGAGCGCGTCGAAGCCCAGGTTCATCAGAGCCTTGTTGGCGTTGTAGTGCAGGAACTTCTTGACGTCGGCGGTCAGGCCGATCTCGTCGTAGAGGTCCGCGGTGTACTTGATCTCGTTCTCGTACAGTTCCAGCAGGAGGTCGTAGGCGTAGCCGCGGATCTCTTCCTGGCGCTCGGCGCTCTCAAGGGCGATCTGGCGCTGGAACTTGTAGCCGATGTAGTAACCGTGGATGGCCTCGTCGCGGATGATCAGGCGAATGAGGTCGGCGGTGTTGGTGAGCTTGGCGCGGCTGGACCAGTACATCGGCAGGTAGAAGCCCGAGTAGAACAGGAACGACTCCAGCAGGGTGCTGGCGACCTTACGCTTCAGTGGGTCGTCGCCGTTGTAGTAGCTGAGGACGATCTCGGCCTTCTTCTGAAGGAAGGGTTCTCCTCCGACCAACGGAAGGCGTCCTCGATCTCATCGGTGAGGCAGAGGGTGCTGAACACGCTGGAGTAGCTCTTGGCGTGCACCGACTCCATAAAAGCGATGTTGGTGATTACCGCTTCTTCGTGCTGGGTCTGGGCGTCTGGCAGCAGGCTGGTGGCACCGACGGTTCCCTGGATGGTGTCAAGCAGGGTGAGTCCGGTGAACACGCGCATGGTCAGGGTGCGCTCGTGTGGCTTGAGGGTGCTCCAAGACTGGATGTCGTTGGATAGTGGCACCTTCTCAGGCAGCCAGAAGTTGCTGGTGAGGCGGTTCCAAACGTCGAGGTCGATTGGGTCCTCGATCTTGTTCCAGTTGACTGGACGAGCGATTGCGCTGGACTTAGTAGCCATTTTCGTTTCCAAATCTTCTTGTACTTGGGCGCTTAGAGCATGCAGCTGACGCAGGCGTCAACCTCGGTGCCGGCAAGCGCCTGCTGACGAATACGGATGTAGTAGATGGTCTTGATGCCCTTGCGCCAGGCGTAGATCTGAGCGCGGTTTACATCTCGGGTGGTTGCGGTGTCCTTGAAGAAGAGGGTCAGCGACAGACCCTGGTCCACGTGCTGAGTGGCAGCGGCATAGGTGTCGATGATCTTCTCCGGGCCGACCTCGTAGGCGTCCTCGTAGAACTCGTTGGTCTCGTCGCTCAGGAACGGAGCCGGGTAGTAGACGCGTCCCAGCTTGCCTTCCTTGCGGATCTCGATCTTCGATGCCACAGGGTGGATGGAGGAGGTCGAGTTGTTGATGTACGAGATCGAGCCGGTCGGTGGTACTGCCTGCAGGTTCTGGTTGTAGATACCGTGCTTCATGACCGACTTGGCGAGCTTGGCCCAGTCGTGAGCCGATGGAACGGCAATCTTGGCCTTCTTGAAGAGCTCCGCGCCACGCTTGGTGGCCGGCGCCCACTCCTTCTCGGTGTACTTCTTGAAGAACTCGCCGGATGCGTACTTGGAGTTCTCGAAGCCGTCGAAGGTCTGCTTCTTTTCGATCGCCAGCTGGTTCGATGCCTTGATGGCGTGGAACAGCACGGTGTAGAAGTAGATGTTGGTGAAGTCGATTGCCTCTTCCGAGCCGTAGTGGATGTGCTCGCGGGCCAGGTAGCCGTGCAGGTTCATCTGACCCAGGCCGATGGCGTGGCTCTTGGCGTTGCCGTCCGAGATGGAGCGGACCGACTCGATGTCGCTCATCTCCGAAACGGCCGACAGGGCGCGAATCGAGATCTCTACGGTCTTGGCCAGGTTGCCGCCGTCCATCGCCAGCGCGATGTTGAGCGAACCCAGGTTGCAGGAGATGTCCTTACCGATGTGGTTGTAGCTGAGGTCCTCGTTGTAGGTGGTCGGGGTGTTGACCTGGAGGATCTCCGAGCAGAGGTTAGACATGTTGATGCGGCCGGCAATCGGGTTGGCGTTGTTGACGGTGTCCTCGTACATGACGTACGGGTAACCCGACTCGAACTGCAGTTCCGCGATGCGCTCGAAGAGCACGCGGGCCTTGATCTTGGTCTTCTTGATGCGTGGGTCGTCGACCATCTCCTGGTATTTCTCGGTCACCGAGATGTCGCCGAATGGCACGCCATAGATCTTCTCGACGTCGTAAGGCGAGAACAGGTACATGTCCTCGTTGTTACGAGCGAGCTCCAGGGTTACGTCCGGAACCACGACACCGATGGAGAGCGACTTGATGCGGATCTTCTCGTCGGCGTTCTCGCGCTTGGTGTCCAGGAAGCGCATGATGTCTGGGTGGTGCGCGTTCAGGTAAACGGCACCGGCACCCTGACGGGCACCCAACTGGTTGGCGTAGCTGAAGGAGTCTTCGAGCAGCTTCATGACCGGGATGATGCCCGAGCTCTGGCCCTCGATCTGCTTGATCGGTGCGCCGTGCTCGCGGATGTTGCTGAGGCTGAGAGCCACGCCGCCACCGCGCTTAGAAAGCTGCAGCGACGAGTTGATGGCGCGCGAGATGGACTCCATGTTGTCCTCGATTCGCAGCAGGAAGCAGGAGACCAGCTCTCCGCGCTGCTTCTTGCCGCAGTTGAGGAAGGTTGGGGTGGCCGGTTGGAAACGGCCCGAGATGATCTCTTCCATCAGCTGGGTAGCGAAGTGCTCGTTGCCGTCGGCCAGGGTGAGTGCCACCATGACCACGCGGTCCTCGAAGCGCTCCAGGTAGCGGGTGCCGTCGAAGGTCTTCAGCGCGTAGGAGGTGTAGAACTTGTAGGCACCGAGGAAGGTCTCGAAGCGGAACTTCTTGGCGTAAGCAGCGTGGTGCAGCTTCTCGATGAAGTTGAACGAGTACTTGTCCAGCACCTGCTGCTCGTAGTACTGGTGCTCCACCAGGTAGCTCAGGCGCTCGCGCAGCGAATGGAAGAACACGGTGTTCAGGTTGACGTGGTCCAGGAAGTACTTGTGGACCGCCAGCTTGTCCTTTTCAATCTGCATGCGCCCTTCGGCGTCCCACAGGTTGATCATCGCGTTGAGCTCGTGATAGCTCATCGCGCTCTCTAGAGCGTTGTCGTCTAGCTTGAGAATGCTGGACTCTGGTGCGAGCTCTGCTGTCGGTCCCATAGTGTCTGGAGTCTTTCTTTTACTTCTTGAATGTCGTGTGGGGTGCCCAGGATCTCTACTCGATAGAGCAGAGGGACCTGGAGCTTGGCGGCTACGATTTCTCCCGCCACGCAATACGAAGTGCCGAAGTTGGTATTTCCGGTTGCGATCACTCCGGCGATGAGGTTTCGGTTTACCGGGTCATTCAGGAATTTGATTACCTGGATGGGGACCGCCCGCTTGTCTTCGCCGCCACCGTAGGTGGGGAGCACCAACACGCTCGGGGCCGTTATCTCGAAGCCCTCCACGTCTTTGGTTAGAAGTGGGATGCGCTTCGATTCGAGGCCGAGTTTGTCGACGAATCGTTTTGTGTTTTCAGATGTGCTGGAGAAATAGACGATTTCAAACATGAGTAATCGATCGTCTAGATCGGTTAGGAGGCCAGGGCCAGGATGTTGTCCATCTTGAAGCCCGACCAGTGCTTGTCGCCCGAGATAACGACCGGTGCCGCGGTGTAACCCAGCGAACGGACCATGTTCATGGCCTCTTCGTCCTGGCTCAGGTCAACCTCGTTGTACTCGATGTTCTCGCGCTTAAGCAGGCGCTTGGTGCTGTCGCACTGGACGCACGACGGAAGGGTGTAAACGGTAGTGGCTGCACTCATCTTCAAACTCTTTTCTGCAACTAGACCCTCGCCAGGCCCCGGGCCGCTTCATCACTGAAAAGGGCTGCCGGGAATTCAGCTGAAATTCAGCGTTTCCCCCTAGGTCTAGGTCTATTTATTTGTATGACCACTATATCTAGTAGCGGACGAGCAAATCTACCATATCCGCGTGTCTTCACAAATTTGTAATTTATTCACCAAGGAAAATTGAAAAAGGACCCCGAAAGGGGCCCTAAATCAGTGGAAAACTTAGGCCAGATTGAGGTCCTCTAGGCCAACCGCGCTCAGGTACTTATAGCCCTTGGCCTCGATGACCTGCTGGGCCCCGGTGTTGCGGTCAACGACGGTTGCAACCGCCACGATGATGGCGCCGGCGGCCTCCAGGGCCTCGGCCGCGGTGAGCGGCGAGCCACCGGTGGTGCTGGTGTCCTCGACCACGACCACTCGCTTGCCCTTTACGTCCGGTCCCTCGACCTGGCGTCCCATGCCGTGGGCCTTGGCCTGCTTGCGCACCACGAAGGCGTCGATCGCGCGGCCACGGGCAGCGCCCTGGTGCAGCACCGCGGTGGCTACCGGGTCGGCGCCCATGGTGAGACCACCAATCGCGTCAAACTCGGTGACGCCATTTGCGTCCAGGAGGTCAAGGATTACCTGGCCAATCAGCGGGGCGGCCTCGTGGTGCAGGGTCGCGCGGCGAAGGTCCACGTAGTACTCGGCCTCGATGCCGCTGGAGAGCGTGACGCGGCCGTGCACGACGGCCAGCTCCTTGATGAGTTCAACTAGACGCGGCTTGGCAGGCGAAGAAAAGGTCATGGCTTAAGTTTAAGGAATGCGCATCGCCACCTGGAACGTAAACAGCATTCGCACCCGCGTGGGTCGGGTAACCGACTACCTGAAGCGAGCCGACCTAGACGTGCTGGCGATGCAGGAAATCAAGTGCAAGCCGGAGCAGTTCCCGATGGCCGAGTTCGAGGCGCTGGGCTACCAGGTGACCCTGCACGGTCTCAACCAGTGGAACGGCGTGGCCTTCGCCCACCGCATCCCGGCCGAGGACGTGGAGATCGGCTTCGCCGACATGCCGGGGTTCGGCAAACCGGGCAAGCCGGTGGAGCAGGAGGCTCGGGCCATCGGTGCCACCTTCAATGGTGTTCGACTCTGGAGCCTCTACATTCCAAACGGACGCACCCTGGACGACCCGCACTACCAGTACAAGCTTGAGTGGCTAGACCGCCTGGCCGCGGCCAGTGCCGAGTGGCTGGAGCACGAGCCGGACCTGCCGCTGGCGCTGATGGGCGACTTCAACATCGCCCCGCTAGACACCGACGTCTGGGACATGAACGACTTCGTGGGCGCCACCCACGTCTCGGCCCCGGAGCGCGAGGCGTTCGAGGTATTCGAGCAGATCGGCATCACCGATGTGGTGCGCCCGCTGATCCCAGCCGGCTACACCTACTGGGACTACCAGCAGTTGCGCTTCCCCAAGGACGAGGGCATGCGGATTGACTTCATTCTGGGCAGCGAGGCGTTCGCCGAGCGGGTGACCCGGGCCGCCATCGTGCGCGACGAGCGCAAGGGCGAGGCACCAAGCGACCACGTGCCCGTTGCCGTGGAGATCACCGACTAGGAACGCTTTCGAGTTCGTTCCGAGGCTGGCCCGGAACCGGTGCTAGGCCAGGTCGCGCGCGGCCTCGTGGACGGCGTCTACCACAACCTGAAGCCTGCGGTCCATACCGCCCGGGAAGGTCATGCGGCGCACCACGTAACCAAGGACAACCTGGTCTGCCGGGTCGGCAAGCACGATTGCTCCGCCCAGGCCGTCGTGGCCGAAGGCTCGGTGTGAACCAAACGGCAGCACCGAGGTTGGCTTCATGAAGATGATGCCGTGGCAGCGCGGGGCAAAGCCCGAGACCTGATCCCGTCCGAACACCTGCGACTGCGAGAACTCGGCAAGCACCTCCGGAGAGATGCCTCCGCGGTCGCTTCCGAATCCGGTGGCCCACTGGAAAATACCCGCCAGGCCGCGCGCGGATGCAACTCCACCGGCGGACGGCAGGCCAAAGCGACGCCCCTCTGGTGACTGGATAAAGGTGTCACCCAGCGGACGGCTCACGTGGACATCGATTGGGGTACGGCGCGCGTTCAGGTCAACCCCGAGCCTGGCGGCCTCTTCGGCGGTCGGAACCGGAGCCGGCAGTAGCACTGCCACCCGATCCTCGAGTTCCGCGGGCAGGCCTAGGTAGGCATCCGCATTCGCGGCGGAACGAACATTGGCCTCGTAGTACTGCTGAATGGTCTGCCCGGTGATCCGGAAGCAGAGTTCGCTCATCAGCGGGCCGATGGATAGCGAGTGGTAGCCGAAGGCCGAGCCCGGGCGCCAGAACGGCTTCTGCGCGGCCAGGAGCGCTGCCGCGGCGTGGTGGTCCTGATACTCCTCGGCGGTGATTCCGGCATCGGTTTCCGGCAGGCCGGCCTGGTGGGTCAGCAGTTGGCGGACGGTGACGTCCTGCTTGCCCTGAGCGGCAAACTCGGGCCAGTAGTGCGCCACGGTCTGGTCTAGGTCGAGGCGTCCGGCATCTACCAGGTGCGCCAGGGCCACCGCCGACAGGCCCTTGCTCACCGAGTAGACGGTGGAAAGGGCATCGGCCGAGTGATTGGTGGCCAGGTCAAGCACCAGCTCGCCGCGGAAGTAAACCGCTAGCTGGGCTTCCTCGGCGCCGGCAAACTCAGTGAACAACTGGGCTGCTCGGGCAAAACCGGGGTGAATGTGCTGTTGGGTGAAGGCCATGGTTCTCCTTGTTGAGTGACTAAAGACTAACGCCGTCACCCCCTGACGCGGACCCCTAGTTGGAACAGGTGGTGCTGGAGCCCTTGGTTCCGCGAACCCAGTCCGGTAGCGTGCTCGGGGTTGCGCTTGGGCTGGGGTTCGGCGATTTGGAGGCAGTGGCCGACGGTGCCGGGCTGGCGGTGGACGACTGCGCGCCCGCTACCGGATTGCTCTTGGCCAGGATCAGCGGTTGGTCGTTTTTGAGCTTGTCGAAGATGACCTGGGCCTGGTCCTGAATCAGCTGAACGCGGCCCTGGTTTGGCGCCGGCAGCCCGCCCATGGTGGGCACCTGCAGGAAGGTCATGCTGTCTGGCGAGACGTGGCGGAAGGCGCCGGCCATGCCCACCAGTACGTTCAGATCGGTGAGGTTGGTGCTGAGGGTCATGTTGCGGGCCGCGGCGTTCGCCAGGCTGTACAGGTAGACCGGGTTGGTCAGCACGCCGTTGCTCTTGACCTTGCGGAACAGCGAGCTCATAAACACCTGCTGGTTGCTGATGCGGCTGAGGTCGCTGCCGTCGCCGATACCGTGGCGCGTGCGCAGGAATTGCAGCGCCTGCAGGCCCTGGAGCGTGTGGAGCCCGGCGGTCAGGTCTAGGTGGGTGTAGGTGTCGTGGATCGGGTTGGCCACACAGACCGTCACGCCACCGATGGCGTTGGACATCTCGATGACGCCCTTGAAATTGATCATTGCCAGGTACGGGATGCTGAGGCCGGTGATCGACTCCACGGTAAGCAGCGTGCAGCCCGGACCGCCATTTGCGATGGTCGCGTTGATCTGACCCAGGCTCTGAGGCAGGTAACCAGAGCCGCCAGTCGTAGACGGACAGGCCGGCCATGGAACCATTAGGTCGCGCGGGAAGCTGACGGCAACCGCGTTCTTGCGGTTAGCCGAGACGTGCAGCAGGATGATCACGTCGGCGAGGTTGCTGGTGATGCCGGTACCGAATCCGCCGCCCTGACCGGCACGGGTGTCGGAACCTACCAACAGCATATTGATTGGGCCCTTGAGGTCCGCCTGACCAGCGATGGCCTTGCCGTTGGCATCGGTGAGTTGAATGCCACCGGTCTTCAGCTGGGTTCCGATGGACACCACCGAGTAGCCGGCCACCATTAGTGCGGCGGCCAAAACCACTGCCAGCCCACGCCAGGCCAGGCTAAGCAGGTTGCGCTTGCCGGAACGCGAGGTGAGCACACCGTGGCGCGGGATTGCGCGACGGCTTGCTTTAGATGGGCCGCTCTGAGGGCCGCTGGCGGGGGTGCTCACTCGGTTTCCTTAAAAAATGGCGGAGGCCGTGGGATTCGAACCCACGAAGCATTGCTGCTCACTGGTTTTCAAGACCAGCTCCATCGGCCGCTCGGACAGGCCTCCGTGGACAAGTCTAGCCGTTGGCCCTGCTGAAGAGTATGCCCTCAAAACCTGAGAGGACCCTGGCTACGCCGTCGTCCTCCACCGATGAGGTGACCTCGAGGGCGGCCGCGCGCACCTCGTCGGGGCCCTGCGCCATTGCGAAGGAAATGCCGCCACCGACCGCGGCCCACTCAAACATGGCGATGTCGTTGCGGCCGTCGCCAACCGCGATGACCTGGTGACTGTGGATTCCTTGCTGCTGGCGCAGCTTCTCGAGGGCACTGCCCTTGGAGATTCCCTCGGGCGCGATGTCCAGCCAGGCGGTGTAGCCGATGGCGTAGGAAACCGAGTGCAGACCGATGGTGGAGATGAGGTCCACGAACTCCTCGGCGTCGTGTTCCGGGGAGAGCACGACCACGCGGCTGACCGGGTGGCTCATCAGGGCATCCAGCGGGGTCTCCACATTTTTCTGACCGAGCGCGTAGGCGGGGAAAGGCTTGTGGAAACGGTATGAGCCATCCGCGTCTTCCACCGCGAAGTGGGCGTTCGGCAGCGAGTCGATTAGCTTGGTAAGGACCTCGCGCGGCTCGAAGGTGATTACCTCGTGGGTCCGGTAGCCCCTAGGATCGGCGTGATCGATCTCGATGGTTACGGCACCATTGGAACAGACCACGAAGCCGGAGTCGATGCCCAGCTCGCGAACCACCGGGATGGCGTTAGTAGCGCTTCGGCCGGTGGCGACCACGATCTGATGACCCAGCGAACGGACGCGCTGAACCTCTCGAATCACCTCGGGCGATAGGAAGCCATCGTCGTGAACCAGGGTGCCATCGATGTCGAGGGCGATCATCCAACGCTCGTCCCCCACAGCCGAGGCGCCAATTATCGGTTCGGTCAAAACTTAGGCCCTCGGTCGAATGAACTCTTGGCCGCCCAGGTAGGGGCGAAGCGCTGCCGGGATGCGGACCGAGCCGTCGGCCTGCTGGTGAGTCTCGAGGATGGCGACCAACCAACGCGTGGTTGCCAGGGTTCCGTTTAGGGTCGCAACCGGAGCGGTCTTGCCGTCCTCGCGACGGTAGCGCACGTTCAGGCGGCGCGCCTGGAAAGTGGTGCAGTTGCTGGTGGAGGTCAGCTCGCGGAAGGTGTTCTGCGACGGGACCCAGGCCTCGGCGTCGAACTTGCGGGCTGCGCTGGAACCCAGGTCGCCGGCGGCGGTGTCGATCACGCGGTAGTGAAGTTCGCACTTCTGGAGCATCTGCTCCTGCCAGGCCAGAAGGCGCTGGTGCTCCTGCTCTGCTAGCTCCGGCAGGGTGTAAACGAACATCTCGAGCTTGTTGAACTGGTGCACGCGCAGGATGCCGCGGGTGTCCTTGCCGTAGGAACCGGCCTCGCGGCGGTAGCAGGTGCTCCATCCGGCGTAGCGGTGGGTGCCGTCGGCCAGCCCATCGATGATTTCGTCGCGGTGATAGCCGGCAAGGGCAACCTCGCTAGTACCGGTGAGGTACAGGTCGTCCGCGGGCAGGTAGTAGATTTCGTCGCTGTGCTCACCGAGGAATCCGGTGCCGGCCATGACCTCTGGCTTGACCAGGGTCGGGGTGATAAGGGCGGTGAAGCCGGCCTCGGCGGCCTGGTCCAGCGCCAGGTTCATGAGTGCGAGCTCGAGGCGGGCACCCCAGCCCTTGAGGAAGTAGAAGCGCGAGCCCGAGATCTTGGTGCCGCGCTCGATGTCGATGATGTCCAGGGATTCACCCAGGGACTGGTGGTCCTGTACCTCGAAGTCGAAGGCAGGCTTCTCGCCAACGTGCTTGACCACTACGTAGTCGTCTTCGCCACCGGTTGGCACGCCCTCGATGACCACGTTCTCGATCTTCCAGAGCAGATCGTTTAGGGCCTTTTCGGCTTCGCCCGCGGCGGCATCGGCGGCCTTAACATTGGCGGCCATCTCCTGAGCCTGAGCCACTAGAGCCTGCTTCTGCTCCTTAGGAGCTGCGGCAACGGTCTTACCAAAGGCGTTCTGCTCGGCGCGCAGGGTCTCGAACTCGCGCAGTGCACCACGGTAGGCGACATCGGCGGCCGCGGCCAGGTCTACCAGCTCTTCACTGGCGCCACGGGCGCGCTGGCTGGTCTTAATGGCCTCTGGGTTTTCGCGAAGCAGATTTAGGTCGATCACCGTTTAAGCCTACCTAAGGGCTAGGACATTGAGTTGTCAGGGTTGCAGTCAATGAGACATCACA
>Ga0228701_1000832_pt1 | contig 23116 bp, 42 predicted proteins | sample McNCre117_Aug_MG_2_FD_178017 | JGI IMG/M metagenome (GOLD analysis project Ga0228701, IMG submission 178017) | Freshwater microbial communities from McNutts Creek, Athens, Georgia, United States - 11-17_Aug_MG | ecosystem: Environmental > Aquatic > Freshwater > Creek | place: USA: Georgia...
AATGTCTGCTTTTGAAAACTCTCTACCTTTGAGAAGGTAGGTCCAGGTGCAGTTTGTGAGATTTGGCTATCCCATACTGACCAATCAAGCTGGTTGTCCGCCACTTGGTGGAGCCTCCTCTCGAGCCGTCAATTCTTGTAACAGTGCTACACGATCTGTATCGGACTCGAAGGGGAAGCGAGCTAAATCCCATGCAACTGGAGCCATATCAAATCCCAAAAACTCGAGGTTCTGCTCGAACTTCTGTAGAACTTTCATTGAGTTTGACTCCGTAGATAATTAACAAATGCTTTCATTGTTCCACTTGATTGTGGCGAATCCGCAAACTTAGCCATTAATGGCATGTACTTAGCAAGAACTGAAAGATCTTGCAGTTGAGTATCAATAGGTGATTTCAATCCAAGGATTTCACTACCTGGTCCTGGACCAACATCGACACCAGCAGTAACTGGTTCATCTGGTCGCATGCTTGGAGCATGCAAAGGAATAACACTTCCTAATGGATTTCCAGCTTTAGCCATAGGAGCAGCTTGCTCTTGACCCATAAATGCCTGTTGCTCACCATAAGCAGGGTTAGGCAAACGCTTTATCCCCTGCTTTGGTGGAAGGTCAGTACGCTTAGTCAGCTTACCTGGTCCAGCAACCGCTCCAGGGTTTGGTTGCATCAATGACATAAGTTACCTATTTCTGAATTGTAGGGATCTTGACCTTTGTTCCTGACCAGATCATGTTGCCTTGCTTATACTTGGCATTCTTTTTAAAGATTGGGTTTGCTGCGTGAATATCTGAAAGAGATACTCCAGCTGCTTTTGCGATACCTGAAAGAGTATCGCCCTTAGTTACTACATATGTAGAACCTTGTGCTGGCTTGATGGTCGAACCACCTGCACCAACAGATGGTGCTCCTGGCTTTGGTGTGTATGTCTTCTCAATCTTAGAAGAGCTTACGTGTGAACCTGGAAGTATTCCTGGCTTAGCAGCACGAGCAGCAGCAATTGCTTTATTCTTTTTAGCTTGCGCTTTATCGATCTTTGCGTTGAGTTCATCCATACGTTCACGACGTGTCTTACCAATAAGACCAAATGTAGACAATGATGCAAGTGTTGAAGCATCTGCCTTCATAGACTCAAGAGGATTCTTGTTGCTACCCATGTTCTTATACTTAGGTGCTTTACCCTGAAGAGCTGCAAGCTTATTTTCAAGACGTTGAATTTCTTTAAAGTCTTTTTCGCTTGAACCCTTAACAGCAGATACTGCTTCTGCTGCAAGACCACCATAGAGACCAGCTTTGCCAATACCCTTTAGTCGTCCAAAGCGTCCAGCTTTAGCTGCTGCGCCCTTTACTGCATCTGCTTCTTTTACTGCAACTTCTTTACCCTTTGCTGCCACAGTTCCTTTTGCACGAACTGCTACATCTGTTCCAGTTGCCTTGGTTGCAGTTGCTTTTCCTTGAGCAATACGCATTGCTTCGCCCTTTGGAATACCGCGCTTGACCGCATCCTTGTAAGTTGCTACCTGATCTGCTGTTTTAAGTTCTCCACCTTCGGCAATACCTGCACCTGTCTTGGTCACCTTTGGCTTATTAACCTTTGGCTTTGCCAAAGATTCTGTTGCCTTTGCAGTTGGCTTACCTGCAGCTTTTTCCTGTGCAAATAAAGCCTTATTAAGTGCAGACTTTGGCTTTACACCTTGCTTAATAAGTTCGTCATAACGAGCTTGACCAGCAGCATTAAGTTCTTTACCTGCTGCATAGCCTTTAGTTGCAGGCTTGACAGAAGGTTTTGCAGCTGTTTCCGCAACAGGTTTTGTCGCTTTCGGTGCTGTAGCCTTTGTCTTTGCTGCTTTCGCAGGAGCAGCTTTCGCTGCAGATTTTGCTGGTGTTGATGGCACTTCTCCTAGATCAAGAGGTGTTGCTGCTTTTCCGCCGTAAGTACCAAACTCTGCTCGCATCTTTGAACGGAATGCTTCACGTGCTTGGCGACCTTCACGGTCAAATCTTTCTGCTGCAGTCTCTGTTGGCTTGCCGACGTTAATTGACTTTCCATCTGGACCAGTAATGATTCCAGCACGTGATTCCTTGGATACTTCACGAAGTACTTGCTTGTCTTCAGCAGTTAACTTACCTGTGATGTCCTTACGACGTGCTTGAACCTTACCGTTAAACGCTGCCTTAGCATCAGCCTTGGCAGCCGAACGAGCCTGCTTAAACTTCTTTGGAGCTTTTGGTTTCTTGGCTGCCATGGTTATCCTTTACTTAAGCTTGTTTTTGTTTCCCTTGATACCCTTTGGGGTAAGTCCTTGCTTTACGTTTCCTGCGCCCATTGCCTTACCGCCAGGCTTTCCCTTTGGTACTACAGTTGTTGCGCCCATAATTGCCTTAGCTGGCTTTCCTTGCTTTCCGAACATTGTTTCTCCTTATGCTGGGATCTGGCGAGTTACTCTCGCCGATAGATTGGGGTTACCGCCACCTGTTAGACCAGCAAGAAGTTCTTGCATAGGAGGTCTACCCTGTGGCATTTGTGGTGCTTGTCCACCACCCATAGGTGGTTCACCTGGTAATCCAGGTGTTTCAGCTTCTGGTGCTTGTGCGCCAGGTGCTGGTGTGGGTGCTGGTTTTGGCTTGAACGCATTACTAACTGCATCCTCGAGCGGTACGCCCTTCTTGCGATCATTAATAACGCTAGCCATCTTTTCAACAACTTGCATCGGATCTTGACCTTGCGAAACCATTTGTGGAATCGCAGCAGCAAGTTGAGATACAGAAGCCTTAAGGCTGTCACGCATCTCTTCGATGTCAATTGCCCGCTCTTCTTCTCCAGCGTTGAGCGAAATTGGAAGGTTGCGACGTAGCATGCCACGTGAAATCAACTTATCTCCACGAGCCTGCAAGCCCCATACCAAAGCACGGTTTGGATCTAGCCCTGCCATTAATCCGTATTCAACAGTAACACCGTAGTTACCGTTAATATCTGAAGATGGTTTGTACTTTAACTTGTAAGGTACGCCATTGGCAGTAGCTGAAACTTCCCGAGTTAATTCAGGGAAGTAAACTTCATCTGTTGCATAGCAAAGAGAAACAACCTGACCGATTGCTTCACCAAGGATAGACTGTGAAATCTTAACTTGTGAATCGTATCCAGCCATCAAAGCCTTTACGCCTTGACCTGTAACTACTGATCCTTCCGCTTGACCCGCACGTGCTTGAGGGAAGCGTGTTCCAAGTTTCATTTCATCTGCTAGAACGTTGTTCTCTGCAAATGCAAATTGTGGTACATCGAGATTTACACGACGAATCTTTTCAGGGCTGTTTGAACGAATGACACTATCAGGACCGACGGTAAGCTGAGTAACATCAGTAGGCAGTGCAAGAGGAGCTTCAACAGATTTCTGAACTGCTTCCATCGTAAGGAGCGCAAGACGTGCTTTTGCTGCGTAGACTGGAAGGACGTCGTCGAATTGTCCGCGTTGCTCGCCGTCAAGCGAAGGACGGAAAGCAATCGCAACTGGGACTTTACCGAGTTTGTTTGGTGTTGAGGCAAGGACTGCTCCGTTACGTTCTGGTAAAAATAAAACGGTCTTGTCTTTGTCAATCCAACGAACTACCTGAAGTAGTGAGTTGTTGTCAGTGCGCTGACCGAATGTAGATGTCTGAAGAATTTGATCTGCTACTTCGGGGAAGCTAGCAGCAAGATCGCCAGCCTTACGGTGATATAGACGAGCGTAGGTGTTTACAACACCAAAGCGATCAATATCAAAGTAAGCACCCATTGAATTCTCAACATGGATGTGTGGTCTTTTTTCTTTAAAGTTTGGTTCGACACGTAGTGGGACGAAACCGTAAGTGATCAACTGATCTGCGCCACGCAGAAGCTCCGTACCAAGGCGTGAAGCTGCAACATAATAGTTGGCAATCTTTGTACGCTTGTCGGCTTTGGTACGCTGGTTGTCATCTAGTGATGAATCGCCAGCAGCTGTAATGGTAGGAAGAACGCCAATTTGCTCAGAGAGATCTCGAGCCACAACGTCGATGAGGTTGGCAACGATAGGACGCGACCAAACACCTTCTGGAAATAGACCAGGAAAGACTTGCTCTGCTGCTCCCGCTCTTACAAGCGAAACCTCGCGCATGCGCTTATCGCGCTCGGCATTGCGGACTTTCAAAGCCTCAAATGCTACTACTAGTTCTTTCATTAATTTCACAATCTCACAGTATGCTGCGCTGCAGCAAGGTCATCTAGGTTGATGATGTATCTGCTTTCCATATCACCACGTGTTGTGTATTGGTGACTTAGGAAGTTAGGTACATTGGTTGAAGTCAAGAGAGTTTCTCGAGCTACAATCTCGCAGAACCAAAGTGCCATAACGGCGTCCATCTTTAGTTTCTTGCCTTGTACTCCTGGTTGCCAGGTGACAAGTTGCTCAATAAGTTTCTTGACGTGTTCGTTCTTTGAAGAATCTGGCAACTCGATTAAGTTGTCGCCAGCGTGTTTAAAATTGTTCATGACTCCATCACGCTTGGTGATTGAGCCAAACAACGGTGCGAGTGAGGCTACGCCGAACTCGGGATCTTGCTTATTGTTTCCTGTGTAGTGAGGTCGATAGTTGATACCTCTGGTCGACAGGAAGTTACGAATCTCTTCGTCTTGCGTTAAGAAAAGCTGAAAGGCGTTGCTCTCTACAATAACCGTTTGAGGTTTGTAGGCGTCTGTCCATTCCTTGATAAGAGTGCGGATAGCTGCAGGTGTAGGAGCCGTCATGATGTGAACATCCATGATGTAGCGTTTATGTGTTCTGCGATCTACCGCGTAAGCAACAGCTGCCGTATCACCAGACATCGCTGGGTCGATACCAATAATCCTATAGAAACTCTGGGAGTTGTCAGGATGACCTGCTGCGCCTGCAATCAAAGCACCCGACTTTCTCATTCCGTTTACTGCGCCTCTGACGCACATCGGGTCGAAGATTGCATTCTCCGCAATATCGAGGTTCTGGTAAACCAGTGACCACTTAGATGGTCCAGCCTCGTTTCGGACAGCAGCAAGACGCTGTCCTGTCCATCGATCATACATTCCATTCTCATCTGGCACGTCAGTGTCAGTGAGTGGGACTGTAGTTTTCGCCCAGAGAGTTTTCCAATCCTCTGGTTCGTCAGCGTACTCAAGTACTGCTGGCATGGACAAATATGACCAAGGCAATATGCCGTCGGTGTAATGCTGTGGGTTGCGGAGTTCTTTGTATAAGTCAACCGCAGCAACGCGAGTACCAACTACCAAGAGTTGACCACCGCCAGGTGGGAGACGAGAAGCAACTTCCTGTCTGATCCATTCCTGCTGCTTAGCCCACTCTCCCGCATTAGAGAGAGTGACGACGTCATCGAGGACGATGAGGTCTGCACGGTTTCCGTAAACCTGCCCACCCATACCGATCGCTTCGATCGTTGGGTCTTTGGCATCTGAATCTCTGGTGTCTCCACCAAGATAAACCTTGTTGGCTGACCATTGGTCAGCGGTTGCTTTGTAGCCATCTACAGGACCGAAGGCGACCTGAAGGTCTGCATACCTAGGGTGAGTTAATCGCTGCTTGATAGCGTAGAGAAACTTCTTAGCCTGCTCTTGCGTCTTGGAAATAACCATGACGTTGATGTTGGGATTCTTTACAATGCGGTAGGTCACATAGTTAATCGTGATCGTCATTGTCTTGGCGTGGTTCGGTGGAACGTTTACCAAGAGGCGGGACAAGCCCGCCGACCCTTTTTCATAAACCATTGAATCGTGTAACCAGGAAGGATCTCTGCCTTCCAACATATCGACCACGTTCATCATATGAGGGGGTACGACCGTACCAAGGTACTTTTCCGAGAACTCAGCAAAATCAGACAAATTAGACCGAGCCTCATCGGCGAGGTCTTGTGTTCTAAATCGAGCGTTATCTACCAAAGCTGAGAAGCCTTGAGCTTCTCGGCGTTGTGTGTCGTACCAGGAGCGAGAGCGACCAACAACCTTTAATGCGTCAGCAATAGTGCGCCCTTGGCGCACCAGGTTGATCAGTTCCTTTCTGGCTTCCTCTGGTGATAATTGTCTTTCCAACGTTCCTCCAGTGGCTGTAGGGGTCCACAGGGGTCTGGACAGAAGTATCCCCACTTATGCATATAAGTTCTTTATAGCGGGCATTAAGCCCGCTTTATCGGCTCAGTGGAACTTCGCCGTTACACTTATATAGGGGTCTAGAGCGTCGGCGTGTTTCAAGAGCAAATTAAAACTTTTTTTCTTGGTTATATAAAAGTGCTGGTCAGACTGGTTTTCTGGTGAAAATAATTTAGCTGATAGTGGGGGGCGGAGGGGGGGTGGGGCTAAACATGCTGGGGGTCGATAGGGCTGCGGACACAAAAAAAAGGGCAGGGTTTCCCCCGCCCGCGCCCGCGCATGATGCGTCTGGGCATGGCAAAACCCCCGCAACTCTCACCTGAGCGCGGGGGCTTGCTGAACTATCTTATAGCGAAATCCTCTTCATAACTACGCGGAGCGTGTCGCCTACGATAGCGAACTCAACCACGCCACGATTCTCCACGCGGTCGAACACGATACCTACGCGACCCTTGCTAAGCGGAACCAAGTCGCCTAACTGTGCTTCGCGCAATGGAACCAACTCGAAGTCAGGCACGTGATTCAGGCTAGGCACGTTGTAAAACGCTTTCACCTCTTGCACCTCTGCCTGTAGGTCAACGAGTAAATCATCCTTTGTCCATGCTGTGTTCATCTTGCTTCATCCTTTCGTTCAAGCCGAGACCACCTCGACCGACAAGGAGAATCATCTCATACCTCGAGCCGAATGTCAAATCTTGAGCGTAAATCCTCGGTGAGTCGGCACACCTTGAGCCTGCGGGTACGGCATGCCATGTCCGCCCCGCTACGTGGCGTGTATGCCCTATAGCGGGCATCACGCAGGGCGTAACGCTTGGGCTATGGGCTACGCAGATGGGCAAGTTGCAGCTCGCGCATGATCCGCACACACCTGTCTTTTCTTTGATAACAAATCGAAGATTTGTTTTGAATAATGTCGCCGAAATCGGAAAGTCCGAAAGGCAGAAAGCAGGATAACCATGAGAACAGTTGAAACTAAGACACTGACAGCAGTCGTGAAGAACGGCGTTGTCCACGTATCCAAGCCAGATGACAAGCGCATCTTCGCCAAGGTACGCATCACTACTAACACCGCTAAATCTTCGAAGAAGATTGAGCAGATTCTATCAGCATTCAAGGCTTACCCAAACTTCGCGCTCATCTCGAGCGAGATTGCAAAGGTTGAGCCAAAGGCTTACCTCACTCTGAAGGGAGGTGTCGCCTAATGTATTACGGAGACTTTATTGCCTTGGCAATAGCACTGTTTATGTCTGGCTTCGTCGCTGGTATGTACCTCGCTCGTCGCGTCGTACGCCAATGGCTTGCACGTCAAAGATAGCAGACGAAGTCTGCTTATTTAGGGGGGACGGCAAATCGCTGTCCCCTCTTTTGTCGCTTAGAAAGGAGCAACAAATGTCAACAAGCACTTACCTTGCAGTGGACTGTCGTTTATGCGGAAAGATTACACACATCCCTTGCACAAACGAGCAGTTGATTGAACTCGAAATGCCTCGCTCGGAGCGACGCTACATGCAAGACATCTTCCCTGATTTATCTGTCGGAGACAGAGAGTTGCTCATCTCTGGCACTTGTAATACCTGCTGGCAAAAGTTGTTCGGCAGTGACTGTGAAGATGAGGAGGAATGACATGGATTACCAAGTCAAACTGAACTGGCAGGAAGATGAGAACGCACCTCGTGGTACACGCTACTGGGTCGAGTTCGCAAACGATCGCGTACTCATTGAGACAAACGGAACTTCATGGCATCAAGCCATGACTGAAGCACTAGACAAACTACAAGAGATAGGAGAAATCTAATGGGAGCACGTGTCAACTTCGTCTTCAAGCAAGACGAATCAGGTAAGAACCTAACGCTTTACTCACACTGGGGCGCAGACTCATGGGAGATTGACCTTGCCTATGCACTAGACAAGGCACGACCACGCTGGGATGACCCGACTTATGGTACTCGGATAGTTGTTTCACAACTAATCGGTGACCAATGGCAATCAGAGACAGGCTTCGGACTATACGTGACAGAAGATACGTCCGATTTCTGGGACGAAGTAGTAACTGTTGACTTCGTCAACAAGACAGTGAACGGAGTTCCGTTCGATACTCACATCAACTACGGACAAGCAAAGGAGGAATACACAAATGCCTAATTGGGTATTCAATTCATTAGTCATTGAGGCAGAGCCTCAAGTTCTAGCACAGATTAGGGCGCAAGTATCTGCGCCTTATGAAACACAGTATCTCGATTGGAAAACCAACGAGCGAGTAAAAGAAATGGTTGAACAACCATTCTCATTTTGGAACATCATCAAGCCTACTGACCTTGATGCATACCATGACAACCCAGTGACACATGACCAGAGCGGGCGTGACCACTGGTACAACTGGAACATCCGCAACTGGGGTGTGAAGTGGGAAGCCAAAGAAGTGTACGAAAAGGATGACTTCACCGAAGGTGATGGCGAAACTTTCTATAACTTTGATACAGCATGGGGCATACCGAACGAAGCAATGCTCGAACTCTCACGCCAGTATCCAACAGCCACGCTTGAGCTCGAGTTCGAAGAAGAGGGTGGCTGGGGTGGAACCATTGTCTATAACAATGGTTGCGAAGAAACCACCGAAGAATACAACGACAAGTGCAGACAGTGCGGAGCACTAGACCAAATGGAAATGTGCGAAACCTGTGAGAACTATCTCTGCACGAAGTGCAACTATGGTTCATTCATAGATGAAGACACGCTCAAAGAGTGTGAAGTACACAAAGACATAGCCAAGGAGGTAAATGCATGACCAAGTACATAGCAAATGAGAACGGCGATTGGTGGGAATACGTAGAGGATTCTGTCCTCTTCGTAATCGACGACACCGAAGGACACATAAGCAAGGCAATGCAAGAAGAGGACGCATCTCCTGACGGAGATAAGTTCGAGAAGTTCATCTGGCGATACGGCAAAGCCGTAGAAATCAAGGAGGTAATCTAATGGGACGCAACACAGCGCAAGACCTAGCAGAAAACGTGATTGACATTCGTCAATCCATAGCAATACAACTACGCAGTAATCACTACCCACCTGTGCCACTGAGCATGGTTGACCCTTGCATTGAGGCTATCTATGCAGTATCTGATGGGCTAACTCATAAGCAAATCAACTTGCCTGAAGGTGTCACATGGCGGGGCTATCCTACGGCTCCCGCCTACACCATAGTCGAAGCACACCACCTTGAACCATGGTGTACATACGATCACGAGTGACGTGTGTTCTTTATAGCATAGAGAATCTATGCTCTTGAATAACCCAACCAAACCGAAAGGAGATAGCAATGCAAGCAACACTAAAGCGAAGCAATGACCGCAAGGTAACCAACCTAGTCACACCAAATGGCAAGCAGTCTGCAATCGCTAATGCGTTCGGCTTACCAGCAGGCAAGGCATACTCATGTCCTAATGCAACCAGCATCTGTGAGAAAGTGTGCTATGCAGGCAAGCTCGAGCGTGTTTATAAGGGAGTGAGGGAAACTCTCCTTCACAACTGGCAACTACTGAAGGATGCCGACGTCAACCAAATGGTTGACTTACTTGATGACATGATACTTGATTTCATCAAGGACTGTGAGAGACGGAATGCGCCTAAGTTATTCCGCATCCATTGGGACGGCGACTTCTTCAACACTACCTATGAGTATGCATGGCAGAAGGTAATCATGATGCATCCAGACGTGCAGTTCTGGTGCTATACACGTGTTGAATCTGCAGCGTACTCACTATCTGGTCTCGACAATCTGTCGCTGTACTACAGCACAGACGAAGAGAACAAACACATTGCCGAACAAATTCGGCGTGAGACTGACACCAAACTAGCGTACCTATCCAACACATTCGCAGATGCAGAGGATGAAATGGTACGCATCACTGGCAAAGTAGGTGCGAAATGTCCTGCACTTACCAAGCAAATCCCACTCATCTCAAAGAGTGGCTCAGCCTGCGTATCTTGTGGGCTATGCGTCAACGGCAAAGCCGACATTCGATTTAGTTCAACCAAGAAATGAGGTAACAAATGAACGCATCATTCCGCATTGAGCAGGTGAACTTCCTGCTTCAGCAATACCGAGAAGCAATGAACCGCCCAGGTATGCACGACCTCGCTATCTGGCAGACTCTCGAGACCTACTACAAACAGCCCGAAGAGTGGGACATTGAGCCCACATCCACACGTGAAGAAGCCTTCGACCGCATGGTCGAAGACGGATGGGTCGTGAACATGGGCGATCACTTCTATGGATTGGATTACGAAACCATAGACGAACTAGTTCTTGAGTACCTCAAGAATAATAATCTCGTAATAGACACATCTCAACCACCAGTCTGCACATGTGAGACTAAGCCTTGCTTGTGTGAAGAAGAGTGGTTCGCTAAGTATGGAGGAGGAAACTAATGCCAGTCATGTGTGATGATTGCAAATGTAGTAACTGGCTCTGCACATCTTGCGGAGAATACAGCAACGATTGCGGGTGTGAGTGTTGCAAATGCTCATGCCAGCGTCAAGATAGCACAGCTTTAGCTGTGCATATAGATAACCAACCAACCGAAGGGAGCACCACAATGGAAACAGAAGCACCAGTAGTAACGCCAGACCAGCAACAGATTGTGTACCTCAAGGAGCAGAATGCTGCGCTTGATAAGCGCATCGAAGCACTCATGCTTGACCTCACCAACTCACGCTCAATCATTGACGAGCACCGACGTAAGGTCAGCAAGTTATTCACCAAGGTGAATGATTACATTGAAGAGAATGACTACGACGAAGACGGAGACATGAGCCTGTCAGAACTAGATGACATACTCAACAATGTGTTCAACAACCGACTCGTATTCGAGAAGGTGTACGAGGTACAGATTACCTACACACTGGATGCTACGTTCGAGATCCGTGCAAAGGATGAGGATGCAGCACGTGAGATAGCCGAAGAGATTGGTATCTGTGAAGACCCACGCTTCGACCATGACGAAGACCCAACTGAATGCGTGATTGACCAGTCACGTGTTGGATACCTACAACGAAAGGGAATGTAATGCACTCAGTACCCAAGTTAGGTGACCGCGTCAGGAATGGCGCGGTCATCATTGACATCAAGCCAGCATGGGATTCATCTGGCTACATTGCCCTCTGTCTATGGACAGAAGACACACAAAACCCTGAGCCATTCAGACGTACGGCTGACCCATACGTCACGTGGTTCATACGTCCTGAAGCAGAAGGAATCATCTGCCATCAGGGTCATTATCATGACCAACTCTCAGAAGCAATTGTTGATTTCAACAACCGCATCTGATACCCTCAGCCAACCAACTAGACAGGAGAAACAAATGACACAACTAACAATCAAGTCCCGCCGTAATGCATACAGCATTGTCGGTGAGCAAGTATCCGCTACATCTGCAAAGGATGCAGCAACACAGGCTGGTCTCGACTGGCACGTATCACTCGCTGATGTCTACGCATCAGCTGTATCTGACACAGGTGTTAGCCAACTCGAAGTGCCTAACACTTTCGCAACTATCCGTACCAACAAAGACAACAGCCAGTCAGTACTAGGTACTGTCGGCGGACGTTACAAAGTATTCCAGAATGCAGAGATGTTCTCAGCACTGGATGCACTGGTGGATTCAGGGGATGCAAGGTATGCATACGCTGGTGAAGTCAAAGGTGGAGCACAGGTTTACATGGTGCTCGAACTACCAAAGGGTGTGAAGATTGGTAACGATGAACACATTGCCTATCTAGTAGCACGTACCTCACATGATGGTTCAACTGCACTGCAGATTGCACCAAGTGTGACACGTCTACGCTGCACCAATCAGATCGCAGGCATCTTCTCTAAGTCTGCGACTTATACTCTCAAGCACACAACCAATGCTGAGTTCAAGATTGAGGACATTAAGAAGATTATCCCAGTCACATACACAGGCATTGAGTTCTACGAAACTGTAGGCAACAAGTTAATCAACGAGAAGCTTACGGACACAGAGGTGGATAACATCTTCAAGAAGATGTGGTCATTACCATCTATCGTAGAAGAAGCACCATACGCAATGCTGACAACTGGACAGAAGCGACAGTACAATTCAGCAATGCTTGCACGTGAGTCAGCCAAGGGTATCTATAAGGGTGTCACTGGTACACAAGAAGAACTGTACGGCACAGCGTACGGTGCGTTCCAAGCAATCGTTGAATACGCTGACCACTTCAGCCACAAGTCGGAAGACACACGTGCTGAACGTATCATCAACGGCTCAGCCGATCGCATCAAGAGCAAGGCTCTTGCCCTACTAACGAAGGGAATCTAATGCCCTATACACAACCAAGCATCACGCCTCGACTAGCACAATACATACTCAAGGCACTTGATTACCTGCACATCTATGCACAAAAGCATGATGAGCCAGAGATAATTGAGCCTGAGTTACAGGCTGAGGCTGACCAGATTATGACAGACATAATCTTGGATGCACCTGATAATGGGTAAGCTCGTAGGTAAAGACGAACTAACAGTTCGTCCTAAGAGTTTACGAATCAGACCTATCGCTGGGTGGTCGTGGTACTGTGGATACCACGACACCTATGGCATCGGTGATGATGAACAGGAAGTTCTATTCATGGCTGGTGCTCACATGCATTACTTCGAGAACATCGGAGATAACTGCGAGATAACTACAAGAGAACACACACCAGACCCAGAGCCAACCCCACGTCTACACGTAGAGGGTGCGCCTTGGTTCGACAAGGAGGAAGCATGATACATCTGACTAGCGTCACACTTATCTGTGGGTTTTGCAACGCAGAGATAGAACGCAGAACAGAACTTGAAGCACGTGAAGCACTGGCTGAACACCAGAAGTACGTGCAGTGCATGAAGAACTACTGATGGCTAAGCCAAGACCAACAGAAATAAAACTAGTAGCGAAGCTACTAGATCCAGACAATAGCAACTCCGAAGGTGCTGCGGAACTGGCGATTGAAATCATTGAGGAACTGGACAAGTCCAGAACCAAACGTGAATCGTTCATAGTCGTAGCAAAGCTAGCGGACTGGGCTCCCCTGCAAGCATGGGGGGAGTTCAGTACTCGCTTGCAAGCGGAGAAATTTTTTCCTCATCTTTCGTCGCCAGATGCGGGCGGTGGCAAGGGTGCAATAGCAAGGCTCGAACATCCAGATGATTTACTAAAACGAATAGGAGTAATCAAATAATGTTTTACAATGGATTCACTTTACTCATGCAGATATTTGCGGGAGTCACTATGTATTGGGTAGGTAATTACTACGGACGTATACGTGGTGAACGTGAGATGTATGAGAGATGCAAGCGAGCAGACCAAGCAGTCAAAGACTTCTTCTCTGATGTCAGTCGGGGTAGGTAGGTAAATAACTAAAGGCGGGGGCGTTATGCCTCCGCCTTTTTTTGTGTCGCGTCCGCGACTGTGTGCGTAACCCAATACAACTTATAGAAGTCTTCATCAAATGAAAATCTCTTCATGTGTTTAACTGTTGCGCCAGTGTGTGCATGCAATGGGATGCCAGCTTCTTTCATCTTCATAAAGAACTGGATGTCTTCACCGATGAACTTGTCATCGTTGCCGTCTGATGTCTCCATAAACAAAGCCTTGTCACCGTGAACTTCACGCATCTTATCTGCTGCGTTGCGATGGATAAGGAAGAAGCCGAAGCCTGCGTAGTCCACCTTGATCAGTTGATCTGCTGGCAATGGATGCACGTATGACATCACATACTTATCTTCAGGGTGAGCCATAAACAAAGAAGGAAATGGCTGCATAAGAGCTCGCTCATTCTCCTTGGAAATAAAATACGTTCCACTAATAGCAGGTCGTAGATGCTGGTGCGCTGACTCCCAAACTTTAGAGAGCGCATCATTGGTTAAGACTATGTCGCTGTCGATCCACAACGCCCACTCAATATCGGTTTGCTTATGCCAAAGATCAAAGGCAGCTTGACGCTGCCTGCCAATTTGATTTCCCTGTGTGCGTGATGCGCTAACGATTGGAAGACCTGCCGTCAGTACAGAATAAACTAATCCTTCGGTGAACTTTCCATCAACCAATCCATTGTCGCACCAAAGCAACATAATCTTGCCTTTATCCTTGGGCATGATTGCCACCCCATCCTCCGCCTTTGAATTGAATACCAGGTGCGTTGTACACCCGACGTAATGTGCTGCCACATACTGGGCAATCGTACTCTTGTTCTTCTTCCGTCATGCCACGTTCAATAATAATTACTTGTCCATCACCTGGACATTCGTATTCATAGTTCATTGGTATGGATTCTTTCCGCCAAGATAATCGGCGATATCCCGAACACCTTTAGCTACTAGTTGTTCGACTCGTTGAGGTGAGATGTCCCACGCCTTAGCGATATCTGCAAGTGGTAGATCGTGGGTGAATCTAGAATTGAGAATGCCTTGCATTCTTGGATCAAGCTTAGCCATTGCTTTAGATACATCAGCAATCATTGCTGCTAAATTGTTTCCTTCATTTGCTAGCTTCTTATATTGTACGCCGTGTACATCTGGATCAAATACTTGATTAGCCAAGTACGCTTCACCAGAGCCAACAACTTTGATCAGTCCTTCGATTAACTCCAGACGATAGAAGTATTCATCACCAAGTTCGTAACCAAGAACCTTTGCCTTTTCCTTGCGAGCGAACCGCTCGCCAGCACGACGGATGAATGTACTAAATGCTTTGTATCCTTGTTTCTTTTCGATAGGGTCTTCCCTAACAAGGTATTCCGATACCTTATCTTTACGCTTCCACGCATACTCATTCATTGCTTGACGAATGTCAGCTTGTTCCGTGTAGCGTGAAAATCTTTTAGACAAGGAATAAGCAATGGTGCTAGTGATGTCATTGACCTCACTCCATATTGGATCGTCTTTACTTAGTTCACTCACTGGCTTGTACCAAATACTTGTGTGCTGCAAGTACAATCTCTGGGTCATCACCCATTAAACCAAGTGCGCGATTGTGATTAGAACATAGCAAACCACGCACCTTGCCAGTGTTGTGGTCGTGATCAATACTCAAGGCGCGGTTGCTATCTTGCTGTCCACATATGTAACAGCCACCGTTCTGCTCTTCAAGCATGCGATTGTAATCTTCAACAGTGATTCCGTATGAGCGAATGCGCGAGATGCGTTGCTCTTCGTAAGTCTTATTCCGATTTCTTGGCATACTTAGCCCACACTCCACGCTGTACCATCAGTGCAATGACTGCATAGTTAGCGAGATCAACGAACGAATCTTCAAGAGATTCGTTATTAGGTTTGATCTGTTTGTATATCAGGTTCTTAAGGCGTTCTATCTTGTCTGACATACGCACCATCAATCCATTGGTTGCACCGCCAGGTGCATTCCATACGTTGAGTGGACCGTAATCGATTTGCTTCTTTACAAGAATCGCAAGAAGCTCGTCGTATATTTTCTGTGCGTCTTCCTCGAATTCAAGGATGACGTTATCATTAGTCGCCAAGCAGCACCCCTTAGTCTAACGCATTGACGAGGTCAGCCAATGCTTGTGCTCCTTGTGTGCAAATTATACTGTTAACATCACTATCAGGTGGTAGCGACACGCGGACAGATTGAGGGATTGCATCTTGCAATCGGCGGGCTAGTTCCTGCCCTGGGTTAGAGCCATCCTCTTTAGCATCATTGTCTGTAGCAATAACCACTCGCCCAATTCCATCAAAGCAACGAGCAAAGTGTGGCTTCCAAGCATTAACGCCAGCAACAGCAACGGCTGGGTAACCAGCCATTGTTGCAGAGATAGCATCTATCTCGCCCTCAACTATAAGTACCTGATTGACAGCACCAAGAATTGCAGCAACGTTGTATAGATGATGCTTTTGACCAGTAGGAATCATGTACTTAGGATCACCACCATCTATGCGACGAAACTTAAACCCAACTACACCAGCCTTGGTAATGTAAGGAATGGATAGGTGATGCTTAAGTCTGTCTTCATGACCAGGTGCAACCTCTGCTACGTAGCCAAGCTTGAACAACTCGGCTGAATCTAAGATGCCACGGTTAGCTAGATAGGCTTCGGCTGGTGAACCAATAAGACTTTCGTGGTACTGGTCTGCTGCTCTAGTCCAAAGCTCTACTAGCTTTGGATTAGTTCTCATCCCATTCCTGCTTTGCCCATAAAGTAAAGTTGATAAAGAAGAATAAGAAGTCGAGTCGTAAGACTCGAGCATCTACGTAACTAACGATATCAAGCGAATCTAAATCTTCATAGGCTGAGTACATTGTATGAAACTCCAGTCCTAATCCAAAGCAATGTAAATCATTCCAACCAATGTTGATACCTAGTCTGCCGATGTCAATCATTTCTTCTCCTGTCTATGGATTATGAATGGAGGTGCAGTATACACGTCATTCTTTGCTGCTGTTTGCATTGCTTGCTTCCATGTTGCACCGACAGCCATAGCACCCAACGCCCACTGAGAGCCAGAGCCTATGCCATACAGTCCATCATCACGCAAGTATACAGAATAAGAATCATCTATCTGGTAGATGGTTCCATTGACGGCTAGCAATAATTCAAAGCCAGCATCGGGATCATCTTTGTCTGGCACATAGCCAGACTCCTTGATGCAATCACGAATGCTTGGAGCAATTGTTGTAATCATAAAATGATATTCATCTTTAGTATTAGCTGGGATAACTGGTGGTTTCCATACGTGTTGTATTACATCACATGGATGTACGTCACCAGCACCAGCAACCAACCACTTACCACGTTTAGTTATCTTAGTAACTGTCTGATGTGAGAAGGGTCTTCCGCCTGCTGTTGTGCGGGAATCGGCTACCAACATGCAGCCATTGTCTTGTTGAATTCCAATAATGGTTGTCACTTACGCAACCTTGGCGGTGTCCACCTACCGCTTGTCTTCCTAGTGCCACGACTTACTGGCGTGTGTGACTGAGTTGACTCAGCACCTATGTTTGTTTCTGCCCATTTGCGAGCTTCTGGGTATGTCATGTTCTCTCTAGCCATAACTATGTGGATACCAGACCCACTGGCATGACAGGCATAACATACCCAGACGCCCTTCTCTGAGTTCACCGAAGCAGACTTCTTTGAATCATCGTGTACAGGACATAGGATTGACTTCTCACCTTGCGGTAAGGTCAAGCCATAATGATTAAAGACTGCTTCAAGAAACTCAGGCTGGTTCATTTAAAAGTAATTCCTTTCTTGGTGAAATCTGTACGCTTTGCACCATGATCCGTACCGATGTTGAACATACTTGTTTGCCTCGCTGGCTTGTTTGAATATAGACCAAGTGGGTTTTCCCCACATCAGTTGCCATACTCCACGAGCGGACGAGTGTTTGTTCTTTGCATTCTGTCGGTAGCGAGATTCCTTGAACGCTATCTTGATAGCGCATTCTTGTTCCGACGCTTTCTCCACTAACATCCCAATAGCAAACTGTGCTTGCATCTTGGCTGGCATTGCTGCCACCCTTTGCTCCAATGTTGCTGCTGGAGCTGATGCTGAAGCTGGTGTTGCTATCGCTATCAGCGAAGTTATTACGGTCATTACTATCAACCGCATAGTTACCTCTTTTCAGTTGGTAACACACTGTCACTGTGTTACCTATGTCCATTGTAACCTGCCTGTTTTAGCAGATCAGCCCAGAGCCATGCGGGCATTACCGCGTATGACTCTGAGACATTTGTAGTGCCACGCTTTTTTATTAGCACCACGCCAGTCTCAGCATCAGCATGAGTCATCTCATCCGAGAGTTCTTGCAGATAGCTACTGAGAGTGATCTTCTTTTCGTTCTTACATTCTATCACTACGCCATCGATGCCATCAATATCACCAACATCGTCGTGACGACCTGCACCATACGCACGTTCAGCGCATGGAAAACCATAAGAGACTAGCCACTTGGCTACGTCTCTTTCATATTGAGAACCCTTGCGTTTAGCGGGTGTGCTCATAGATAATCGCTAACCAAAATAGATTGAACAGTTATACCCATTGTTCTACGCATCATCATTCTTGTACGTGGCACAGTGCCACCCCATATACCAAAGGTTTCATGATGCAATCCCCATTCTAAACACTCGTTAATTACTGGACAATTACTGCAAATCTTTTTAGCTAATGGAACAATACTTACATCATCTTCTGGATAGAAGAACTCAACACCAACTTCTCTACACAATGCATCACTAAAGTCTGGATATTTCATTGACAAGACTCTCAATCGGTTGTAGTTGATTAGCGTCCATTACTAATCGAGTACCGTAACCATAGTCATGTAGATAATGGTTCGCAAGAAATACTTCTCTAGTAACCCAGCCCATTACATCAAACTCACTGTCAACATGTGGCAGTTGTTTATCTCCAGAAAACTTAACCAATATTGCAATGTCGGATACAAATAAATCTGCTGCATTAAATATTAATTGCGGTAGTGTCGACGTCTTAACCTGTAAAGTTCTACCCAATATTGTCTTGAGGTCGTGTCCATCATCACCGCTCGGCGTAATGCTGTTGTCCACTTGTAGCCCAAGGATCTGAGCAGCTGCCATCTCACCCAAGCGACCCATAAGATTAACGGAATACGAGGAATTGTTTTTATCAAACTTACGATCCGTGACTTCATACTGTTTCTTATTCTCTCTTACTCTATGTACAAACCTTAATGCATCCATTAGTTCATCTTCAGAAAGAATAACTATTGCCATTGACGTAACGTCCTAGCTCTTTGTAAATCAGCGGGAGAGTTATATAAACTCATGTGTGCTGGCTCGGCAGATAAAGTAATAAAGTTTTCTGCAGTTGGGTCTGCTTTACCATGACGATTCTTAACCACAGCAATGCGATAAGCATTTGCTGCACCATCTAATGCCACACTAAGAACCAGTTCAGGTAGTGCTGATACCTTGCCCATCAACGCCTTACGTGGCGCAGGATAGTTTGGCTTTGACATCTTCTCATTCTCAGATACATGGTGGAGAACAATAAATGCTGATTCATATTCACGTGCCATATAGTGAAAGGCTGACATGGCATCACGTAATGCAGTCCACTCGTTGTCACTCATGGCTGCTACGTTCATTAAGTTATCAATGTAGATTGCCTCTGGTGGAGCACCGTGCAATTCAATCCAAGCTTCTATCTCTTCCTCGATGTCTTGAAGAGATGGTGACGGATCAAAGTTGAATCGAATATGTGCTGCACCATCGGCAAGAGCGTCTTCTAATAAGACGCTAGCCTCCGAGTCCATCATCTTCTCAACGTCTGACACAGGCTTATCCATAATGATTGCTCCTGCACGAAGGGCAATGGTTCTTGAGTCTGAGTCTGCTGAAAAGTAAAGAGCTGGAGTCTTTGAAGTTACGGCGTACCACAATGCAAGCATCGTCTTACCACCACCTGGTTGCGCTGCAACCAAATGTAACTGTGCTTGGCGAAAGGTAACCTGAGCACCTGTAAGTTGAGGAAGAATCTCTGGCAGGGCGTGACCTGCTGGAGATTCCACTCCGACTACTTGCAATAGTGAACGCATTTAATTACTTAGCCCAGATGGTTTCTGCTTCTGTTGCACCTGGTGTGAAAGGCTTCGGTCCCTTAGCTGGGTCAAACCAACCAACGTAAGCCTTGCCAGCCTTGGAAGTACCCTTTTTCTTTGCGTACTTGCCACGACCGTCTGGTAGTGCTGGTGCATCTGGATGTCCATATGTCCATTCATTACCATAGCGATCCATAATTACTTCAATTGCTTGAGGAGTTGCGGTTCCTGTAGCAACTGGAGTTGGATTGAGTCCTGCATCCTTTAACATCTGCAATGCTGCATCTGTATTAGGTGTATATGCATTCCCTGATGCACCGCCTGAACGGTTATTCAGTGTCTGCTGTAGCGCAGTAGCCTCAGCGATTGCTTCGACTGCTGCTGTTAGGTTTGCTTTGAATTCACTTACGCTATTGCCACGCACAGTGAATAGGTCAGTTGAGTTCAACTTACCTGTGTATGAGAACGTAGATTCAGTCATCTAGTTCATCTCCTTTTCTTTTTCCCTGAATTTGTAATGGGAAATCTTTACCACCCATTGCAGGGCATTGTGCCGTAAAACTACACATCCTGCATGAGTCACCAACTGATGGCGGAAACCAACCCTCCCAAACGGAAGCGTTCATTGCGCCAAATACATAATCAAAATATTCCATTGTCAAATGTGACAAGTCAATTAATTCATCAAGCTCGCCCTTGCGAGTCATAAAGAAAGCACCCCACTTAGGGCGGATGCCATAACTTCTTTCAATACCAGAAGCATAAAGTCCTGCTTGGATAGCACCGAAGGGTGTCCTGGAACCAGTCTTGTAGTCAACGATAACTAAGTCTTCCCCTACTTGGTATACCGCATCAACAACCATACGCACTGGTGTACCCCCGAAGAATACATCAGCAGCCCATTCGATTCCAGGACGCCCATCGGGCATAGTAGCGATCTTCCAACCAGACTGCTTGTACCAGTTATGGTACGCCTCAACCTGCTTGAGTCCATCGCTCTGCCAGAAAGGCAGGTCTTCCCCGTCAGGGCGTAAGGTGGTCTTACGCCCTGCGGTCTTCCACTCCGAAGAGGGAATGCCAGTTTTCTGTTCCGTCTCTAGGACAGCATCATTAAATACTTCTGCCCACTTAGTTGTCAAATCGATATTCATCGGGGTTCCAATCTGGGTGATCTACTGGTGTTGGTGCTGTCATTGGTGAGCCACACTGGGCGCAGAACGAATCTAAGAACCACATAACCAACTCGTAGTCTGAAAATACCGCTCTGATTACTTGGACGTTACTACCGCAATTGATACACTCATTGCTAGGTACGCCCCGCTGGTCAATCCCCTGTGGATTGCTGTCGGTAGAGCTCATGGTTTAACCACTCCAACATTGAATGGACGGCGGAACCAGCAGCCAAATAGACGGCTGGTTTTTCTGGAACCATGGCTACCTTACTCAGATAATATTTCTGAGGGCATGACTGCCAAGTAGATAGCTGGCTAAATGATCTATGAGGAGGAAGTTCATTCATACACCAAGGTTACCAAAGGTAACCAAAGGTTTCCTGTACCGACACGCCATACATTTTTACCAATAATGATATAGGGTTGAGGGGTGGTGGGCGGGATGGGCTGCGAAAGCAGCCCAATGAAAAGATATGGAGATATATGGAACCAGAAGAGAAAGCCAAGTGGGACGAATACATCGGTGCGCTATTGGCGCATCACAAAAATGAAGAGTATGTCGAACACATGAAAAAGGTAATCTATAAAATCCTGGAAACAAGAATCCCAGTAAAAGACAAATGGTCTGATGGTTTTAACATTGGATTAGAATGGTCAATTCGAATATATCTTAAAGATAAATCTGCTTATTAAATAAAAAAAGAGGGGGAATGATTTCTCATTCCCCCTCCCTTTTCGCCCTACCATTCAGGTGGAGCAACTGCGAGCGCATCTAGCGTGGCTTGATTGATGCACCCGACTGCTGGGATACCAATGCGACGCTGCAACCCTCGAAGCACTTCAGCTAGGGGAGCATCAAGCAGGTCATCGCCAGCAACATTAAGAGCCACACGCACTTGTGTGACTAGTTCTGATCTTTGATCTGGTGAAACTATCGTGATTAATTTATTTGTATCAACCATTAAACAATTGAATCTTCATGGTCGATTGTCTGCAACTGCAGAGTAACTATTCCTCCGAAGCCCCTCGCAAAAGTTGGAGGTGCAGCTTGCTCGTATTGGATAGCTCGGATAACACAGATTCTTTCTTCTCCTGTAGAGAAGTCTTGGAAGAGAACCGCGCCACCGTTTTGTTCAATAGTCTCAAGGTATTTGAGACGGTCGTATGGCTTAGATGTTCTGGATACACCATTAGAATCTCTTTCATCTTCGTAGCAAAGTAATGGAACTGTGAATGTTCTTGAACGTAGCGGTGCTGGTAAACCACGAAGAGTCCATTGTTCAAGGACTGGTCCACCAGTTGCTGTATCAGAACCAGCATTAAAGTTAAACGTAACCTCAAAGTGATCTGCTGGTTGTAAAGAACCAGCAAGGTAGATTTCAGTTGTCATTCCAATTGGAATAGAACCAATATCAACAGAGTGATTCTCTTGATCGTATAGATTAAAACCAAGATATGCGTTTGTATTTCCAGAAGGAAGTGATGAGCGAACCGACAACGATACTGGTTGCTTCTTCTCGCTAGTTCCGAATCGAACCCATCCAGACTTAAGATATCCAGATCGAGCTACTATGCTTGCATCTTCAACCCATACACCACTGGAAGAGGTAATGAACTTACGTTCAGTTTGACCAACAAATGAAATGCCAGTTGGTATGTTTCCATCTGTAACAACATCTGGTGCATAGGCATATCCAGTAGCGGTAGATGTATAACCATATGTTGAAAGAAGTGTTGTTCCTAAATCAAGACGCCAAGCACCATATGTACCTGAGACTGCAAGTCCTCGAGTTCCATAAATGTATGATTGATTAAAAGCAATATCTTTGCAATCGCCTTCTACGTTAATAGAACCGTATGTAAAACTAATTCCATCTGTACCTAGATTACCTACACGGATACCCTCAGTAGTTGCAAGAACTACATACTCGTTTAGATAACAACGAACCTGATTAAGAAGTTCTCCACGTGGAAGTTCAGCAATAATATATGGATCATCAAGACCAGCAAGTAAAGATCCAGCTGTAAGTGTGTATGCCTGAATTCTTGATATTGCACCTAACGTATAACCAATTGCAATAGCACCAGGAAACGCAGCAATAGAATTAAATGTAAGGTCTGATGTTGCATATGTCCATGCTACGTTAGAAGCGTCTGGATTATGAGGAACTGGTGGAGATGGATAGCGGGCAAGTTCA
>Ga0228701_1000837_pt1 | contig 22944 bp, 25 predicted proteins | sample McNCre117_Aug_MG_2_FD_178017 | JGI IMG/M metagenome (GOLD analysis project Ga0228701, IMG submission 178017) | Freshwater microbial communities from McNutts Creek, Athens, Georgia, United States - 11-17_Aug_MG | ecosystem: Environmental > Aquatic > Freshwater > Creek | place: USA: Georgia...
TGGCCTTGGACGTGTTCGGCGCAGCATCGGGCTTGGGCGCGCAAGCGCAATGGTCCGTCATAGGTGCGGGTGTGGCGTTTGCACTCGCCGCTGCAGCAACCTTTGGTTTGGCTTTGGTGTTCACCCAACACGAGACGGTTGATGTCGATGGCCGAGTGCGCACTTTCAGCACCATGAGCTGTGTGTTTGTGTTGGGCGTAGCGGCCACTGTGGCACAAGGCGGCTTGCATTTACCCACGGCCGATGCAGGCTGGTGGGGCTTGGCCGCGCTGACGTTTTTATACGGCACGGCTTTCACCATCATGTTCACCGTGTTGCCCCGCTTGGGCGTGGTGGGCAATTCAGCCATCATGAATGTGGAGCCTGTGTTCGCACTCGTGCTGGCTTGGGTGCTGCTCGACCAAGCCATTGCGCCCATTCAAGTCGCAGGCGGCTTGCTGGTCGTGGCCACGGTGATGTTTCTAGGGCTGCGCAAGCGCTGAGCGCTTTTTTGCGCAAGCACCGAGCACTTAGGCCTGCCTCATCTCGCGCAACTCCGCGTTGGCATGGCGCAGCCGATCGGCAATGGCCAAGGCCACCGCACGCATGACGCTGATGCTCATCACCGGGTCACCTGCAGCCACACGGGCAAAGGCTTTGCGATCAATCGCAATCAGCTCGGTGTCACGGGTTGCATGTACATCGGCCGAGTGGGCTCGCCCATCCAAGAACGACATCTCGCCAAAAAATTGACCTCGGCTGAAGGTGGTCAGGTGAATCGTCTTGCCATTGGCCATGGGCAGCGTGACCTTGACCTCACCACGGCTGATCAGCATGATCTCGTGGCCGACCGTGTCGGCACCAAACACCAACTCCCCAGCCTGGAAGCTATGGTGTTCAGCGCATTGCTCAAGCGCTGCCAACTCGGTGTCATTGAGGCCATGGAAAATTTCAAACTTGGCCAGCGGCAAGCCTTCGTGTGAGGTGTGCTCGTGGCCTGCCAGCTTGAGGGTTTCGTCTTCAATCCACTCGAGCGCTTCATCGAACTCATCAAAAATCTTGGCCGTACTGTCTGACAACAGCCCAATATGGTCTACATACGAACGCAAGTCACGACCACTGGGCAAACGATCGGGTACCCGCGTCAATATCAGGCGCGCATGTTTTTCAGCCAGCATGTTGCGAATGCGCTCAATCATGTGACCGGCGGTCATGTCCATCGACTGCACACGCAAAAAGTCAAGCAAGACAAAGCGAGCGTTGTTCAACTCAGGTTCAATGGCCGTATAGAGTTGATCAGTAGTGCCAAAAAACAAACTGCCTTGCAGCTCAAAAATCACTGTGTGCGAGCCCTTGTCGGCCAGCACCTCGCGCTCGTGTTGACCACGCACACGGGATGAAAACACTTTGTCGCCATAGGACTTGCGACGGATGGTGGTGGTGTGAATTTGTTCACGCAAAAACAGCATGATGGCCATGGCCACACCCACGCCCGAGGCCGCAATCAAGCTCACCGTGTTAGCCACCAGCACCACCAAAATGATCACGCAGAAGTCCAGCACCGTGTCTTTGTTGCTCAGCAGCTGCAACGAATGCCAGTCGATCATCTTGACGCCAATGACGATCAACAAAGCGGCCAAGGCTGAGACGGGCACCCAAGCAATCACCGAGGTCAGCAACAAAATCGCCAGCAGCGACCACAACCCTTGAAACACGCCCGACAAATACGTGGCACCACCACTGGCCTTGTTGACCAAGGTTGCGCCCATGGTGCCAGCGCCTGGCGCGCCACCAATCAGGGCCGAGGCCAAATTGCCCAAGCCTTGACCAATCAATTCTTTGTTCGAGTTGTGGCGTGAGCCAGTCAGCGCATCCAACACCACGCAAGTCTTGAGGGTGTCAATCGACAACAGCACAGCCAAGGTCAACGCGGGGTACAACACCTGTTCCCAATTGGGCACACCCGCATGCAACAGGCTGCGCCAAGGCTCGATCAAGCTTTCGACAAAACCTTCACCTCCCACCGACAAGGGGCCAATGATCAAGGGGTTGTCATGCAAGGCCATCAAGCTGGGCCAGCCCGTGAAGGCCAGCGCCCAATAGGTGGCCATGCCTGCCAGCAAGCCCAAAATCACAGCGGGCACACGCTGGGTCAGGCGCGGCGCGAGCAACATCATCGCTGCCGTGGCTGCACCCACGATCAAACTGGGTGCTTGCCACAGTTCGGGCGCATGCAAACCCTGCCACCAGTTCATGCCTTTGGGCAAGGCCATCCACTTGGGCAATTGGCTCAACACAATGATCAAACCCACACCGCTGAGGTAACCACTCACCACCGGAAACGGCATGAACTTGATGAGCTGGCCCACACGCAACATGCCAAATGCAATCTGCACCAAGCTGCTGGTCAGCGCCACCAAAAACAAACTCAACACCACCGCGCCGACGCCCGAACCTTGTTGGGTCATCTGAATCGTCAATGCCGACAGCACAGCTGCCGCCGGTGCGCAGGGTGCCGAAATCAAACGCTGGGTGCCGCCAAAGGTGGCCGCAATCAAACCCAGTGCCGTGACACCCAACATACCGGCCAGCGCACCCTTAGCACCAAACTCAGCGCCCAGCGGCGAAAAGATCGTCACCCCAAACGCAATCGCCGAAGGCAAGGCCACGAGCATGGCGGCAAAGCCGCCCCAAATATCGCCCGACAGATGGGCACGAGAAAGTGTGGTCGAAGAAGAAGTCATAGGATTAGCGTAACACCGTGCTCCTTCGAACACGGTTGGATCAAACCCTGATGAGTTAAGGCGTTCTTCGGGGTGCTACTTTCAGCAAAGACTCTACCTCGTTCTTCCACCATTTGGCTTGCCCTGTGGTGCTGTGACCTGCGGTCTGATCGCTGGCAGGAATTAAAAACAAGCGGGAATTGGGCACGCGTTGCATGGCTTTTTCCATCACACCCAACTCAGGCGGGTTGCGCTCGTCATCTGCAGCGTTAATGGCGAGCACGGTGGCTTTGATTTTTTCCAAATTAGTCCAGGCGGTGTAATCACGCGAGGAGTCCCACTGGTACAGGTGGTCGTTGGCGTCACGCACAGGTTCCTCCTTCAACCGTTGTGCCAACAACGCATCGGCTTTCTCACGCGTGGGCGCCAGGCGTTGCAAACCTTGATGGCCACCGCTGGTCGCAATCGCGTAGAACGTCGAAGCAAACCGCGTGCTGCGGGGTTGGGTGGTGTAGTTGCCATTCATCCATTCCGGGTCGTTGCGAATCGAATCCACAATGAGTCGGCGCATCATCCAATTGCGCCCCGACATCTCACTGGGCATGGCCCCCATGGGCACCAAGACATCCATGAAGTCAGGATGCGCCTGCCCCCACAACCACACTTGCATGCCACCCATCGAATTGCCCAAGATCAGACGCACATGCTTGAGGTTCAACCCTTCGCTCAGCAAGCGAAACTGCGCGCTCACCATGTCGTCGTAGTTGTAGCGCGGAAATTGGGCACGCAAGCCATCGGACGGTTTGCTCGATCGCCCCGTGCCAATGGCGTCGGGCAAGATCACAAAGTATTTGCTGGCATCCAAAACTTGGCCGGGTCCAAACAGTTCACCGCCAAACGCCGGGTTCAACATACCAGCCCCTGTGCCTGCCGTGCCATGCAAGATCACCACGGCTTCGTTGGCAGGATTGCCCAAGGTGGTGTAGCCCACTTTCAACTCAGACATGACTTCACCCGTGTGAAAGCGAAAGTCTTTCGCGACCCAAACGCCCTCTTGCCGATTCACAAAGTTTTGCGCAGAGGCACTGGTGAAGCACAAAGAGAAGACAAGAGCCAAGCCACACATCAACGGCTGTCTGAGGCGCGATAAAAATGTCATCAAAACTCCTGGTGAATCGTTCGCGCGACTCTAAGTGGCTTCACCGTCCTGCTGTGTCACGCAGGTGATCTTTGCTGCCCCCTTGATATGTATCAAGCATGCGCGCATGATGCAGGGGTCTAATCAACCGTCATCACCAGGAGAAATCTATGAAAGCAAATGTGGGTGGATTTGATCGCGTGTTTCGCATCGTCGTTGGTTTGGCCTTGGTCGCGCTGGCGTTGACCAACACCATTGGCGCATGGGGTTATGTTGGCATCATCGTGTTGGCCACGGGCGTGTTCAGCTTTTGCGGCGCTTACACACTGCTGGGCATCAACACATGCCCCATGAAGACGGAAGAAGAACCACCGATTTCACACTAAACCGAAGCGCGAGTTCCGAGCATCAGCCCTGCACAGGGGCTGATGCTTTTTTCATCTGTAGCCACAGCAGACCAGCACCTGTCACCAGCACAGGCAGCAAGGACCCCCAGTTCAGCCAAGTCCAACCTTGCGTGGTGACCAAAGCACCAGAGGCAAACGATGTCACCGCCATCGTGGCAAACACACAAAAATTGATGGCCGCTTGAGCGCGGTTTTTTTCTTCAGGCGTGTAAGCACGCATGGCCAAGGTGGTGCTGCCGGTGAACAAGAAGTTCCAGCCCACACCTAACAAAAACAAAGCCAGCAAGAACTGGTGCAAGTCCACGCCAGACAGCGCCACCGCAATGCAGGCGAAGTTGAGCAACACGCCCGCGCCCATCACAGCCAACACACCAAAGCGTTTGATCAAGTGCCCAGTGAAGAAGCCCGGTGCAAACATGCCAATCACATGCCATTGCAGCACCCACGCTGTGTCTTCAAACGACAGACCACACACCTGCATGGCCAAGGGCGTGGCCGCCATCAGCAGGTTCATCACCCCATAACCCAAAGCCGCCGACATGGCCGCCACCACAAAAATGGGTTGACGCATGATCACCGACAAAGGTCGACCTGTGTCTGCATGGTTGCTTGTGACGGGCACGGCAGGAAAACGAATGAAAAACATCACCCCCATCGACAGCACCGCGATACCTGCCAACGCCACATAAGCCCCGGCAAAGGGCAAGCCCAATCCGTCCTTGGTGTACTTGGCCAGGTTCGGGCCGACGATGGCACCGATCAGGCCCCCTGCCATCACCCAAGACACCGCCTTCTCACGGTAATCGGGAGCGCACAACTCAGCCGCTGCAAAACGGTACAACTGGCCGTTGGCACTGTAGTAACCCGCCACCACCGTGGCTGTCACCAACAGCCAAAACGACTGATGCATGACTGCCCACGCACCCAACGCCGCTGACAACAGCGCCACCAACAATCCCAACTGAAACGACGCTTGACGCCCCCAACGCTGCTGCGACTTGGCCACCAAGCCCGTGCTCAAAGCACCACCCACCACATAGCCCATCACAGGCAAGGTGGCCATCCAGCCCACGGGTGCCAGACTCAAACCCACCAGGCCATTGATGGCAATGAAGGTCACGTTGTTGGTGAGAAACAAGCCTTGGGCGATGGCCAGAAGTAAAAGATGTCGGTTCATGGGGTGAGTGTCTCAGAGGCAGCCGATCAGCGCTGACGTGCAGCGCTGGCAGGCTGGTTTCAATCAAAGGGCGTTCAAAGGAATTTTTAAATACCGGGTGCCGTTTGGCTCAGCAGGTGGCAGCGCCCCTGCACGGATGTTGACTTGCACGGCTGGCAAGATCAGCACGGGCATGTCCAATGTGGCATCACGCTGGGTGCGCATGGCCACAAAATCAGCCTCACTCACGCCATCATGCACATGGATGTTGTGCGCACGTTGTGCCGCCACACTGCTCTCAAATGCCACAGGTCGGTCCGTCGGTGGATAGTCATGACACATGAACAAGCGAGTATCCGCAGGCAAGCTCAGTAACTTTTGCACCGAAGCAAAAAGTGTTTTGGCGTCTCCGCCCGGAAAATCACAACGCGCAGTGCCCACATCAGGCATGAACAAGGTGTCGCCCACAAACACGGCATCGCCAAACTGGTAAGCCACACACGCAGGCGTATGGCCAGGCACATCGATCACCGTGCCCACCTCTTCGTCTAAACCAATGTGCTGACCTGGTTTGAGCAACATGTCAAACTGCGAACCGTCTGTTTTGAACTCAGAGGGCAGATTGAACACACCTTGAAACACCTGCTGCACTTGGGTGATGTGTGCGCCAATTCCAATTTTTCCGCCGAGTTGCTCTTTCAAATAGGCGGCTGCCGTGAGGTGATCGGCATGGGCATGGGTTTCTAAGATCCACTGGACTTGCAGCTTGTGCTCACGCACAAACTGCACGACCTGATCCGCCGAAGCATGGCTGGTACGCCCTGATTTGGGGTCGTAGTCCAGCACCGAATCAATGATCGCGCAAGCCCCTCCCTCACGCGCGTACACCACATAGGTGACGGTCCAGGTGGCGGGATCAAAGATGCCATGCACGCGTGGTTTGAATGCGGTGTTTGTCATATCAGCCAATCAATCTATGAATAAACAATATATTTAATAATATACTATTGAAATTCAATCTTTGCTCGACTCATGTTTCATGAAACAAACAAACATTGCCATCGCAGACATGCACCAAGCCGCCGATCAAGCGTGTCGCTTGATGAAAGTGCTGGCCAACGCCGATCGCCTCATGCTCTTGTGTCAATTGACGCAAGGTGAAAAATGCGTGAGTGAACTGGAAGAATTACTCGGCATCATGCAACCCACACTGTCGCAGCAACTGACTGTGTTGCGCCAGGAGCAACTGGTCACGACCCGCCGCGAAGGCAAAAACATTTATTACCAAATCAGCAGCCCTGAAGCGTTGGCTGTGATGCAAGTCTTGTACACCACCTATTGCAACGACGAAAGGAATTCCCGATGAGTATTGACTGGACACATTTCACACCCTGGTCGGCCTTGGCTGGCGGTGTTTTGTTAGGCCTGGCCTCTGCCTTGTTTATTTTGCTCAACGGTCGCATCTTAGGCATCAGCGGCATCTTGGCCGGCTTGCTGCCGGCCAAAGCTGGCGATGCCTCATGGCGCATCACCTTCATGCTGGGCCTCATCGTCTCGCCGCTGATCATGCGCGCCATCGCACCTGCGGAGATGTTGCCTAACCCACGCATCGCCGCCAACATGACGATGGTCATTGTGGCTGGCCTGCTGGTGGGATGGGGCACACGCTATGGCTCAGGCTGCACCAGCGGTCACGGCGTGTGTGGCTTGTCGCGTTTATCACCACGCTCCATGGTCGCGACAGCGATGTTCATGGCCGCAGGTTTTGTCACTGTCTTTGTTCTCAAACACGTGGTTTAAGGAGCAACACATGCAACGTATCAGTGAATTTGTGGTGGGTGTAATGTTTGGTTTGGGACTCATGCTCTCCGGCATGACCGACCCAGGTAAAGTGATTGGGTTTCTCGACTTGTTCGGTGAGTGGGATCCATCACTGATGTTCGTGATGGGCGGCGCAATTGCGGTCGGGTTCTTTGCCTTCGCCGTGGCACACAAGCGCACCACGAATTTTTTCGGTGGCGCGCTCCATTTACCAACGGCACAGCAGATCGATCGTCCCTTGATGATTGGCAGCTTGATGTTTGGCGCGGGTTGGGGCTTGGCTGGTTTTTGTCCTGGCCCTGCCTTGGTGAGCATGGCAGCAGGTCAAGACAAAGCCGTTGTGTTTGTGATCGCCATGGTTGCAGGCATGATCATGGAAGAATTCGTAGAACGAAAGATGCGCCGATGAACACCCATCTGATTGACGACACCCACGCCCTGCTCAACAGCACGCACACCTCACCCACGTCACCCACACGTCGCGTGGTCTTGCAAACCGCATTGGGCTTGGGCTATGCCGCAGCAGCTGCACCCTTGATGGCGCAAACCGCCATCAAAACCTCGAGCGAAGGCTTGATCGAGGGCGAGGTGATGATCAATGTCAACGGCTACCAAATGCCCGCGTACCGATCGGCTCCTGCAGGCAAAGCCAATCTGCCCGTGGTACTGGTGATTTCCGAAATTTTTGGCGTGCATGAATACATTGCCGATGTCACACGCCGCTTTGCCAAAGCCGGTTACCTGGCTATTGCACCTGAGCTGTTTGTGCGTCAAGGCGACCCCAGCATGTATGGCGAGATCGCCAAGCTACAAGCTGAAATTATTTCCAAAGTGCCTGATGCTCAGGTCATGAGCGACCTCGACGCCACAGTCGCCTGGGCTGCTGCGAATGGCGGCAACGCTGACAAATTAGCGATCACCGGTTTTTGCTGGGGTGGGCGCATCACTTGGTTATATGCCACGCACAACCCCAAGCTCAAAGCAGGTGTGGCTTGGTATGGCCGTGTGGAAGGCGACACCACACCCAACACCCCCAAGCACCCTGTTGATCTGGCTGCATCCATCAAAGCCCCGGTCCTGGGTTTGTACGGCGCAGCCGACACCGGTATTTCAGTGGCTTCTGTTGATCGCATGAAAGCGGCCTTGGCCAAAGCCGGTGCACAAGGCAACGCCGCCGCCAAGGCCTGTGAATTTGTGATGTACCCCGACACGCCCCACGCCTTCCATGCCGACTACCGACCCAGCTATGCACAGGGTCCTGCCGTGGACGGTTGGAACCGCGCCATCGCTTGGATGAAGCGCTACCTCTGAGCTTTCGGTTAATGGACTGGCCTCAGGCCACAAACACCCGTGCTTTGCGCGGATTGAGCACCAAGGTGTCGCCTTCCACGAAGCCTTGTTCGTAGAACTGCTGAGTGGGAATTTGCGCCTCAATGATCTGTTCGTCTGACAGGCTATCACCCTCGGCAGCCACCAGCTCTAAGCGGGCAATCGGCCCCACCACGATGGCACGCGTCAGCTGTGCAACGATGCCACCGTCACCTTGCGTGTAACGACGCACATCCAAGTCATGCGGGCGTACATAGGCAAAGGCTTTGGCGTCTTGTACGCCTTCGTGTTCGGGGCTGGCCACGCGCACGGTCTGGTCTTGCACACCAATCTGCATTTGGCCTTCGTGGGCACGGCCATGGAACAAGTTCACATCGCCTAAGAAGCCATACACAAAGGGACTGGCCGGGTGTTCCCACACCTCTTGGGGTGAGCCGACTTGTTCCACCTGGCCTTTGTTCATCACCACCACGCGGTCAGCCACTTCGAGGGCTTCTTCTTGGTCGTGGGTCACAAAGATGGTGGTCACATTCAAATCGTCATGTAAGCGACGCAACCAGCGGCGAAGTTCTTTGCGCACCTTGGCATCCAGCGCGCCAAAGGGCTCATCGAGCAACAAGACTTTGGGCTCCACCGCCAAAGCACGCGCCAAAGCAATGCGTTGGCGTTGACCGCCTGAGAGTTGTGAGGGGTAACGGTCGGCCAGCCAATCGAGTTGCACCAAGTCCAGCAATTCATGCACTTTCTTTTGGATAGTTTCTTCGCTGGGGCGTTCGCTGCGTGGTTTCACACGCAGACCAAAAGCCACGTTTTCAAACACCGTCATGTGGCGGAACAAGGCGTAGTGTTGAAACACAAAACCCACTTGCCGCTCGCGCACATGCACATGCGTGGTGTCTTCACCGCTGAACAAAATCGTACCCGCATCTGCTGTTTCTAAGCCCGCAATGATGCGCAGCAAGGTGGTTTTGCCACAACCCGAGGGGCCCAACAAGGCGATCAACTCGCCCGAGTGAATGTCCAAGCTCACATCACCCAGCGCTTGAAAGGCACCAAACTGTTTGTGGATGTTTCTGATTTCAATGCTCATGTTTCGTTACTCGTGTTCTGAAAGATCGAAGGCGCGCAGCTCTGCACTGCGGGCATTTACACCGTGGGTCGCTCGGGCGGTAAATCGGCGGTGGCTTTGAGGTCACGGGCATGCTGCCACTCGACCACTGACTTGATGCCCAGCGTCACCAAAGCCAGCAAGGCCAACAAAGAGGCCACGGCAAACGCAACCACCGACTGGTACTCGTTGTACAAAATTTCCACATGCAAAGGCATGGTGTTGGTTTGGCCACGGATGTGCCCTGACACCACCGACACCGCACCAAACTCACCCATGGCGCGGGCATTGCACAAAATCACGCCATAAATCAAACCCCACTTGATGTTGGGCAGCGTGACATACCAAAAGGTTTGCCAGCCTGTGGCACCCAACACAATGGCGGCTTGCTCTTCATCGCTGCCCTGCGCTTGCATGAGCGGAATCAATTCACGCGCAATGAACGGAAAGGTCACAAACACGGTGGCCAACACAATGCCGGGTATGGCAAAAATGATTCGGATGTCATGCGCTTGCAGCCACGGGCCAAACCAGCCCTGTGCGCCAAACATCAATACATAAATCAAGCCGGCCACCACGGGCGACACCGAGAACGGCAAGTCCACCAAGGTGGTGAGAAACGCTTTGCCCGTGAACTCGTATTTGGCAATCGCCCAAGCGGCGGCCACACCAAACACCAAGTTCAAGGGCACAGCCAACAAGGCGGTGAGAAAAGTCAAACGAATCGCAGCCCACGCATCTGGCTCTTGCAAGGCCTGCCAATACGCGTCAACGCCTTTGCGCAAGGCTTCGGTGAACACTGCCGCCAAAGGCAAGACCAAAAACAAGAACATGAAGGTCAGTGCCACGCCGATCAGGCTGTAGCGCACCCAGGCAGGCTCAGTGATGCCAGCTTGGGTTCGACGCGACGCGGAATTCAATGTGGTACTCATGCCGGCGCTCCTGTACGGCGACGTTGCCAAGCTTGCAACGCGTTGATCACCAACAAGAGTGCAAAAGAGATGATCAACATCACCACGGCCACAGCCGTGGCACCGGCATAGTCGTACTGCTCCAACTTGCCAATGATGATGAGTGGTGTGATCTCCGACACCATGGGCATATTGCCCGCGATGAAGATCACCGAGCCATATTCGCCAATTGCACGCGCAAAGGCCATTGCAAAACCAGTGAGCAACGCCGGTGCAATGCTTGGGAAAATCACCCGATTGAAGGTTTGCCAGCGTGTGGCGCCCAAACAAGATGCGGCTTCTTCGAGTTCTTTCTCAGCATCTTCCAACACAGGCTGTACCGTGCGCACCACAAAAGGCAAACCAATGAAGATGAGCGCAATCACCACGCCGTTGGGGTTGAACGCCAACTGAATGCCCCAAGGCTCGAGGTACTGGCCTACCCAGCCATTGCCCGCCAACAAAGCCGTGAGTGAAATACCCGCGACAGCAGTGGGCAAGGCAAAAGGCAAGTCCACCAAAGCGTCGACGACTTTTTTGCCGAAGAAGTTGTAGCGCACCAGCACCCAAGCCACCAACAAACCAAACACCACATTGACCAAGGCAGCAATGAGTGAGGCCCCAAAAGTCAAACGGTAAGACGCCATCACGCGTGACCCGGTGACCGCCGCCCAGAACTGATCCCAAGTGAGCGTGAAGGTTTTGAACACCAAGGCAGACAGCGGAATGAGCACAATCAAGCTCAGGTAAGTGAGCGTAAAACCCAGCGTGAGGCCAAAGCCTGGCAACACGCGATTGAATTGAATTTTTGAAGTCATGTCTTTGTCATCACGCCGCTTGCAGCTCGGAATGGCTGTCAACCTTGCTCTGCGTGGACAGCGTGGCAGCGTGCGTCAGCAGAGGCTCACCGACCAAAGACTGCAGCAATGCCAGACCCAAAGGCCATTCGCCAAAACCTGACTCGATGTTGATGTGTCCTGCGTTTTGCAAGCGCACAAACTCGCTGCCCCAGGCCCGCGCATAAGCGCCTGCGGTGCGCACGGAGCAAAACGGGTCATTGCTGCTGGCCACCAACACACTGCGGTAAGGCAAAGGCTGGTAAGGCACAGGCGCAAAGTCCACCAAGGCGCTACGGCGTTCAGGGTCGGCCGGTGCCACCAACAAGGCCCCTTGGATGCGCTGCGCCACCTCGGTCGGCAAATGGGTGGTGGCAATGCAACCCAAGCTGTGCGCCGCAATCACCACAGGTCCGTCTTGCGACAAGATGGTGTTGCTGATGCCACGCACCCAAGCGCTGCGCACAGGTGAAATCCAGTCGTCTTGGTGCACGCGAACCGCGCCTTGCAAAGACTCAGCCCATAGGCTTTGCCAGTGGCCAGGGCCTGAATCGCGCCAACCGGGAACGATGATGAGGGTGGGTGTTGTAGACATGGCTGCGATTGTGGGTGGGCCAAGTCCAAACGCAAACAACTGATTATTTGTTAGTTAATAACGTAGCTGTCTATAAAGAAAAAAGCCCGCCAATAGGCGGGCTTTGAGGCACTCAAGATTGGTCGCTTAGAGAATTTGAGCGACTTCGTTGAATGCAAAGCGAGGACCGCGGGGGTACACGCCTGCGGGATCGGCCACACCGAGATTTATCAGGAAGTTGGCTTTGAAACGACCATCGGCAAAAAACGTCTCGTTCACCACTTGGGGGTTGAAGCCCGACATAGCACCGCTGTCCAAGCCCAAAGCACGGGCCGCCAACATCAGATACGCCCCTTGCATGCTGCTGTTGCGAGCACCAGCAATGTCGGTCATGGCTGGGTTGGCATCAAACAAAGCCTTCGCGTCGTAGCCTGGGAACTGTGTGGGCAAGTGTTCGTGAAAGCGCGTGTCTTGGGCCACGATCACCGTCACCGCCGCACTGTGGACTTGCGGCACGTTGCCGGGCATCAAGGCAGGCACCAGCTTGGCTTTGGCTTCTGCGCTTTTCAAAAACACATAACGTGCTGGCTGTGAATTGAACGCAGTAGGGCCCCACTTGAGCAAGTCGTACAACTGATGAATCACATCGTCTGACACGGGCGTGTCTTTGAATGCGTGGACCGAGCGGGCTTCGCGAAACAGTTGGTTAAGTGCAGCGTCGTTGAGCGCGTTGAATGGCATGGTGGTTTCCTAAGAAGTAAAACAGGCAAACACCATTATCTTGCCATGACACCCCAGCTGATTTCACTCGGGTCGCCATCAAGACAACAGCCCGGCATGGCTCACTTCTTCAAATAGATTTGGTCGAACGACGCACCATCTGCGAAGTGGTCTTTGGTCGCCTTGGCCCAGCCGCCAAATGATTTGTCAATCGTCACCAAATTGAGCTTCGGAAACTGCTTGGCATATTTGGCTTGTGCCTTCGGTGATGTGGGACGGTAGAAATTTTTGCCTGCAATGTCTTGGCCTTCGTCGCTGTAAAGGTATTCCAGATAGGCTTGCGACACAGCACGCGTGCCCTTCTTGTCCACATTCTTATCCACCACGGTCACAGCGGGTTCAGCCAGGATCGACAACGAGGGCACGATCACATCAAACTTGGCACCAAATTCTTTGTCAAGCAAATAGGCTTCGTTTTCCCACGCAATCAGCACATCACCCTGGTTACGTTGCGCAAAGGTGATGGTGGACCCACGTGCACCGGTGTCGAGCACAGGCACGTTCTCATAGAGTTTTTTCACAAACGCTTTGGCTTTGCTTTCATCACCTTGTGGGCCACCGTATTTGCGTTTGGCAAACTCCCACGCTGCCAAATAATTCCAACGCGCACCCCCCGATGTTTTGGGGTTGGGTGTGATCACGCTGATGCCGGGCTTGACCAAGTCGTCCCAGTCTTTGATGCCTTTGGGGTTGCCCTCACGTACCACCAAGATGATGGTGGAGGTATAGGGCGAGCTGTTGTGCGGCAAACGCTTTTGCCAGTCTTTGGGAATGAGTGCCCCGTGTTCATGCAAAGCATCGGTGTCACCGCCTAAAGCCAAAGTGGCCACATCGGCATCCAAACCGTCAATGATGGAACGGGCTTGTTTGCCCGAACCGCCGTGCGATTGTTTGATGCTCACCTCTTGACCCGTCTTGGCTTTCCAGTGCTTGGCGAAGGCTTGGTTGAATTCGACATACAACTCACGGGTCGGGTCGTACGACACGTTGAGCAAAGTCACAGGTGCGGGTTGCGCTAGAACCAAACCACTCACGGCCAGCGCGGTTGCAGCGAAGAGGGTTTTGAAAAATTGGTGGCGTTGAATCATGTGCGTTCCCTTGTTATCCATCTCATATGTGATGGATGGATTCTTAGTCCAGACAGGACAAAAGGGAACGACTGAGTTTTTGGTTGTTTATTACTTAAACATCTAAAGCGTAAGCTGTATCAATGTCTGAAAACAGCGTCTTCAACGCGCACCTTACCTGGCGTATGAACCACAGCATATACGCCTGCACATGGAAAATTTCCCATGCCTGGTAGCTCTATGCGATTGTGAGTCACCAAGGTTCGCAGAACCTCTAAGTCTTGGGGCAACCCTGGCTGCGGCAGCGTGGTCATGACGCATCTTGGGTCAGGCATGGCGACCGATAGGTGCGCATCAGCCCCCATCGCAAGATCATGACTGACCCATGAATTTTCGATAAACCCTTCATCAGGCGTTTTTACAACAACGTTCATTCGAAATCTCTGCTCATCAAATGAGCTAGCGGGCGAAAGCGCTTTGAGTCTGCGCAAAGTGGATGTGGTGATGACCGACACGGGAAAAACATCTAAAAATGAACCCGCCGCAACAGGCGAAGTGAGACCTGCTGACTTAAATAGTGCAGCGCCTAGCTTTTGAGAAACGATGGTGTTTCGATTACCACTCGGATCCAACCCTGCGATGTCAGGGTGATACTGATCGATGGTGAAATCTTCAGGTGCTGTTTGAATCAGTTTCACGTCTCTTCCAAAAAATTTGGAAAGTTTTTCGTTCGCACTCACCTCATCACTTCGTACCGAATCACCATGAGGCAGTACAACGGTGACGGGAGGATTTTTTTCACCCTGAGTGGGAGGCGAGACAAACTCAGCACGACATTTCAGCAAATCTGGAAATAATTTACTGCTCTTTGCGCTCACGACCTTACCCGTCGCCACATCAAATAAAGCATAAGCCCGATCACCCACGATGCCATTGCCAGAGATATCAACTTCTTGAAGCTTCTCCCCGCCCATGGACTTGACTGGAAATCGCCACAAAGAAGCAATGTCACCCATGTGTTGCTTTTGATTTTTCATGGTTTTTATCACTCCAACAGTGGCATAAGAAGTTATTGATCAAGATCCGTGCTTTTTCATTTTGTGCCATGCATATGAAGATGTCGATATTGATCTAAGCATCAGGTCTAGGCATATTCCCTATATCGAACACCTCGCTATGGTGGACTAGGCTGCGGGCTATATCGGTGGAAATGGCAGTATGTGATGCGCTAGCATAGCGACGCACCCATCCATAACGCCACGCCCATGAGGTCTCAGCATGTCTCATTTTCAAAATCGTCTGGACGTTCTATCAACCACAATTTGCGTGAAGTACACATTGCTGATGCTTGCGGTCGTCACCTGCGTCGCAGGCTCAGCACAATCCAGTGGCCCAACCAACACCAAATACGCCACCAGCAAGGAATTGGTGAGCATGGACCTTGCAGGCGAGATCCCCGATGGTGCCGGTCGTCAGCTGCGCGCACGCGCTGTCACCATTGAGGCGGGTGGTCATACGGCTGCACACACGCATGTCAACCGACCGACACTGGAATATGTGCTGCAAGGCAACGTGATCGAAATACGCAATGGCGTAGAAATACCTCATGCAGCCGGTGAAATAGTTCCAGCAGGCAATGGCGTCTCACACTATTGGGAGAACCGGGGTCATGTGCCTGTCGTACTGATGCCCATCGATGTGTTCAAGCCCTGATGTTGAGCTCAGGCGTTACCGCTCACGGTGATGAAAAGTTCAACCATCACCCGGCATAGCCGGGGTTAGGCAACACACCTTCGAGCTTGGGCACATTGGGTTTGCGTGCTTTGACTTTGCCGCCCTTGGCCTTGAGCCATTGCTCCACAACCTCCCACACGGGCTTGAGGTTTTGGCTCTTGGCTTCTTCAGCCACAGGCGCCCAGCCGGCCACTTTGTATTTTTTGTTGGCGTCAATCAGTTTGCCATTCAGACGCATCTCACCAATGCGCTGGCCCATGCGTTCTGTGGGGCGGCACACGTATTCCAAGCCACCGACGCGCACCATGTCGCCGCCTTGTTGGTAGTAGGGGTCGGGGTTGAACAGGTTGTCGCACACGTCTTCGAGCACGGTCTTGATGGTCTCGCCCGTCATCTCGGTCACGGTGGCATACGAGTAGGTGGTGGCCGTCATGTCCATCAACCACTCACGCGTGATGGCTTGGCCGGGCAAGAGCGAGGTGCCCCAGCGGAATCCTGGCGAGAACGCGATGTCAGCGCCTTGCACATCCATCAAGGCGTCGAGCAACAACTGATCGCCCGTGCCGTTGAAGTTGCCACGGCGATACAAGGTGCCTTCGGTGACGGCGAGTTTCTCGCTGAGTTTGGCCTCATACGGTGCGCGAATTTTGGTGATGAGCGCCGCCATGTCTGCATCGGCAGGCAACATATTGGCAAAGATGGGCAAGAGCTTATAGCGGAAGTCGGTCACGCGTTTGTTCTTCACCTCGAAGTCAAGCACGCCCAAAAACTTGCCGTTGCTGCCGGCGTTGGTGACGATGGTTTTGCCACCTTTGTTGTTGACCAAGGTGGCCACGGGCATGCCGTCGTGGGTGTGGCCACCGAGGATGGCGTCGATGCCGCTGACGCGGCTGGCCATTTTCAGGTCCACGTCCATGCCGTTGTGGCTAAGCACGACCACCACCTGTGCGCCTTTGGCGCGGGCGTCGTCGACCATTTTTTGCATGTTCTCGTCCTGGATGCCAAAAGCCCAATCGGCCACCATGTAGCGTGGGTTGGCAATCGGTGTGTAGGGAAACGCCTGGCCAATGATGGCGCAGGGCACGCCGTTCATCTCACGCATCACATAGGGTTTGAACACCTCGTCACCAAAGTCCTGGGTCTTGATGTTCTGCGCCACAAAGTCGACCTTGCCGGCAAAGTCTTTGTTGACAATTTCTTGCACGCGCTCCATGCCGTAGGTGAATTCCCAGTGACCGGTCATCACATCCACACCCAGCAGTTTGCAGGCATCAACCATGTCTTGGCCGTTGGTCCACAGCGAGGTGGCCGAGCCCTGCCAGGTGTCGCCACCATCAAGCAGCAAGGCGCCAGGGCGGCTGGCTTTGAGGCGTTTGACCAAGGTCGCCAAATGCGCGAAGCCACCCACCTTGCCAAAACGACGTGCTGCCGTTTCAAAGTTGAGGTAGCTCATGCCATAGGCCTCGGCGCTACCGGGGCGCACGCCTGCGGTTTTGAGCAGATGCTCGCCCACCAGATGGGGCAGGTTGCCCTTCATGCTGCCAATGCCTAAGTTGACGCTGGGCTCGCGAAAGTAAATCGGGTTGAGTTGCGCATGGCAGTCGGTCATGTGCAAGAACGACACCTGACCAAATTTCGGGATGCTGTACATGCCCTCTGCTGCGCGGCCCGCATCGGCTTGCGCAAAAGCGTTCATGTTCATGCCAGCCATGCTGCCAGCGCCCAAGACTTGCATGAATTCACGTTTGGTCAGGTTCATATCAGTGGTCACTTATTCATTTCAAGGAAAAAACCCGCAGACGCAGAATGCGCTGCGGGTTCAGGCCGCGTTACTTGTTGACAGGCGATGCGGGGTCGAGCAGCAAGGCCATCAGGTGTTTGATTTGGGTCTCGTTCAAGATGCCCTTGTGCGCGAAACGCGGCATGCTCGAGCATGCGTTGTAGGCACGCGCATTTTGCAATTTGCCCCAGGTGTATTCGACGATGGGTTTGGCTTCCGCACTGCTGGGGTTGCTCACACCACGCAGCTTGCCGTAGTTGTAGAGGCTGGGGCCCAAGGTGCCGTAGGACAACTCTTCTTTGCTGATCTGGTGGCAGTTGTAGCAATTGCCACCGTTGGCCGAGCCTTCTTTGTCCGTCCAGGTTTTACCGGCACCACTTTGGGCGATTTTTTCGCCTTCTTTGAAGTCACCCAAATACTTGCCATCGGCCGGTGGCTGGATGGTTTTCATATTGCGCGCTTCAATCGCTTCGGCCACTTTGGCGTCCAAGGCCACGCCGGTGCGGTCAGCCTCGGCGCAGGCCAAGTTGTCTTCGTCAGGGCTGACGCGGTCGAGCTTGGCTTGGCCTTCGGCACGGAAGGAGCGGCCAATGATGTCTTGTGTGAGCTTGTCGAGGTCAGCACTGGAAGGCAGTGGCGCAGCACAAGCGGTGAGCAAAGCTGCGGATACAGCCGCAGTCCACAAAGCGTAATTTTTTTTCATGGTCATGTCCTTTGGCGGCATTAACGCTTGATGGCGGGGGCCGTGGCCTCGCCACCTAAACCGTTCACACCCATGTACACGCCCAAGGCGATGGTGGCTTCGCTGCCAAACAAGGGGTAAGGAAAACGTTGCTGGCGGTAGCAGTCATTCATGCGCAGTTGCGCGCCCCACATCTGGCCGTTGGACACGCGGTAGGCAGGCCAGGCACCAAAGCCATTGCCAGCCCCTGGGTTCTTGGTGAGGTTGGGTAAGTCTTGCAAGCGAATGCGTTTGTCATCTTGCGAGTGGCAGGTGGCGCACGCAAAGTCGTGTGAGCCGCCGCGCATGAAGAACAGGCGCTTGCCCACTTCGTACATCTTGCGTTCTTCGATGTGGCTTTGCGAGAGCTTGAACTTCATGCCTTTGGATTCAGCAGAAATCCAAGTCGCCAGCGCAGTCACATTGCTTTGCTCGCCTTGACCAAAGGGCGTTTTGGCAATCTCGTCGGCATTGAAGCCTTGCAAGGTTTGCATGCAGGTCACCAAACGCGACTCCAGGTCTTGCACGCGTGCGGTGTCAGCAAAGTAGCGGGGCAATTCGACCCAAGCGCCTTTGACCACGCCGGGGCCTTTGCCCAAGTCGCATTGTTCGAGCGATGCGTTTTTAGGGCCGCGTTTTTGTTTCCACAGATCTTCGCCTTTGGCTTCAAACAACTCAGCCGGATTGCCGTCTTGCAGCATGGCACGGTATTCCGCGATGCTGTCGGTGGACGATTTTTGGGCGAACGCAGCAGCACAAATGCCGATGAGCCCGAAAACAAAGAGTATTTTTTTCATGCCTGTCTCCGCTGCGTTCTGAGGGCTCACGAAATCGTGGCTTCGTCGGTACGGCTGTCGCCTTTGTTGTCTTTCCAGGTGATGCCCACTTTGTCACCAGCCTTGGCACCTTTGATGGTGAACTGCAAGAACGGGTTCTTGGACACAGCAGGGCCCCATTCAGCGGTCATCACGGTTTTGCCATTGAGCGTGGCGGTGACGTCTTGAATGTGCCAGGCGGGAATGGTTTTGCCGTTGCCGTCTTTACGTTGACCAGATTCCATTTCGTGACTCATCAACACACGAACGGTGGCTTTGTCGCCGGAAGCTTGAGCGCGAATGCGCATTGGATCTGCCATGGTGTTCTCCTAAATTCAGTATTGATTAACCGCCGCAGCCACCGAGGGTGACCTTGACTTCTTTCTTCGCAAAGAAAGCTTTGCCGTCGTTGGTGATCGCCACGGCGTACACGTCGGACGACTGGCCCATCTTGGAGCGGGTTGAAAAATTGGCGTCAACTTCAGGGCTGGTGTTGAACATGGCGACCAAGGTCGAGGGGTTCTTCTCGACCAGCAACAACAGCCGCTTGACGTTGCCCAAGCTGGTGCTCACGCCCAGTGGCACGACCGCGCCGTTTTCTGCGATGTCAGGGCCGGTGATGGTCACGTCCTTGCTTTCGACGGGAGCCGCGCCGCCCATGGCTTTGACAGCCTCGGCAATGGTTTTGGCATCGAAAGCAGCTTTTTCAAACGCTTGCGCGTACTGCGGAAACAGGCCCGTGGAGGCCAACAGGCCTGCCACAGCGGCGCTGTGTTTGAGGGTCTCGCGACGAGTAGTTTGCATGGTCATCTCCTGAAAAGGTTTTGGGTTTATTTTGCCGCACCGGCGGCCAGCCAGTTGGCGATGGTTTGAATGTCCCCATCGGGGGCGGTTTGCGGCGGCATCGGGATAGGCCCCCACACACCCGAGCCTCCCGATTTGATCTTGGCCCGCAGGTAATCGGTTTTACCCGCATATTTTTTGGCAATGTCATTGAAACTGGGTCCCACCACCTTGCGGTCTTGGGCGTGGCAGGCGGTGCAATTGTGTTTGCCCAACAAAGCCAAGGCAGGGTCAACGGGCTTGGGGGCAGGTTTGGCTGCCGTGACCGGCGCAGGGGCTGCGCCTGCAGTGAGGGTAGATTTGTTCTCCGGGCTGGCCGTATCAGCACCATGCTGCTGACCGACCAAGCGGTTTTGATCTGCCAAGTTGCCGTGTGCATTGCGTGCGTAGTCGGGCAGCATGGACGCGACTTTGGCCTCAGGAATGCAGTCTTTCATGCACGCCACATTGGCGGTATCAGGTTTGGCTGCACCTTTGAATTCTTTGCCAGGCCACAGCGTGTGCTGAGTGCTCATGCCGTTGCGGTTGGGCATGCGCTGTTGCACTTCGGCGATGTTTTTGTCTGACAGCACAAAGTTGTCAGGCACCACATCCGCCAAGCTCAGCAAATAGGCGGTGACAGCGTAGACCTCATCGGGCTTGAGCGACTTCGGCGCGGTCCAGGGCATGGCACGGTTGATGTAGTCCCACAGGGTGGACACCGTGGCCACTTTCATCAGGGTGGTGCGGCCTGGAAAATCCGAGCGCCTCAAGTTGGCCACATGGCCTGTTTGGATGTCCGCTTGGGTGGTGCCCCCCACCAAGGGGCTGAACACTTCGTTGGACTCACCAAACACGCCATGGCATTGGGCGCACTTGGCTTCCCAAATGTCTTGGCCTTTTTCCACCGAGCCCGAACCCGCAGGCAAGCCTTTGAAGTCAGGGCGTACATCAATGTCCCATGCTGCAATTTCTTTGGCGGTGGCCGGGCGCCCCACGCCGGGATAAGTGGTGCTTTGCGCGTGTGCCACGCTCGCAACGAACAACGCGGCGATCAAAGCAGGTATCAAAGCAACTTTACGAAACTTGGACATTCTTGACCTCCCCGTTTTCTTGCACCAACCACGACTGGATGGCGTTGTTGTGATAAATCGAACGGGTGCCACGCGCTGCACGCAAATGTTTGTAGGTGGGTTGCACAAAGCCTGTGTCGTCCGTCGCGCGGCTTTGGATGATGGCGGGCTTGCCGTCCCACACCCAATCGATGTTGAAGCGCGTCAGCGCTTTGCTCAGCACCGGTGTTTCCAAACGTGCGGTGCGCCAGTTGCGGCCGCCGTCCACCGACACATCGACTTTTTGAATCTTGCCGCGGCCCGACCAGGCCAAACCAGTGATGTTGTAGAAGCCTTTGTCCAGCAACACTTGGCCGCCCGAGGGGGTGGTCACCACGCTCTTGCATTCTTGGATATTGGTGTACTGGCGGTGCTGGCCATCGGGCATCAGGTCCATGTAATGCACCGCCTCGTCTTTGGCGGCATAAGGCATATCGCCCACTTCGACGCGGCGCAGGTACTTGACCCAACTCACGCCTTGCACACCGGGCACCACCAAGCGCAGGGGATAGCCGTTTTCCGGGCGCAGCATTTCGCCGTTTTGGCCATAGGCCACCAACACTTCACCGGAGGTGATCAAGCTCATGGGGATGGTGCGGGTCATGGACGAACCATCACCGCCTTCGGCCAAGATGAATTTGCCATTCTTCAAATCAGCGCCAGCAATTTCAAGCAAAGTGATGAGGGGCACGCCCGTGAACTCGCTGCACGAAATCATGCCGTGGGTGTACTGCACCGTGGGCACGGCCACATTGCCCCACTCCACCGCCGTGTTGGCGCCGCACTCGATGAAATGAAAGCGCGACACCGAGGGCAAACGCATGATCTCGTCCATGGTAAACACCTTGGGTGTTTTGACCATACCATTGATCATGAAGCGGTGCTTCGATGGATCAATGTCCCACCACCCCTGGTGATGCCGCTCAAAATGCAAACCGCTGGGCGTGACGATGCCAAACAAAGACTGCAAAGGCGCAAACGACACCGAGGCCTGCGTGGTTTGCGTCAAACCCGGGCTTTGACGGCGCTGCACATTCGACTCGAACTGGGAAGGCACGCCATAGCCGCCGTTGGACGCCACACCTTGGCCCAAGCCTGTGCTGTGTTCTGGCAAGTTCAGGATATTGGGGTCGCCGCCTTCGGTCGGCACAGGATTGCCTTGCGCCAACGCCATGGGCGCGGCTGCACCTGCTGCGGCAGCAGCAAAGGCTTGGCGAATGAAATGGCGACGCCCGTTTTTGCTTTCCGCCGTCACCGTGCGAATGCCTTCGCGGTCTAGAAAATTTTCAGGCGCTTTTTGAATGCGTCCTGATTGAATGCCATCGGATGTGTGCACAGACAGTCCTTCCATGAAAGGCGTTTGTATATCAATATTCGCTAATATAAATAGTTACGAATAATTCAGATACCGGGTTTACACCCAAACTGTGTCCCAAACCACGCACAAATTCATTTGAATTTGTAATGTCGCTTGTTCAACGCCGCGGCCACCGCAGTGGTGTCTTCCGGGAAGAAGCCTAAATTGAGCTCGGTGTTGCAGTACTCCACCATGCCACGCAAAGCGCCTGCGGTATGGATGCGCCCTTTGGGGTTGTAAATGTCGCTGCCATCACCGCCGACCCGGCGTTTGTGGCATTCCTCACATCGGTTGTCAGCGATCAGCTTTTCGCCCAAAGCCAGATCGGCGTCTTTGAACAGAGGATGCGCCTGAGCCCATCCAGCCCAAAGAAGCACACAAATGAGCCAACTTTTTTTCATGATGCGTCTCCTGGAGGATGGAAGGGCTGCCGCATGCTCATATGGAAGACTGCACCGCACGGCGGGCCACAGTCAATTGCTCATCCAAGTACGCACCATAAAAATCGGGCAAGTAGGCGCCTTTGAGGCGGTCTGCCACTTCTCGCCCTTGCGCACCTAAAAACAGCACCGTGGGCGCCAACTTGATGCCACGCTTTTTGATCCAGGCATCTTGGCTCACGGTGCTGCCATCGGCATCCACCAAGGTGCGCGCCTCACGCATGTCGATCTGCACCACGGGCAAGCCGGCTTCGAACAAGGGGCGCAAATAGCTTTCACGCACCACTTTGCAAAA
>Ga0228701_1000839_pt1 | contig 22919 bp, 20 predicted proteins | sample McNCre117_Aug_MG_2_FD_178017 | JGI IMG/M metagenome (GOLD analysis project Ga0228701, IMG submission 178017) | Freshwater microbial communities from McNutts Creek, Athens, Georgia, United States - 11-17_Aug_MG | ecosystem: Environmental > Aquatic > Freshwater > Creek | place: USA: Georgia...
GACGCCGAGCTCTTCGAAGACTGCCTCGATTACCCAGTCCGCATCGCTGAACGCGGCGAGGTCGGTGGTGCCGCTGACTAAGGCAGTCAGGCGCGATAGCTCATCACTGGTGAGGCGCCCCTTGGCAGCCATGCCAGCGAGCTCAGCGTGGATGTACTCGATCGCCTGGTCAAGGCGGCTCTGATCAATATCGGTCAGCACAACGGGCACACGAAGTTGGCGGACAAAGAGCAGTGCAAACTGCCGGGCCATCAGTCCGGCACCGATGACACCGACTTTGCCGACCGGCTGCGCGAGCTTCTTGTCAGGCGCACCCGACGGCTGCTTGGCGTGCTTCTGAACCAGGTTAAAGGCATACATTGACGCCTGGAACTGGTCGCCGATGATGAGGTGCGAAAGCACTTCGTCTTCGCGAGCGAATCCGTCGGCAACCGAACCGCGCGCGGAGGCCGCCATCGTGTCCAGTGCAGCGTAGGGAGCCAGCGGCACAGTGCCAATCTTGCTTTCGAGTTGTTTGCGGGCAACACGAGCAATCACTGGCCAACCGAAGGTTCGCGTAAACCAAGAATCGGCATTGGGACGAAAAACACTGACGCGCCCGGCAAGAACGCTGTCCGCCCAGCTCAGCGACTGCTCGAGAAAGCGTGAGGGGCCAAAAGCTACGTCGACGACACCGAGGCGCAGCGCATCCGCTGGTTTGAGTGTTCGGTTGTTCTTCAGGGGGTTCTCAATGGCCACGGTGATGGCATTGCGCAGACCAATGAGGCGGGGGAGCAGAGTCGCGCCGCCCCAGCCAGGTACGAGCCCAAGGAATGTCTCGGGCAGCGCCAAAGCGGCAGCCGAGGTGTCGACCGTGCGGTAGGTCGCGTTGAGGGCTACCTCGAGGCCACCGCCCAGTGCGAGGCCGTTGACAAAGGCAAATGACGGAACGCCCATATTGCCCAGGCGGCCCAACGCGCGGTGACCAAGCTGCCCCATCTTGCGGGCAACGTCTTGTGAAGGGATTTCGCGCACCTTGCTGAGATCGGCACCGGCAGCCACGATGAACTGCTTTCCAGTGATTCCTACGGCGGCAATTTCGCCCGCCTGTGCGCGCTTCTGGAGCGCTGCGAGAACATCGTCAAGTTCGGCCAGCGATCGCGGGCCTAGCGTGTTCGGGCGCTTGTAATCGCGATCATTGTCGAGTGTGACCAGGGCAAGGATGCGCCCGGACGCGAGGCGAACATCCCGCACATAACTGTGGGTGACCACCTCGTCGGTGGCCAATGCCATCAGGTCGGAAAAGTCGATCGACGAGTAGTCAGTCATGTGCTGTGCCTTCTTGCTGTTACTTACCCTGCCAGTTGGGGTTCTCCCAGATTACGGTGCCACCCATACCAAGACCGATGCACATCGTGGTCATGCCGTAACGCACATCCGGGCGCTCGGCGAACTGGCGTGCAAGTTGAATCATGAGGCGAACGCCGCTGGATGCCAGGGGGTGTCCCAAAGCGATTGCGCCACCGTACTGGTTGACGCGTGCGTCATCGTCGGCAAGACCAAAGTGCTCAAGGAAGCCGAGAACCTGAACGGCAAAGGCCTCATTGATTTCAATCAGGCCGATGTCATCCATCCTCAGGCCTGCCTTGGCGAGGGCCTTTTCGGTGGAGGGGATCGGGCCCAGGCCCATGACCTCAGGTTCGACGCCCACGAACGCGAACGAGACCATGCGCATCTTCACGGGCAGGCCGAGTTCGCGAGCCTTGTCTTCACTCGCGAGCATGCAAATGGTGGCGCCATCGGTCAGCGGCGATGCGTTGCCCGCGGTGATGCGACCGTGCGGGCGGAACGGAGTCTTGAGATCCGCCAGACCTTCCAGCGAGGTGCCCGGGCGCGGGTGCTCATCGCGGTCAAGCTGGCCCCAGCCTTCGGCCGTCTTATAGGCGACCGGGATGAGGTCCGGCTGAATCTTGTTGTCTGCGTAGGCCTGAGCGACCTTCTCTTGGCAGCGCACAGCGTACGCGTCTGAGCGCTCTTTGGTCAGAGTCGGGATGCGGTCGTGAATGCGCTCAGCGGTCTCGCCCATGTTGAGGGCGCCCGGGTCGACCAGCTTCTCGCTAACAAAGCGGGGGTTCGGGTCGAACTCAGAGCCGATGGGGTGGTGACCCATGTGCTCGACGCCACCGGCGAGAGCAAGGTCGTAGGCGCCCGAAGCGATGCTGCCCGCGATCGTGGTGACCGCGGTCATTGCTCCGGCGCACCAGCGGTCAATTGCGTAGCCGGGAACGCTCAGGGGGAGGCCCGCGAGGATCGAGGTGCTGCGACCGAGCATGATGCCTTGGTCGCCCGACTGCGAAGCGGCGGCAATGGCCACATCTTCGATTTGAGACTGGTCAAGCTCGGGGTGGCGTTCGAGCAGACCCTGCATGGCCTTCACCACGAGGTCATCGGCGCGGGTCTGCCAAAAAGCACCCTTCTCGCCTGCCTTACCGAACGGGGTGCGGACACCGTCTACGAAAACTACGCTGTTGCCCTTGAGCATGCTCTGCCTTTCCTTGGGATGCTCTACTCAGCCTAGGCGTTGGTATCTGCACCCGTCGAAGAAATTTCGAAATTTTTTCCGTCGGTGGAAAGGGCACTCAGTTTGTTTTCAGAATCAACGAATGCATCGGCGATCAGGTGAGCAGTTTCACGTATTTGCCAGGGGCGCGCACCCTCGCGAAGCAGCGCGGCACTGACTGTTTCGGTACTCAGCGGCTCGAGGGGTTTCCAGGCGACCTGGCGCAGCACTGCGGGAGTGAGGAGGTTCTCCACGGGCATCTTCAACTCGGTTGCTCGGGCGCTCACGGCGTGACGTGCAACGCTCAGGCGAGCGAAACCTTCGGGGTTTTTGTCTTTCCACAGACGTGGTGCCGGGAGCTCGTCGCTGGGCACGCGAAGAGGCGGGAGTTCGCTGGCTTCGCGGCCAGTGACCAGGGCTACCCACCACTGCTTGAGAAGCGAGCGGGCCTCGCGACCGTTGAATGCCTTGAGGGCGATCAATTCGCCAGATGACGTCGGGTTGCCGGCAGCAGCGGCAATGATTGCTGAATCAGGAATCAAACGGCCGGGAGAGATGTCTCGTTCGCGTGCAATTTCGTCGCGCTTGAGCCAGATCGCTTGCGCGATCGCCAGTTGGCGCGGCTGGCGCAGCGTGTGCAAACCCGAGAGTCGGCGCCAGGGGGTAGCTGAGACGGGCTTTTCTGGCTTGGTGCGCACGGCTTCAAACTCGGCTGCGGCGAAGGCTGCCTTGTTCTGCTCATCGAGGAGGGCGATCAATTTGTCGCGCAGATCGGGCAAGTGCTCAACGTCGGCGGCCGCGTACGCCAGCCAGGGTTCTGGCAGTGGCCGGGTCGACCAGTTGACAGCGCTGTGCTCTTTGGCGAGGTGAATATCGAGCAGGGCTTCAACAACAGCCCCGAGGCCAACACGTTCGAGTCCGAGTAGGCGTGCCGAGAGCTCGGTGTCAAAAATGCGTGGCGGATCAATTCCTACCTCGCGCAGACAAGCGAGATCTTGGCTGGCGGCGTGCAAGATGTACTCTTCATCACCGAGCTGTTCGGCGAGGGCATCCATCGCACCAATCGCGGGTGGGTCGAACAGGAAGGTGCCAGCGCCCCGGCGATAGACCTGAATCAAGTAAGCGCGCGCCGAGTATGTGTAGCCGGATGCGCGTTCCGCATCGATAGCGACCGGACCGTGACCGCCGGCAAGAGTCGTGACTGCTTCGAGAAACTGCTCGCGAGAAGCGATGACCTGAACCTTAACCACGCTCCCGCAGGCGAGCGGTCAAACTGACAGCGCCAGGAGCCGGGGGGAGGCCGGCGAGCTGACACAGCAGGTCGCCCCAGGCCTCGAGTTGACCGCGCAGGTTACTGCTGGTCGGAGTCCACGAGGCACGCAGTTCGATGTGTGCGCCGTCGGTTTCCGCAGCGAGCTCGCCAAACCCAGACGAAATCACGCGGGTGGCCGTACCCGAAGGGTGCACGTACTGGGCATCGTGGCCGTCGAGTGAGTCGATGAGCCACGACCAGGTCACACCAGGCAAGAACGGGTCGAGACCGATTTCGAGATCGAGGGGCGCCTGCGCGTAGCAGACCACCCGAAAAACGCCGCCCCAGGCCTCAGCCTGCTCCGGGTCGTACAGCAAGATGAAACGGCCTGTGCCGTGAGATTCGTGATTGTCTTCGCTGCCCAGAACCACATCGGCGGAAAAGGCCTTGCTGAACGGGGCAACTTGCCCAGGGCTAGCAATCGGATGCAGGCGCAGTTCGGGGCGCAGAGTCACCTTGTCTAGGAAGGCGACAGCCGCTTCAAATTCTGCGGGAGCCAAGGGGGCATCAGTCACCTAACAAAATGTAGTCACCCCGCCGGCGAATTATTTGATGCCTCGCCGCCAGATTGTGAAGCGGTGTGTACCGTCGGCGATATCGGTCTCACAGGTCCAAGTGATCGCACCATTTGCCAGCCACTCCGGAAGCTCGATCTGAGCATCGGACGCGGCCTCGAAGGTCAGCAGGAGCTCGTCGATCATGCCGGCCTCATTCAGGTGGGTAGCCACAGTTCGCCCACCTTCGCACAGCACATGTTGCTTGCCGATGAGAGCGTGCTCCAGATTCTCGAGGGTGGTTGCCAGTACGCGAGTGCGGTCGGGTGCGCCGGGCGGCAATTCGTTGGAGCGGGTGACCACGAGAAGATCGCCGCGCGGTGGCAAAAACCAGCCTTCGGCCCGCACGCTCGCAGCGCCCTCAATCACCGCATCAGCATCTCGACGCACGAAGCGCACCAACTCGCGGTCGTGTGTGCTGGTTATCGAGTGTGAACTGCCGTCGGAGCCTGTGGTCTTGCCCTCGGCGTTGATAACCATGTTCAGGCGTACCCACGGTTGCTGAGGCCAGGCGTAGAGCTGCTCGCGGGAATCAGGTGCGAGCGCATCCCAGGACACTGGCACGGCTAGTGAACCTTCTCGGCAACCTGTCGTTTGATGCGACCCAGCATGCCGTTCATGCCACGTAGACGCAGCAAGGAGATGATCTCGGCCAGGCCCAGCATGTTCGGAAAATCGGGGGTAACCGCAAGCACCTCGTCGGCGCTCAAGCCGCTCAATCCGTTGACCAGAATCGAGGCAAAACCACGTGTGGTTGGCGCTTCTGCGGGGGCGGTGGCGAAAACGGAGACGATGTTGGCGTCGTCTACCTCAACGAAGATGTACACCGGCGATTGGCATTCCTCGACGCGCTCGAGCAGCTCAGGGTGGTCAGCGTAGCGCGCCGGCAATTCCGGCAATTCGTTAGCGAACTCCAACAGGAGCTGGATGCGGTCGTTGCCGCTGAGCGCGTTGAAGTCGTCGCGGGTCTGTTCGAGTGGAGCAGGTAATTCAGTCATGACCTACCCAGTCTGGCAGGTGCGCCTAGGCGACGGAGCCAGGTGCCTCGCCCTTGACGATGGGGACACCAACCAGCGAGCCCCACTCGGTCCACGAACCGTCGTAGTTGCGAACGCTGTCGAAACCGAGCAGGTAACGCAGAGCGAACCAGGTGTGGCTCGAGCGCTCACCAATGCGGCAGTAAGCAATCACATCGTCGCCGGCTTTCAGTCCGGCACCAGTGAGGTAAAGCTCTTCCAGCTCGGCACGTGACTTGTACGAGCCGTCTTCGGCAACGGCACGCGACCAGGGAACGCTAGCTGCGCCCGGAATGTGACCACCGCGCAGTGCGCCCTCTTCGGGGTAGGCCGGCATGTGGGTGCGTTCGCCCGAGTATTCCTCGGGGCTGCGAACATCGATCATCGGCTTACCCAGGTGGGCACGCACATCGTCACGGAATGCGCGAATCTTCGAGTCATCTCGCTCGACCACAGGGTAGACGGATGCGGTGGCAACCGGCTTCTCTGTAGTGAGTTCGCGACCCTCGGCGATCCACTTGTCGCGTCCGCCGTCGAGCAGACGAACATCCGCGTGGCCAAAGAGCTTGAACACCCAGAGTGCGTAGGCCGCCCACCAGTTTGTCTTATCGCCGTAAATCACCACTGTGGTTTCGGGTGTGATGCCGCGATCAGACATCAGCTTGCTGAAGCCCTTACCGTCGACGTAGTCGCGAACCACCGAGTCGTTCAGTTCGGTGTGCCAGTCAATTTTGAAAGCGCCGGGAATGTGACCGATTTCATAGAGAAGGACATCTTCATCGGATTCGAGAACGACGAGACCGGGGGTGGTGAGGTTCTCGGCTAGCCACCGGGTCGAAACCAACGCTTCAGGATGCGCGTACGCGGCAAATTTTTCGTTGTCATCAAGTGTGACGGACATAGCAAACTCCAGTGAAAGTGGCTTCGGGTTGAGAGGCCAAGAAAACGCGTCGATTGGGTTCCCTCGGTAATACGAGACTATGTTTTTTTATGCGGGTTCTTCTACTCGTGTTACGAAATAAAGCAGGCACAGAGGGTTTCGCATTCATGGCTGACACATTGACCGCGCTCGTTGAGCGCAGCCCGCAGTTGTCAGCGGCCGATATTTTGGCCAGCCTCACCCCGCCCCCGCAGTTCGCTCAGGCCTCATTCGACTCATATATTCCTGACAACGAATATGAGTCCCAAGCTCAGGCACGTGACACCCTGCGTGAGTTCTCGAGTGCCCCAGTAGTTACTAAGTCGAATAAGTTGTTCGGTCGCAAAGCCCCGGTCGTGCAGGCATTGCCCGGTGTTTACCTCGATGGTGGATTCGGTGTTGGTAAGACTCACTTGCTGGCTTCCGCCTGGAACGCCAGTGCGTCGCGCAAGAAATTCTTCGGAACCTTCTTGCAGTACACCTCACTGGTTGGGGCTCTGGGTTATCAGAAGGCCGTAGAAGCCATGAGTGGAGCCGGGCTGATCTGCATCGATGAATTTGAACTCGATGACCCGGGCGACACGATGGTGATGACCCGATTGCTGGGCGAGTTGATTAGCAAGGGCACCAAGGTCGCTGCCACCAGTAACACCCCGCCGCATGCACTGGGCGAGGGTCGTTTCGCAGCTGCTGACTTCTTGCGTGAGATCCACGCCATGGCGAGCAATTTTGAGACCTTGCGTATCGATGGCACCGACTACCGCAAGCGCACAGCCTCGGGTGCTGCGGTTGTTTCGAGCGCAAGTAGCTTGACCAAAGATATCGACGCGGTGCGCGGCAACGGCGGTGTGGCGACTTCTGATGATTTCGATGGGCTGCTGGCTCACCTCGCCACCGTGCATCCCTCGACCTATGTTCGACTCATTGCGGGCGTTGACCTCATCACGATCACTGGTGTGCACGTTCTGAACAACCAAACGGATGCGCTGCGTTTCGTTGCGTTCATCGACCGTGTTTACGACGCGCAGATTCCGATTCGCGCGACGGGCGAAGCCCTGAGCGAGATTTTCGGTGGCGACATGATTAATGGTGGGTACCGCAAGAAGTACCTGCGTTGCGTCTCGCGCCTCATCGCCCTCACTAATAGCTAGGCGCGTTACATGCCCGAAACGCGAAGAGCGTTTTCGTAACTCGGGCGTTACCAATCGCGCGTCTCCCCGTAATCCCGGCGTATCACACTCAAAGAGTTCACGTTCGGTTGCTGCCCCTTTTCAGGCGCGGTCGCCGAACACAACTCGAATTGAGGTAATTCATGGATCAGGGAAACACCGCCTTCCTGCTCATCAGTGCCGCCCTCGTGCTGCTGATGACGCCGGCGCTGGCGTTTTTCTACGGCGGCCTAGTCAAGGCCAAGAGCGTCATCAGCATGATGATGCTGAGCTTCGGCTCGCTCGCGCTCATCGGTGTGCTCTGGGTGATCTATGGGTACGCCATCGCATTCTCTAACCAAGCCGACAGCGTTCTCGGACAGAATTATTTCGGTATTCCCGGGTTGGTGGGTATTCGTACCGACTACATCGACTTGAACTCATTGCTCACGGTGCCTGCTGGAGCGATGTATCCGCCGCTTGCGTTTGTCGCTTTCCAAGCGACCTTCGCAATCATCACGGTTGCCCTTATTTCGGGTGCTATCGCTGACCGCGCCAAGTTTGGTTCCTGGATGGTCTTCGCCGGTATCTGGGCAACGGTCGTGTATTTCCCTGTTGCAAGCTGGGTCTTCGACTTCACGCTCAAAGACGGAGCTGTTGTCGGTGGGGGCGTCAGTGGATGGATCGCTTCACTCGGCGTCATCGACTTCGCTGGTGGAACGGCCGTGCACATCAACGCTGGAGCTGCAGGTCTAGCGCTGGCGCTCGTACTCGGCAAGCGCATCGGATTCGCCAAGGGCGTTGACAAGCCACACAACGTGCCGTTTGTACTGCTGGGTGCCGGTCTGCTGTGGTTCGGCTGGTTCGGCTTCAACGCCGGTTCCGAGCTGGCTGCTGACGGCATTGCGTCCATCGCTTTCATCAACACAATTGCCGCTCCTGCCGCGGCAGTTCTCGGATGGTTGGTCGTGGAGCGCATCAAAGAGGGTAAGGCCACTTCGGTCGGCGCCGCCTCTGGTGCAGTTGCTGGTCTTGTCGCCATCACGCCTGCGTGTGCATCGCTCGATCCCATCTGGGCCATCGTGCTGGGTGTGCTCGCCGGTGCAGTGTGTGCCCTCGCAATCGAGCTCAAGTTCAAGCTCGGTTTTGATGACTCGCTCGATGTGGTGGGTATCCACCTCATCGGTGGTCTGATCGGAACGCTCTACATCGGAATCTTCGCCACCAAGGTCGGTCTCATCTTCTCAGGCAGCTTCGAGCAGCTCGGCAAGCAGGCCTTGGCCGCGGGAACAGTGCTGGTGTTCTCATTCGTCCTCAGCTTCGTCATCGGAATCATCATCGAGAAGACGATGGGATTCCGAGTCAAGAACGAAGACGAACTCGCTGGAATCGACACCATCGTGCACGGCGAAGAAGCCTACGAAATGGCCTAAGTCACAACTAAATAGAGCTAACCGCCTGATGCACTCACCGGCATCGGGCGGTTAGCTGTGCGTTCGTAACATGCTCGAAACATAATGAGCCTCCGGATGAAACACTGCAGACGCACAATGACTATTCGGAGGTTTCAATGTCTGCAGGTAATACCGCTTTTGTACTGATTTGCGCCGCTCTGGTGCTCATGATGACGCCGGCTCTTGCGTTCTTCTACGGCGGTCTGGTTCGCGCGAAGAGCGTGGTCAGCATGATGATGCTGAGCTTCGGTGCTCTGGCTGTCGTCGCGACCCTGTGGATTCTTTACGGCTACGCCATCTCGTTCGCGGGCACCGGCGGAGAAGGCTTCGTCGGAATCAACGGCGTGATCGGTATCAACCTCGGCGACCTCGGGCTCGAGGGCCTACTCTCTCGACCGGTGGGCCCCACCGGAGTACCGCCGCTCGCGTTCGCAGCCTTCCAAGCAACCTTCGCCATTATTACCGTCGCCCTCGTGTCGGGCGCGATTGCCGACCGTGCCAAGTTTGGCGCCTGGTTGATTTTCGCGGGTGTATGGGCAACCTTGGTTTACTTCCCGATTGCGAACTGGGTTTTCAACGCGACGCGCGATGCGCACGGCAATGTTGTGAACGGCGGCTGGCTGGTTCACAATTTCGGTCTGCTCGACTTCGCCGGTGGCACAGCAGTTGAAATCAACTCCGGTGCTGCCGCACTGGCCCTGGCGCTCGTGCTGGGTAAGCGCGTCGGTTTTGCTAAAGGTATTCACAAGCCGCACAACGTGCCCTTCGTTTTGCTCGGTGCAGGTCTGCTGTGGTTCGGTTGGTTCGGCTTCAACGCCGGTTCGGAACTGGCTGCTGACGGCATCGCTTCGATCGCGTTCATCAACACGATGGCAGCACCGGCCACGGGTATTCTTGGCTGGCTCATCGTCGAGCGCATCAAAGACGGCAAGGCAACTTCGGTGGGTGCTGCTTCTGGTGCGGTGGCTGGTCTGGTTGCAGCGACCCCGGCTTGTGCGTTCCTGACCCCGGGCTGGGCTTGTGTGATGGGTTTCCTTGCCGGTGTGCTTTGCGCGCTTGCGGTCGAGCTCAAGTTCAAGTTCGGTTTTGACGACTCGCTCGATGTGGTTGGTATCCACCTCGTCGGTGGTGTCATCGGAACGCTCATCATCGGTGTGGTCGGCACTGGCGTCGGCCTCATCTTTACCGGTTCGTTCGCTCAGTTGGGCAGCCAGGCGTTGGCTTCGCTCGTCGTGTTGGTCTACAGCTTCGGTATGACCTGGCTCATCGGTATGGCCATCGAAAAGACCATCGGGTTCCGTGTTCGCAACGAAGACGAACTCGCAGGTATCGACACGATCCTGCACGGCGAAGAGGGCTACGCACTCGAGACTGAGTACTAGGTCGTAAGCGATGAGGGCGGATGCGCATCCGCTCGTTCTGGTGGGCGATACCAGACTCGAACTGATGACCTCTTCCGTGTGAAGGAAGCGCGCTACCAACTGCGCCAATCGCCCAAAACGTTGTCTTCGCAACGTTCAACACGACAACTTTAGTAGAAATCCCAATGAACGATTTTCGGCGGGTCTCGTTTTGCGAAACGCGCGCGAGGAGACTAGAGTCACTAAAGCGTTCGAAAGAATGCACGCGGATGTGGCGCAGTTGGTAGCGCATAACCTTGCCAAGGTTAGGGTCGCGAGTTCGAGTCTCGTCATCCGCTCGAGTTGGGTCCGAATGGACAGCTCACGCAGGTGTGGCAACACATTCGGTGGATTGGCCGAGAGGCGAGGCAGCGGCCTGCAAAGCCGTCCACACCGGTTCGAATCCGGTATCCACCTCCACTGAAGTTTTGCTTCAGTCCCAGAAATGGGCGATTGGCGCAGCGGTAGCGCGCTTCCCTGACACGGAAGAGGTCACTGGTTCGATCCCAGTATCGCCCACCACGAAACCCTCGCATCAGCGAGGGTTTTTCTTGCTTTAGGCTTGAAGAGCTGTTTTCGCCTGAGCTGGAGTTGTAATCCGTGACAGAAATCACCCCCATCACCGTGTCTGAACCGAGCGATGGTTTCGCGCTCTTTACCGAACGCAGCATCATCGCCATGCGCGTCAACGGCGAGCTGAAAGATCTTGCTCACCGCCTAAGCGCCGGCGACGTTGTCGAGGGCGTCGACATTACGAGCCCCGATGGTCTGAACATCCTGCGTCACTCGACCGCGCACGTGCTGGCTCAAGCAGTGCAGGACATCAACCCCAAGGCCAAGCTCGGCATCGGCCCGCCCGTGACCGACGGTTTCTACTACGACTTCGACGTCGAAGAGCCGTTCACTCCAGAAGATCTCAAGGCGCTCAGCAAGCAAATGGAGCGCATTGTGCGCGCCGGACAGCGCTTCACTCGCCGCGTGGTGAGCGACGACGACGCTCGCGTTGAGCTCGCCAACGAACCCTACAAACTTGAACTCATCGGTCTCAAAGGTGGAGCTACGGGTGACGACAATGAAAACGTCGAGGTCGGGGGAGCTGAGCTCACCATTTACGACAACGTCGACCCCGCGACTGGCGAGACAGTGTGGAAAGATCTGTGCCGTGGCCCGCACGTGCCGAGCACGCGCATGGTTGGAAACGCTTTTGCTCTTACTCGTACCGCGGCGGCGTACTGGCGCGGCAGCGAGAAGAATCCGCAGCTGCAGCGCATTTACGGTACGGCCTGGCCGACGAAGGATGAGCTGCGCGCCTACCAAGAGCGCATCGAAGAGGCGCTCAAGCGCGACCACCGCAAACTCGGGGCCGAGCTTGACCTGTTCTCGTTCCCCGACGAAATCGGCTCGGGTCTGCCCGTGTTCCACCCCAAGGGCGGCATCATGCGTCGCACCATGGAGGACTACTCGCGCCGCAAGCACGAGCAGTCGGGCTACGAGTTCGTGTACACCCCGCACATCACCAAGTCGAACCTGTTCGAGCAGTCTGGTCACCTGAGCTGGTACGCCGACGGCATGTTCCCGCCCATGAATCTCGACGAGCTTCGCGACGAGAACGGCCAGATTACGCGCCAGGGCGTGCAGTACTACCTCAAGCCGATGAACTGCCCGTTCCACATCCTCATTTATCGTCAGCGTGGCAAGAGCTACCGCGACCTGCCTTTGCGCATGTTTGAATTCGGATCGGTCTACCGCTACGAAAAATCGGGTGTGGTGCACGGTCTGACTCGCGTTCGCGGCATGACGCAAGACGACGCCCACATCTTCACCACGCGCGAAGACATGAAGTCTGAGCTCTCGAAGGTACTGACCTTCGTGCTCGACCTGCTTCGCGATTACGGTCTCGATGACTTCTACCTCGAGCTCTCGACCAAGGATCCCGAAAAGTACGTCGGCGACGACGAGATTTGGGATGAAGCAACCGAGACGTTGCGCAGTGTCGCCGAAGAATCGGGGCTGACCCTCGTACCAGACCCGGGCGGAGCAGCGTTTTACGGCCCGAAGATTTCGGTGCAGGCTCGCGACGCAATTGGTCGTACCTGGCAGATGTCGACGATTCAGCTCGACTTCAACTTGCCCGAGCGTTTTGAGCTTGAGTACACCGGACCCGACGGCAACCGTCACCGCCCGGTCATGATTCACCGAGCCCTGTTTGGTTCGATTGAGCGCTTCTTCGGCGTGCTCACCGAGCACTACGCGGGCGCCTTCCCGCTCTGGCTCTCGCCGGTGCAGGTTGTGGGCATCCCGGTTGCTGACGAATACGCTGACTACCTCGGTGATGTGCTCGGTCAATTGCGCGGCCACGGCGTTCGCGCTGAGATGGACAACTCTGATGACCGCATGCAGAAGAAGATCCGCAACGCATCGGTGAGCAAGACACCACTCGTGCTCATCGCTGGCGAAGAAGACCGTGCCAAGCAGGCAGTGTCGATTCGCTTCCGCGATGGTTCGCAGCGCAACGGAATTCCCGTCGCTGAGGCGATTGCGCTCATCCAAACGGCTATCGAGGATCACCTTCAGGTGAACACGGATGCCGACCTGTGACGCACTATAGCTCTGAGGAGTTCGCACCCGAGTCGCTAGAAAACGCGGCTTCGCTCGCTGGCGTTCCTGACGAATTTCAGCGCCTGTGGACTCCGCACCGCATGACCTACATCTCGAACGGTCCGGATGCGCACGACGAGCTCTGCCCGTTCTGCGAGGTGCCCAAGCTGTCGGACGAAGAAGGTTTGATCGTCTTCCGCGGCGAGGTCGCGTACGTGGTCATGAACTTGTACCCGTACAACAGTGGTCACATCCTGGTTTGCCCCTATCGCCATGTTGCGCTCTATGACGAGGCCACCGAAGCCGAAACTGCCGAAATAGCTAAGCTGACGCAGGAAGCCATGCGGGTGATTCGTCACGTGAGTGGCAATCAAGGCTTTAACATTGGTATGAACCAAGGCAAAGTCGCCGGTGCGGGTGTGGCAAATCACTTGCACCAACACGTTGTTCCGCGTTGGGCTACTGACGCGAACTTCATGCCGATCATCGCGAAAACCAAAGCGATGCCGCGGTTGCTGAGCGAAACCCGCGCCCTGTTGGCCGACGCTTGGCCCACACACTCCCAGAAGTAAACGCAAAGAGAAAAAAGGCGAGAGACGAAATGGCACAGAACGAAATCGGTAGCGACCGCGTCAAGCGCGGACTGGCAGAGATGCTCAAGGGCGGCGTGATTATGGACGTCGTCACCGCCGACCAGGCCAAGATCGCCGAAGACGCTGGCGCAGTTGCAGTCATGGCGCTCGAGCGCGTTCCCGCCGACATTCGCGCCCAGGGTGGCGTTGCTCGCATGAGCGACCCCGACCTGATTCAGAACATCATCGACACCGTCTCGATTCCGGTCATGGCCAAGGCCCGCATCGGTCACTTCGTCGAGGCTCAGGTGCTCGAGTACCTCAAGGTCGACTACATCGACGAGTCCGAGGTGCTGAGCCCCGCTGACTACGTCAACCACATCGACAAGTGGAAGTTCACGGTGCCTTTCGTCTGTGGCGCAACCAACCTGGGTGAGGCACTTCGCCGCATCAATGAGGGTGCTGCCATGATTCGTTCGAAGGGTGAGGCTGGCACCGGTGACGTCTCTGAAGCCACCAAGCACATCCGTAAAATCAACGCTGAGATTCGCGCGCTGACCGCGATGTCAGAAGACGAGCTTTATGTGGCCGCCAAGGAGCACCAAGCTCCCTTCGCCCTCATTCAAGAAGTTGCCAAGACGGGCAAGCTCCCTGTCGTGCTCTTCACCGCGGGCGGTGTGGCCACTCCGGCAGACGCCGCCATGATGATGCAGCTTGGCGCTGACGGTGTGTTCGTCGGCTCGGGAATCTTCAAGTCGGGCAACCCCGAGGCTCGCGCTAAGGCAATCGTCAAGGCCGTTGCTCAGTTCAACGATCCGGCTGTGATCACCGAGAGCTCACGCGGACTCGGTGAGGCCATGGTGGGAATCAACGTGTCTGACCTGCCTGCTCCGCACCGCCTTGCCGAACGTGGCTGGTAAGCAACCAGTTATAGGCGTTCTCGCGTTACAGGGTGATGTGCGCGAGCACGTCGCCATGCTGACCCAGCTGGGGGCGGATGTGCGTGAAGTGCGTACCCCGTCACAATTCGCCGAGATTGATGCACTGGTGATTCCCGGTGGCGAGTCGAGCGTGATGGACAAGCTCACCCGCTTATTCGAGCTCGCTGAACCTATTCGTAACGCACTGCGCGGCGGCATGCCTGCCCTCGGCACCTGCGCCGGCCTCATTATGCTGGCCGACCGTCTCGCCGACGGTATCGACGGGCAAGAGACCTTCGGCGGTCTCAACGTGACCGTGCAGCGCAATGCGTTCGGTGCTCAGGTTGATTCTTTTGAAACCGAACTTGCCATGCCGGCAGTGTCTGCCGAGCCGGTGCGCGCAGCGTTTATTCGCGCCCCGATTGTCACCGAGGTAGGCGAGGGTGTGGATGTTCTCGCGAGCCTTGCCGATGGCCGCATCGTTGCGGTGCAGCAGGGCAACGTCATCGGTATCTCCTTCCACCCCGAGGTGGAGGGCGAAACCGCCGTACACGAGTACTTCCTGAGCCGCTGTCGTGAACGCGTCGCCTAGGCAGAGAAAGATAAAGTAGAAGCCATGTCTGGACACTCCAAATGGGCGACAACCAAGCACAAGAAAGCCGTCATCGACGCGCGTCGTGCCAAGTCGTTCGCCAAGCTCATCAAGAACATTGAAGTTGCAGCGCGTCTCGGCGGTGCTGACATCAGCGGTAACCCGACCTTGTATGACGCCGTTCAAAAGGCGAAAAAGACGAGTGTTCCCAACGACAACATCGATCGCGCCATCAAGCGTGGTGCAGGTCTGACCGGTGACTCGGTTGAGTACACCAACATCATGTACGAAGCCTACGGACCGAGCGGTGTTGCCATGCTCGTCGAGTGTCTGACCGATAACAAGAACCGTGCGGCGGCAGAGGTTCGTGAGGCTCTCAAGAAGAACAACGGAACGCTCGCAGACCCAGGTTCGGTCGCCTACAACTTCGCGCGCAAGGGCGTTATTCGCGTCGCGGCAACCGATTCGACCGAAGATGATGTGCTCGCTGCCGTTCTCGAAGCTGGTGCTGAGGATGTTTCGCTTCAGGGCGAACAAATCGAGATTGTGACCGATCCGAGCGATCTCGTCCTCGTTCGCGAGGCACTCCAGGCTGCTGGCATCGACTATGAGTCGGCTGAAAGTGAGTTCGTGCCGAACCTCGAGGTTCCTATTGACGCTGATTCGGCGCGCAAGATTTTCAAGCTCATCGATGCTCTCGAAGACAGCGACGACGTACAGAACGTCTACGCAAACTTCGACCTGAGCGCCGACGTCTTGGCCGAGCTCGAACAAGACTAAGACACCCTCGAAATGCGCATCCTCGGCATCGACCCGGGACTCACGCGTTGTGGCGTGGGAATCGTCGATGTGGATGCGCGTCGCAACCTCGTGCTGGTTGACGTGCTGGTGCTCAAGACTCCGGCAACTCAGCCGTTGGCCGAGCGCTTGCTCGATTTGAAAACCGGCATTATTCGAGCATTCGAGACCTATGAGCCAGAGCGCGTAGCCATCGAACGTGTCTTTGCTCAGGCAAATTTGCGCACGGTCATGGGCACTGCGCAGGTGAGCGGAATCGCCATCGCCGAGGCTGCTACGCGAGCCTTGCCGGTTGAGCTACACACACCGAGCGAGGTGAAAGCTGCTGTTTCTGGCTCGGGACGCGCGAATAAGCAGCAGGTAGCGAGCATGGTTGCTCGCTTGCTCAATATGTCCACCGACGGGCTGTTGCCTGACGCCACGGATGCGCTGGCTCTCGCCATCACCAATGCATGGCGCGGCGGGGGAGCCGCACAGATTTCCTCAGCGACCTCTGCAACCGAAGGGCTCACCGCTGCCCAGCAGAAGTGGCGTGAAGCGGAGCGCCTGAGTCGCCGCCGCGGCTAGCCACCGTACTCTGAGCGGGTGATTGCTTCGCTCACTGGTGTTGTTCGCGCCCTCGGTACTGACTGGGTGGTCGTCGACGTCAACGGTGTGGGCTACCGAGTGAGTGTCTCACCGGCGGTTTCCGCGACCGAAGATATCGGCAATGCAGTCGATCTGCTCACTTCGCTCGTGGTTCGCGAAGACTCGATGACGCTGTTTGGATTTGTTGGGCATGAAGAACTGCAACTCTTTGAATCGCTCATCACCGTCACCGGTGTCGGCCCGCGTTCGGCCATGGCGATTCTCTCGGCGCTGAGCCCGGCTGACGTGTTCGCGGCGGTAGCTAATGAAGACGAATCGGCATTCAAGAAGGTAAGTGGCATTGGCCCGAAGACAGCCAAGCTCATCATCGTGCAGCTGTCTGGCCGCCTCAATGCAGTGCTGGCGGATGCGCCTGCTGCGTCAACGAAATCTTCCGGATCCCAGCGTGACGAACAGGTCATCGCCGCGCTGGTCGGCTTGGGCTGGCAACAAAAACTTGTGACTCAGGTCGTGGCTGATCTGGCGGCAGATGCGGATGCGCCGGTGGCCGATGTCTTGCGCCAAGCGCTCGGCCTGTTGGGTAAGGGTAACTGATGGTTGACCACGAAAACTTTGCTGACGAAGAAGACATCGCCGCTGTCGTCTCACCACACACGCTGGATGATCAGGATTTGGTCGCCGAGGGAGCTCTTCGCCCGCACGACCTGACCGAATTTGTCGGTCAAAAGAAGGTCGTCGCTCAGCTCGATCTCCTTCTTCAGGCGGCTGAGCAAGGCGGGCGCACCCCCGATCACATCCTGTTGGCAGGACCTCCCGGACTGGGTAAGACCACCCTCGCCATGATTGTGGCTGCCGAGACTAACAAGACCCTGCGAATGTCGAGTGGTCCAGCCATCTCGCACGCGGGCGATTTAGCGGCCATCCTCTCGGCATTGCTGCCTGGCGAAGTGCTCTTCATCGACGAAATTCACCGCATGGCCCGCAGCGCCGAAGAGATGCTCTACCTAGCCATGGAAGATTTCCGCATCGACATCATGGTCGGTAAAGGCGTCGGTGCAACATCGATTCCGCTTGAGCTGCCTCCGTTCACCCTCGTAGGCGCAACAACCCGGGCGGGCGCCCTGGCCGGCCCGCTGCGTGATCGCTTCGGCTTCACCGGTCACCTCGAGTTCTACTCCGAAGAAGAGCTCGTCTCGGTACTAGAGCGCTCGGCACGACTGCTCAATCTCAGCCTCAACGCTGAAGCAATCAGTGAGTTGGCTCGCCGCAGCCGAGGCACACCCCGCATCGCAAACCGCCTGTTGCGTCGCGTTCGCGACTTCGTTGAGGTGCACCCCGAGGTTGCTCCACTCGACGCAACCAGGCGAGCGCTGGAAATTTACGACGTGGATGCGCGCGGACTTGATCGACTTGACCGCGCCTACCTCGACGCCCTCGCGACCCGCTTCAATGGTGGGCCAACAGGTCTGACATCACTTGCCGTGTCCATCGGTGAGGATGCCGAAACCATCGAAACAGTTGTTGAGCCGTTCCTCATTCGAGAAGGTCTCATCACCCGCTCATCGCGCGGGCGAGTGGTGACGAATGCCGGCTGGCAGCACCTGGGGATTGCCCCGACGAACCCTGCGAATCAGCAGGGGCCAACCTTATTGTGACCTATACTCAAAGGGCGCCCAGGAGCGCTTTTTTCTTGCTAACGATGAGGATAAGAAATGTCGTTTGACCCCACTCTGTTGCTGATGCTCGCGGTTATGGCCGTGCTCGTATTCTTCATGATTCGCAACAACCGCAAGCGCAAGCGTGACGCGGAGGAGATGGCCAACAAGCTCGTCCCTGGCGCCAAGGTGATGACCTCGTTCGGGCTCTACGGCAAGCTCATTTCGCGTGACGCCGTGAACAACACCGCTGAGGTTGAGATTGCTCCCAAGGTCATCGTTACCATGCACAGCCAGGCAGTTGCTCGTGTGGTGGAAGGTCCGGTTGAGACCGTTGCTGCTGCGCCCGTCGCTAAACCTGCCGCTGCCCAGTCGGCCGATGCAAAGCCTGCATACGGACTGCGTTCAGAAGCTGCCGCTCCGGCCGCGAAGAAGCCTGCTGTGAAGAAGCCGGCTGCCAAGCCCGCAACCAAAACCGCCGCTAAGCCTGCTGCGAAGACCGCGGCAAAGCCAGCTGCGAAAAAGCCAGCGGCTAAGAAGCCCAGCGCTTAAGTAACCCAGCTCTCTAGAAAGCAGCTTTCGTGTCACGCACCCCGGTTCGTCAGGCATCACGCAACCTTATTTGGCTTGCGGTTCTGATTCTCGCGCTTGTCGGCATCAACTTTGCCGGCGTGCTCTGGGGCGGAGGATCGTGGACGCCTAAGCTCGCTCTCGACCTGCAGGGTGGTACACAAATCATCCTTACCCCGCAGATTAGCGACGGCAAAGCGGTCACACCCGAGCAGATGAACCAGGCGGTGGCGATTATTCGTCAGCGTGTGGACTCCGCCGGTGTCAGCGAAGCCGAGGTAAACACGCAGGGCACGAACAACATCGTTGTGTCGATTCCGGGTACCCCTGACCAAGACACGATCAATCGCATCGAGGCCTCGGCCAAGCTCGATTTCCGTGCTGTTTTGCTGACCTCGCAGGCCAGCTCCTCCTCGGCTTCGAGCGCTAGCCCGCAGCCCTCAGCGAGTGCTTCGCAGTCGAGCGTTCCCAAGACCACGCCATCAAATGCGAGTGACATGGCTTGGGTGACCCCGGCTTTGCAGGCACAGTACGACGCGTACCAGTGTTCAGCGGCAAACGCCGAGAAGGCAGCGGTGTCTGCCACGGACAAGCCGCTGATTACCTGTGACGTCTCGGGTGCCTACAAGTATCTGCTTGGTCCGGTTGAAGTAACCGGTTCACAAATCGCGGACGCGACGAGTGGGGTTATTCAGACCTCGACGGGCGCATCCACTGGTCAGTGGGCCGTGTATATGACCTTCAACGCAGCTGGTACCGAGGCATTCGGCAAGGTCACCACCCGCTTGGCCGGTCTGACCGGAGCGCGTAATCAGTTCGCCATTGTGTTGGACGGGTCGGTCATTTCGGCTCCGTCAACGCAGAGCGCAATCACCGACGGTAAGCCGCAGATTTCTGGTGGTTTTACTCAGAAGAGCGCCAAGACGCTGGCTGACCAACTCAAATACGGCGCCTTGCCGATCGGCTTCACTGTTCAGAGTTCTGACACGATTTCGGCCACCTTGGGCACCACCCAGCTGCTCAACGGTCTGCTTGCCGGACTCATCGGTTTGATTCTGGTCATCATCTACTCCCTCATTCAGTACCGCGCGCTCGGCTTCGTCACCGTGTTCTCGTTGGGCGTCTCCGCAATCATCACGTACCTGCTGGTTACGATTCTGAGCTGGTACCAGGGCTACCGCCTGTCACTCGCTGGTGTCGCCGGCTTGATTGTCGCAATCGGTATTACGGCTGACTCGTTCATCGTGTTCTTCGAACGCACCCGCGATGAACTGCGTGAGGGTCGAGGTATTGAATCTGCTGTTGAGACCGGATGGCGACGCGCGCTGCGCACCATTTTGGCCAGTGACGCGGTCAACTTCTTGGCAGCGTTGGTGCTGTTCATCCTCGCGGTCGGCAACGTACGCGGTTTTGCATTGACTCTCGGTCTGACCACCGTGGTGGACGTGGTGGTGGTTGCACTGTTCACTCACCCGGTTTTGTCGCTTTTGGCACAGAGTCGATTCTTCGCGAGCGGTCATGCCCTGAGCGGACTCGACCCAGCAGCTCTTGGCGCGGTCTACCGGGGTCGTGCTCAGTTCCGCACCACTGCCGGACAAGCCAAGGTCGCTTCTGCCTCGAAAGAAGCAGCCAAGCGCCAGACGATTGCCGAGCGTAAGGCGGCGAGCCTTGCCAACGACTCCGATGCTACGAGCGGAGAGGGCTAAGAATATGTCGCGCTTCACCCAATTCGGAAATGACCTTTACTCGGGCGCCCGTTCAATTAACTTTGTCGGCCGCCGCAAAGTCTTCTACCTTGTTTCGATTTTGCTTGTGTTGATCAGCATCGCTGGCCCGTTCGTTCGTGGCGCGATCACGCACACGCCGGCCTACAACTTCGGAATCGAGTTCACCGGCGGTAGCGAATTCATCGTGAGCGACCCCACCTCGACCAACCAATCGCTTGCTGGCAACGCGGTCGCCTCGGTTGTGCCCAGCGTCGAGACCAAGGTTTCCCTTGTCGGAAACTCGAGTATTCGCGTGCAAACCGCACAAATGACTAACGCTCAGACCACCGAGGTAAAGAACGCATTGGCTTCGGCGTATGGCGTTCCGGAGTCCAAAATCACGGCCTCGTTTATCGGCGCCACCTGGGGACAGGACATCACTCAGACGGCCATTCGCGGTCTGATTGTCTTCCTCATCCTGGCGGCGCTCTTAATGGCCATTTACTTCCGTACCTGGAAGATGTCGGTCGTTGCCATTGTTGCTCTTCTGCACGACGTCATCATCACCGCGGGTGTCTACGGTCTCACTGGTTTTGAAGTAACTCCGGGTGCCGTCATCGGACTCCTCACGATTCTGGGCTATTCGCTCTACGACACCGTGGTGGTGTTTGACAAGATTCGTGAGAACACGCTCGGTGTCGCACGAGACGCCACCAAGACCTTCGGTCAGCAGGTCAATCTCGCGGTCAACCAAACCTTGGTTCGGTCAATCAACACCTCCGTGGTCGCAGCACTGCCGGTTGCTTCGATTCTGTTCATCGGTGCTTTCGTTCTTGGCGCCGGCACTCTGCGTGACATCTCGCTCGCCCTGCTGATCGGTATCGCGGTGGGAACCTACTCGACGCTCTTCCTTGCAGCTCCGTTGTACGCAGGGTGGCGTTCGCGCGAGGCTGCAATCAAGAAGGCAGACGCCAAGCTCGAAGCTCAGGCTGTCTCGGCGCAGTAGTGCCCAATCCTTATCTCACCCACGGTGCGATAATGGATGCAGGTAGGTGAGCCATGGTTGATACGCCGACAACGTCGACGACATCATTGCGCCGCCTTGTGCCGAAAATTTTCAGCCGAGCCCAGTCCACTGATGGCATCGTCGACCTGATCCGTACGGTTCGCAAGTACCACCCGCGCGCCGACGTGCTTGGGATTGAGCGCGCCTACGAAGTCGCTAGGGCAGCCCACGAGGGGCAGGTGCGCGCTTCCGGAGAGCCGTACATCACGCACCCTGTTGCGGTCGCTCAAATTCTTGCCGACCTAGGTATTGGCGCCAAGACGATCGTGGCCGCGCTGTTACACGACACCGTTGAAGACACTCAGGTGACATTGGACCAGGTCAATGAGCAGTTTGGTCCTGAAGTAGCCATGCTCGTCGACGGTGTGACCAAGCTCGACAAGGTTAAGTACGGCGATAGCGCGCAGGCTGAAACGGTGCGCAAGATGATTGTGGCCATGTCAAAGGATGTGCGTGTACTCGTCGTCAAACTGGCAGACCGCCTGCACAATGCACGCACCTGGGGCTTTGTCTCCCCTGAATCGGCAGCTCGCAAAGCTCGTGAGACCCTCGAAATTTACACACCCCTGGCGCACCGTCTCGGTATTCAGACGGTGAAATGGGAGCTCGAGGATCTGAGCTTCGGCGTTCTGCACCCCAAGATTTACGAAGAGATCAACAACCTGGTCGCTCAACGCACGCCACGGCGCGAAAAGTTTGTGACTCAGGTCATCGACCACGTCAACGAAGACTTGCGTGACCTGCGCGTGCGCGGTGAAGTAAGTGGCAGACCAAAGCAGCTGTATTCGATTTACCAAAAAATGGTGGTTCGCGGACGCGAGTTCGACGAGATTTACGACCTGGTGGGCATCCGAGTGATCGTACCTACCGTTCGCGATTGTTACGCGATTCTCGGTTCGATTCACGCGCGCTGGAACCCGATTCCTGGTCGGTTTAAGGATTACATCGCCACGCCCAAATTCAACCTGTATCAGTCGTTGCACACGACCGTGATGGGACCAGCCGGGCGCGCAGTTGAGATTCAGATCCGCACCCCCGAGATGCATCAGCGTGCCGAGTATGGTGTGGCGGCTCACTGGAAGTACAAGGAAAAGCTTGCCGGGGGTAAGGGTCAAGATGCCCTCTCGAGCCTGGATAATGACATGGCCTGGCTCGCGCACATTTCTGACTGGGAATCTGAGACAGACGACCCGGGGGAGTTCCTCGACTCCTTGCGTTTTGAAATCGGTGCCAAAGAGGTTTACGTGTTCACCCCCAAGGGTCGCGTGATTGGTCTGCCCGCGGGTGCAACCCCAGTCGACTTCGCCTACGCAGTGCACACCGAAGTTGGGCATCGCACCATGGGTGCAAAAGTCAACTCGCGGCTGGTGCCTCTCGACACGGCGCTCGTGAGCGGTGATGTCATCGAGATTTTGACGAGCAAGAACGCCGAGTCTGGACCCAGTCAAGACTGGCTGAACTTCGTCAAAAGCACACGCACGCGTAACAAGATCAAGCAGTGGTTCACCAAAG
>Ga0228701_1000840_pt1 | contig 22905 bp, 21 predicted proteins | sample McNCre117_Aug_MG_2_FD_178017 | JGI IMG/M metagenome (GOLD analysis project Ga0228701, IMG submission 178017) | Freshwater microbial communities from McNutts Creek, Athens, Georgia, United States - 11-17_Aug_MG | ecosystem: Environmental > Aquatic > Freshwater > Creek | place: USA: Georgia...
ATGTAGCCGTCCACATGCGCATCGGTGCCCGCAGAGGCGACGATTTTGTGGAACAGCTCGGCCCCAATGCCGCCCGAGCAGCTGTAGGTGAACAGCACGCCACCGGGCTCCAGAATTTTGAAAGCCAGGCGGTTGATGTCTTTGTAGGCACGCGCCGCACGGTCAGCATGGGCCGCAGAAGGCGCGAACTTAGGGGGATCGAGCACGATGGCATCGAAGGTCTTGCCCTCTTTATGGAACTGGCGCAGTGCGCCGTTCACATCGGCATCCATCATGGTGGTGCGCGAGGCGTCAAACCCATTCAAGGCCACATTGGCACGGGCGCGCTCAATCGCGGGGCCGGATGAGTCGATGGATGTCACGTGCGCCGCACCACCCGCCAAAGCCGCTACGGTAAAGCCACCGGTGTAGCAATAGCAATTGAGTACGCGCTGGAACTGCAAGCGCTTGGCGTAATCGGCAAACTTTTTACGGCTGTCGCGCTGGTCCAGATAAAAACCGGTTTTGTGGCCTTCGGCAATGTCGAGCGACAGCTGCCAGTCGTGCTCGCGCAAGATGATGCCTGTGGGCCCTTCGCCGCGCAGCCATCCGGTGACGGGTTGCAAGCCTTCCAAACCACGCACACCCGAGTCTGAACGCTCGTACAGCTTGGTCAAGCCAGTCTGCGCGAGCAAGGCGTCGGCAATCTCGTTCTTCCAGCGCTCGGTGCCGCTGGACAAGAACTGCGCCACCAGGGTGTCGTCGTAACGGTCGACGATCAAGCCGGGCAGGCCATCGGACTCGCCATGAATCAAACGCACGCCATTGCTTTGGATGTCAAACCGGCTGCGCGCGGCGATGGCACGTTGGATAGATCGCTTGAAAAACTCGGCGTCGATGCGCTGGCTTTCATCAAAGCTCCACACACGGGCGCGAATTTTGGAGGTGGGGCTGAAAGACGCCCAGCCAAGAAATGTGCCGCTGTGGCTTTCCACCCGCACGGTCTCGCCCGCGTCAGCGCCGCCTTTGGCGATGGCGCTGTCAAAAATCCAGGGGTGGCTGCGCAAGGCGGAGCGCTCTTTGCCTTCTTTGAGTCGAATCGTTTTCATTGACCCGATTGTCGCCGGTTATTTCTTCCGGGCCCGCGGATGCGCCGCATCGTAGGCCTTGGCCAGGTGCTGAAAATCCAAGCGCGTGTAAACCTGCGTCGTGCTGATATTGGCGTGACCCAACAGCTCTTGCACCGCCCGCAAATCACTGCTGGACTGCAACACATGGCTGGCAAAGGAATGTCGCAACATGTGCGGGTGCACCGGCGTCGCCAAGCCCGCCTGGCCACTGCGTTGACGCAACCGCTGCCACATCGCTTGTGCCGTCAAACGCGTGCCGTGCTGACCAATGAACAAGGCTGTTTGATGCGCGGTGGCAGCGTTCAAGCCCTCAGCGCGCACCTGCTGCCAGGCCCGTAACGCGTCGATGGCCTTGCGGCCCACCGGCACGCTGCGGCGTTTGCTGCCTTTGCCCAGCACGTGGGCCTCGCCGCTTTCTAAATCAATCCAACCCCTGGCCGAAGTACTGGCTTGCACATCCAAGCCCACCAACTCGCCCACACGCAAGCCGCAGCCGTAGAGCAGTTCGACCATGGCCGCATCGCGGCGTTCCAACCAGGGGTCGCTCACGTCTGGGGCTGCAGAGAACTCGGCCAGTTGCACCGCATCGTCCACGCTCAAAGCTTTGGGCAGGGGCTTGGGAGCTTTGGGCGCGCGCACGTCTTGCACAGGATTGCTGGCAATCAAACCTTCACGGCCCATCCACACATAAAAGCCGCGCCAGCCCGAGAGGATGAGTGCAATGCCGCGACCGCTGCGCCCGCCGCTGTGCATCTGGGCCACCCAGCGGCGCACATGGACGGTTTGCACCGCGTCCAAGGCCACACCCGCCTCTTGCGCATAAGCGCTGAGTTTTTCAAGGTCGAGGGTGTACAGCGCCAGCGTGCGTTCGGCCAGGCGCTTCTCAAAACGGACGTGGTCGAGGTAGCGGGCGACCCAATCCATGGCAGGGCTTAGCGCAGGTGCGACAAGGCCGCGCTGGCCAAATCGCCCAAGCGCTCCAAGAAGGCCGTGCCCATGCCTTCGTGGTAGCGCTGAGGATCGGGCGAGGCCAAGACCAACAAACCGATGACGGGTTGTTCCGCCGCCGTTTGCGGCGTGTCTTGCGCACGCGTGGCACGCAACGCAATGAATGCGACGGACTGCGCTGCATCGGGCTCGGGCAACCACTGCACCGCGTCAAACGCGTTGTTCACGCCGACATACGGCGTTTTCAAGCTGTCCGCGAATTCTTTGATGGCGTCGATCACGCCCACGGCAAAGGGCTCGATTTTGAAGGTTTCGTTGACGTCCCACACCTTGATGGCCACCTGCGGCACCATGAAGTCGTGCTGGATGTGGTCGGCGATGGTATGGGGCAAATCGCGCGCATTGGTGGTCATCAGCAGGGTTTTGACCCAGCGTTGCATGCGCTCGATCAGCACCTCGTTTTCGGTGCCGTGACGCATCATGTCCATGCTGCGCATCTCCAAGGCTCTGATTTTTTCGCGCAGCATTTCGGCTTGGCGCTCTTGCAAGCTGACCGCACGCTGGCCGTGGGGGCTGGTCAATTTGACAGCAGCCAACAGCTCGGCATGGCGTTCAAAGAAATCGGGCGTGTTGACCAAGAAATTGGCGATGTCGTCTTCGGTGATGGGGTTCATGGCTGCGTTGTTCATAAGGTGTCTGGAATAGTGATTTCGCCGTGAAACACGGTGGTGGCGGGGCCGGTCATGCGCACGGGGCTGTCGCCGCCCTGCCATTCAATGGTGAGTTCACCGCCGTGGGTCTGCACGCGCACACGCGCGTCGAGCAGGCCCCAGCGAATGCCCATGACCACGGCCGCGCATGCGCCGGTGCCACAGGCCAAGGTTTCGCCTGCGCCGCGTTCAAACACGCGCAAGCGCACCGCGCTGCGGTCCAGCACTTGCATGAAACCGGCATTCACACGCTTGGGGAAAGCGGCGTGGTGTTCAATCCACGGGCCTTGCACACCCACAGGGGCGGTGTCGACATCGGCCACCACTTGCACGGCATGGGGGTTGCCCATAGACACCACGCCCACCTGGGGTGCCTCGCCATTGGGGAGGGTGAGTTGCCACGCCACCGCATGGGCGGCATCGGTGAGTTGGCCTTTCGCATCCAATGCTTGGGCGTGTTGCGGATTGAACGGCACCTGAGGCAAGTCAAACACCGGCGCGCCCATGTCCACCGTGACTTGGCCATCGGGCATTTCTTGCAGCGTGATCACGCCGCCATGCACTTTGACACGCACCGTGGTTTTGTCGGTCAGCCCTTGTTCGCGCACAAAGCGCACAAAGCAGCGTGAGCCATTGCCGCACTGCTCCACCTCGCCGCCATCGGCGTTGTGGATGACATATTCAAAGTCCACGTCAGGCGCGGGCGCGGGACGCACGGTCAGAATTTGGTCGGCACCGACACCGAAGTGGCGGTCCGCCAAATAGCGGTACTGGGCGGTGGTGAGGTGGAGGCGCTCGTGGGTCTCGTCCAAGACCACGAAGTCATTGCCTGCACCTTGCATTTTGGTAAAGCGAATTCGCATGGCCTGATTATCGACGACCCATGTCGCTCAGTGGTCAAGCCCATCTGCACAGACGGTTTATGCTGGCGCCCTTCTTTTCATCCACCGCACACGAGAACACCTTATGCGCATTCCTGCCTGGACGCCCGAACAAAAACCCCAACCCCATGACTTGGTCGACGCCATCTTGGCACGACGCGGAGGTGAGCTCATCAACCTCGACCGCGCCTTGCTGTGGAGCGAGCCCGTGGCGCGCGGTTGGAATGTGTATTTGAAAAACGTGCGCACCGGCTTGCCCACCAGCCGCCGCTTGTGCGAACTGGGCATTTGCACCGTGGCCTTGCTCACAGGCGCGCAGTACGAGTACCACCACCATGCGCCCGACTTTTTGACCGCAGGCGGCACGCAGGCCGAACTCGACGCCTTGAACCGCGTGGTGCAAGGTGATGCGCGCCAGCCCGTGACCGATGCGGACTTGGGCGAGGTGGAACGCTTGGTGGTGCAGTACGCCGCACAAATGACGCGCGATGTGAAGGTGCAAGACAGCGTGTTCGCTGCCTTGAAAGCCCGCTTCACCACCACCGAGCTGGTGGAGTTGACCACTGCGATTGCTACCTACAACATGGTGGCGCGCTTCTTAGTGGCGCTGCAAATCACGCCCGAAGGCGAACCCCAGCGCTAAACCTGCGACATCAAAAGGCCGATATCAATCGGCCTTGATGTCGTTGTCTTTGACCACCTTGGCCCAGACGGTCATTTGTTTTTCAATGAACGCACGGGCTTGCTCGGGGCTACCACCGGTCACATCAATGCCTTGGGCGTCGAGCTTCTTGGCCACGTCGGGGTTCTTGAGCACTTTGTTGAGCTCTTCGTTCATGCGCTTGACGATCTCAGGTGGCGTTTTCGATGATGCCAGCAAAGCCCACCACGCAGGCGCTTCAAAACCGGGATAGCCGTTTTCGGCAATCGTAGGCACATTGGGCAAATCGGCCGCGCGTTTGCTGGTGGTCACGGCCAAGGGGCGCATGCGGCCGCTGTCAATGTGCGGCTTGGTGACAAACACCGAGCCGATGGACAAGGGCACATGGCCTGCCACCGCATCACTCATCAAAGGACCACCGCCTTTGTAGGGCACATGGGTCCAGTCCACGTTGGCGTTTTTACCCAGCAAGGCCATGGCCAAGTGGCCCAGGCTGCCGTTGCCAATGGTGCCAAAGCTCACGTTTTTCTTGGCTTTGGCAGCGGCCACCACGTCGGCAAAGGTTTTGTATTCGGAGTTGACGTTGGTGGCCAACACCATGGGCGAGGTGCCCACCAACACCAAGGGGATGAGGTCTTTTTTGCTGTCAAACGGCATGCTGGGGCTCAAGCTGGGGTTGACGCCAAAGGTGTCAAACACCACCGCAAAGGTGTAGCCATCGGCCGGCGCTTGCACCACAGCAGCAGTGCCAATCGTGCCCGAGGCACCACCCCGGTTTTCCACAATCACCGACTGCCCCAGTTGCTGCGACAAGGGCTGGGCAATGATGCGTGCCACTTGGTCCACCGAGCCACCGGGTGGGAACACCGCGACCAACTTGATCGGTTGCTTGGTCGGCCAAGCTTGTGCCATCGCCAATGACGACACACTGAGTGCAGCCAATGCCATGGTGCAGCCCAGCGCTGCTTTGAACGTGCGACGTTGCATGGTGTGGGTTCTCCAAGAATGTTTGTCTAGGGCAGAATTGTTGGCCAAACCAGGCTTTGAAAGCTTGCGGCTTTTACGCATCGGGTAAACACGCAGAGGCAAGCTCTTCATAATGTCTGTATGGTCCGTTCTACCCAACTCCCCCATCCCCAGCGCGAACCCGCGCGTTTGTTGTCTGCTGCCACCGTCTTGCTGGTGCGCGATGGCCCGCAAGGCCTGGAAGTGTTGATGACCCGCCGCTCCATGACGGCCAGCTTTGCCCCCGGCGCCTATGTGTTTCCCGGCGGCGGCATTGACGCCGCTGACCATGCCGCCCACGCCCAGGCTCGCCGCCGTGCCACCCAAAGTGATTTGCATTTGACGCAAGCCATCGCCGCCATCCGTGAGAGCTTTGAAGAACTCGGAATCTTGCTGGCCCGGCACGCCAATGGCCAAATGGCCAGCAGCGCAGACATTGCCGCACTGGACCGCAAAGCCAACGCCGACGCGTTTGCCGCCCAATGCCAGGCACGCGGCCTCACGCTGGCCGCCGACGAGGTGTTTGTATTGGCCCACTGGATCACCGACCGCGATTTGCCACGCCGCTTTGATGTGCCGTTTTTGGTCGCACGCATGCCCGATGCACAAAACCCCGTGGCCGATGAAAAAGAACAGTTCGAACCCGTGTGGGTGCGTCCGGCGGATGCGTTGAGTCGTCATGCCGAGGGCAACTTCTTCATCATCTACCCCACCATCCGCACCCTCGAACGCTTGCAAAGCTACGCCACCGTTGACAGCGTGCTGGCCGCCTGCGCCAACGAGCAACCGTGGTTCACCAGCTGCCCACGCGCCGCTTGGCTGGGCGGTGAAGAAGTGCGCTATATGGAGCATGAGCCACCTTTTGGTGAACTCGCCCTCACCTGCCCGGATGGGCAAATCCTGCATCACTTGGATTGGGTGACGGACCAACCCGTGCTGCTGTTGAAAAACGTACAGCGCCTGACCGCCCCTAACCCCGGCGTGATGACGGGCCCTGGCACCAACAGCTATCTGGTGGGCGACCCGGACACCGGCTATGCCGCCATCGACCCCGGCCCGGCTGACCCAGAACACCTAGACCGTTTGTGGCGCGCGGCGGGCGGCAACATCCGCTACATCGTGTGTACCCATTCGCACCCCGACCATTCGCCGGGTGCCGCGCCCTTGCAAGCCTTGTGCGCGGAGCATGGTCACCGGCCGCCGGTGTTAGGCCTGCCTTCTCTGCCTACGGCGCGTGCGAACAGCCACTTCACACCGGACCGCGCCTTGAGCGATGGTGAGCAGCTGATCTTGCAAGGCCAAAGCATCACCCACACCATGCGCGTGGTGCACACCCCAGGCCATGCGGCCAACCATGTGTGCTTGGTGCTGGAAGAAGACGGCTTGCTGTTCAGCGGCGATCATGTGCTCAACGGCAGCACCACGGTGATTGACCCACCTGACGGCAACATGGCCGACTACATGAACGCGCTCGACAAATTGCTAGACGCCTGCGAGCAAGACCGCATCGAATTCATCTTGCCTGCCCACGGCCATGTGTTGGGCAATCTGTGGAATGAACCATTTGATGCACGCGCCTGCATCACGCACCTGAAAAACCACCGCCTCAAACGCGAAGCCAAAATTTTGGGCGTGATGCAAAAACTGCCGCACGGCAGCATGGACGATTGGGTGAAGCTTGCCTACGACGATGTGCCACCCCGTTTGTGGCCGGTGGCCATGCGTTCGCTGTTGGCGCACGTGGAGCGGATTCGGTCTCTTCAATGACGCTTGCCGTGTAGCAAGGCAATGTTCATCTCGGCGGACAAGGTGCTGGCGTAAAACTTCTCGATCATTTCGACCGATGTTCGAGCATTGCGGGCCAGTGTGAGCAAATCGATATTGCCGCCGTAAATCAGGCGGAACGTGATGGACGTGTGGCGCAGGCTATAGAGCGAACGGTTCACCCCGTGTGGGCCTTGTTTGATTCCTAGCTCTTTCAAGATCCAATTGAATTGCCAGCCAATCACATCGAGGATCAGTCGTCTGTTTTTTTCTTCTGGAAAAAACACATAGTCATCGGGTTGCCCATAGCCATCAAGCAACTGTTGTTGCAACAAGTGTTCATAGATAGCCACCGCCGCAGGCAAGCTGACCACAGGTGCTTTGTGCCGCTTGACCTCGGGCAATGTGAGGCGTAAATAGTGGAACGTGCCTCGAATCACTTCCACATGTTTGTTCTTCAATTGCCGAATATCTCCTGGGCGTAGAAATGTATAAATCATGAACCGAATCAGCCAGTTCATGTTGCCCGACATGCCTTGATATTTCTTCCTCACCCAGGATCGCTTTCCTTCCCCCCAGTCGGTAAACGTTTGTCCAATCAGTGTTTTGGATTTTTTCAAAATCGCACGGTATTCCGTCACCGTGAAAGCGCCTCTGGAATTTGGCGGTGACTTGACCTTCGGAAACAAAGGCATTTGTTGAATGACCTGCTTTCGCACCAGCAACCTCAGCAACTTTCGCATCAGGGCCATGTAACCCACAATCGTTGGCGGCGCCAACTTTTGCTGCGTGAGAAAGCTGACAAATTGCTCCATTGTTTCCGTCTTGAGCAGGGTCAGTGGCTGGGCTTTGAGAAACTGAAACACCAGCCCCTCTAGCCGACCTTTGGTCATTAAGTAAGAGCCATGCGTGATCTCATCACGGCTCAATCGTTCGAACTCTGAAAGCAGCACCTCTTCAATTAAATCGTGCAAAAAGTTTTGGTTATCAATCTCAGCGACGCGAAGGTGGTTGTTGTCTTGCGTAGCTGCCTCGTCAACCACCCCCGTATTTTTCAAGCTTGTATAAAAGTCTTGCGCGAACAACGCTGCTTCTTGTTTGTCCGTGGTTTTCAAACTTTTAGCGATGTACTTCCCATGGTTAAAAAACCGAACTTGCCAATATTTGCTGCCAGAGATTCTGAAAATTTTTAACTTATCGGGCAGCCCTTCTACCTTCGAAAAACTCTGCTTAATTGGAGAATTGCGCGCTTTAGGAACAAAGAAGAAATCTTCATTCGCAGAGACAATATTAGTCATATTGATTTCAAATCGTCTGTTAAAAAGAGATCATAGTTCGTAACTCATGAAAGTTATGAACTGTTTGATGCGAAGAAACTTTCTTCACTCTTTTCAGGATTTTCAACAGGTTAACGCTGATACAAGGCTAATAACCCTCGTTGCCCTCGCGGCACTCGCAGCCTTTGGCGCACAAGCTCAATCTAGCGTCCAAATCGACGGCTTGATGGATGCTGGCTACCAGTCGATTGACTATAAAGGCAACAAAGTCAGCGGCATCAGCGGCAATGGCTCAACCACTTCGCAAATCAACTTCCGCGGTACGGAAGATCTGGGTGGCGGTATGAAAGCCAACTGGCGCATTGAAAACGACTGGAACATTGTTTCCAACGGTATCAACCAAGGCGCAGCTACCAACTCCGCATCACCTGTGGGAACAACTGCTCTCGGTACTTTCGGCAACGGCGAACTGCGTGTTGGTCTGTCTGGCAACTTCGGTGCAGTTGACTTCGGTGCTATCAACAACAACACTTTGGGTTGGGCACACGGTATTGCTAACCCATTTGGCACAGCCATCGGTGCTGGTTACGCTACTATCACACGCGCCAACCCCGCAGGCAACGCAGTACGCTCGGACAACAGCTTCCGCTACACCACACCTACCATCAACGGTGTAACCGCTGCGTATATCTACGCTGCTAAGCAAACAGTTGGTACACAAACACTGTCCCCTTCGTACAACGGTTTCGGCTACTACTTGTTCAGCGGAACAAAAGAGGCTTCTATCAAGTATGAGAACGGTCCTTTCGTTGGCACCTATGTGTCGCAAAAAGTTGACCAAAACGGTACTAACGCACTCACCACACCCCAAGCTGGTGTTGTGACAACTCTGAACTCTTTGGCCGCAAGCTATGTCTACGGTGACTTCAAGTTCTTGTTCTTGAACCAAACTAACAAGAACTCTGGTGCAACAGGCAGCGTGGATATGAACGCTACCTTGTACGGCGCTCAATACACGATGGGTGCTACAACATTCACAGTAATGACTGGTGGCAACAAGAACAACGTAGCTTACGGTTCTGCTAACACCAACGGCGCGACCAGCGTTGCCACAAGCAAGATCACTGGTATCGGTGCCGACTATGCTTTGAGCAAGACTACCAACCTGTATCTGCGTAACGAAAGCTTGCGCGACGATGCTAACTTGGCAGGTGGTTACTACAACGCTACAACCAGCGTTTTCAACACCCCCAGCTCAAGCACAGGCGCTACCCGTACTCGCACAGCCTTGGGTCTGCGCGTCGCCTTCTAATTCCCACGCTGGCTTAGCCAGTTAAGGATTTAAAAGTCTAAAACTCCACCGTGACAACACGGTGGAGTTTTTTTTTATGATTTTTTGCACGCTACCGCCACAGCATGGCACATGCTGTTCGCAAGAAATAGCGCGTCACGCGTTGCGCTTTTGTGAAAGTCATGACGTAAATTTTTGACACTACTTGCCAACTCTAGTCACACGCGTATTTGATGTATCTAAATCTTTAGCTCTATGTAGCTTGAGTTCTTCGTGGCTCACGGGTAAACACTCATGCATGTACCAAAACGTACATAGACAATGTGTACCAAAACGTACATCGGTCTTTGAGAGGTGTTTGTCTATGTTTCAGATCGTTCTGAGGCGCTTGGTCATGTCAGTTCCACTGGTGTTTGTGGTGACATTCCTGACGTTTTTGTTGAACAGCCTGGCACCCGGTGATTTGGCGCAAACCATTCTGGGCGCTGATGGCACGCGCGAGCAATATGAAGCTTTGCGCGTTGAGATGGGGCTGGACCGCCCCCTGGTCATGCAGTACATAGGCTGGCTGGGCCACACCTTGCAAGGCGATTTGGGTTTGTCTTACTTCACCAAAGAAAGCGTGTCCTCGCTGGTCAACGCGCGTTTGGGTGTGTCGCTGTCCATCATGGCGGGGGTGTTGCTGATTTGTGCCAGCGTGGGCGTGTTGCTGGGCGTGGCCAGTGCCTTGCGCGGCGGTTGGGTGGGGCGCGCGATTGACACCTTGTCTTTGCTGGGTTTGATCTTTCCGTCGTTTTGGTTGGCCCTGGTGCTGATTTCGGTGTTTGCAGTTTGGTTGCAGTGGTTGCCAGCCACGGGGTATGTGATGTTCAGCGACTCTGCTGCGGAGTGGTTCGCCAGCTTGGTGTTGCCCGTCGTGTCGGTGGCCTTGTATTCGATCACCAGCATTGCCAAACAAACACGCGACTCGATGAACGAGGTGATGGGGCGTGACTACATTCGCGCTTTGCGTGCCTGTGGTTTGCCGGAATCGTCGGTGGTGTGGAAGCACGGTTTGCGCAACGCGGCCTTGCCCGTGGTCACCGTGCTGGGTTTGGTGATGGTGGCTGCCATCAGCGGCACGGTGTTTGTCGAACGTGTGTTTGTGCTGCCTGGGCTGGGTAGCTTGGCAGTGAGCGCGGCCTTGAACAAAGACATTTTGCTGCTGCAAGGGGTGACGCTGTATTTCACCCTGATGACGATTGCCATCAACCTGATGGTGGATTTGAGTTACAGCTGGCTCAACCCCAAGGTGCGCGTGTCATGAATTACATGTCTCGCATATTTAAGCGCCCGCTGGCTGTGTTGGCCTTGGCATGGTTGCTGTGTTTGGTGCTGGGGGCTGTGTTGGCGGTTCACATTGCGCCCTACGACCCACTCGATCAAGACTTGTTGGCCATCAAGCAATGGCCTTCGTCTGAACACTGGTTGGGCACCGATGCGCTGGGGCGTGATGTGTTGAGCCGCGTGCTGTTTGGTTTGGCACCCACTGTGGCGGGCGTGCTAGAGGCGGTGCTGATCGCCTCATGCATGGGGTTGAGCTTGGGGCTGACGGCAGGTTACTTTGGTGGTGCCTGGGACCGTTGGGTGCAGCAATACGTTAGCTTGGTGCAGTCCTTGCCCAACATCTTGATCATGCTGGCGGTATTGGCCGTGTTTGGCCAAACCATGTTGCCTGCCATGGTGACTTTGGGTGTGCTCGGTTCAGCAGGTATCTCGCGGGTGATTCGCAGTGTGACATTGGCAGTGCGTGAAGACCTGTACATTGCAGCGGCACGCATTTGCGGCATGAGCGATGCGTACATCATCACCCGCCATGTGATGCCCCGCATTGTGGGCCCGGTCATTGTGCAAATGTCCATGTTTGCCGCTGTGTCGGTGATTGTGCAAACCGGCATTAGCTTTTTGGGCTTGGGTGAACCGCCGCCTGCGCCGACTTGGGGTGGCATGATTTTCGAGGCATCGGCCAGCTTGAATGATTTTCCTTGGCTGTTGGTGCCTTCGGGGCTGGTGGTGGCCTTGACCATTTTATCGTTTGGTTTGTTGGGCGACAGCTTGCGCGATGCGTCAACAGAAAAGTGGTCACGCCCGAGTCATCGCCGCCAAATCAAAGCCCGCCAAGCGGCACGCCCTGTCGATCTACCCTCAGGTCAAGTGCTGTCCTTGCGCGATGTGGTCATCACCACCGGTGAAGGTGAGCAAACACGAACCTTGGTGCACAACGTCAACCTTGATCTGGCACCTGGCGAAACGCTGGGCATTGTGGGCGAGTCGGGCAGTGGCAAAACGCTCACCAGCCTGTCGCTGATGGGGCTGTTGCCTGCTGGCACGCAAGTGGTCTCGGGCACCTTGGTGATGGGCGATCAAGTGATTGATCTCACCGATGAAGCCAGTCTGGCACACCTGCGTGGCAACACCATCGGCATGATTTTTCAAGAACCGATGGCCGCGCTGGACCCCTGCTTTACAGTGGGTTATCAGCTGGCTGAGGTGGTGCGCTTGCGCGGCAGCTGGAGCGAGGCAGCGTTACAAGCCAAAGTGATTGAGCTTTTGGAGCAGGTCAAGATTCCAAACGCCAAAGAGGTGGCGGCGCGTTATCCACATCAAATTTCAGGTGGCATGGCGCAACGTGTGGGCATTGCACGCGCGCTGGCCAGTGAGCCGCAGGTGTTGTTGGCCGACGAGCCCACCACCGCACTGGACGTGACCGTGCAAGCCGAGATTTTGGAGTTGTTGCGCAGCTTGAGCCTGTCGCGCCACATGGCCGTGATCTTGGTCACGCACGACTGGGGCGTGGTGGCTGATTTGTGCGATCGCGCCATGGTGTTGCGCCATGGCCATGTGCTGGAGTCAGCCCCTGTGCTTGATCTGTTTCAACGGCCACAACACCCGTATACCCAGGCCTTGTTGGCGGCCAATCCACACAGCGCAACGCCGGGTCAGGTGTTGCCCACGGTGGACGATGCCTTGATGCGTCTGCAAGGAGAAAACCAGCAAGGAGCCAGTGCATGAGCCAGCCACCTCTATTGCAAGTCAACGATGTGCGAGTCGATTTCACCCAAGGTCGCGGCCCCGTGTTTCAAGCCCTCAAGGGTGTGAGTTTGCACATTGATGCAGGCGAAACTCTGGGCCTGGTCGGTGAGTCAGGCTCGGGCAAAACCACCTTGGGGCGCGTGATTTTGGGTTTGACCGAAGCCACCGCAGGCCAAGTGCTGTTTGATGGCCAGGACATCACTCACTTGTCGCGTGCGGCAAGGCGTGAACTGGCGCGCGATATCCAGGTGGTGTTTCAAGACCCTTATGGTTCGCTCAATCCCGCACGCACCATTGGCGACACTTTGGCGGAACCTTTGCTGAACGACGCCACGCTGACACGCCAAGACATGCAACGCCGCATTGCCGAGGTGCTCGAACGTGTGGGCATGCCTGTGGACACAGCCAGCCGTTACCCCAATCAGTTTTCGGGCGGGCAGCGCCAACGCATTGCGATTGCGCGTGCCGTGATTGGCAAGCCGCGCCTGGTGGTGTGTGATGAACCAGTGAGCGCGCTCGATTTATCGGTGCAAGCCCAGGTGTTGAATTTGCTCAACGAATTGCAACGCAGCATGGGCTTGGCCATGCTGTTCATCTCGCATGATTTGACGGTGGTGCGTCATGTGTCGCACCGCACCGTGGTGCTGTATCGCGGCGACATTGTGGAGCAAGGCAATGCCGAGCAAGTGCACCATCACCCGCAACACCCCTACACACGGGCCTTGCTGGCTGCGGCGCCAGTGCCCGACCCGATTGCACAGCGCGAACGTCGTCAACAATTTGTTTTAGCCCGTCAGGCCATGGCCTGAGTTTTTGAATTTCAACAGGAGATACTTATGTCAGAGCACACGATTTCTCATCCTTTGCACAGCGTGCGTCGCAGCGTATTGCGTCATGCTGTGGCATGCGCTTGCCTGGCCGCCGTGGCGGGGTTGTCCACCGTGCCCGCACTTGCACAAGCCGCCAAAGTGCTGACGGTGGGCAGCGCGTTTTCGCCGTTGAGCATGGACCCCGCGTTGAGCGGCAATGGCCGTGCCGGCGTGCACCTGTCGCCCGCCTATGAACCCCTAATGCGCACCACAGCCGATGGCAAATTTGCCCCCGCTTTAGCCACCGCCTGGAGTATGTCGGCCGATAGCAAAGAAGCCACCTTCACCTTGCGTCAAAACGCCAAGTTCAGTGATGGCGAGCCCGTGACGGCCGACGCAGTGAAAAAATCCATCGAGTACTTCATCAGCCGCAAAGGGCCTTTCTCGGCCAACTTGGCCACGCTCTCGGGCATTGAAGTGCTGGACAAATACAAACTCAAGGTCAAGGTGTCGACACCACAACCCGCTTTGCTGAATTTGTTTGACGCGTACTTTTTAAGCGGCGACATCATCAGCCCCAAAGCGATTGAAAAACCCGATCAACTTGGCAATGCCACCTTTGGCGCCGGTCCTTACAAGCTCGACCCTGCCGCCACCATCACGGGCAAGAGCTACACCTATGTGCCCAACGAGCACTACTACGACAAGTCGCGCATCACCTGGGACAAGGTGGTGATCACGGTGTATGAAGACCAGAACTCTGGCATTCAGGCCATGAAGTCGGGACAACTCAAGCTCTTGGTGAGCGACCCCTTCACAGGCAACGCCAATGCCAACAACCTCGGCCCCAAGATGCGCATCCTCTCCGACCCGGTGCAGTGGACAGGCATTGTGCTGACCGATCGTGACGGTGTGTTCCAGCCCGAACTCAAAGACGTGCGGGTGCGCCAAGCCATCAACTACGCTTTGGACCGCAAGCTGATTTCAGATGCCTTGTTTGGCAAGTTGGCCAACCCGACGCTGCAATTGCAAAGCCGTGGCTTCTTGGGCAACGACCCTGCCTTGGAAGCCCGTTACCCCTATGACCCAGCCAAGGCCAAAGCTTTGTTGGCAGAGGCCGGCTACAAGGATGGGTTTGAATTGAGGTTGCAATATGTCAACAACACCTTGAGCCGCTTTTTGACCATGGCGATTGCGGGCCAGCTTAAAAAAGTGGGCATCAAGGTGGTGACTGAGGAGTTCCAAAACTTTGGCGCCATGAACACGGCCGCACGTAACAAAAAAATTGGTGCCCTGGTGTTCAACAGCAACTCTGGCGTGCCCAACTTGGCGCGCTTTCAAACCTTGGACCCCAAGGGCAGCTTGAACTTCCACGGCTCAGAAGACCCCACCTTGACCAAGCTGATGGCTGAAGCTGCACTGCTGCCACTCGACAAAGCAGAAGCGGCCTGGAAAAAGGTGTACGCCCAGGTGGTGGAGCTGGCTTGGTTTGCACCTGTTGTGGCCAGCCACACCGTGTACTTCGCCACCAGCGATGTCAAAACCCCCAAGATTGGTCAATCGGTGGTGATTGATTTGATCGATATTGTGCCAGCCAAATAAAAAAAAGAAAAGATCATCATGTTTGAACCCATTCAAAAACAAGCGCTCGATCCTGTCATTGTCGAAATGGAGCGCCGCTGGCACGCCTCGGGCATTCCTGGTTTGTACGACGGCGACAACGGTCCCGTGAGCCGTGAACGTGCGCGCAATATCCGCGCGCTGCTCTACCCAAAACCTAATTTGCCTCATGGCGCCATGGAGCGCTTGCACATTGCTGGCCCTGGCGGCGAGTTAGAGTTGCGCATCATTCGCCCGGCTACTGGCGAACCCACAGGCACCTTGGTGTACTACCACGGGGGTGGCTGGGTGGTGGGCGATGTGGACTCCCACGAAGCTCACGCCATTCGGTTGGCCAATCGCGCTGGCGTGGTGGTGGTCAATGTCGAATACCGCTTGGCACCGGAGCACAAGTTTCCTGCCGCGTACGACGATGCCGTCGCTGCCATGGTGTGGGCCAACGCACATTTGGACCAACTGGGGGGGGCAGGCAAGCCCTTGGCCGTTGGCGGTGACAGTGCCGGTGGCAACTTGGCTGCGGCCGCAGCACTGCATGCCCGCGATGCAGGCATTGCCTTGGCAGCGCAATTGCTGCTCTACCCGGCCACCAATTTGCAAGGCCGTGATGGCCCTGAAAAAGCGTACTTGGGCGAGCATGCCGAAACGCTGGCACGTGATCCACGTGCTTCACCGCTCATGGCAAGCACACTCTCGGGCGTTGCCCCTGCATTGATTGGTGTGGGTGCGCACGACTTTTTGTACCAAGACAACATGACTTATGCAGCGGCTTTGCACAAGGCAGGCGTCAAAGTGGTGCTGCGCCAGTTTGACAACATCAACCATGGCTTCTTCAGCTACACCGCCATCTCTCAGCACTGCGAAGCAGCGGCCGAGCAGATGTGTGACGATTTGCGTCACATGATGTTGGCTTAAGCCATATGTCTGAGTGCGTGATGGATCCTGTCAAACAAAACATCTTGGAAGAAGCGCTCTCTGAGTTCGCGCAATATGGCTTCAAAGGCACACGCATTGAAGCCATCACCGAGCGCACGCACACCAGCAAGCGGATGATTTACTACCACTTTGGTGGCAAAGAAGGTTTGTACAAAGCCGTGCTCGAATACGCCTACCTCATGGTGCGTGACGGCAGTTCGTTGAGTGACCGCGTCAAAGACCTCGAACCTTTGGATGCGCTGGCCATGTATGCAGAGCATGCCTTTGATAATTTCTGTAAATTTCCGAAGTTCATCCGTTTGTCCATGCAAGAAAATCTGCAAGGGGCCCAGTTTTTGAAAGACTTGCCGAGTGTGGCCAAGCTCAACCAAGACGGCCTCGATGCGTTAAAACAGATTTTGCGCAAAGGACAAAAACAAGGCGTGATCCGCAAAGACATCACAGCGATGAATGTGTATGTCAACTTTGTGGGCTTGTGCAACTACCACATCTCGGCGCGCAACAACTACAACGCGATTTTCAATTTTGACTTTGCGGATAAGAAAAATCAGGCTTCACGCAAGGCCTCGATCCGCGACCTCATCATCCGCTACGTGAAGGTGTGAGACATGATTGCTGTGATTCCACCCGCTGCGCATCTGGCTTGGCAAGCATGGGTTGACATTGGGCCGCGTCAAGATTTAGGCCTGTCTGCGGCAGGCGAGCGTTTCATGATTCCGATCCTCGGTGGTCGCTTTGAAGGCCAAGTTGAAGGCGTACCGCTACAAGGACATGTGCTTGCAGGTGGCGCCGATCGCCAGTTGCTGCGCCCTGACGGCATCAAAGAGCTGGATGCCTTGTATGAAATGCAAACCCACGATGGCGCTGTTCTGACCATTCACAACCGTGTGCTGATTGACGACAGTGCACAGCCGCAGCGCTATGCCATGTCGCATGTGCGCGTGACGGCACCGCAAGGCCCTTATGAGGTGTTGAATCGGCGTGTCTTTGTGGGCACGCTGCATCCGCTGCCAGCTGAGCAACACGCCGTGTTGATTCGTGTGTGGCAATTGAAAGTGTGAAGCTCGCCGATACGCCGGATTCTGTGCACAACAGTTGCCCGTTGTGTGACCGTCATTAATCTGGGCCGAGGGTCACCCACTCGGCTCGGTGCTACCTACCCGCCAACCGTTCCTGCGGATCACAAGATCGAGGTGATGCGGCGAACCGCATCCCTCGGGGCTGGCCTACTTGGTATTGCTGCGCGCAGAGATTGCCCGTTTCACCCGCACTCAAGCGGCTCGTCTCTGTTGCTCTGATCCTCACCTCACGGTGGAGAGGTGTTACCTCTTGCGCTGTCCTATGCAGTCCGGACGTTCCTCCCGTGCCTGGTTTCCCAGATTGCACCGGCGACGGCCTGGCGAGCTTCACACCCTGATTATCGCTAATGTGTCCATCTTTATCTTTGAAAGACAAACTCAGCGCGGTTCGAATCGTGCGCTGGAAAATCCGTAGTGATGAAACCGTTTGAGAAAGAAGGTAAAGTTGAACCCCAAACACCAGAAAACATGGTGGTCACCTGTGGTCCACTTTGGTGTCCACATCGTGGTGGGTTCTTTGATTTTTGTCTTGATATCGCTACCCGCTTTTGGGTTGGGCTTGCTGGTTCAGTATCTGGCGGCGAACGGAACGGCGCCATATGTGATTCAAGTGCTGACCTTGTTGGAATATGCCATTGTGACGATTGATGCCATGGCTTTTCTGGCCTACTTAGTAATCACTGGCGTCAACGCTGTGAGGGAGATGACGGAATGAACAGACTGTTGCATGAAATAAAAATTGCTGCAAAGCAAGCGCCCCGTCTTTACTTTGCCCCCTTTGTGGGTGCCGTGAACGCCATGAAAAAAGAGGTTCGTGCGCTTCGCCGCACCTCACATCAACCGTCAACACAAGAGACGTCGAATAAACTGCCCGCCTGATTCACACACATTCGCTTTACAACCTTGCTGATACCTGGCAAGGTTTTGATGCTTCCATGACTTGCCCGATCACCACGGGCCCTTCGCCATGATTCGACTCTCTGAACTCAAACTCCCGCTGGCTGACTTGCCCGTTGAAGCACGCCGTGCCGCCGATGCGCCTGCCGAAACCGACGAAGACCGCAAGCTGCCGCCTCACCCAACAGAGGCTTTACAACGATTGGCGGCCCAAGCCTTAGGGGTTGCATCAGAGGCGATTGCTGAACTCACTGTTTTCAAACGCAGCTTTGACGCCCGCAAACAAAACCTGTTGGTGGTCTACATCGTGGACATCAGATTGGCTGACACAGCGCAAGAAGCGGCGCTGTTGGCCAAGCACGTAAAAAACTCCCACATTCAACCCACACCCGACATGACATGGTGCGCACCTGCGCATGCGCCCGGCGATTGGGGCTCGCATGAGGGTGAGCGCCCCGTGGTGGTGGGCTTTGGGCCCTGCGGTATTTTTGCGGCCCTGGTGTTGGCGCAAATGGGGTTCAAGCCCATCGTGATCGAGCGTGGCACCACCGTGCGTCAGCGCACCAAAGACACCTGGGGTTTGTGGCGTAAAAAGATCTTGAATGCAGAGAGCAATGTGCAGTTTGGCGAAGGCGGTGCAGGCACCTTCTCGGACGGCAAGCTCTACAGCCAAATCAAAGACCCGCGCCACTTGGGCCGCAAGGTCATGCAAGAGTTTGTGAACTTTGGGGCACCCGAAGAAATCATGTTCGTGGCCCATCCCCACATTGGCACCTTCAAACTGGTGAAGGTCGTTGAAGGGTTGCGCGAAGAAATCATCCGCCTAGGCGGAGAGGTACGGTTTGAGCAACGCGTGGTGGATGTGCTCTACGAAGGTGAAGGTGCGAACAACAAGTCCAGCCGCCAACTGCAAGGCCTGCGCATTCACAACAACGCCACGGGTGAGACCTACACCTTACCCGCACGCCATGTGGTGATGGCGCTGGGCCACAGCTCACGCGACACCTTCACCATGCTGCACCGCCATGCGGTGGCGATGGAAGCCAAACCTTTCTCAGTCGGTGTGCGGATTGAACATCCCCAAAGTGTGATTGATCGCGCCCGCTGGGGCCAACATGCAGGCCACCCCTTGTTGGGGGCCGCCGACTACAAGCTGGTACACCACGCTCACAACGGCCGTGCGGTGTACAGCTTTTGCATGTGTCCTGGCGGCACGGTGGTGGCTGCCACCAGCGAACCGGGGCGCGTGGTGACCAACGGCATGAGCCAGTACTCGCGCAACGAGCGCAACGCCAACTCCGGCTTGGTGGTTGGCATTGACCCCAGCGACTACCCGACCGACCCAGCAGCATTTGAAGCCGAACTGGGGCAAGAGTTAGGCAACGCCGTACGCCACGACACGCGCGATGCACCTGGTGGATTTCACCCACTGGCAGGCTTGGTGTTGCAACGCCAACTCGAAGCCCATGCCTACACCTTGGGCGGCAGCAGCTACGAAGCCCCCGCACAATTGGTGGGTGACTTCATCGCCGATCGCGCCTCGACCGCGCTGGGCAGCGTGGCCCCCTCGTACAAACCGGGGGTGAAGATGGTCAGCTTGAACAGTGCCTTGCCCGCGTACGCGATCGACGCCATGCGTGAAGCCTTGCCTGTGTTTGGACGCAAGATCAAAGGCTACGACATGCACGATGCCGTGCTGACAGGCGTCGAAACGCGCACCTCGTCGCCGCTGCGCATTGACCGTGACAGCAGCACACTGCAAAGCCCCACCTTGGCAGGGCTATACCCGGCAGGCGAAGGTGCGGGTTATGCAGGCGGCATTTTGTCGGCCGGCGTGGATGGGATTAAAGTAGGCGAAGCTGTCGCACAACAACTCATTTCTTCAAGGAGCACCCCATGAAAGCCAACAACGTTTTAGACACCATCGGCCACACACCGCATATTCGCATCAACCGTTTGTTTGGCAGCAGCCACCAGGTGTGGATCAAGTCCGAACGCACCAATCCCGGTGGGTCGATCAAAGACCGCATCGCCTTGGCCATGGTGGAAGCGGCTGAAAAATCGGGTGCTTTGAAAGCAGGCGGCACCATCATCGAGCCCACCTCGGGCAACACAGGTGTGGGTCTGGCCATGGTGGCTGCGGTCAAAGGCTACAAGTTGATTTTGGTCATGCCCGACAGCATGAGCGTGGAGCGCCGTCGCTTGATGCTGGCCTACGGCGCTTCGTTTGATTTAACGCCGCGCGAAAAAGGTATGAAGGGGGCCATCGCACGCGCTGAAGAACTGGCCGCACAAACACCCGGCGCCTGGATTCCACAACAGTTTGAGAACCCCGCCAACATTGACGTGCACATGCGCACCACGGCACAAGAAATCATCGCGGACTTTCCCAACGGCTTGGATGCACTCATCACGGGCGTGGGAACAGGCGGCCATTTGACAGGCGTAGCCAAAGTGCTCAAAGCCAAATGGCCTCAGCTGAAGGTGTACGCGGTGGAGCCTACGGCTTCGCCCGTCATCTCTGGCGGCGCACCGGCACCGCATCCCATTCAAGGCATTGGCGCTGGGTTTATTCCTAAGAACTTGGACACCGCTTTGCTCGATGGCGTGATTCAAGTCGAAGCCGACGCCGCCCGCGAAATGGGTCGTCGCAGCGCAGCGGAAGAAGGTTTGTTGGTCGGTATTTCCTCAGGCGCCACACTGGCCGCGATTGCACAAAAACTGCCAGAGCTGCCAGCAGGCGCGACTGTGCTGGGCTTTAACTACGACACCGGCGAGCGCTACTTGTCGGTGGAAGGTTATTTGCCCGTTTGAATGTTGAGACGCCGAGCGTATTCACCTCTCTGTGCAGGAGCCAAATATGTCCAATCGCAGCGTGCATCTTCATCGCGTGCTCAAAACATCGCCTGAAAAGGTCTATCGCGCTTTTTTAGAAAGCAGTGCCTTGGCCAAGTGGCTGCCGCCTTACGGCTTTACCTGCACCGTGCACCATCTGGAGCCACAAGTGGGTGGCACGTTCCGCATGTCGTTTCACAACTTCACCAGCGGTAACAGCCACTCGTTTGGCGGCGCGTATCTGGAATTGGTGCCGAATGAACGTATTCGTTACACCGACCAGTTTGAAGACCCCAATTTGCCCGGTACGCTGGAAGTGACGGTGTTACTCCAAACTGTGATCTGCGGCACGGAGGTGAATATCACGCAAGCCGGCATTCCAGACGTGATTCCGTTGGAGATGTGTTACCTCGGATGGCAAGAGTCGTTAGAGCAATTGGCCAAACTGGTGGAGCCTGATATTGCGGGCTGACAACTGAGTATTTCCAAAAATTTGCAGCGCCTCTCATGGGCGCTGTTTTTTATCGGTACAGCAAGCGATCTAAATCGGTCAACTCAGCCCGCGCCTCTTTGGCTAGTTGCGCTTGTTCTTTGAGCCAACGTTTCAGCTCTGCGTCGTTTTGAATGCGGCGCAAGTCACGCTCTAGCGTGTGCACCTCATGTTCTTTCTCGCGCAACTGAATCGCCAAAGCGCGCGTCAAGCTTTCGGCGCTGATGTGGTCGAGCTCGTTCACGCCCAAATAGTGGCGAATTTCAAACTGAGCTTGCGCTTCGTCTTCTTCCAAGGCGTCAATTTGTTCTTTCAGCAACAAGCACATGGCATTGAGTTTGTCGTCAGCGATGCGACTCAAGGCCGCGCTGTCGATCTGTGCGATCTGCATTTGCAGCTTCAGCAACTCGGACAAGTTTTTGCGGTCATACGCAGCGTTGACCTCACTCATCAACACAGTCTTGCGCAAGCGCTCGGCCTCATCCGGCTCGCGATCCGGATGCAAGGCGCTGGCGAGTTGGCGATACACCGTGCGCAGTGCGGTGTTGGCATCCATTTTTTGCTGGGCGTCTTTGAGTTGCCGCGTTGCTGGTTTTTTCTTGGCCTTCTTGGCTTGGCGTTTGTCTTCCAAGCGTTGTTGTTGCTCACGGTATTGGCGCAGGCCCGCTTCAAACACCGCCTCGGCGGTGTGCAAATCATCGGCGCCATGCAAGGGCTTGCTGAACAGGTCTTCAAACACCGCTTTGGCGTGTTCGGCACCGGCACGTTCCTCTTCAGCCAGTGCTTGGGCATCTTCCTCGCTGTGGTGTTGATTGAACACGGCTTGCACCTGGGCATCGTTTTTTTGTGCCAAGGCTTCACACAGCGCGAGGATGATGCGCGTCGCACTGCGACGGTGTGCAACGGTGAGTTCCGTTTGGTGCAAACGCGCGTCTAAAAACAGCAGCAAATTTTTACGTGCCACATCTTCTTGCTGCTGCAAAGCAGCCATGGCACTCAAATGGCGGCTACGGTGCTGCGTCGACAGGGCTTCCAGCATGTCGATGGATTCGGACAGTTGCGACACCCGCGCCAACAAGGTGTTGAAACGTTGCTGCGCTGGCGTTAAATCTGCTGAGGGCTGAATGGCAACGGTCGCCACTGCCTGTGCAGGAGCGACCGCCCAAGGAAATTCAGGGCGGGTCAAAAATCAGCGCGCCGCTTGCAGTGCAGCAATCCGCTCTTCCAACGGAGGATGCGAAGCAAACAGCTTGCCCAAACCACCGGTGATGCCCATGGCAGCGACACTGGCAGGCAGCTCACCGGCTTGCATGCTGTTCAAACGCGCCAAGGCGTTGATCATGGGCTGCTTGTTGCCCAAGAGCTGGGCCGAGCCTTCGTCCGCGCGGAACTCTCGATAGCGGCTGAACCAGGCCACGATCATGCTGGCGACAAAGCCCAACACGATGTCGAGCACAAAGCTGGTGATGTAGTAGCCCATGCCGGGGCCGCTGGATTGGTCATCTTTGCTGCGCAGCATGCCAT
>Ga0228701_1000841_pt1 | contig 22899 bp, 24 predicted proteins | sample McNCre117_Aug_MG_2_FD_178017 | JGI IMG/M metagenome (GOLD analysis project Ga0228701, IMG submission 178017) | Freshwater microbial communities from McNutts Creek, Athens, Georgia, United States - 11-17_Aug_MG | ecosystem: Environmental > Aquatic > Freshwater > Creek | place: USA: Georgia...
GTTCTGACGCATTTCACGCATTCTCGCCTCTGAGCGGTTTCGGAAGTCTTGGTCTCCCACTGCGAGGGCCTCGTCGATGATCAAAATATCGTGGTCTTTTGCTGCGGCGATTGCGAATCGCAAGCGCGCAGACATGCCGGAGGAATAGGTTCTCATTGGCAAGCCGATGAAGTCTTCAAGACCTGCAAAGGCGGTCACGTCCTCAACCTTTGCGGAGATTTCCTTCTTACTAAAACCCATGGCCAAACCGCCGAGCAAAACGTTTTTCTCACCGCTCAGGGCTGGGAGCAAGACCGCTCCGACACCCAAAAGGTTAGGCCTTGCGAAAGCGTAAATTGCGCCATCGCTCAGAGGGGTAAGACCCGCGAGCGCACGCATCAAAGACGACTTTCCCGAACCGTTACTTCCGATAACGCCAACCGATTCACCCTCGTAGATGGTGAACGAGACACCCTTTACCGCATGAACTTCTTGAAGCTTTAGCTTCTTCGAAAACAGACCACCACCGGCGCCTGCTCTGGTTGCCCTGCGGCCAGAAGCATAAACCTTATAAACGATGTGTGCGTTATCTACAACAACGACCGGCTTGCGGTCTGCTGCGACCTTAGTCTTCGCGGCCATAACGCTCCTCAGCTCCCCAGAAGAAAATGAGACCAAAAACTAACAGCGCAATCGACCAGATGGAAACCGAAATCCATTCCTCGGCGTGAACCTGGTAGCCCTGCACCAGATAGCCACGAGCAAGATTTAGGAACTCGAAGATTGGGTTGATTCTGATCAATTTGGTTAGCAGGGTTTCTGTGCTAAAGATTTTGTCAACTGAGAAGAACACACCGCTGGTGTAGAAGAGGATTCTGGTGATGAACGGAATCAGTTTGTTCAGGTCTTGCATGTGAACCGTGAGTCTCGCGGTGATCATCGACAAACCAAGGTTAAAAATTGTCATCAGGATCACCAAAGGGATCAGCATCAACCAACCCCAGGTGATCGGCTGAGCGGTGAAGATCAACACGACCAGCAAAACCAGAAGCTGCGGAGCCAGCGCAATGACCGAAGAAATGACAACCGAAATTGGAAGCAAGACCCTTGGGAACGAAAGCGAACGCACCAGACCAGCGTTCGAAACGATTGCACCGGCACCCTGAGTGAATGCGCTCTGAATGAAGCTGAACAAAAATACGCCGGTGAACAAAAACGGAAGGAAGTTGTCAGGTTTGCTTGCACCCAGGATTAAGCCGAAGATCAGGCCGTAGGTTCCAGCCTGAATGGTTGGAAGCAAAATGTTCCACCAGCTACCGAGACGACTCTTGGCATTGGTTGCCTCATTGGTAAAACTCGCTAGCGTGTAGGCAAAATCTAGCCGACGAACGGCCTCGGCCACGTATTTTGTTAGTGGCTGACGCGCACCAACGCGCTTGAGCCCGTTGGCTAGCGCGTAATCTTCGATACTCAATCTCGAATCCTGCCTGCCGAATGTTTTGCTTTAGTGAAGTCTAGTTTGCTACTTGTTTTGAGCGATGATTTTTGCGACAGCCGCTCTAATCGATGGGTAGTGCGGGTTGCCTGGCCAGAAACCGTTCTTTGGAACGATATCGAGCACCTTCATACCCCACTTCTTGGCCTTTGTTGCAAGACCTAGATAAGTGGAGATCATGTCCTTGGGAATATCGGTGACAACCAGCTGCTTGCCAACCGATGCCAGTTCCTCGAAATGCGTGAAGATCGTCGCAGGGCTTAACTGAGCCAGAATGGCCGCCTCGAGTTCCTTCTGTCTTGCCATTCGCTGGAAGTCAGTGGTGGTGTGGCGAGACCTGGCGTACCAAAGTGCGGTATAGCCGTTCATCTTCTGAACACCCGGTTCGATCCAACCCTTGGCATCGGAACCGTTGTCGGCTTGCCCACCAATAGGCAAGCGCTGCTTCACATCGATGGTTACTCCACCAAGCGCATCGATGAGTTTGGTGACGGCCTGCATTTGAATCATTACGTAGCTGGTGATCTTCAAACCGGTAACGCCTTCGACGGCGTCCTTGGTTGCTTCAATTCCAGGCGTCGAGCCGTCCTTGTAAGCGTTTGGATAGAGCTTCTGATGGTTGTCCATCGTGTCTTTATAGATCGCGTTAATCAAACAGGTGACGGCACAGTTCCAGCCGTTTGGATAAACGGACCAGAGTGGAGATCCATCGCGGAACGGAACCTTTTCGAGATTTCTTGGGATACCAATTACAGCAACCTTGCCGGTTGATTGGCTAATACTGAAAACCGAGATGGAGTCTGGGCGAACACCGAAGCGATCTTTACCAGCATCGGAACCGAGAACCAAAATGTTGAACCTGCCGTCGACCGGCTCGGTTGACCCAGCCCGCTTGAAAATGCTGGAAATAGCACCGGCGCTCGCATGAGAAATATTTCCGGTGTATGCGATGGCAGAAGTGAGTAGTCCGCCGACGGCCAAGAATGTTCCTAGCAAAATCCAGCGAGGACGTGAGTCGACTCGACCAAGCTGAGAAAGGCGAATTGCGTCGAGCAGCAGCAGTGCGAATACCGCGGCAAACAACCAGAGGTACCAGCTGAAGAAAGTGGTAAGCCAAGGGATTGTTGCCAGGTAAACCAAGGCATTTTTATCAATTAGGTAAACCACCAAAAGGAGCAAAAGTAGTGCGAGGTTCAAAAGCGAAACGCGAATACCGAAACGACCTAGACGACGGTTACCGCCAACTATCTGAGCGGAGCCAGGAAAAATAACGGTTAGGGCAAGCAAAAACCAGGCGCGAGTGCGCATCTGCCTAGCGTCGGCTCGATCGACATCGTGAAAAGGGCTTCGACGATTTCCTAGATTTGAGATTTTAGGTTCGCATTCTTCTCGGCGACTGTCGTCTTGAGTGATTCGGAAAAATCTTCGAGCTTGCCGGTTAGTCCGGAGTCGAATGCTCCCAAAATCCTTGCTGCCAACAAGCCAGCGTTTCTCGCTCCACCAATCGAAACCGTTGCGACAGGAATTCCGGCAGGCATCTGCACAATCGAAAGCAGCGAATCAAGTCCGTCTAGTTTTGCCAGAGGCACTGGAACTCCAATGACCGGAAGCGTTGTGACCGATGCGAGCATGCCTGGAAGGTGAGCGGCACCGCCGGCGCCGGCAATGATTACCTTGATGCCTCGGCCAGCTGCTGCCTTACCCCACTCAATCATTCGCTCAGGGGTTCGGTGTGCTGAAAGCACCTCGACCTCGAACTCGATACCGAATTCCTTAAGAGCTGTGGCGGCTTCAGCCATTACCGACCAGTCGGAATCTGAGCCCATAACCACGCCAACGAGTGGGTTTGTCATAAGTACCAATATTAGACGGAAGGTGCGGCTAAGCCTTTAGGCACACAGCCGCAGCCGCGCGTGCCTCGGCCACAACCTTGACCAAATCAGACCCAACTACGGTTACGTGCCCCATCTTTCGACCAGCCCTGGCACTCTTGCCATAGGTGTGAAATTTTGCCGACGGGTGAGCCGCGAGCGCTGCCGGGTATCTTGAAACCAAGTCGTTTTCCGAGTCAACTCCAAGGAGATTGATCATCACCGAGTATGGAGCGTTCGGTTCCGTGCTACCAAGCGGCAAATCCAACACTGCACGAAGGTGCTGCTCAAACTGACTGGTCTTAGAGCCCTCAATGCTGAAGTGTCCCGAGTTGTGAGGTCTCATGGCAAGTTCATTGATTAGCAATTCCCCGGCTTCTGTCTCGAAAAGCTCGACTGCCAGCATGCCGGTAACTCCAATGCCTTCCGCAACCTTCAGCGCAATCTCTGAAGCGAGGTGGAGCGATTGCTCACTCAAGTCCTTGGCTGGGGAAATAACCTCCGAACAAACACCGTCTTTCTGCACGGTCTCAACAACCGGCCAGGTGCGCATGTCTCCGCTTGGCCTTCTGGCGCAGAGGCTGGCAAGTTCTCGAACGAAGTTCACCTTCTGTTCGAGTAGCACCGCGCCAAGCTGTAGCCAATCGGAAATCTCCTCGGCGGATCTGATTACCCTCACGCCCTTGCCGTCATAGCCTCCGGTCGGGGTCTTAGCAATTGCAATGCCTTGGTGTTTAAGCAGGAATCGATCGATATCTTCTACGGTGTTGGCTTCCGCCCAGTCTGGAATCGGAAGGCCGAGTTCGCCAAGTATCTTGCGCATCTCAATCTTGTTTTGAGCAAATCGAAGCGCACTTGAGGCTGGCCGAACAGCTACACCCGCCGCCTCCAACTGCTCAAGAACCTCGAGCGGAACGTGTTCGTGATCGAAGGTGATCACGTCTACGCCTTGCGAAAACTGCCTGATTTCCTCAATTTTCGTGTAGTCGCCAATCTGAGTTGCGGCCATCGACGCCGAGGCATCCGCACTTTCGGCAAACACCTTGATTTCGAGACCAAGTTCCAACGCCGGAACGATCATCATTCTGGCGAGTTGTCCGCCACCAATTACTCCGACAGTTTTCTTCATGAAACTATTTTGCCCCAAGCATTTTTTGTAATTCTCGAACTATGGCTTTCGAGTATGCGTATCCGCGAATGTTGAGGTCATCACCATCAATGGCTCCGATCATTACTCCCTTCACCGGTGAATAGCTCACAGATGTGATTTGCGAAAGTAGCACGGTTCGCTTTGCCTTCGATCCGAGCCCAAAGCTGACTTCGATTCGATCTTCATAAATATCGAAGTAGGTTGCCGAGTACCTCAAAACCGGCATCAGCCATCCCACCAGCGCAACGACAGCCACGAGCGCCCAGACCGTATATTTCTGCCATGCAAGAAGTTGGTATGTCGAAAAGAACGAGAGCGTAGCGCTAGAAACACCTAGGACGAGGAACGCCAAAAGCAACCGCGAAAGTTTAGGTCGGAGGCGCGCGTAATGGTTCATCGGTTAATTTTGCCTCAGGTGCTCGATGTCGCCGGCCGCGACGACAAAAAGGTTGCCGTCTGTTTCTCGAATGACAAGTCGACCGACATCATCGATTGCAACTGCCTGGCCAGCTCGGATTTCACCCGTTGGCAAAATTGCCTTCACCGATCGACCAATCGTGTTGCAACTGCTCCTAACCGCTTCGCGAATTTCGTTGAAGTTTTTTAGAAGGTTTGTGATTTGACTCAAATAGGCTTCTAGGAAGTCATCTGGCTTCACAGAACTTCCCTCGATGGCAAGTGAAGTGGCAGCTTCGATTGGGAGCTCCTGCGCGGTTTGTCCGAGGTTGATGCCGGCACCGATAACCAGCGACTTGGCCCCAGGTAGTAGCTCCACCAGGATTCCGGAAATTTTCTTGCCGCCAACCTGAACATCGTTTGGCCATTTGAGCCCAACGTCGGATTCGGGCAAAAACTTGGCCACGGCATCGCGCATGGCTACGCCAGCCAGAAGCGGGACCCAGCCGAGGTCTTGTAGTGGAATTCCATCGGTTCGAATCAAAACCGAGATGGCAAGTGACGTCCCTGGCGGAGACTGCCAAACTCTGCCAATGCGCCCCTTGCCAGCTGTTTGACTTCCCGCTACCAAAACGCTCAGGTGGGGAAAATCCGTTGGCGCTGCCGACGCCTCTGCGACCAAATCAGTGTTGGTCGAACCGGTTTCTGGCAGGTAATCCAAGCGAGCTACCAGCTTGGTGCTTTTTAAAAAGTCCATCGCCACAATGTTAATCAGGCAAACGGGAGGTATCGTTACATTCATGACTGCTGAAAAGCCTGACTATTCCACAACCGCCGGCAAACTGGCCGATCTTCGCCAGCGCTACCACGAGGCGGTACACGCCAGTGGCGAGGCCGCCATCGCGAAACAGCACGCGAAGGGTAAGAAAACCGCCCGTGAGCGCATTGAGATGCTGCTAGATGCCGGTTCGTTTGTTGAACTAGACGAATTTGTACGCCACCGCTCAACCGCCTTTGGCATGGAAAAGAACCGCCCATACGGCGACTCAGTCGTCACCGGTGTTGGAACCATTAACGGACGCCAGGTTGCCCTGTTCTCTCAAGACTTCACCATCTTCGGTGGTTCCCTCGGCGAAGCCGCTGGAAACAAGATCATCAAGGTAATGGATCTTGCAATCGCCACCGGTGTACCGCTAATCGGAATCCTTGACTCTGGAGGCGCCAGAATTCAGGAAGGTGTTATCGCACTCGGTAAGTACGGTGAAATCTTCAAGAGAAACACCATGGCTTCCGGCGTGATTCCTCAGATCTCGATCGTCATGGGCCCAGCAGCGGGTGGAGCCGTGTACTCACCGGCACTTACCGACTTCGTGATCATGGTCGACAAGACCTCGAACATGTTTGTAACCGGCCCTGACGTGATCAAGACCGTTACCGGTGAAGATGTTGGCATGGAGGAACTCGGTGGTGCTTTGACCCACAACCGCACCTCCGGCGTTGCTCACTATCTTGCAAGCGACGAAGATGACGCCATCGACTACGCACGTGCTCTTCTTAGCTACCTTCCGGAAAACAATCTCAGCGAAACCGTGGTCTATGACGCCGCTGGCGAATTGGAGATTACCGAAGAGGACCGCGCTCTCGACACGATCATCCCTGATTCCCCAAACCAGCCTTACGACATGCGATCTATCATCGAATCAATCGTTGATGGCAATGAGTTCCTCGAGGTTCAGCCGCTTTTCGCACCAAACATCCTGATTGGTTTTGCCAGAGTCGACGGCAGAAGCGTTGGTATCGTTGCCAGCCAGCCTTCACAGATGGCAGGAACCCTTAACATCGAGGCCGGTGAAAAGGCAGCCAGGTTCGTTAGATTCTGTGACGCATTCTCGATTCCAATCATCACGCTGGTTGACGTACCTGGTTACCTACCTGGAACCGATCAGGAGTGGGCCGGTGTAATCCGCCGCGGAGCCAAGTTGCTTTACGCATACGCAGAGGCAACCGTGCCACTGGTCACGGTAATCACCAGAAAGGCCTACGGAGGCGCCTACATCGTTATGGGCTCCAAGCAGCTAGGCGCAGACATTAACCTTGCCTGGCCAACCGCAGAGATCGCAGTAATGGGTGGAGCCGGTGCCGTGAACATCCTGTTCCGAGACAAGATCAAAGCCGCCGAAGAGGCTGGCGAAGACGTCAACGCAGTTCGCAACCGACTTGCAGCCGAGTACACCTACAACGTTGCTAGCCCATTCCTAGCTGCCGAGCGCGGTGAACTCGATGGAATCATCGAGCCCGCGGCTACTCGAATCGAGATCATCAAGTCGCTCCGTGCACTTCGAACCAAGCGTGCCAGCCTTCCTCCGAAGAAGCACGGAAACATTCCACTGTAATGAGCGAGGAACTTGAACTCCAGAAATCACTTCGCGTGGTTCGCGGAAATCCAACCGACGCAGAGTTGGCCACGGTGATCGCCGTGGTCTCTGCAGCGATAGCCGAGGCGGAGGCCGCAGCTGCCAAGGCTCCGAAGCACTATCGATCCACCTGGGGTCGCAACAGCACAATCCTGCGTTCAGGGCTAACCCCTGGCTTTGGACAGTGGACGGCGAGCACCAGACCTGGTTTCGATTAGTCCCCTAAAGTGAGGACGGACTTTTGGTTCAATTCGGCTTCTCGACGGGTGATACTGATTGAGGAACCGATTCGAGGCTAAGGGGCTCAAGGTTCCGGGGTGGTCGTAAAGATCGGGGGAATGTAAGTCGGTGAGTATTCACCGGCTTCCTCTTTTTAAAGCTTCAAAAAGATATCGGGCTTGGTTTGCCCAGACCTGGTGGCAACTACCGTGACCCTCCAGCTTTCACCGCGAGGTGCTCTGATTGTGACCTTGCCCTCTTCGACCGACTCAAGCCCAGCTGCCACCTTTGACAAGATTTGCTCGCGCTCGGTCTCACCGGTTGCATCTAAGCCACCCTCATCGAGAAGCAACACTTGAACTCCTCGACGACGTGCATCCGTGATTGCCTTTGAAGTAAGTTCGTTGATCAAAAGGCGGCCACGAATTTCATCTCTAAGAGTTGCCTCAAGCTGCCTGGCAGTTTGTCGCTCGGTTTCGGATAATTTTCCACCGGAGGCGGAAATGTAACTTAGTGCCGGCACAACTCGCTGAAGAATCTGCCCAAGTCTGCTTTTTCGTTCCTCGTTTGCAACTTCGGTAGCGACGATGGCAAGCGACGCCTCGTGTTCTGCTTGCTGAATCTGCTTCACCTCGTTGTCGGCTCGTTGCAAAGCACGCGCTGTTGCCTGACCAGCGGCAACCAAAACAATCATGCCCACGACACCTGCAGTACCGATCCCTGCAAATCCAGCGACCTGAATGACGAGGATGGTGACCAAGGCTGCTCCTAGCCACGCGGCAAAGGCTTCACCGCGAACCGCAACAATTCCCAGAAGAAGGCCGAGGCCGCCAACGTACCAGCTGGCATAGGTTCCGGTTTGACCGGCACCAATTCCGGCATTTGCGGTTATAGCCGTGCTTAGCGCACCAACAAAGCTGACGGCACCCATGAATCGACCCATGGCCAGACCGGGTTTCAGAGTGAGCGAAACAACAACCGTTGTCAGGTAAATGGCTACGGAGAGAAACAGCAGGTTGTCGTTGTCATAGCTCGTCCACGACAGTAACCCGAGGGTTACGTGAAAGAGCGCGAAAGAAATACCAATGAGGGTTAGAACCCAACGAGGAAACTCAAGCATTGGCACTCCAACTAAGAACAATAGAGGCACCCTTACGCGGTGCAGCCTGAATTGCAACCTGACCACCAACCGCAGTTACTCGACCACGGATTGCAGACCGAATTCCAAGACGGTTCTTTGGAATCTTTGACTCCCAAAACCCTTTGCCATCGTCTTTCACAACGATCTTGAGCGATGTTTCGTCTGCCTTCATTCGAACCTGGCGCTTAGCCTTACTTCCTGCGTGCTGGGTTGAATTTCTGAGCGACTGAACCGTAGCATCCATGAGTGCAACTGCCACTCGTAACGGAATTACCAGATCAACGTTTCTGGTGGTGTTGCATTCGCAAGCGGGGTCGATACGTTTCACAGCATTTTGCAAGGTGTCGAATAGTGCGGCCGCCGAAATTGAATCCTCTGCCTGGCCATCGTTTTCTTCAGTCGCCTCGTTAAGCCTGGCAATTGCATCCCGGGCGCTAATCCCTGCGAGCTCCTCCTGCTTGGAGTCTCTGGCGTTGGCGGCCAAAATCAGAGTGGTCAGAACTTGATCGTGAATCAATCCGTCCAAGCGCTCACGTTCCTGAATCTTGGCTTCCTCGGTGATTCGCTTGATTTCCCCAGCTGTTTCCGCATCCTTCGCTTGATCGACTCGCAAAGCGGCCGAGCGCATCATGGTGACCAGCGAAACCACGGTTGCCGAAAAGAGAACAATGTATGCCGAGTCAAGAATCGCTCTCGGACCCGAGGCTGAACCACCGATGAGCGTTAGGCGAAGCGCAAACCAGGAAACCGGTATGAAAACCACAAACGCGACAGACCACCACTTTGGCAGCAGAAACCCGAGGGCCATGGCCGCAGTTCCGGTTGCCCACCACAACCAAGGACGATAATCGTCTGGGAATTGGGTAAGCGTGGTTACCGAAAACGGATAAATAACGAAGGCCAAGAAGTACGCCAGACCGTGGAATACGTAGACGTTGCGATTTGCCCGACCAAACCAGAAGGTCCAAACCTGGGCTAGCTGAGCTAAAAGGATCATTCCGACCGAGCCGTACATCATCCAAGGGTTCAAAAACTTGGTTTGAGGCATAGCATTTAGCAGGGTCTCGATGGATGTTGCCATGGCCGCTGATGAAAATACCCTGCCAATGATTTTTTCAATACGCGACTGAGCTGCCGTTGTTTGTCTTACTTCGCTAGGCATTTTCTTCGATCACGCCATCTTCTAGGGCACGTTTCAAGAAGTCGGTCTTATCGGTGACTGGTCTGCCAACGTTTGCGTATTTGCCACGCACGCGATCGATGTGTTCCTTGACGGTACTCGGTTTTATGTCTAACTCAAAAGCAATTTGTTTTTGGGTAAACCCAGACGAGTAAAGACTCAAGACCTCACGTTCCTTCGGCGAAAGTTTTGCGTCCTTGAAGTCGAGGTCGGCGTCGATGACTGCCGTGGTCTGGATGTTATTGATGTAAACACCGTGAGCAACCAAAAATATTGATTGAGCAAGCTCGGTCATGCTCTGAGATTTCGTTACAACAGCCGCGGCACCTGCCTTTACCGCCGCACGAATCAGGTGGCTCTTGTCGCCAATGGAATAAACCAACACCTGGATTCCGAGCGAGTCCAACTTCTCAACGTTTTCGGCAACGTTTGAGCCATCAGACAATGAGAGATCCAAGACCGCAACCTGGCAGTTTCTTCCGTCGAGTTTTGCCAGACATTCGTCAACGGTTGGAGCATCAGCTAAGAGGTCGAAATTGAAAGTTGGACAGGCGGCGCGAAAACCAAAGCGAATGGCATCGTGATCGTCAACGATCACCACGCTCACCGATTCTTCGCCGAGCCCAAGTTTCAATTCGGTCATTTGCGAATCAGACTAGCAATCGCCTCGACATGGTGGGTGTGTGGAAACAAATCAAAGGCGCGAATTCCGGCGAGTTCGTACTCTTCCATGAGCGGCTTGAGGTCGCGAGCCAATGCAACCGGGTCACAGGCAACATAAACGATGTGCTTTGGCTTAAGCGCCAGCAACTGACCAACGACCTTTGCTCCCGCACCAGCTCTTGGCGGGTCGAGAATTACCGTTGCAGTGCCGGAAGGAACCTTGTGTGTAGCCAGGAATCGCTCAACCGGTGCACAAACCGCTTTGACGTTGTTTAGATCCTTGAGGTTCAACTCAGCATCGGTGGTCGCCTGCTTGAAAGCCTCGACTGTGGTCATATGTAACGAGGTTCCCACCCTGGCCGCAAGGGCACCCGTGAACAACCCGACACCACCGTAAAGGTCGAGGTTTGGAGCGGATAGGTCGATGCCAGCGGCAACCACGAAATCATTTACCGCTGCGGTAAGGATGTCGGGAGCCTTGCGGTGGACCTGCCAGAATCCACCACCGGAAATTCGGAAGGTTCGACCGCCTGCACGCTCGATGAGCCTGTCGTCGCCGTGCTGTTTCTTGTCAACGTGCCACTGCAACTGACCGGTGTTCGATGCGGCTACCTCGATCTTCGAAACACCTTGGTAGTTCTTGGTGTGGAAGCTTGCCTCCTGAATGTCTTCAGTAGCAAGCGGCAGAGACTTCACGCGAACCACCTCGTGGCTGCGCTCGCGGTAAGGACCTACGAAGCCGTCTTCGCTAACGTGAAGCTGAACGCGGGTTCGGTAACCAAGGCCGTTCGATTCGTCGTCGCCTTCCGCCGCCTCAACTGGAACGCGCTTCTCAATTCCAGCGAATCGCTGAAGTGCCTCTTCCAGCACATCGGCCTTTAATTCGCGCTGTCTTGCCAACTTGATGTGGCCAAACTCGGTACCTCCGGCACCACCAACGCCCGCCTCTTTCCAGAAGTGTGGAACTCTGTCCTCGGAAGGCTCAAGGATTTCCACAGGCTCGGCACGGCAAAAACCCTTGCCGGCGTCTTCAAAAACGCGAACGAGCGCTCGCTCGCCTGGTAGGACGTGCGAGACGAACACCACGCGACCCTCGTGGCGAGCCACGAAGATGCCACCGTGGGCAACCTTCTCAATAACAACTTCAAAGGTGCGGCCTAGCCAGCTAACAGTCTTGTTCACCTTACAAGTGTGGCAGACTCTAGGCGTGACTCGACTGGTTCTGGCATCAACTTCTCCCGCAAGACTTTCGCTGCTTCGCGCCGGCGGAATCGAACCTTTGGCAATCGCACCAGATGTCGACGAAGAATTGGTCGCAGAAGAAGCTAAGACCGCAGGCAAAATTCACTCGGTTACAGACCTTGTTCTGCTGTTGGCAAGGGCCAAGGCGGAAGCCGTATCAAACAACGAGAACACTCTTGGTTCAATCGTCATTGGCTGTGATTCGGTACTCGAATTCGACGGTGAGGCACTTGGGAAACCCCACGAACCTCAGGTGGCAATAGACCGCTGGAAGCGCCTGCGAGGTAAGTCGGGCATTCTTCACTCTGGCCACTGGATGATCGATAACCGTGACGGTTTGGGCGAAGGACGAAGCATCGGACAAACATCGTCAAGCATCGTGCACTTTTCTGATATCTCAGACTTCGAGATCGAAGCCTATGTGGCAACCGGTGAGCCGCTGAAGGTTGCCGGCGCGTTCACCATCGACGGACTCGGCGGAGCATTCATCGATCGCATTGAAGGCGACACCCACACCGTCATTGGGCTTTCACTTACCACGCTTCGTAAGCTAACCATCGAGCTTGGCGTTGAATACACGAGTTACTGGAACCGATAAATTATTGCGAACAAACGAATAGGCTTGTTCGCATGACCAATCGCAAGATTACAAAGGTGTTAATTGCCAACCGCGGTGAGATTGCCGTTCGTATTGCACGAGCAGCAAAAGACTCGGGACTTGGCTCGGTAGCGGTTTACGCGGATCAGGACCGCGACGCACTTCACGTAAAGGTTGCCGATGAAGCCTATGCGCTAAACGGCACGACCAGCGCCGAAACCTATCTGGTCATCGACAAGATTTTGAAGATCGCCAAAGAGTCTGGCGCCGATGCCATTCACCCTGGCTACGGATTTTTGGCTGAAAATGCCGAGTTCGCCAGAGCCGTAATTGCAGCCGGCATCATCTGGATCGGCCCAAGCCCAGAGGCCATCGAACGCCTAGGCGACAAGGTTTCAGCGCGACACGTAGCCGAAAAGGTTGGCGCTCCACTAGCCCCTGGAACCATCAACCCGGTTGAAGGTGCAGAGGAAGTTTTGGAATTCGTTGCCAAGCACGGCCTACCGGTGGCCATCAAGGCTGCCTTCGGTGGCGGTGGCCGTGGCATCAAGGTTGCCTACAAGCAGGAGGAAGTTGCCGAACTCTTCGAATCGGCAACCCGAGAGGCAATCGCAGCCTTCGGTCGTGGCGAGTGCTTCGTTGAAAAGTACCTAGAAAAGCCTCGACACGTTGAAACTCAGTGTCTTGCCGACGAACACGGAAACGTGGTCGTAGTTTCAACCCGCGACTGCTCGCTGCAACGTCGTCACCAGAAGCTCGTCGAAGAGGCTCCTGCCCCATTCCTCACCGAAGACCAGATCAAGCGCCTTTACGACTCCTCTAAGGCGATCCTCAAAGAGGTCGGCTACGTGGGAGCGGGAACCTGTGAGTTCCTCGTTGCCCAGAATGGAACCATCTCGTTCCTCGAGGTAAACACCAGACTTCAGGTTGAGCACCCGGTTTCCGAAGAAGTCACCGGACTTGACCTCGTTCGTGAGCAGTTCCGCCTCGCCGAAGGTGGCACGCTTGACTACCCGGATCCGATCGTTCGTGGACACTCGTTCGAGTTCAGAATCAACGGAGAAGACGCTGGTAAGAACTTCATGCCAGCACCAGGCCCGGTTCACGTTTTCAAGGCTCCTGGAGGCCCTGGCGTTCGTGTAGATACCGGTGTTCAGTCTGGTGACGTGATCTCCGGTTCATTTGACTCGATGGTTGCCAAGCTAATCGTTACCGGCTCGACTCGCGAGGAAGCACTTGCTCGCAGCCGTCGTGCACTTGCCGAAATGGAAGTTCACGGCCTGCCTACCGTTCTCCCGTTCCACCAGAAGATTGTGAACGAACCAGCATTCATCGGAGCCGACGGCAAGTTTGGTGTTTACACCAGATGGATCGAAACCGAATGGAACAACGACATTCCTGCCTGGACCGGCATCAGCGAAGTTCCAGGCGAGACCCACGCAAGAAACAGCGTGGTCGTTGAGGTAAACGGTAAGCGCATCGAAGTTTCCCTACCTGCTCACCTCGGCGGTGGAGCTGCCACCTCCAGTGCCGGAAGTGCACCAAAGCGCAAGTCACACGGGTCGGCAGGTGCAGCAAAGAGCGGTAAGTCTGTGGTTGCAGAAATGCAGAGCACCGTGGTCAAGATTGCAGTTGCCGAAGGTGACTCTGTCGAAGAGGGTCAGACCATCATTGTTCTTGAGGCCATGAAGATGGAACAGCCGATTAAGGCTCACAAGTCTGGAACGGTAAAGAACCTAAAGGCAGAGGTAGGAACCACTGTTCCCGCCAACACCGTATTAATGGATATCGAAGACTAAAACCTAACCAAGGATTGGGGAACCTAATGGATACAACTAACTTCGGACCACTAATTGGTTACGGTGTTTTGGCTGTAGTCGCTCTACTCGTGATTTTTGGTTCGTTTCGAATCGTAAATCAGGCCAGCGTTGCAGTTGTGACCATGTTTGGTAAATACCGTCGAGTACTTCGACCAGGCCTGAATCTCCTGATCCCGTTCGTTGAACAAATTAACAGGACTGTCCAGATTCAAAACCGAACCGAACAGCTCCAGTTCAAGACAATCACCAGCGATCAGGCCGTTGTTTATTTCACCGCAACGGTCATCTTCACAGTCAGCGATCATGAACCGGAAACTGTAAAGACCGTTGCGTTCAAATTCATCGACGAAGCTTCCTTCGATATTGCGCTGCTGAGTGCCGTCGAGGCTTCTGTTCGAGAATATGTGGCAACGCGGAAGCAGTCCGAGGTTCTAGGGCTCCGTGCCGAAATCGTGAACCACGCAAAAACCACGCTCGACGACCAACTTTCGGGTTGGGGTTACACCGTGATCGACCTTCAGATTACCGAGCTTTCGTTCGACAAAGAAGTCACCGACTCGATGGCAAGAATTGTTGCCGCCACCAACCAGAAGATTGCTGCTGAGGCTGAGGGTCAAGCGCTTCTAATCACTCGAACCAAGGCTGCCGAGGCAGAGGGTGCAGCTATTCGCATCGCCGCCGAGAACGAGGCAACCGCTGCTCGTTTGCGTGGTGAAGGTTTGGCAATGTTCCGCAAGGCCCTGGCACAGGGTTTCGGTGAGTCTGCCGAACTTCTTGAAGAACACGGACTTGATCCAGCGCTATTGGCATTCTCGATGTGGACCGAGACCATCCGTGATGCTGCAAAGGAAGGCGCAGGAAACACAATCTTCATCGACGGGAATATCTCGAGCAGCGAAGAGGCGTTAAGAAGACTTCAGGCATTCACCGTTTCGAAGAGTGAAAAACCGGCGGTTAAAAAAACCGCTCCGAAAAAGTAACTTCTAACGATTTGGTCGGTGAAGCGCACGAGCAGCTTCGGTAACCGATGCCGACATCGACGGGTAAACCGCGAACGTCTTAGCAACCTGGTCAACGTTCAAACGGTTCTCAACCGCGAGCGCTATCGGGTAGATGAGTTCGCTGGCGCGAGGGGCAACCACAACGCCACCAATGACGGTTCCAGATCCTGCCGAACAGAACAACTTAATAAATCCGTCCTGGATGCCGGCAATCTTGGCTCTAGGGTTCACTTCGAGCATCACCTTGTAGATCGATCCATCGACGAGACCCTCCTCGATGGCCTTCTGCGACCAACCAACCGATGCAATCTCCGGTGAGGTGAAAACGTTTGCCGCAACGTTGCGCAGTTCTGCTGGCATTGCCACGTCTCCCATGGTGTGGAACACAGCAGTTCGTCCCTGCATGGCGCTCACCGAGGCCAGCGGGAAGAAGTTGGTGCAGTCACCGACACCGTATACATTGGCGCGGCTGGTTCTGGCAACCTTGTTCACCACAATGTGACCGCTCTCGGTTAGTTCGATACCGGCTTCTTCGAGCCCAAGACCTGAGGTGTTTGGAATGGAACCAACGGCAATAAGTACGTGGGAACCCTTCACTACGGTTCCATCCGAGAGGGTGACCTCAACGCCGTCGCCGGTGTTTACGGCACCATCGGCACGAGACTTCGAAAGTACCTGCATACCGTTGCGCTTAAAGACATTTTCAATCAATTCAGCCGCATCCTGGTCCTCACCAGGCAGCACGGTGTCTCTAGATGAAATCAGGGTCACCTGTGAGCCAAGGCCTCGGAAGGCGCTGGCAAATTCGGCTCCGGTAACACCGGAACCAACAACAATCATGTGCTCAGGCAGTTCTTTGAGCTTGTAGAGATCTAGCCAGGTGAGGATTCTCTCGCCATCAGGCTTGGAGGTCTCTAACGTCCTAGGGTGCGCACCGACTGCCACGATGATGGTCTTAGCCTCGAGGCGTTCTTCCTTGCCGTCTTGATGAGTAGCGATCACGAAGTGATTGCCATCCAGTTTTCCTGAACCGTTGATTACCCGAACGCCGTGGGCGGTGAGGGTGTTGTGCATGTCTTCGCTCTGTTCACGAGCAATTAGCATCAAGCGTTCGTTGATTGCACCGAGATCAAGGTCAACTCGGGGTGCGATGTCCTTGCCGTGGTCGTGGAATCGAATGCCAAGCTCGGTGGCACGAGCAACAGCCTTCGCTGCCTCGGCGGTTGCGATGAGAGCCTTCGACGGAACCACGTCGGTGAGCACGGCAGATCCGCCGATTCCACTTCGTTCGATGAGGGTCACTTCGGCCCCCTGTTGGATGCCGGCGAGTGCCGCTTCATAGCCGCCAGGGCCTCCGCCGATGATTACGATGTGGTGTTTCTTGGGTGCGTTGGTCACACCTAGAATCTAACGCATGGACAATCTTTTGGACGACCCTTCGGTCAACCCTTTCGAGGCCAGCAAAGTCGCTGCCTCCAAAATTGCAGAACTAACCGGCGTTGCCAAACACGACATTGCTCTAACCCTGGGAAGCGGCTGGGCCAAGGCAGCGGACCTCATTGGTGAGACTGTTGCAACCATCGATGCATCTGAGGTTCCGGGTTTCTCGAAGCCGGTTGTTGAAGGTCACGTAGCTACTATTCGCTCGATTCTGCTGCCTTCTGGCAAGCACGCACTGGTACTCGGAGCCAGAACCCACTACTACGAAAACCACGGAGTTCGCAGGGTAGTTCACGGAGTTCGAACCGCTGCGGCCTGCGGCGTCGAGGTAATGGTTCTCACAAACGGTGCCGGTGGCATCCGCGAAAGCTGGAAGCCTGGCACCGCCGTTTTGATCAGCGATCACATTAACTTCACCGCAGACTCGCCTATTGAAGGAGCCAAGTTTGTCGACCTGACAGACGCTTATTCAAAGCGCCTTAGAGACCTTGCCAAGACCGTTGACCCTAACCTCGATGAAGGCGTTTACATGCAGTTCCGCGGCCCGTCTTACGAGACCCCTGCCGAGGTTCAGATGGCCAAAACTCTGGGTGCTGATTTGGTTGGTATGAGCACGGCGTTGGAAACGGTTGCGGCTCGTGAGGCTGGACTCGAAGTTCTTGGTTTCTCGCTCATGACCAACCTGGCTGCCGGAATTCAAAAAACTCCACTTTCTCACGCGGAAGTTTTGGAAGCCGGTCGCGAGGCTGAGGCTCGCATCAGCGACCTTCTGGCCAGAATCGTTGCCAAGATCTAAATGAATAACCTTATTGACCTGGCCAAGAGCTGGATCTCGCAAGATCCCGACCCTGAAACCAGAAGCCAAATTCAAGGATTGGTTGACGCCGGAGATATCGATGGCCTTTCCAAGGCTTTTGAGCCGAGAATCACCTTCGGTACCGCTGGTTTGCGCGGAGAGATTGGGGGTGGCGCGGCCAGAATGAACCGAGTGTTGGTGGCCCAAGCTGCCAGAGGCCTTGCCGATTACCTACTTGAAACCGAGAGCAACCCTTCTGTTGTAATCGGTTTCGACGGTAGAAAAAACTCTGATGTTTTTGCTAAAGACTCTGCCGAGATTCTGGCGGGAGCTGGAATCAGGGTGACTCTTTTTGATCGTTACGTTCCAACTCCCGTGCTTGCCCATTCGGTTAAATTCGGTGGGTACTCTGCAGGAGTCATGGTCACAGCCAGCCATAATCCACCTAACGACAACGGCTACAAGGTTTACCTTGGCGGAAGCTTCGGTGGAAGCCAGATCATCTCTCCTATCGATTCTCAGATTGAAGCGAAGATCCTTGAGGTGGCGCAGAACTTCACCTTCGCCGACATTCCAAAGTCTCAAGTTTTTGAGACTGGCGGCGAAGAGCTGCGAAAGGCATACCTAGAAACAACCGCACGTCTGACTCTTGGACACAACTTTGAAAACAGGCTCAAGGTTGTTTACACGGCCATGCACGGTGTTGGTTTGGAAACCTTGCAATCGCTTCTGAACCTAGCGGGAGTAGCCGAACCTACTTTGGTCGCCAGACAGGTGCAGCCGGATGCAACATTCCCAACAACTCCTTTCCCAAACCCTGAAGAAGCAGGGGCCATGGACCTGTCATTCGAGTTGGCCCGAGAACTCTCAGCAGACCTGATCATTGCCACGGACCCAGACGCAGACCGCTTGGCCGTGGGAGTTCCGGCAGCCCATGGCTTTTACCGCTTGGCGGGCGACGAAGTTGGCTTGATTTTGGCAGACGAACTGGCAACCCGTGAGGGTGCCTCCGGCAATATGGCCAATTCCATCGTTTCTTCATCGTCTTTAGCGCGCGTGGCAGGCCTAAACGGTCTTGGTTATCGTCAGACACTAACCGGGTTCAAGTGGATCATGCAGGTTCCCGACCTGCTATTTGGTTACGAAGAGGCGCTCGGCTACGCGGTTGACCCGAGCCACACCCCTGACAAAGACGGAATTTCGGCGGCTTTGGTTTTGCTGACAATTGCAGATAGATTGCACCAAACTGGAAAGACTTTGCTCGAACACTTGAGCGAACTAAAGGTTCGCTATGCCTACCGGCCTTCCGCCCAGGTGAGTGTTCGCGTTGAGAGCAAGGCACAGGTTGCACTAATCCTTGACCGCCTTAGCCAAAATCCGCCGAGTCAAATTCAGGGACGTTCGGTCTCGGTTACCGATCTTTCGAAGCCAACAGGAGACCTTCCGCCAACCAGCGGATTGAAGCTGAATTTTGAAAATGGCGACTGGGTGATCTTGAGGCCTTCTGGTACCGAACCAAAGTTCAAAGCCTATTTGGAAACCAGCGAAGACAACCTAGACGCAATGAAAAAGGCTGTTTTCGAACTTCTCGGTTAGAGCAGAGCCTTTTCGAGTTTCGCCGAAATTTCGCTCATATCGATTACGTGCTTAATAGGAATAATCTCGGCGTTGATGCCCTCGAGCATCGGAACGAGTTCCTCGGTGGTCATTACGATGTTCGCCAGAGACCCGAGTTCCCTGGCAGCCGCCACGCCAACGGCGTCGACTGTCGCCTCGATTTCGAGCATGCGCAGCGCCTTCTCGATATTGGATTTCAAGATCAAGCTCGTTCCATATCCGAGGCCACAAACTGCAACAATTCTCATAAGACTATTCTCCCAAAAGCGCCGACATGGTTTGCCTCAACTGGGCGCTACTACCGGCTTTTAACAGAAGATTTACAGAACCTTCACGTTCGAATAGCCTGGCAAACTCCCCCATAAGATCGATGTGCTGGTGATGATCTATGGCTGCCAGAGCGAAGACGAGTGACACCATTTTGCCGCCACCAAAGTCAACCGGTTGTGCCAATGAAACCAGCGACATGCCGGTGCTAATTACGTCGAGATCTGGTGCCGCATGCGCCAGCGCAACGCCTTCGACAACAACCATGTATGGGCCGAAGTTATGAAGAGCTTCAGCCATGCGTTGAGAGTAAGTGTGACTCGCCTGACCGGCTTGGACTAAAAGACTTCCTGCCTTAGCGATTGCCTCAAACCGGTCTTTCGTTTCGAAGCCAACGACAATCGAATCGTCGCCAAAGGCTTTGAAAATCGCTGTCACTAGCGACGAGCCTTGGCAAAGCCTTCACGAATCATGTCGGCCAATTCTTCGCGAGCATCCAAGCTCTGGAAGGTGGCTTCCGCCGCGTTTAGCTGAAGTTGCTCTAGGTCGTCTAGGTCAAATTCGAATTGATCAACCAGGAGTTCAAGTTCCTTGGTGATTGAGGTACCGCTCATGAGTCTGTTGTCTGGGCTGATGGTCACGTTGAAACCTAGGTCGAACAGGATTGCTACCGGGTGGTCTTCATAGTTCTCACCAAGGTCTGCCACGGCTCCGGTCTGCATGTTTGAGGTTGGGCAAAGCTCTAGCGGAATTTGGCGGAAATGAACCCACTCAGCGGTTTCGCCAAGTGACACATAGTCGATGCCGTCTTCCTCTCGCATCAACAGATCCTGGTAGATGCGAACACCGTGACCGAGACGAAGAGCTCGGCCAGAAAGCAGTGCGTCACGAATCGAGTCGATGCCATCGGCTTCACCCGCGTGAACGGTTACCGGGAACATCTGCTCGGCCAGGTAATCAAATGCTGCCTTGTGGTTCACCGGAGGGAAACCGAGCTCTGGGCCAGCGATGTCGAAGCCAACCACACCATTGTCGCGGTGACGAACGGCAAGTTCGGCAATCTCTAGGCCTCGGTTGTTGTGACGCATCGCTGTAACCAGCTGACCGGTGCGGATGTATCCACCTGCTTCGTCAACGATCGTGGCACCCTGCTCGAGGCCATCTTGAACCGCCTCGACAACCTCATCGAGGGTTAGCCCGCCGGCCAAGTGCTGCTCAGGTGCCCAGCGAATTTCACCGTAAATCACGCCATCCTTGTGAAGGTCTTCGACGAACTCACGGGCAACACGAGTAAGGCCTTCTTTGGTCTGCATGACCGCGATGGTGTGGTCAAAGGTTTCCAGGTACTTCACCAAAGATCCAGAGTTGGCTGAGTCTAGGTACCACTGGTTCAGGCTCTCGGCGTCGTTTGCAGGAAGCTTGTGGCCAATCTGTTCGGCAAGCTCGATGATGGTCTGCGGACGCAGCCCGCCATCGAGGTGATCGTGCAGCGAAATCTTTGGCAATTTGGCGATCTTCATTGTGTTCCTTAGTTGTTTCTTGATTCGTAGTCTTGGCAAAGTTTCAGAAGGTTTGCTCGAAGTTCTGTGTTGATTCTAGGTTGCTGCGAATCCGAAAGAACCAGTGCGCCATTTCCGAATTGGGCTAAAACATAGCCGGCATTACCCCCGATGAAGTCTCCTTCTAGAGATGCCGAAAGGTTCGAGACAACATGTTCTTTGACTAGTGGAACCACGGTTGCCCCAACGGTCGACTGCAAGTCGCTTAGCGATGGCAGAGTTGCCAGGTCGCTGCCGTATCCGATCAAAAGCCACTTGTAGGTGTCGGCGAAAGTTCCGAGCGCAGGAATTTCCTGGTCAATCTGGAACGGCAGCATGACATCGGCGGTGGTCTGATTCACAACTTCCGAAACATTTCCGGCAATCAGCTGAAATTCGGTCGAAGTGAAGTTTTCAGAATCCCACGCCTGAAGTCCTGCTTTTACTCCAAGAATGTATGGGCTGTCAGCGGCAGAGTTCGTGGTTACCGCAACAGAGTGGGACGCTGAAATCGCTGCGGACACGTAACCGGCCATCAAGCCGGCCTCACGCTGATCGATCTGGAATACCGACACATTGGTTGCATCGTTATCGGAAAACCACCTAGCGTTGTCGGTAGTGACCAACGAGAAGTTGAGCTTTGGATATTTAACAGAAACCGCACTCAGGGCCGAAACATATCCGTTCCCCGCAACCAATACATGATTGCAATGCTGGGTGGCGAACTTTGCAACTGTTTTTTCGAGATCCTTGGCATCGGCGGCAACCACCGAACGCTTTATACCCTTGACGACCACCGTTTCTTTTACAGCAGCATCGACCATTTCTGGGATTTGGCTAACGGTATCCGATGGCGGAACTACCTCGCAGGCTCGGAAACTTACCGGTGTGACCGAGGCGTCAGGTGGCAGTTGAGCACAACCGACAAGGGTAGATGCGAGCATCGCGGCAACCAAAGTTGCCTTAACTCCCTGAAAACGGATTTTTGCTGGCACAGGCCAAGTTTAAGGGCAGTCAACGAATAGACTGGAAAGGTCGCTTCAGAGTCGAATCACAGGAGGCATCGTGCCAACCAAGCCAACCGGCACCCTGTACCGGGGCAAAACGGGAATGTGGTCGTGGGTTTTACACCGCATCACCGGCGTTTCCATTTTCTTTTTCCTACTAGTTCACACGCTGGACACAGCGCTTGTAAGGCTTGCGCCTGACCAGTACAACTTGGTCATTGAAACCTACAAGACCCCGATCATCGGTACTGCCGAGCTCGGTCTAGTGGCAGCAATTTTGTTCCACGCCCTCAACGGTGTGCGAATCATCCTGGTTGACTTCTGGAGCAAGGGCGCCAAGTACCAGCGCGTAATGTTCTGGATCGTTATCGCGTTGGCAGTTGTGCTGTTCGCAGGTTTCGCCCCTCGACACATCATGCACATCATCGAGTACATGCAGGCAGGTAAGTAGTCATGGTTACCATCGAAACCCCTCGCTCCCCTCGCAGCCGCAAGTCTGCCAACCGAGAAAAGCTCGCTTGGCTGTTCATGCGCTTCTCCGGTGCGGTTCTACTCATCCTGATTTTCGGCCACCTCTTCATCAACCTTTTCTCCGGCGGTGGCGTGAAGGCAATCGACTTCGCATTCGTCGCTGGGAAGTGGGCAAGCCCGTTCTGGAAGATCTGGGACGGCCTAATGCTTTGGCTTGCTCTGATCCACGGAACCAACGGCATGCGCACCCTGGTCAACGACTACACCAACCGCGAGAGCGTTCGTAAGTTCCTAAACATTTCGCTTTACGTGATCTGTGCAGCACTTATCGTTCTAGGCACCTTGGTTATCACCACCTTTGATCCATGTCCAGACACCAGCGTTGCCGGTGTTCTGCCACAGTTCTGCAGCAAATAGGAAGTAAAAAGTGACTAAGCCTAAGGTTCACAACCACCAGTACGACGTAGTAATCGTGGGAGCCGGTGGCGCAGGTATGCGCGCCGCCATCGAAGCCGGTCCTCACGCGAAGACCGCCGTAATCTCGAAGCTGTTCCCTACCCGCTCGCACACCGGTGCGGCTCAGGGTGGTATGGC
>Ga0228701_1000842_pt1 | contig 22897 bp, 22 predicted proteins | sample McNCre117_Aug_MG_2_FD_178017 | JGI IMG/M metagenome (GOLD analysis project Ga0228701, IMG submission 178017) | Freshwater microbial communities from McNutts Creek, Athens, Georgia, United States - 11-17_Aug_MG | ecosystem: Environmental > Aquatic > Freshwater > Creek | place: USA: Georgia...
GCCGCTGCCCGTTTCGGCGACAAAGCCCATGCCTGAGCGGGTGCCACTGTGGCCGGTCCAACTGACGGTGCATTCCATGTTTTTCTCTCCTGTGATCTGATGCCCAATTGTCTGACAAATGTTGCAGCGCAACAGAAAATGTATACACTAGAGGCTTGTCTCCTCCACCCTCAAAAGTGGATTCAGCCCCAAGTTGCAAAACTTGGGGCTTTTTTTTGCCCAGGCCTTTTGCTCAAGCCCATTTTTTCATAAGAGACAATCAGCGCATGTCTACCCGCACCCCCAAGCCCCACGCCTTGCAGCCCGCCGATTACCTGAAAAAAATCTTGACCGCCCGTGTGTATGACGTGGCGACCGAGTCTGCGCTGGAGGTGGCCAAAAACCTCAGCCGCCGCATTCACAACACCGTGCTGTTGAAGCGCGAAGATCAGCAGCCCGTACACAGCTTCAAGCTACGCGGCGCATACAACAAGATGGCACACCTCAAGCCTGAGCAGCTCAAAAAAGGCGTCATCTGCGCCTCTGCCGGTAACCATGCCCAAGGCGTGGCCTTGGGTGCAAAGCGCTTGGGCACAAAAGCGGTGATCGTGATGCCCATCACCACTCCTGGTGTGAAGATTGAAGCCGTCAAAGCCTTGGGTGGCGAGGTGGTGCTGGCGGGTGAAAGCTATTCCGACGCCTACCAACACGCGGCCATGCTGGAAAAGAAAAACGGCATGACCTTTGTACATCCGTTTGACGACCCCGATGTCATCGCCGGTCAAGGCACGATTGCCATGGAAATGCTGCGCCAACACCAAGGACCACTTGACGCGGTGTTTGTGGCGATTGGCGGCGGAGGTCTGATTGCGGGCGTGGCCAACTACATCAAGGCGGTGCGCCCCGAAATCAAAGTGATTGGCGTGCAAATGGACGACTCGTCGGCCATGATGCAGTCGGTCCAAAAAGGCAAACGCGTCACCTTGCATGACGTGGGCTTGTTCTCAGACGGCACGGCGGTCAAGCTGGTGGGCGAAGAGACGTTCCGTGTCTCGAAAAACCTGGTGGACAGCTACATCACCGTCGACACCGACGCTGTGTGTGCGGCCATCAAAGACGTGTTTGTAGACACCCGCAGCATCGTCGAACCTGCTGGGGCTTTGGCCGTGGCGGCCATCAAGCAATACGTGGCCGAGCACAAAACCAAAGGCGAAACCTACGCCGCCATTTTGTGCGGCGCCAACATGAACTTCGACCGCTTGCGCTTTGTGGCCGAGCGTGCTGAGGTGGGCGAAGAGCGCGAAGCCTTGTTTGCCGTGACCATTCCCGAGCAACCCGGCAGCCTGCGCCGTTTTTGCGAATTGATCGGCAAGCTACCCAGCTTCGGCGGCAGCAAAACACCGCGCAACGTGACCGAGTTCAATTACCGCATGAGCGACCAAGCCAAAGCCCATGTCTTTCTCGGCTTGACCACCGGCGTGAAAGGTGAAAGCAGCAAGATGGCTGCGCACTTCACCAAGAGCGGTTTTGAGGCGATTGACCTGACCCACGACGAATTGGCCAAAGAGCACATCCGCCACATGGTGGGCGGCCATTCGGCACTGGCGCACGAAGAACGCCTCTTGCGGTTTGAGTTTCCCGAGCGGCCAGGCGCCTTGATGAAGTTTTTGCTGGCCATGCGCCCCGGCTGGAACATCAGCCTGTTCCACTACCGCAACCAGGGTGCGGACTATGGCCGCATCTTGATGGGCTTGCAAGTGCCCAAGGCCGACAACAAGGCCTTTGCCAAGTTCCTAGCCGAATTGGGTTACCCGTTTGTAGAAGAAACCCACAACCCGGCCTACCGTTTGTTTTTGCAACGCTGACAAAAAAACACCCCTGATGCAAACATCGGGGGTGACAATAATTTCAGTCAATTACGACTGTTATCTAACATAACCGGTTACGGATGTCGCACGGATGTTTTGCCAAGAACTCGAGGTGTTAGGCCAATTCGTGTAGTCAATTAAAAACACACCATTCCATTTGTCTCGGGCCCAGACCATGTAACTTGTAGGATCAGGTGAAACATCCAACCAATTGCCTGTGCGAACATCATTGCCGCCGGGAAGCGCGGACCAAGAAGCCGACGGGTTCTCACCTTTGACCCAGATGTTGCCATCGCCACCAGTACCCCAAATCAAATCGACTCCTGAAGGGTGCTTGCCCGAAGAAATACTGGTCAAATAACCGCCTGCAGGTACACGAGCCCAACCTGTGGACATATTAGTCTTCACAGCAGCCCAAACCGATCCGCTGGTGCTGACGGCGTAGACATAGTTAGTCGAGACCGTCACATCCTTAACAGGTGACAATATAGACACCCACTTAACATTGTTATAGGTTACGCTGTAAGGAATACTAATGTCTGCATAATATAGAACATTATTATTTGAAACACCATAAATAGCTTTGGCATCCGGCGAAATCGCAACCCTCTGTAAACCCTTCTCGCTCGGAGGCAAAGTCAGTTGAATATAACTGTTGTAACCGGTGAGTTGGATAAAAGGAACACCCGCCGTGTTCACCATCACGGAACGTTCCCCGATGTTAGAGGTAGAGATTTGTGATGGGGTGCCCCAAGAACCTCGCATTTCCCCGGTGAACCACGGCACTGACCAGTTCGTGTCCGTGAAATAGACACCATTGGTCGTAGCCACCCGAACCCAAGCGTGCGACTGAGTAGCCACGACAGCGAACCCCAAAAGCACCAAGGCCTTGCCCAGGCGCTGCTTCAAAAGATTACAAAAGATTTTCATGTGATATTGACTCCAATGAATGAACAGACCTCTGTACGCATGAACTGGGTCTTAAGAGACAGCAGGCCTACGCAAGAGCTATAAAGCACTCACCTGAGACGATGTTTGGGCACCGATGGTGAATACCTGTGCGCCAGTTGCATCGTCAATCAAGACTGGCGACAGATGCGGTCACACGTTCAAATTGTAAATCTTTTGTACTTATAAAGTAACTAATTTATATATTTATGTATATTTTTAATTAATTTATACAATAGTACCCATCCCCTGTGCTGACTCACAAAGCGGGGCGGCCCCCGCTAGGCGCGCCTAAAAAGACCGGAGAATTAACATCCTGGGACGTTTGGGATGGCGCAGTTCAAACCCGGTATATCGCTTGCTCTTACAGCGCTAAAAAACACCCCTGATGTTCACATCGGGGGTGACAATTTCTCATTGTTTGTAGACACTCAACGGCGGAAACCACTGACAGATGTAACGCGGGCATTCTGCCAAGTGCTGGAGACGTTAGGCCAATTGTTGTAGTTAATCATGAATAAACCATTCCAACGGTCCCGAGCCCACAGCTGGTAACCTGTAGGGTCTGGTGAAACATCCACCCAATTGCCTGTACGAACATCGCCACCGCCAGGAAGTTGGTACCAAGAGTCCGCCGGATTCTCAGTTTTGTACCAGATGTTGCCATCGCCACCAATGCCCCAAATCAACTCGACGCCAGAGAGATACTGCTTGCCCGATGAAATACTGGTCAAGTAACCGCCTGCAGGGATTCGGTTGAAACCCGCGTAATTACTCCTCGCCGCGGCATAAATCGATCCTTGGGTGCTGACGGCGTAGGCATAGTTGGCCGTGATTGTCACATCCTTGATAGGCCTGATCGCGCTATTCCACACAGCGAGGTAGCCGCTTGAGGCTAAATTGCTGATGTCTGCGCCATACAAGCTTGCGTCGGATGTCAGGCCATACATGAATTTGCCATCAGCAGAAATCACAATCTTTTTAAAACTTGCTTCCCCCCTAGGTAAGTTCAATTGCACCCAGTAGTCGTAGCTGCTGTGTTTGATAAAAGGAATACCCGCTGTATTCACCATCACAGCCACTCCCGTCGCGACGGAACTGGCAGAAACTTGTGCAGGTACGCCCCAAGAACCTGATGTTGGCATCGAATACCAGGGCGTTTGTACATTTTGATCTGTGAATAGCACCTTGTCAGAGGTTGTCACCATGACCCAGGCGTATGACTGAGTGGCCACTACAGCGAACCCCAAAAGCACCAAGGCCTTGCCCAAGCGCTGCTTCAAAAGATTACAAAAGATTTTCATGTGATATTGACTCCAATGAATGAACAGACTTCTGCACGCATGAACTGGGTCTCAAGAGACAGCAGGCCTACGCAAGAGCTATAAAGCACTCACCTGAGACGATGTTTGGGCACCGATGGTGAATACCTGTGCGCCAGTTGCATCGTCAATCAAGACTGGCGACAGATGCGGTCACACGTTCAAATTGTAAATCTTTTGTACTTATAAAGTAACTAATTTATATATTTATGCATATTTTTAATTAATTTATACAACTGCACCCATTCCCTGTGCTGACTCACAAAGCAGGGCGCCCCTCGGTGGGCAAACCTAAAAAGACCGGGGGTGCAGCATCCTGGGGCGTTTGCGATAACGAAGGTGAGGCAAGGGGTGCAGAGACAGCAGGCGTACCTTGTGATGCAGATTTCGGCGCCACAAGGCCTGATTCCTGATTTTTGACAGGCAAGTCTAGTGTCAATATTGCCGGACCACTCATGGTCGCTCCAAGACTGACGCGTCTGGCCTGCACCGACTGCAGCACCATCCCATCCAGCACCACCGCACCTAAGCGGTAGGGTTTGGCAGGCTTGCCGTCGATGGCCAGCAAAGCAGCACCTTGCAAAGGCCCGCCAGCCACCGCGCCCACCAGCTGGAAGCGACTGGCCAAGCTGGGTTGTACAAGTGCCGCCACAGGTGCGCCGCCCAAGCCACGCACAACAGCCATAGGGTCAATGTCAGCATGCGTCGAAGAGGCAGGGACGGCACCTTGCCAACCCCCACCCCCTGTTGACCAACGCATCCCCCATGCAACGGCGCTGAAGGCCACAGCCGCCCACACCAACAGCGACAAGACATGTGCAGGAACAAAGGAAAGACGACGACTCAACATGTACCCATTATCATTCAGTGCATGATGACCCATAAAAAAACCAAACGCCAACGCGGCTTCACCCTGATTGAACTGATGGTCGTGCTGGCCATCATCGGTGTACTGGCCGCACTGGTAGTACCCAATGTGCTTAACCGTGCCGACGACGCGCGCGTCACGGCGGCCCGCACCGATGTCAACAACCTCATGCAGGCGCTCAAGCTCTACCGCCTGGACAATCAGTCCTATCCCAGCGCCGCACAAGGCTTGCAGGCGCTGGTGGTCAAGCCCACCACCGGAACCGCGCCGCTGAACTGGAAGCCTTACATCGACAAACTGCCCAACGACCCCTGGGGCCGTCCTTACCAGTACCTCAACCCAGGCGTGAAGGGTGAAATCGATGTGATGTCCCTGGGCGCCGATGGCCAAGCCGGCGGCGAAGGCAAAAACGCCGACATCGGCAGCTGGCAATAAGCCGGCATGCAACGCCAGCACGGCCTGACTTTGTTGGAGCTGCTGGTGGTGCTGGTCATCATCGGTTTTGCCAGTATTGGTGTGAGCTTGGCATTGCGTGACAGCAACCAGCGCCAGCTTGAGCGCGAAGCACAACGTCTGGTAGCGGTACTCGAAGCTGCCCGTGCTCAATCGCGCACCAGCGGCATGACACTGATATGGCACGCCACGCCCGACGGTTTTGACATAACCAGCCAGCCCCCTCAAGCCCATATGCCCACCAGCCATCAACGCTGGCTACAAGCGGGCACCCATGCCTATGTGTCTGTGTCAGGGCCCAGTAACAACCTTTCGCCCACACCAGAAGGCCAGGTAGTGCTCGGTCCCGAGCCCATCATCGCGCCAGCCCAGATCGTGTTGAGCGTGGCCACAGCCCCCAACACACCCGCACAAACTCTGAACATCGGCACCGATGGTTTACGGCCTTTTCAGGTGCTGCCATGACGCAGCGCGGCTTCACCTTGATTGAGGTCTTGGTGGCGCTGGCCATCGTTGCCATCGCCTTGACGTCGGGCATGTCCGTCAGCGGCGCCCTGATGCGCAATGCCGAACGCCAAAGCGACATGCTGCTGGGTCAGCTGTGCGTGAACAACGTCTTGAACCAATTGCGCCTGTCGCAGCAAATGCCCGGCGTGGGCGACACCCGTGTGCCCTGCCCGCAAGCGGGACACGCGCTGGAGGTGGCGCTGAGCGTTCGCACCACGCCCAACCCCGCATTTCGGCGTGTCGACGCACAGGTCTTTGACGGCAGCAAACCCATCTTGCGCAACACCACTGTGCTGGGGCGCTACTGACGCGCATGACAAACATGCACCAGCCAACCCCCACACGCACGCCCCCGCCTTGGCACACAAGGACGGCGCTGCATGCGCGCCATCGCGCCCAACGTGGCTTCACCTTAATTGAGCTGCTGATCGCCATCACCGTGATGGCTGTGCTGGCGGGTCTGAGCTGGCGTGGCCTGGATAGTCTGTGGCGCGCCCGAGATGCCAGCCAACTGCGCGTCAACCAAACCGCGGTACTGCACACCGTACTGGCGCAATGGCAGGCCGATCTGGATGCCATGCAACCCGTCGAGCGCCTCAACGATGCCGGCGTGTCCTGGGATGGTCAGGTACTGCGCATTACACGGCGCAGCAGCGCTTGGCGCCCCAACGGCAGCGAGGCCGGCCTGTGGGTGGTGGCTTGGACCCGTCGCGCCGCTACGCAAGTCGGCGGCGATGAAGGCCAATGGCTGCGCTGGCAATCCCCCGCACTGACTGAGCAACGTGCGCTGGCACAAGCCTGGGCCCAAGCCGCGCGCTGGGCGCAAAATCCCAGCACCGACGATGTGGCATTTGAAACCCCGCTGGTACCGCTGACGCAATGGCAACTCAGCTACTTTCGCGGCAATGCCTGGACCAACCCATTGTCTAGCGGGGTCAGCAGCGAGACGTCCACGCCAAGCAGCAACAACGCCACATCTGCCCCGCCGGCACCCGCCAATCCCACACCGGATGCGATTCGCCTGATCCTGGATCTGCCCACCCGCACAGGACTGGGTGGGCGCATCACCTTGGACTGGGTGCGGCCCAACTTCAGCAACACCAAGTCATGAGCACGCACACACTCACCAAACAACAGCACGGCGCTGCCTTGCTGGCGGCCATGCTGACCGTAGCCTTGGTGGCCACGCTGGCTGCAGGCGCCATGTGGCAGCAGTGGCGTGGCATTGAGGTAGAAGGCGCCGAACGTGAACGTGCGCAAGCACGTTGGTTGTTGGTCGGTGCACTTGACTGGGCACGCGTGATCTTGCGCGAAGACGCACGCGCAAGCACAACTGGTGGCAACACCAACACCGACCATCTGGCCGAACCTTGGGCCGTGCCACTGCAAGAAGCGCGACTGTCGAGTTTTTTGGCCGCCCTGCCCGACGGCGGTGGTAACAACAATGACAACGATGAATTGGCACAACAAGTCCTGCTGTCAGGCCAGATCACTGATTTGCAAGGCCGCTTGAACGTGGCCAACCTCGTGCAAAGCCAAAGAGTGGAGGCGAACAGCCATGCCGCTTTTGCACGTTTGTTCGACGCACTCGGCGTCCCGGTCGAGCAACTGACGTTGCTGGAACAAGGCCTGGTGTCCGCACAGCAACGCGCGGACAGCGCAGCCCCCCTCATGCCACAACGCGTGTCGCAACTCGGTTGGGTGGGTCTGTCAACGCAAAGCCTGCGCGTGCTGCAAGCCCACCTCACCCTGCTGCCCGTCGCCACCCCCGTGAATGTGAACACAGCCAGCGCCGAAGTGCTCTACGCCAGCGTACCCGGATTAAGCATGGGCAATGCCCGCCGCTTGGTCGAGCAACGCAGCCGCAGCCACTGGTCCAGCCTGGACGATTTCAAAAAGGCTATCGGACGCGATGCAGGGCTGAGCGCCAACACCCACAGTGTGGAGACTCGGTTCTTTGAAGTCTGGGGCCAGTTGCGCATGCCTCACACCCACTTACAAGAACGCTCGGTGGTGCAACGCAACGGCACCGATTTGAAAGTGCTGTGGCGCGAATCCCGGCCCTGGGACTTACAAAGCACGGCGTTGTCACCGAACAGCCGTCCCGCCTCCCTACAATGACCCTTCTCATGCTGATCATTGCCTTGCCCCACACCGCCAGCGCTGCCACATCGGGCTATGCCCATGTGCATTCCGATGGCCAAAGCGTGTTGCGCAGCGCCGCTGGTGCTGCCACCACCTTGTCGGCCCATGCAGGCGAGGTGGTGGCCGTCATTCCGTACAGCCGACTGGCTTGGCTGACCGTGCATCTGCCGCCAGGCAGCCACGGCCCCCGTCTGGCTGCGGTGCTACACGGCTTGCTGGAAGATCGCCTGCTGGATGAGCCACAACTGCTGCACATCGTGCCAGGGCCCGACGTTCAGACCACCGCACGGGCAGGCGGCACAGCCACCGTGGCCGTGTGTGACAAGCTGTGGTTGCGCGAGGCCTTGGCACCGCTGCAAGCTGCGGGTTTGACGGTACAGCGCCTGGTGCCCGAACTCAGCCCCAGCGACACCCCGGTGTTGCAGGTGATGGGCGAGCCCGAACAATCGCACAGCGTGCTCACCCATGCACATGGCGTCACGCCCTTGTCGCCTAACACGGCCCAATGGTCCGCTTTCGCGCTGCTGCAAGACCCACAGTTGCAAGTGCAGGCTGAACCCGCCATGGTGGCACGTGTGCAAAGCCTGTTGCAACGCGAAGCGATGCTGCAAAGCGCGGCCCAGCGCTGGGTGCAAGCCAGCCAATCAGCCTGGGACTTCGCGCAAGGCGAATGGGCTCAAGGCCGTACGCAGCGTATGCAACGCCTGCTGCTAGCGGGCTGGCAAACCTGGCGTCACGCGCCCGCCTGGCGACCCGTGCGCTGGGGTGTGATCATGCTGTTGGTCGTGCAAGTCTTGGGCTTGAATGCCCTGGCATGGCGCGCCCAGCATGACATGAGCGATCAAAAAAAGACCCTAACCACCGTGCTCACGCGCACGTTCCCTCAGGTGCGCTGGGTGGTGGATGCGCCAAAGCAAATGCAACGCGAACTTGAGCTCTTGCAACGCAACGCAGGCAGGCCCTCACGCACCGACCTAGAGCCACTGTTGGCCACCTTGGCTGGCCTGATGCCCGCTGACCAAGCACCCACGCAGCTGCACTTTGCCGACCACAGCTTGCGCGTGCAAGGCGTGAACCTGGGCCAAGCCACCCAACACCCCAGCCTCAAAGCACAAGGCCTGCAACTGCGCCAAGAAGGCGATGGCTGGCTGCTGCAAGCGGAGGCCACCCCATGAGTGCGGTAACCACCTGGACCCAGCTGCGCACGACCCTGGCGGCGCGCTGGCAAGCGCTGTCGACACGCGAACAACATGCCCTGTCCGGGTTGGCGGCGGTGCTGGCCGTGGTCTTGTTCTGGGCCATCGGCATCGCACCGGCTTGGCAGACGCTGCGCGAGGCAGACGCACAGCGCAGCCAGTTGGCACAACAGCATGCGCAAATGCTGAGCTGGCAAACACAAGCCCAAGAGTTACAACAGCGCACCCCCTTGTCGCGTGACGAAGCACTGCGCAGCCTGAACAAACTCAGCAGCGCGGCAGGCAACGGCCTGCAACTTCAGGTACAGGGTGAACGCGTGTCGGTGCAACTCAAGGCCGTGCCTGCCAGCACTTTGGCCGACTGGCTGAGTCAAGCCCGCGCACAGGCCCAGGCCTTGCCCCTGGAAGCGCACCTCACACGCAGCAGCGCTGGTGTCAACGATGCCACCTCCATCATCTGGGATGGCCAAGTGGTGCTCAGCCTGCCCACGCGTGCAACCCCAACAACCACGCCTTGAGGTTGACGCCATGCGCCCTCGCAGTTTGTTGAGTCACACACGCCATGCCTCACACGCATCGGCAACTCAGCCTACACGCAGCACACGCTGGGCTTGGGTGGGCGTGTTTGTGGGTTTGGTGTTGGGGCTGATCACCCAAGCCCCTGCCGCTTGGTTGGCCCGCGCCGTGGCCCATGCCAGCACCGAACGTCTCTTGCTCAAAGATCCACAGGGCACCGTCTGGCAAGGCTCTGCCCAATGGGTGCTCAGCAGCGGTCCCATCGGATCGGGTACACCCGCCACCAGCGATACGGCCCTGCCTTCGCGCATGCGCTGGCAACTCGGCCCTAGATTGGACATAAACCAAGGCCTGGTGCTGCAACTCACACTGGCCAGCGACTGTTGCACGCCACAACCTCTGCACATCCAATTCGGTCCACTGTGGCGCGGGGTGCAAGTACAGGTGAATGACCACCAATCGCACTGGCCCGCGCAATGGCTGGTGGGTCTGGGCGCACCATGGAACACCATACAACCCGATGGCACACTGCAGCTGAACACGCGCCACTTGGCGTGGCGCTGGCAAGCCGGGCAAGAACGCCTGAGCGGCGCAGCTGAATTGCAGTTGCAGCAATTCGCCACCCGCTTGTCTACCTTGCGCCCGCTGGGCAGCTACCGCGTGGTGCTTAACGGCGGTGACACAATCGCAGTCAAACTCGACACCCTAGAGGGCCGCCTTCAATTGGTCGGCAACGGTGAAATCACACAACACCATTTGCGGTTTCGGGGTGAGGCGTCAGCCCAGCCCGAATTCGAAACCGCCTTGTCAAACTTATTGAATATTTTGGGACAGCGCCAAGGCGCCAAGTCCATCCTAGAACTGGGTTAACACGCATGTCACACACTTCTGTATTTCGCAGCTCGGGGCTCACGCTGGCATTGACGCTCTGCCTGGGCGCCATGGCAAGCTTAGGCTTGGGACACACCGTGCACGCAGCACAAGCGGCAAAAAAGTCGCAAGCTGTCGAGCCCATCACGCTGAACTTCGTCAACGCCGAAATCGAATCCGTGGCCCGCACGCTGGCCACGCTGTCCAACAAAAATTTGGTGGTCGATCCGCGCGTCAAAGGCACCATCAACCTCAGCACCGAGCGCCCCGTCCCTCCCCTCGAAGCCTGGGCACAGTTCCTGGCTGCGCTGCGCTTGCAGGGCTTTGCTGTGGTGGAGACCCAAGGCTTGTTCAAGGTCGTGCCCGAAGCCGATGCCAAACTGCAAGGCGGCAGTGTGGAACAAATCGACAGCCCCAACGCCCAGCGTGGCGCCAGCGGTGGGCAGGTGGTGACGCAGATTTTCAAACTCAACTTTGAAAACGCCAACAACCTGGTGCCTGTGCTGAGGCCCCTCATCAGCCCCAACAACACCATCAATGTGAACCCGGGCAACAACTCGTTGGTCATCACCGACTATGCTGACAACTTACAGCGCATCGCGCGCATCGTCGCTGCGCTGGATGTCTCCAACGCCAGCGATGTGGAAGTGATTGCGCTCAAACACGCCATCGCAGTAGATTTGGCGCCCTTGGTGCTGCGCCTCATCGACGCCAACGCAAGCGCTGGCGTGACGCCAGGTGCCGCCCCCAACCCAGGCGGGACAGGGAGCGACTACAAAACCACCCTGCTGGCCGAACCCCGCAGCAATGCCCTGATTTTGCGCGCTGCCAACCCGGCACGCGCAGCGCTGGTGCGCTCGCTGGTTGAAAAACTCGACCAACCGGGCAGTAGCAACCCCAGCGGCAACATCCACGTGGTTTATCTGAAAAACGCCGATGCCACCAAACTGGCCACCACCTTGCGTGCTGCGCTCAATGGCAGCAACACGAGCAGCACAACAGGTACCAACAACAGTTTTTCGCCTGCCACTTCGCCCACCAACAGTCTGAGCACTTCGGCCTCAGGTGCGACCAACAGCACAACCCCCAACAACGCGGCCACCACAGGCGGCCAAATTCAAGCCGACACGGCCACCAACTCACTGATCATCACCGCCCCAGAACCGCAATACCGTCAATTGCGCGCTGTGATTGACATGCTCGACCAACGCCGTGCGCAAGTGATGGTGGAGAGTTTGATTGCCGAGGTCAACGCAGACAAAGCCTTGCAAATGGGCATTCAATGGCAAGGCGCCTTGGGCTCCAATGGCGTGGCGGGCACAAACTTTGGCTCGACCGGCAACATTGTGGGCTTATCCCAGGGTGGCACGACAGCCGCCACGGCAGGAATTGGCGCAGGCATGAACATTGGCACGATCCGCAATGTCAACGGCACCACCGTGCTCAGCAGCTTGGCCAATTTTTTAGAGACCAATGGCGATGCCAACATTCTCTCCACACCGAACTTGCTCACCCTCGACAACGAGGAAGCCAAGATCGTGGTCGGCCAAAACGTCCCTTTCATCACCGGCTCGTACAGCAACCCCACCACAGCGGGCACCAATCCGTTTCAAACCGTGGAGCGCAAAGACGTCGGGTTGACCTTGAAAGTCAAGCCTCAAATCAGTGAAACCGGCACCGTCAAGATGACTGTGTTTCAAGAGGTTTCCAGCGTGGACTACTCCAAGGCCAGCACGATTGGCTTGATCACCAACAAGCGCAGCATTGAGTCCAATGTCTTGGTCGATGACGGCTCCATCATCGTCTTGGGCGGATTGCTGTCCGATGAATACACAGGCAATGCCAGCAAAGTGCCAGGCCTGGGTGACATTCCCGGATTGGGTTGGTTGTTCAAGAGCGAAAGCCGAACCCGCAGCAAAAAGAATTTGATGGTGTTCTTGCGCCCTGTGGTCGTGCGTGATGCCGCAGCCACAGATGCGTTGAGCACCAACCGCTACCAACAGATGATGGGGCTGCAGCGCAATGCCGTGCCCTCGTTCAATCCATTGCTCGAAACTGGCCCTGCTCCCGTGCTACCGCCCTTGACACCCAAGACTGCGCCCGCGACAACAGCACCTGCGACCACCTCAGCCCAATAAGCCATGCGCCGCCCGCTGCCCTACGCTTTTGCCCGCACCCACCAGCTGTTGCTGGAGGACGATGGCCACACACTCACGTTGTGGCATGCCGATGCTCCCGATCTTGGGGCCTGGAGCGAAGTGCTGCGTCGCCACGTCGTGCAATCGTTTGAATACACCGATGCCGCCACGTTGGCCAAGCGCATCAGCGAAGCCTATGCACACGCCGACTCCAACGCTGCCGCCGTGGTCAGCGAGGTGGAAAGCGATGCAGATCTGACCCGCATGATGCAAGAACTGCCCGCCGTGGAAGACCTGCTCGAAGCCACCGACGACGCGCCCATCATTCGCATGCTCAACGCCTTGCTGACGCAGGCGGCACGCGATGGCGCCAGCGACATCCACATCGAACCGTACGAGCGCCACAGCAGTGTGCGATTTCGCGTAGACGGCACGCTGCGTGAAGTGGTGCAACCCAATCGGGCTTTGCATGCGGCACTGATTTCGCGCTTGAAGATCATGGCCGAGCTGGACATTGCCGAAAAGCGTTTGCCGCAAGACGGCCGCATCTCGCTGCGTCTGGGCCAACGCGCCATCGACGTGCGCGTGTCCACCCTGCCCAGCGCGCACGGCGAACGCGCGGTGCTGCGTTTGCTCGACAAAACCGAAAGCAAACTCACCCTGCACGCTGTGGGCATGGAAGGCGACACCTTGCGCCGCTTTGAGGCGCTGGTGCACCAGCCCCACGGCATCATCTTGGTCACCGGCCCCACAGGGTCAGGCAAAACCACCACGCTGTACGCCGCGCTGCAAGGACTCGATGCCACGCGCAACAACATCATGACGGTGGAAGACCCGATTGAATACGAGCTCGCTGGCGTGGGTCAAACCCAGGTCAACCCCAAAATTGATTTGGACTTTGCCAAGGCCCTACGCGCGATCCTGCGCCAAGACCCCGACATCATCATGATTGGCGAGATCCGCGACTACGAGACGGCACAAATCGCCATCCAGGCCTCGCTCACCGGCCACTTGGTGTTGGCCACGCTGCACACCAACGACGCCGCCAGTGCTGTGACCCGTTTGACCGACATGGGCGTGGAGCCCTTCTTGCTCAGCTCCTCGTTGCTGGGTGTGTTGGCCCAACGTCTGCTGCGCAAGACCTGCACCCATTGCGCAGGCAAAGGCTGCGAGGTCTGCGGTCACAGTGGCTACCAAGGCCGCACCGGTATTTTTGAATTGCTCACCACCAACGACGACATCCGCGCCCTCATCCACAACCAAGCCAGCGAAGCGCAGCTGCGCGACGCGGCGCTGCGCAACGGCATGACCTTGATGCGCGATGACGGTGAGCGTTTGGTGCGTCAAGGCATCTCCACCCCCGAAGAGCTGGTGCGCGTGACGCGCGACTGAGCGCAGCACCCCCACGCCCTGCACCATGCCCGCCTACGCTTTCGAAGCCCTCGACCCCCAAGGCCAGACCCGCCGTGGCGTGCTGGAAGCCGACACCGCCCGCGCAGCGCGCAGCCAATTGCGGGCCCAAGAATGGGTGCCGCTCAAGGTCGAGCCGGTGCAGCGCCAAAGCAGCGGCTTGAACACCGTGATTTGGGAGAGCAAGGTGTTCAGCCACACCGCATTGGCCGTGTGGACGCGTCAACTGGCGGGCTTGGTCAACGCGGGCTTGCCACTGGAGCGGGCTTTGAGTGCCTTGGCCGAAGAAGCTGAGACACCGCGCCAGCGCGACTTGGTGTCGGCACTGCGCACCGAGGTCAACGCCGGAGCGCCATTTGCCAAAGCCCTGGCGCAGCATCCGCGTGAGTTCTCAGGCATCTTCATCGCCGTGATTGGTGCGGGCGAACAAAGCGGCCATTTGGGGCTGGTGCTCGAACGCCTGGCCGATGATTTGCAAGAACAGCAAAATCTGCGTGGCAAGCTGTTGGCCGCAGGCTTGTACCCCGCCATCGTGAGTTTGGTGGCCTTGGTCATTGTGTTGTTTTTGATGGCCTATGTGGTGCCCCAAGTGGCTCAAGTGTTCAGCAGCAACCAGCAAACTTTGCCTTTTTTAACCACCGCCATGTTGGCGCTCAGTGAAGCCGTGCAACAGTTTTGGCTCTGGGGCTTGGTGCTGGTCGTTGCCGCGAGCGTAGGCGCACACCTGGCCTTGCGCCAAGCTGCGCTGCGGCGTCGCTTTGACGCGGCATGGCTGGAACTGCCCCTCATCGGGCGCTTGGCACGGGGCTACAACGCGGCCCGCTTTGCCAGCACCTTAGCCATGCTAGCCACAGCCGGAGTGCCGATTTTGAAAGCTTTGCAAGCCGCTGCCGACACCTTGTCGAACACGGCGCTGCGCCAAGACGCGCAGGACGCCTTGGTGTTGGTGCGCGAAGGCGCGCCCCTGGCCTCGGCCCTGGCGCAACATCCCCGCTTTCCACGCTTGTTGGTGATGTTCTCGCGCCTGGGCGAACAAACCGGCACCTTGCCCACCATGCTGCAGCGTGCGGCCTCGCAATTGAGCGAAGAAGTTCAGCGCCGCGCCTTGCAATTGGCCACCATCTTGGAGCCGCTGCTGATCGTGGCCATGGGCGGCATGGTGATGCTGATCGTGTTGGCTGTGATGTTGCCGATCATCCAACTCAACCAATGGGTGAGATGAGCCTGTATTTGGAGAATACACATGAGCGTTTCACTCGACGGTAAGTTGGTGGTGGCGATTTCATCGCGTGCCCTGTTTGACTTTGAAGAAGAAAACCAAATTTTCGAACAAGGCGATGACCGCGCTTACATGAAGCTGCAACTCGACCGCCTGGAAACACCGGCCAAACCCGGTGTGGCGTTTTCATTGGTGCAAAAGCTGCTCGCCTTCAACACCGCAGAGGCGCAGCGGGTCGAGGTGGTCATCCTCTCGCGCAATGACCCGGTCAGTGGCATGCGGGTGTTCCGCTCGGCCCAACATTACGGCCTACCGATTCAGCGCGGCAGCTTCACGCGCGGCCAATCGCCGTGGCGTTATTTGCGGCCACTTAATGCCAACTTGTTTTTGTCGGCGCATTTGTCCGATGTGCGCGCAGCCTTGGATGCCGGCGTGCCTGCAGCGCAGGTCTACCCCCATTCGGCACACGCGTCGGATGCCAACCCGCACGAGGTGCGCATCGCCTTTGACGGCGACGCCGTGCTGTTCAGCGACGAGGCCGAACGCGTCTACCAAGCCCAAGGCCTGAACGCATTTCAACAACACGAAAAAGACAAAGCGGCACAACCGCTGTCGGCCGGGCCCTTCAAGCCCTTGCTGGCCGCGCTGCAAGTGCTGCAGCAAGCCGGCACGCCGCACATGCGCATTCGCACCGCGCTGGTCACCGCACGCAGCGCCCCCGCCCACGAACGCGCCATCCGCACCCTGATGAACTGGAATGTGGAAGTAGACGAAGCCATGTTCTTGGGCGGCTTGGAAAAAGGCGAGTTCTTGCGCGAGTTCGAACCCGATTTCTTTTTTGACGACCAAACTGGCCACATCGAATCCGCCGCCCGTCACGTCCCTGCCGGCCATGTGGCCAGTGGCGTGCGCAACACCGAAGTCTGAACTCCATGAACGCATTGCGCACCGTCGCCACCCAGGTGGCGACCCATTGGCAAAAAAGCCGCCTCCAACTCAGCCGCGTGTGGGCCTTGTCGCTGCCCTACTTCCAATCCGAAGAAAAATGGCGGGCTCGCTTGCTGCTCGGCGCCTGCGTAGGTTTGAACCTGGGCATGGTCTACATGATGGTGCTGCTCAACGACTGGAACCGGGTGTTCTACGACGCGCTGCAAAATCGCAATGCCGAGGTGTTTTGGAAACAGCTGGGTGTGTTTGGCATTTTGGCCACCTGCTTCATCATCGTGGCCGTGTATCGCTTTTACCTGACCCAGTTGCTGGAGTTGCGTTGGCGCGCCTGGATGACACGCGACTACCTGCAACGCTGGCTGTCACACCACACCTTCTACCAGTTGGAACTGCAGTCACAAGGCGGCACCGACAACCCCGACCAACGGATTCAGGAAGACGTGCAGCAGTTCACCGCCGACACCGTGGGCTTGTCGCTGGGCTTGCTCGATGCCAGCGTGACGTTGCTGAGCTTCATTGGCATTTTGTGGCATCTCTCGGGGGGCTTTAGCTTCACGCTGGATGGCGCGGCGTATGAGATTCCGGGCTTCATGGTCTGGATGGCCCTGGCCTATGCCCTGAGTGGCAGCCTGATCGGCCACTGGATTGGCCGCTCCATGGCCTCGTTGAACTTTGCCCAGCAGCGCTACGAAGCCGACTTTCGCCACCACCTGATGCGGGTACGCGAATACAGCGAGGCGATTGCTTTAGACCGTGGCGCCGAGGTCGAACGTGCCTCCCTGCAAGCGCGGTTTGGCCAAGTGCTCGACAACTTCATGCGCTTGCTGCGGGTGCAAAAGCGCTACACCTGGTTCAACTCCGCCTACGGTCAAGCGGCGGTGGTGTTTCCGATGTTGGTGGCCTCACCACGCTATTTCAGTGGCGCCATTCAATTGGGTGAGCTGATGCAAATCAGCTCGGCCTTTGGTCAAGTGCAAGAGTCTTTGAGCTGGTTCATCAGCAACTACAGCCGCTTGGCTGCTTGGCAAGCCACCACGCTGCGTTTGACCAGTTTTCAAGACCAGATGCAAGCCATTGCCACACCCGCGCTGGTCAACGCCGAAGCCACGTTGGCGACGGAGTCCACAGACGATGCCGCATCGTCAGGACTCAGCACCGCAGCGCTGACCATCAGCCTGCCCAACGGTGAGGTGTTGTTGGCTCACACCACATTGCGCGTTGCAGCCGGCGACAGCGTGTTGATTCGTGGCCCATCGGGCTGCGGCAAATCGACCCTGCTGCGCGTGCTGGCTGGCATTTGGCCGTATGTGTCCTCGCCAGAGCAAAGCACAGCCCACACGCCGCTGGTCACGCTGCCCAAAGACAGTGTGTTCATGCCGCAACGTCCTTACTTTCCGCAAGGCAGTTTGCGCCAGGCCTTGGCCTATCCCGACACGGCCTCAGCGCACAGCGACGCTGCCTTGCAACACGCTTTGCAGGAAGCTTTGCTGCCGCATCTGATCGATCAACTGGACCAAGAAGGCCATTGGACCCAGCAGCTCTCCGGTGGCGAGCAGCAACGCTTGGCTTTGGCGCGTGTGTTGCTCAAGCGGCCACGCTGGGTGTTTGCCGACGAGATCACCAGCGCGTTGGACGAAGCAGGCGAGAAGGAGTTGTATGAAAAACTGGGGACGATGGTGCAATCACAGCAGGGCGCCTTGGTGTCCATCGCCCACCGTCCCAGCGTGGCGGCGTATCACCATCAGCAATGGGTGTTCACCCCCGCCCCTGAGGGCAGCGATGCCAAGTTTGTGTTGACCGCGCTTTAAGCGCGCCAGCGCTGCCAGCCTTTGGCGCGCAAGTCGCACGCAGGGCAAGTGCCACAGCCATAACCCCAATCGTGGCGGTGCTCGCGGTCACCCAGGTAGCAGGTGTGGGTGTGCTCGACGATCAGGTCGACCAAGGCATCCCCGCCACCCGCTTGGGCTTTTTGTCCGAGGTCGTAGGCCAGCTGCCAGGTCTGGGCTTTGTCGATCCACATCAAGGGGGTCTCGATCAACAAGCGACGGTCCATGCCCAGTGACAAGGCAATTTGCATGGCCTTCATGGTGTCGTCGCGGCAGTCGGGGTAGCCCGAGAAATCGGTTTCGCACACGCCGGTGACGATCACATCCAAATCGCGCCGATAGGCCAGCGCCGCAGCCAGCGTCAAAAACAACAAATTGCGCCCAGGCACAAAGGTGTTGGGCAAGCCCGAGGCTTCCATCTTGAAACTCATGTCGCGGGTCAGCGAGGTCTCGCTCACCTGACCCAACACGGCCAAGTCCAGCAAGTGGTCTTCACCCAGTTTGTGGGCCCACTGCGGAAATTGGGCGCGCACCTGAGACAGCACCTGGATGCGCGCTTGGAGCTCCACATGGTGACGCTGGCGGTAATCAAACGCCAAGGTTTCGACCCGTTCGTACTGCGACAGGGCATGGGCCAAACAGGTGGTGGAGTCTTGCCCACCCGAAAACAAGACGAGCGCGTTGCGATGGATGACGTTTTTCATTTCACTTGCTTGGACTTTTCAGGCCATTGAAAAAACATGGGAAAGCGACGCTCGACCAGCGGTGTGTCAAAACCCCAGGACAAGCAACGGCCCAAATGTGGCGGTGGTTTGCTGGCATCGCCCGCAAATGAGGCCGACACGGTTTGAAACGCTGCCGTGGCCATGTTGAACAGCAGCTCGCGCAAATGCGTGCAGCCTTTGACGTTGCCCAGGTGCTCATCAATGGCGCGGCGCCAGCCGGCACCCAGGGTGTAACCGACCAGCTTTTGCATGGGCGCTTGGGTTTGCGGGCAATCGTCGTGCGGCACATGGTTCATGGCCACGGCGATTTCACGAATCACCAACTGTTGATCAACCGTGAGGCGAATCTCCATGTCATGAATGGGCTCATGCGGCGCCCACGAAATTTCGCCCGGCACTTCAAACGGCACGTGTTTGGTGTCACACAGATGGGCTTCGATGTCCCACAAGCCGTCTTCACGACGGTAACCGTTGTAGACCACTTGGCGCAGGTGCTCAGGCGAGCGAGGTTGTGCGGGAGGGAGGGACAAAAGATCGCCTTTTCAATGACCGTCTTTGAGGGGGTAATGCGTCAAGCGATCAGCCAGCGCAATGGCCAAGGCACTGAACAAAAACGCAATATGGATGATGGTTTGCCACATCAACACCTTCTCATCGTAATTGGCGGCGTTGATGAAGGTCTTGAGCAAATGGATGGACGAAATGCCAATGATGGCCGTGCCCAGTTTGACCTTGAGCACCGCGGCGTTGACATGGCTGAGCCACTCGGGTTGATCGGGGTGGTCTTCCAGGTACATGCGCGAGACAAAGGTTTCATAACCACCGACGATGACCATGATCAGCAGGTTAGAGATCATCACCACGTCAATCAAGCCCAACACCACCAACATGATGAGTGATTCATTCAAACGCGTGACGGTCACATCGGAGTTGTAGCCAATGCTGACAACCAAGGCGTCGAGGGCGGTACGGTTGCCCATGGCGGCTTCGAGCAAATGCACCAGCTCGACCCAAAAATGAAATACATACACCGCTTGCGCTGCGATCAGCCCCACATACAAAGGCAGCTGCAACCAGCGGCTGGCAAAGATGTAACGCGGCAAAGACGGCATTTCTTTCATACAAACCATTTCTAGGAAATAAGGCTAAATTTTGCCTGAGCCCACATAAACTCCCAGACATGCTGTTTCATATTTTCTCTGTGTTGGTGCATGCCATGGCTGGGCTGGTGGCAGGGACCTGTTTGCTGCGTTTGTACATGCAGTTTCAGCGCATCAACTTGTCGCTGCGCTCGGGCAACCCCTTGGCGCCTTTTATTTTTGCCCTGACCAACTGGCTGGTCATGCCCTTGCGGCGCGTGGTGCCCGCCTTCGGGCGTTTGGACACCGCCAGCCTGTTGGCTGCTTGGCTGGTGATTGCCGCCAAGTTGGTGCTGCTCAGCCTGGCTGCCGGGGTCGTGCCCAACGGCGTGGTTCTGCTTGGCGCCTGCGTGTTGGACCTGCTGAACCTGAGCGTTTCAGGTTTGGTTTGGCTGGTGATTGCCTATGCCGTGTTGTCGTGGGTACGCGCTGGCACCGATGTGGCCTACGTGTTGGCCCAATTGGTGGAGCCCTTGTTGCGCCCGATTCGACGTGTGCTGCCGCTGGTCGGCGGGGTCGATCTGTCACCTTTGGCGCTGTTGCTGGCCTTGCAAGTGTTGGAAATTGTCCTACACAGCCTGCAAATGCCGCTGATTTAGGCTGCAAGCCCGCATAATGTAGGCATATTTAACAAGCCAAATGGCTAAGGATGCGTATGGCAGACGATGTGGTGGTTTCAAACAATTTGGTCATCGGCACAGGTGTGACCTTCAAAGGTTCTATCTCGGCGCCCGGCAAAGCCATCGTGAACGGCAATGTCACGGGCGAGTTGACCGCTGACGATTTGCTGATTGGCAAAGACGGCCAAGTCACCGGTGTGGTGAATGCACGCGAAATTGATGTGCATGGCGAGTTGAACCAAGACGTCGTGTGCCGCGAGCACATCTTGATCCACAACACCGGCCGCGTGTCGGGTTCCCTGGAATATTCAGAACTTGAGATTCAGCGCGGCGGCCAGTTCCGCGGCAACATGAAGCAGCGCTAAGCGCAGCATGGGGGCACCTCAGTCCCCCAAGTCAATCAAGCCCGCGAGTTGGGCCTCAGACAGCGAAGACGGCAGCGTGTAATCGGCCAACAACCAAGCGCAGGTGTGCTGCGCCGCTGCCTCGGTCAGTACTTCTGACACTACCTCGCAAGCCGCCGAATCCAAGGCGGCAAAAGGCGTCTCCAGCAGCACCACATCCGCTTGGCTGACCACAGCCGCCACCAAGCCCACTTTGCGACGCATACCAGCGGACATCATGTGAAATGATTTGTGCAGATGCTCATCCAAGCGCAGGGCCTGTGCCAAGTCTTGCGCCAACGCCGCATTCCAGCGTGGAAATTGATGCGCTTGCGTTGCCAGCCAATCATGTGCCACCACCTCATCGAGTGTGGCGTCACGCATATCGGCATAAAACACAGCCACGCTCCCCACAAAATGCACAGCCCCCGACAAGGGTTGCAACGCACCAGCAATCAAACGCAACAACGTGGTTTTGCCACGGCCATCGCCACCGCGTATCCAGGTCAGCCCTGGCGTGATGCGGGCGTTCAAGCCATCCAAAATCATACGATCCGCGTAGGCAAAACGCAATTGCTCGATCAACAGCACAGCGGGCGCGGACATGGCCATCAGGTCACCGGTGCGGGGTTGAACAGCACCAGGGCGTTGTGCAATTTCCAGTGCTCAGCCCAGGTTTTTTTGCGGCCACTGGCCACATCGAGCATCAGCTCGAACAGGGCCGTGCCCACCTCTTCAATGGTTTGGGTGCCGTCGGCAATGGTGCCAGCGTTGACGTCCATCAGGTCGTGCCAGCGACGCGCCAAGTCAGACCGTGTGGCCACTTTGATGACGGGCACTTCAGCCAAACCATAAGGCGTGCCACGGCCGGTGGTGAACACATGCAGGTTCATGCCCGCAGCCAATTGCAAGGTGCCGCAAATGAAGTCGCTAGCTGGCGTGGCGGCATAGATCAAACCTTTTTGCTTGAGCTTTTCACCGGGTGACAACACGCCGGAAATCGGCGCCGAGCCCGACTTGACGATGGAGCCCATGGCTTTTTCCACAATGTTGGACAAGCCGCCCTTTTTGTTGCCGGGGGTGGTGTTGGCACTGCGGTCGGCACGCCCGCGCGCCAGGTAAGCGTCGTACCAGGCCATTTCACGGATCATGGCCTGGGCCACCTCGGGGCTGGTGGCGCGTGAGGTAAGTTGGTCAATGCCATCGCGCACTTCGGTCACTTCCGAAAACATCACACTCGCCCCGGCACGCACCAGCAAGTCGGTGCAATACCCCACGGCCGGGTTGGCGGTCACGCCAGAAAACGCATCGCTGCCACCGCACTGCACGCCCACCACCAGTTCGCTGGCAGGCACGGTTTCGCGGCGGCGCAAGTTCAAGCGTTCAAGATGGCGCTTGGCCGTTTGCAGGATGTCGTCCACCATCGACATGAAGCCCACATGGGCGTCGTCTTGCAAGCACACCACATCCAAGGACTCGCCGCGTTGGTCGTTGATGGGAATGGCGCCGGGCGGCATCAGGCGTTCGGGTTGCAGCTTTTCGCAGCCCAGGCTCACCACCATGACCTCACCGCCAAAGTTGGGGTTCAAACTGATGTTGCGCAAGGTGCGAATCGGAATGTCGGCGCCCTCGGCGTCAATCGCCACGCCACAGCCATAGGTGTGCTCCAGGCCCACCACATCGTCCACATGGGGGTATTGGGGCAGCAACTCGTTTTTGATGCGCTGAACCGCAAACTCGACCACGCCCGACACACACTGCACCGTGGTGGTGATGGCCAAGATGTTGCGCGTGCCCACCGAGCCATCGGCGTTGCG
>Ga0228701_1000844_pt1 | contig 22888 bp, 18 predicted proteins | sample McNCre117_Aug_MG_2_FD_178017 | JGI IMG/M metagenome (GOLD analysis project Ga0228701, IMG submission 178017) | Freshwater microbial communities from McNutts Creek, Athens, Georgia, United States - 11-17_Aug_MG | ecosystem: Environmental > Aquatic > Freshwater > Creek | place: USA: Georgia...
TGGCCTACCATTGGTGTTTTCAAAATGTAGGACTGCATCACGATAGTTGTCAAAAAAACTAGGTACGATCCTATTTGCTTGAACTAGCTCCCATTGTTTAGTTTCAAGACTATATTGAGTAATGATGCCTCTAATTTGCCAAAACCCTAGACCACCAAATTGGTAAAGTGTATCATTAACAAAGAAGTTTTGGGCAAAGAAATTGACGCCAGAATGAATGGTATTGTCAATTCGGTCAACTCTGATTTGAGTCCCCATTTTTTTTACCTCATAAAGTCTTCCGGTTCCTAATGGTTGTAGATATATATTCTTTTTGTTCTTTAGTACTTGGATATTGGTAAACAAAGCCTGATCAACTCCAAAATTGAAGTTATTAGAAGGAATTACAAAGCTGGTATTATTAACCGTATCCTTTGTTAAGATACTCAGCAATTCAATTTCATAATCCTTTAATAGGTTATTGCCTTTTTGTGCTTCTGTATTCATGCACAAAGTGACACTAAGTAATATGAGTATAAATTGCTTCATAAAATATAGCTAACCAAAAATAGGGAAAAGAATATAATAAGAAATTAACTTATGTATAAATATTCAAATTTTATATATTATTAATACAATAAACATTGATAAACAATAAATTAGGAACGATTTTAATTTTTCTTCGCTTATTTTACAATTTATTCTACTTAAACTTTTTTCCTTTGCATATTTGTGTATCATTTTGTAAAGCACTATATACAAATTAATAAAATATTAAATATAAGTATTAAATAATATTATCCTTTGGGGGAAGGATAACCGGGGTAGTAAGGATGCGTCTTTGCTGCCCCAACTTTTTTTAAAAAGGCTATTTAGATTTTTTTACCAACAATACACCCATGATCACCATGCCGGTTCCTAATGCTTGAACAAGGCTAAATCGCTCATGCAGCAAAACATTAGCTTGAAATAAGGTTGCTACCTGGCCAATACTTGTCACAATGGCCAAATCATTGGACCCAATTCTTTGCATCCCTTTGCTTAATAAAAAGGATGGAATGACTGTGGCAATTAAAGCTAGTGCTAAAATATAATAAAAGATGGGATTAATAGGGTTCAGATAATTGTAGAGAAGAGATAGGTCCTGAGTGATTATATAATGCGTAAATATACCAGCAGTGGCTGCTAACATAGCAATACTTGTATATTGATTGGCGCCCAGTTGGGGAATTAATTTGCCTGTTCCCACTAAATAGATGGCATAAGTAATCCCGCATAATAAAACCATAAAGGATCCATATAAAAAATGGGGTCCATTTTTGAGTTGCTTCATCTCGCCCCAATAAGCAATGCCAATGCCAATATAAGTAACCACGATGGCAGCGATTTGTCTTTTATCAATTCTTTGTTTAAAAATAAGATAGTTGATAAATACGGCTAAGGTAGGGTAGATAAATAAAATGATACGTTCAATTCCTGCAGATACATATTGTAGCCCAATAAAATCAAATAAACTACTCATATAATAGCCTACCAAACCCATTATAACAGCCCAGGTGTAGTGATAGCCACTTGGGATATAGGTACGCTCTTTTTTCAAGAACGCGACTAATACAATTATATAAAAAGGAAGAGAGAGCAACATCCGCAACATTAATAAAGTAGTTGCGTTGATATGGCTCTCTCTAAAACTAAGTTTAATCCAAATTGCTTTTGTAGAAAACAATAAAGTTCCAACTATAGCAATGGCAAATCCTTGGTTATATGTTTGTTGCTTTTTTATACTGCAACATTAAAATCTCTTAAAGCGTCATTGAGACTTGTTTTTAAGTCGGTGCTTGGCTTTCTTTGGCCAATAATTAAAGCACAGCTAACTTGAAAATCACCTGCAGGGAATGATTTGGTATATGATCCAGGTATTACAACACTTCGGGCAGGAACACGACCTTTGTATTCAATGGGACTAGGACCACTCACATCTATAATCTTGGTACTTTTTGTTAAAACCACATTGGCGCCAAGTACTACTTCTTTTTCTAGATGTACTCCTTCCACTACAATACAACGACTACCTATAAAACAACCATCTTCTACAATCACAGGACTTGCTTGTAATGGCTCAAGAACGCCACCAATACCCACACCACCACTCAAATGTACTCCTTTACCAATTTGTGCACAGCTACCCACAGTAGCCCATGTATCTACCATTGTGCCTTCATCTACAAAAGCACCAATATTCACATAGCTTGGCATTAATACTACGTTTTTTGCTAGATAGGCGCCATATCTTGCTACTGCATGAGGTACTGCACGTACGCCTAATTCAGCATAGCCTGATTTTAATAACATTTTGTCATGAAATTCAAAAGGAGCTAGTTCCCAGGTTTGCATTTGTTGTATTCCAAAATACATTAAAATGGCTTGTTTCACCCATTCGTTCACCACCCATGTTTCACCTTGTGGTGCAGCTACTCTTAATCTACCTTTATCAACCTCTTCAATTACTTCTCTGATAGCATTACTATAGGTTTCGTCTTTTAATAAACTACGATCGTTCCAAACCGTTTCAATTTTTGCTTTTAAGTCCATTTCTTTACAATTTTTGCAAAAATACAAGCAAGTCTAGAAATTTGCTAAGATTCTTATACACAATAAGGATTCATGATAATTTGATGGTAATGATTAATTTGCAATATGATTCCTTTTAATGAAGACCTTCAAGCTTGTTTAAAAGTGCTCCAAGAAGGAGGGCTAATCTTATATCCTACTGATACCGTATGGGGAATTGGCTGTGACGCCACCAATCCTCTAGCAGTACAAAAAGTGTATGACTTGAAAAGGCGAGCCGATTCCAAAGCCTTAATTGTATTAGTGCATGAGGAGGAGCAGTTGCTACAATACACTGATCAACCGAATCTAATCATTTTTGATTATATCAAAGGGCTGCATAAGCCTACTACAGTGATTTATGAAAAAGCTAAAAATTTAGCACATAATTTAATTGCTGCCGACGGGTCTATTGGCATCAGAGTATGTAAGGATACCTTTTGTTATCATTTGATACAGGCTATTGGTAAACCGATTGTAAGTACTTCTGCGAATATTTCTGGATACCCTACACCATTTTGTTTTAATGATATTTCATTAGATATTATTGAAGGGGTAGATTATACAGTAAAGCACAGACAAGAAGAGGTCGAAATGCATCAACCTTCTTCCATTATTAAATGGGATGCAGAAGGCCATTTAATAATTATCAGAAATTAAATTATCTTTTATTATACAAAAGTTCTTTTATCATTTGACGCTTGGTGCTGGAGAATGGAAAGCTAATAAGGATATCTAAGCAACTGATGCAAAATAAAGTGGCTTGAGCAATCCATCTACTTGGAATGGAGATATGCTTTTTGATATATTTAAAATTAGAAATAATTACTGCCGATTTAGTGATGGCCTTTACTTTGGGGTTGATTCTTGAAGATCCCCCATGACTATGTATACAATGCAATTCATTATACATAACTCTTTTCCATCCTTTTTCGTATGCTGCTCGACTAAGGTCCATATCTTCACAATACATCCAATACCTTTCATCCCAGCCTCCAAGACTAATAAGATCCACTTTTCTAATGAGTACAAAGGATCCAGAAACCCAATCAGGAAAACTGATGGCTGCATTACTTAATTGTTTTTTGCCATATCGTGAAGGGTAGCATAGTCTTTCAATACTTCTAATGGGCGGCCAAACATTCCACCATTTTAAGAAAATACCAAAGGGGTAAGTGTCTTTCCCTTTTTCATCATATTGTTTGATGCTTATTAATTTCCAACTTGGCTCTGATTTCGCTTTTACTAATAAGGCTTCTAAACTATGAGGACTTAAAATGGTATCGGGGTTTAAAAATAATATCCAATCTCCTTTGGCCATCGAGGCCCCTTTGTTACAAGCTTGCGCAAAACCTCCATTGAATTCTTGTTGTATGAAATGCGTTTGAGGATGTGCCTGCATAAAGGCTTTTATATGACCATCATTTGAATGATTATCTACTACGATTACTTCTAAAAAATTGAGGGATTGATCTTGAATGCTTTTTAAACAAGCATCTAATCTTTGCCAACATCTATAACTAACAATTACTATGCTTAGTGATGTCATTGAAATTCATTTTTCCGAAATTCCGGGGGTGATAGACAAATATAGCGAACTATATTAGTACTTTTGCCCCCATGCAAATCCATTTTACACAAAGGGAGTCTCTTTTACTTAAATCGGTTGCGCAAGCTGCAGCTCAATTAGGTATACCTGCTTTTGCTGTAGGTGGTTTTGTAAGAGATAAAATATTAGATCGCCCTACTAAGGATATTGATATTGTCTGCTTGGGGGATGGTATGGCTTTGGCTCAAACCTTTGCAAAATTGTTTCATCCCAAGCCACCAGTGTCTTTATTTAAAACTTTTGGAACCGCACAAGTAAAATTTGAAGATATTGAAATCGAGTTTGTGGGGGCTAGAAAAGAAAGTTATGCAAGAGAGAGTAGAAAGCCAACTGTATCACCAGGTACGATTCAAGATGATCAAAATAGAAGAGACTTTACCATCAATGCATTGGCTGTTGAATTAGGAGAAAATAATTTTGGTACCATCATTGACCCATTTGGTGGACTGAAAGACTTGGAGCAAAAAATTTTAAAAACGCCTTTGGCTCCAGAACAAACTTTTGATGATGATCCATTAAGAATGATGCGGGCCATTCGTTTCGCTACTCAATTAGATTTTGCCATTACTGATAGTACTTTTGCAGCTATTCAAAAAATGGCAGGTCGTATTAAAATTGTATCGCAGGAGCGTATTACAGACGAGCTTCAAAAAATAATGATGACCAGCAAGCCCTCAATTGGCTGGTATATGTTGAGACAGTCAGGTTTATTGGATTATATTTTCCCATTATTATTACAATTGGAAGGCGCTGAAACATTAGATGGTATAGGTCATAAAGACAACTTCTCACATACTTTACAAGTATTAGATAATGTAGCAGCACAGTCGAGAGATATTTGGTTAAGGTGGGCAGCTTTATTGCATGATATTGCTAAGCCTAAAACTAAAAGGTTCGAGCCAGGCTTGGGTTGGACCTTTCATGGTCACGAAGTAGTGGGTGCTAGAATGGTGCCTAAAATTTTTACGCATCTGAAGTTACCATTGAATGAAAAAATGAAAATGGTGCAAAAATTAGTGGCTTTGCATTTGCGTCCCATTTCATTGACTAAAGAAAATGTTACCGATAGTGCTATTAGAAGATTATTATTCGATGCAGGAGATGATATAGATGCATTGATGATTTTATGTGCTGGCGATATTACAAGCAAAAATCAAAATAAAGTAAGAAGATATTTGCAAGGATTTGAATTCGTACGACAAAGATTAGTGGAAGTGGAAGAAAAAGATAAAGTAAGAAATTGGCAGCCCCCCATCACAGGAGAGTTGATTATGCAAGTATTTAATCTAGCTCCTTCCAAAGAGGTGGGTATTATTAAAGATGCGATTCGTGAAGCTATATTGGACGGAATCATTCCCAATGCGATGGAACCTGCGTATGCTTATATGATTTTGGAGGCAGCCAAATTGGGTTTGAAACCGGTTGTATCATAATAGTATTCTTAAAATACACATCAAAGACTAATAAATTGTAATTTAGCAGTTCAAAATCACCGTATGGCTATTTTAAAATTCAGAGTTTATTGGGAAGAGGAAGATGCAATTTATAGAGATGTCTTGGTGAAACACACACAGTTATTTTCAGACTTCCATCAAATTATTTTAAAGTCTTTTGAATTTGATCAAAAGCACGATGCTACTTTTTTTAGAAGTAATGAAAAATGGCAAAGAGGTAGAGAGATTAGTAAAGAAGTATACGATAAAGCATATCAAGTAGCCCCTTTGTTAATGGGTGAGACGGTGATTGGGACTGAAATTATGGATACCAATCAACACTTTATTTATGTGTATGATTTTGCAAAAAATTGGACATTTTTAGTAGAGCTTATCCAAGTGATCAAGAATGCCGATGCTGATATGACAGTTGACTATCCACTGGTAGCAAGAGTGGAAGGAGTAGGACCGATGCAATATGGTAGCAAAGGGTTATTAGGAGAAAAATTTGCAGATATTGAAGAGAAATACGATCTGTCTGAAGCAGATGATGGCTTTGGCGAAGAAGGAGAAGAAGACGCGGAAGCATCTGATGAAGAAGGAGAGGATGATGATAGTTCGAGTGATAATAATGATGGCTTTTTTGATGATAGTTCAGAAGCCTTTTAACTAAATACCTTTGTCTAAAACGGTTTATATTATTGCAGGCCCCACAGCAGTTGGCAAAACAGCATTTGCTATTGAATTAGCTACTGCCTTACAAACTGAAATTATCTCTGCCGATGCAAGGCAATGCTATCAAGAACTCAATATTGGTGTAGCTAGGCCTAGTGATGAAGAATTAGCACAGGTGAAGCATCATTTTATAGCAAGTCATTCTATTCATGATACGGTAAATGCAGCCGTGTTCGAACAATTTGCATTAGAAAAAGTCAAAGCGTTATTTGAAAGTAAAGAAGCCGTGGTGATGGTAGGAGGAACCGGTTTGTATATCAAGGCTTTTTGTGAGGGCTTGGATGCAATTCCAGGCATTGATCCTTCTATACGTACTAAGATAATACAACAATATGAAGCCAATGGTCTTCTATGGTTACAAGAAGAAATTGCTCAAAAAGACCCTCGTTTTTGGGAAAGTGCAGAGCAAGAAAACCCACAAAGATTAATGCGTGCCTTAGAAGTAATAGAAGGACTTGGAAAATCAATTTTGAGTTTCCAGCATCATCTCAAAAAAACAAGGGCATTTAATATTGTGAAAATTGGTTTAGAGATGCCTAGGGAAGTTTTATATGAACGCATCAATCAAAGAGTGCTACAGATGATTGAAATGGGCCTCGAAGAGGAAGTAAGATCTTTATTACCCCATTTTGCTTTAAATGCTTTACAAACTGTCGGATATAAAGAATGGGAGCCTTATTTTAATGATGTTATTAACATTGACAGCGTGACACAGGCAATTCAACAAAACACAAGACATTATGCAAAGCGTCAAATGACATGGTTTAAAAAAGACACTGAAATACAATGGCATCAAGCAACTGATGCACAGGTTACAAAAATTATCTAATAATTTGTTATTTGACAATTATTCAAAAGGGCTCCCATGGAGCCCTTTTGAATAAGGTAGTGAATTGATATTGTATAATTGGAATAAGCTTAGTTAAATTTTATACCATAGCCAATACTGAATACCAATCTATTGCTAGTTTGACTAGCATAGTAATTATCCTTATCAATTAATCGATAAGGGAACATGGCATCTTTTGAATTAATATTAACCAATGTAAAATCAAAGAATTGATTTCCGATTCTATAGCCCAAGCCACCACTTAAAACAAAATGAGATGCTTTTAAGGACTCATCTTTGTAGGGAGAGCCATAATAAGCTAATCCGCCTCTAAGTAACCAGCTAGTATTTAATTTGATTTCAGAGCCAAGCTTGAAATTTACTGCGTTTTTATAATTGTTCTTAAGGGTGGTATTTAAGTCTCTATAATAATTAATTACAGAGGGGTCGTTGTCTAATGAATAGTACTTAGTACCTGCATAGTTCACATATTCCAAATCTGCACTGATAAAACCTAATGGTTGCGTCGGCTTGCTAGGATTGGCGAAAAAATAACTACCGCTTGCAATGGCTCTCATAGGAGTTGCCACATTGTAATTGGTGTATCTAGGATAGTAATTGTTGGTATAAGAATTAATAAGATCATAAGAACTTAATCCGTTGGGATATTCATTACTATACATTGTGGCATTCACGCCATCACTGAAGCTAATCAGTTGAGGAGTATGAAGCGTAAGGCCAAGTCTTAAATAAGCTTCTGGTTTATATATTAAGCCCAATTTGGCACCTAATCCAAAACCCTTAGAGCTATAGTTTTCGTAATAATCAAACAACCCATTATTATTACTATCATAGGATTCTGTATAGTTTAATGACTTACTATAGTTAATCATTGGCATCACAATGCTACCACCAATGTATAATTTATCTTCTAAGTTACCTGCCCAAGAAAAGCTCATTTCATTATAACTGCCTGTCGTGGTTGCATCATAAAACTGATTCACGCCACCGTTTACTAATGCTCTATAGTCTGTTACATTGCCATTTACATCTAAAACTGGGTTGACTAGTTTTGAATGGTATGCCAACGAGCTACCGTAAATATAATTTTGTTGGGCTTGCGCAATACTTGCGCCATCATAATATAATTGATCAGCAAACTTTTCTAAGTAACTACTAAAATCATTGGTGCCTCTAAAACTATAACTATTATTATAATCGGCCACTTTGGTAAAACTGATAGCAAAATTGGTATTCTTGTATTTGCTTCTTTTTTGTTCGTCAGCAAAAACAAGACCCACTGTACCCAAATTCATCTTGCTATTTTGAGTATTTGTTTTATAGCCGAAGTAATTAAAATTATTACTGTTAGAGCTAAGCTGAGGTGCAATATATAATTCCCCTTTCTTATAAAAACCTAAACCAGCAGGATTAATACTTGTCGCAGAAAGGTCGCCCCCTAAAGAGCCCATCGCACCGCCCAATGCATTGCTTCTAGGTGTGCCATTAGGAGCAAACCAAGAAAGTCTTAACGCGTCTTCGGGAGTTTGTGCCATTGTGCTTGCACTTATTAGCGTGAGCACTGAAAATAAAAATTTCTTCATAGATAGGTTATTTAAACTCAGTATTGTATTTGTGATTGCTTAGCGTCCGCCACCTCTTCTTCCGCCTCCTACAAAATGACCGCCGCCACCACCGCCACTGTTTCCGCCTCCGCCATTAAAGCTAGGAGTACTATTTGAAACCCTTGCAGGACTCGTATTGTAATTAGAGTTGGAAAAACGTGTTGGTCTCTCCAAATTATTCATTTGTCCATTGGATTGGTAGTTCGCATTGCTATTAACAGCACGTCGAACTAAATTGCCAAAATTATTATTATTTAAAGTGGCACTATTAATGTTTCTATAACCATTGCTAGATGCATTCGGTCTAAAACCATTGCTATTAAAATTTCTAAAATTATTATTATAGCCAGCTAAATTCGTGCGGCCTGGTTGCACAGGAATGCGATCTCTTAAACGAATGCCATTGTGTGGGAAACCTCCTCCAAAATAATTGCCATAATAGATTGGTCCATATGGGTTCCAATAACCAGCATAATAAGGGTTCCAGCCATAGCCGAATCCGCCAAAGCCCATTCCATATCCAAAGCCAGCACCATATCCCCATCCAAAATCATTGAATCCCCAACCAAGACTATAATAGGAATTCATATAGGGATAATAGCCGCCCCATCCAATGCCAACACTGTATCCAAATGGATTATACCATGAAGCACCATAATAACCGCTATACCAACTATTCCATCCTAAATAGGAAGGGTAATAAGCAAAATTATATCTAGGATCATTCCAATATCCAAAATCGTCAATGGAGGACCATCTGTTACGATTTGCCACTTTTAATCTCAAGTAACGATCGTCTTGATAGTTCTGATATTCTTGATACTGATCATCATTGTCGTTTACAACTTGGTCTTGACGTGCATCCGCTGATTTGCTATAATTGCTGTTATTGTTTACATAACTAGGTCCGTCATACAAGTCGTCCTTAGCTATTGAAGCCGTACTTTGTTGTAAACTAGTACAGCTAGTCTGTAAAAAACTAATTGCCAAAAGACAAATGCCAATAAGGCCAAAATGGATCTTAGTTTTTTGATTTTTCATAGTACAGAATTTTTGGTTTTAATATGCCCCTGATTTAGCATACTTTTGACAACCTAAAGGTAGTAAAGTTTAAAACATAGAGCGTTTTTCGTAGATGTTTCTTACTATCAAAAATGTTAAGATTTTATAAAATATGGCAAAGGAACTAACAACTAGAGAAAAGGACTATTCGCAATGGTATAATGACCTTATTTTAAAAGGTGAATTGGCAGATTATAGCGCAGTAAGAGGCTGTATGGTGATTAAACCTTATGGCTATGCATTATGGGAAAATATGCAGCAAAGCTTGGACAAGATGTTCAAGGATACAGGCCATCAAAATGCGTATTTCCCTTTGTTTGTACCCAAATCTTTATTTGAGGCAGAAGAGAAGAATGCAGAAGGATTTGCCAAGGAATGTGCTATTGTAACTCATTATAGGCTTAAAACAGACGAGCAAAATAAAGGGAAGTTGAAAGTAGATCCAGATGCTAAACTAGAAGAAGAATTAATTGTTCGACCAACAAGTGAAGCCATTATATGGAATACTTATAAATCTTGGATTCAATCTTATCGCGACCTACCCATTCTAGTGAATCAATGGGCCAATGTAGTAAGATGGGAGATGAGAACTCGTTTGTTCTTAAGAACAGCTGAATTTTTGTGGCAAGAAGGCCATACGGCGCATGCTTCAAAGGAAGAAGCGATTGCTGAAACAGTACAAATGTTGGATGTTTATGCAGATTTTGCTGAAAATTGGATGGCAATGCCAGTTATAAAAGGGGTAAAAACAGCGAATGAACGTTTCGCAGGTGCTGAAGATACCTATTGTATCGAAGCACTCATGCAGGATGGCAAAGCCTTGCAAGCGGGTACCTCACATTTTTTAGGTCAAAATTTTGCAAAAGCATTCGATGTTAAGTTTAGTGATAAAAACAACACACTTGATTATGTATGGGCAACCAGTTGGGGAGTAAGTACTCGTTTAATTGGTGGCTTGGTGATGACGCATAGTGATGACCAAGGCTTGATTTTGCCACCCAAAATTGCACCATTACAAGTGGTAATAGTGCCCATTTACAAAGGTGAAGATCAGAAGGCTATATTGGATGAAAAAGTAGCAAGCTTGGTGAAGTCATTTAAGGAAGCAGGGATAAGGGTTAAATATGATCATTCAGACAATCAACGTCCTGGCTGGAAGTTTGCTGAATATGAGCTAAAGGGAGTGCCTGTAAGAATTGCAGTGGGGCCAAGAGATTTGGAGAACAATCAAGTGGAAGTAGCACGTAGAGATACCAAAGAGAAGTCAACTGTTTCAATGGATGGATTAACAGAAACCATCACTCATTTATTAGCTGAAATTCAAACTAATTTATTTGAGCGTGCAAAAAAATACAGAGACGAACATATTACAGAAGTCAATACTTGGGAAGAATTTGTACAAGTATTAGATACTAAGGCAGGTTTTGTATCAGCACATTGGGATGGTACACCAGAGACGGAAGAAAAAATTAAAGAATTAACAAAAGCGACTATTCGATGCATTCCTTTGAATAATAAACAAGAAACAGGGAAGTGCATACAATCGGGTAATCCCTCTTCACAAAGAGTCTTGTTTGCAAGAGCTTACTAGTTAGATTTTGTATGGGCTTAAAACAAAAACCAATTCCTGCTGCATTGACTCCGTATTTAGAAGGGAAAGTATTGCTTTTAGATAAACCTTTGCATTGGACCTCTTTTAATATGGTGCAAAAAGTAAGGCATCTTACAAAAGTGACCAAAGTGGGGCATGCAGGTACTTTAGACCCATTGGCTACAGGTTTATTAATCATCTGCACAGGAAAGTTTACCAAACAAATCAACACCTATATGGGTATGGTCAAGGAGTATACAGGCTCCATGGTATTGGGTGCTACAACGCCTTCCTATGATTTAGAAACGGCCCCTGAAAATTTTAAGGCTATTGATCATCTAACTGTCATTGAAATTCAAAATGCAAGAAATGCATTTATAGGAAATATAATGCAAATGCCTCCTCAGCATTCTGCCATTAAAAAAGACGGCAAAAGATTATATGAATCTGCTAGAAAAGGTATTGAAGTAAAAGTGGATCCTAGACCTATCACTATTTATGAATTTGAAATCACTAAAATAGATTTGCCTACAATAGAATTTAAAGTGGTTTGTTCAACAGGTACTTATATAAGAAGCCTTGTGCAAGATTTTGGAGAAGCGCTTGGAGTAGGTGCTTATATGAGTGGTTTGAGAAGAACCAAGATTGGTGACTTTGATGTTTCCAATGCAATGCAATGGGAGGAACTAGAAAAACAAATTCAAATTATATTGCAAGCCGAATAATTGCTAAAAAGGTAAGCCTATACCAAATTGCCATGCATAGTTGTTCACCCGCATTCCATTAGGCTTCACCTCTGTCCATTTTAGATTTTTTAGATCCAGCCATCCATTATTGGATGATCTAGTGGGGTCCTTCATTTTTATGGCGTAGTCAATTCTGATGATAAAATAATTAAAATCAAATCTCAATCCAGATCCCATACCAATGGCAAGGTCCTTATAGAGTCTATCTAATTTAAATCCTGCATTAGGATCTGTTTTAGTATCTCTTGTATTCCAAATATTTCCCATGTCAACATAAATCGCTGATCCCATTTTATAAGTACCCCATTGGAACAAATCAAATCTGTATTCAAGATTGGCTTCCAATTGTAAATCACCAAAACGATCAAAATTTTGACTTGTATGACTCGTGTCATAAAATTGTGAACTACCTAATCCAAGTTGCCTCAACCCCCATGCACGCATACTATAGGGACCTCCTGCAGTAAACTGTTTAAAGAAGGGAAGTTGTCCCCCTAGTTTACTATCGTTGCTATAGTTGTTACCCCATCCGCCTAAGAAACGCATTGCCAATTCTGTATTCTCGTATTTGATTAATTTTCTTAGTTCTAATTCGGCCTTGATATAAGTATAAATATTGTTTTTTAAACCAGGAATTAAATTAGTGAGTGCGCCAGCTTCTTCTACTCCAATACGGATATAATTGTTATGATGTAAAAATCTTCGAGAGGGGCCAGTATGTAGATACGTAAAAGTTTGACTCATTACATTACCATCATTGAATGAGGATCGTAAAAATGGATTTAAAAGCAATAAGCTATCCAGTTTGGAAAACTTATTAAGTTTATACAATTCAACATTCAAAGGTTTATAAAGGATGGTGTTCTCAGTGCCATTATTATTGTTTTTCCATTCGTAACCCCAGCTAGTAGTAAATGATTTTAATTGGTAATAATTAAGACGATCAATACTCGATCCATTTAGTGCAAAATTGCTTCTTGTGCTATAATTTTTGGCATGTTGGTGTGCTATAAAAGGAACTAGAATATTGGGGAAGCTATAAGTATGACCAATGTTCCAAAGTAGGGTTTGGGTTACATTGTCCTTATTATTATTCAAGTTCAATTCAATGCCAGTTCTTAAACTTGTAATGCTTGGTATAGATTTTTTTTGTACGTTTTTGTCCCTATATGTTAGACTAGTGGAAAGTCCTAATAAATTACCTCCCCCTAATTGCGCAGCATTTTTACTTCCTTCTAGATCTAAGCTAACACTTCTTCTTAAGGAGGGTACTAAAAGATAATGTAGATAAACACTATCATTTTGTACAGTAGTTCTTGCGTCGATTTGTTGCCATGCGCCCAGGCTGCTAAAATTATTAAGTGTTTGATAAAACTTTTTTTCACTGAATAATTCTCCAACAGAAATCATCGATTGCTCTTCAAATAAACTGGTTTTGAATTTAGGCTTTCTGAAAGCGTGTAATACAGACTTGTAGGCATCTTCATGAGGCATTTTTTGAAGAATGATGGCATCTGGATTATCATTTAAACTAAGATCGCTATAAAATATTTGCTTCCCAATCGGATAGGTTTTGGTGATGGTGGCATTGGTATTTCTTAATTGAATACTCACTTTCCATTTTGGATTTTCTTTTTCTCGACCTGCAGCAGTAATGACTTGATTCATTTGCTTCAGTGGATCCAAATTCAATTGCATTAAAGCTTGATCAATGGTGTCAATTTCAGCAAATATCTTTTCCTTAGTAAAATAGTAATAACCCTTAGATCTAAAAAGTTCTACCAATCTATCTAATTCATTATTGATAATTTGATTAGAATAGGAACTCCCTTTTTTGATGTAAGCATTTTCTTTAGCATCTAAGGCAATTTTTTGTAATGCAGGGTCAGCAATTTGATAAGTTACGGTATCAATTAAAGTCTTGTAATGTAATTGCAAATCCATCTTGATAGCTACTCTATATTCATCTTTAATGGTATCTATCTTGTAGCTTGGTGTTAATTGTGCATGATTATATCCCTGTGATGCTAAATAGGCTTGCATGTAATTTACAGACCTAGGGATGCGGTCTGCTTGAAAATGTATAGGTTGAATTAAAGTATTAAATACGCCAAATTGTCTAATGTATTTTGCTTTTACACTATCATCCCAATAATGGTCAAGTTCTAATAATAGGGCTTTTTTAATTTTTTTTGTCGGGGCATCTTGTATTTGAATGGTATTCTTATATACAAAAGCATTTTCTTTTGGATAATTATGAATAACTGCTTTTTTAAGTTCGGTACAAGCATTTAATAAAAATAAAAGGCCAAGTAGGTAAAATCTTGAGCAGAAACTAATATTTTTAAGCTTCAGTAATGACATATCGATGATAAGTAAGAATGAGCTCAAATATATTCAATCTTTTGCCCATAAAAAACATTGGGCCCAAGAATCTGTATTTATAGTGGAGGGGCCTAAGTTAGTGGAAGAAATATTGCATAGTGATTGGGAGATAGAAAAAATATATGCTTTGCCTGCCTGGGCAAAAAGCCAGGATACTAATATTCCCAATTTGGTTGTTATAGATGCGATGGAATTGGAAAGAATGAGTCAGTTGCAACAACCTAATCAAGTATTGGCATTGGTAAAAAAGAAAAGTTACCTGTCTGATTTGAGTTTTGAAGGTAAAATGACTTTGGTTTTAGATGGGATACAAGATCCTGGCAATTTAGGTACCATTATAAGAATCGCTGATTGGTTTGGATTGGATCAAATCATTGTGAGTCCAGATACTGTCAGCTTGTATAATCCTAAAGTAATACAAAGTACCATGGGCTCTTTTTTGAGAGTAAGGGTAGCCTCACTAGATATAAGCTCTGTTTTAAGTCAAACTAAACTTCCTATTTATGGTGCTTTGTTAGAAGGGGCATCTATTTATGAAGCACAGATGGCCAATGCTGGTTTTTTAGTCATTGGGAATGAGTCAAAAGGCATTAGGGAAACGATCATGCCTTTGGTTGGAGATGCGATCTCTATTCCTAGTTTTGGTAAAGCGGAGTCACTGAATGCGGCAGTAGCAACGGGTATTATTTTGTCTCATTGGAAAGCCGCTAGTCGAATCTAATAGCTTTGGTAGGGCTGATTTTTTTTATCCAAATGGTTGGAGCAAGAAATGAAACATAGCTTATGACTGCAGTGCCTACAATAATCCATAGTATTTGCTTTAGTTCTATTTTAATGGGCAGTACTTTCATAAAATAAGCAGATTCATCTAATTGAATCCAGCCTGTATATTGTTGAAGTAATGATAATCCAATTCCTATCATTGATCCTATAATGATACCAGTCCAGCATATAAAACTAGCTTGGTATAAAAATATTTTTCTGATTAAATGATAGTCGCCGCCTAAAGCATTTAATACGCCAATCATATTGACTCTTTCAAGCATTAATATAAAAAGACAGGTGAGTAAATTCACGATAGCTATGATGAGCATGATACTCATAGTAACATTTCTGTTAATAGTTTGTACTTCTAACCAATCGAAAATTTGAGGGTATTGTTCTTCCACTGGTGTAGCAATATAGTTAGGAGGAAGCGCATGTTGAATTTGCTTGCTAAGTAAGGAGCTATTGATGCCTTTATCGGCTTGTATGCTATATCCACTTATTAAACTGCTGTCATTTACTAATTGTTGTAATAAACCTAAGTCAACAATGGCATAGGACAAATCATAATCTTCCATGCCAGAGTGAAATAGCCCTGCCACTTTTAACTTTCTTTGTTGTACATCAGACTGTCTTGTAAAATACAATCTGATGGAATCACCCACTTTTAATTGTAATTTATTGGCAATGGCTTCTGATAAGACGATTTCCATTGCGATGCCATTGTTATTTTGTTGGATAGGTCTACCTACAGATAAGAAGGGAGCCCTTTGCTTTTTTGGAATGCCTTTGATGGTAAGACCTTCCATTTCCTGCTTATACGCTATTACCGCAGTTTGAAGCGCATAGGGTATGATATTGTGAATGCCTTTTTGCTTTTGTAATGTGGTTTGTATTTTGGGGTGTTGGTCAATTAAGGCGCCATTGAGTGTGCCTATATTGATCTGTCCCCAAAATGAGTATACTTTATTAGCAATACTTTCTTGAAAGCCGTTTACAATTGAAAATGTAAGTATGATGGCTGCAACGCTAATGGTTGTAGCAAGTATCGATAAACGAACTATGAAGCTGGTATTTGATTTTTGTTTTTGAAAACTAATTCTTTTCGCTATCTCAAATGCCGTATTCAATTGGTTAATTTTTTTCAAATCTAGTTTTTTCTCTTTATATATTATGAATAATGGGCTAGATTCGTTGACAAATTACTTTACCTGATATGCCTAGCTTATATATTAGACTTCTTCTAATGGTTTCTTTTTTCCCTGCTGCATTACTAGCGCAAGTGCAACCAGATCAAGAGCTAGATTCGGCTATTCATAGCATTCGGATGCATCCTATGGACCGACCTAGAGATATTCCTGTGATAGGTTTGAATGATCCGTTGCCATTAGAAATAAGTTTTGATGATTTCAATGCCCATTACCAAGATTATTATTATAGCATTGAACTGCTTGATGCCAATTGGGAACCCGTAGCGTTAAGCCCATTTGATTATACACAAGGGTTTAGTCAGAACAAAATCAGCCAATTTACCGCTTCCTCCATCGCTTTACAATCCTATTTTCATTATCAATTCAATTTGCCGAATGAAAATTGTAAGCCCACCAAAGCAGGTAATTATATGGTGAAAATTTTTAAAGGAGGGGATGTGCATCAACTTGTTTTTACAAGACGATTTTATGTGGTGGATAATTTGATCGGCGTTTTTGCAAGTGTACAAGAACCTTTTGATGGAGCGATTTCAAAAACGCATCAAAAAATTCAGTTAAGCTTGGATGTGAAGAAGCTGCCTTATTTTCAACCTGATCAAATTAAAGTGTATGTATTTCAAAACCACAGATACAATGAAGGCATATTAGTAGAAACGCCTAGCTTCATTAGAGGTGCTACTATTGAGTACAATAGTGAAAGAGATTTGATATTTCCTGCATCTAAAGAATGTAGATGGTTAGATATGCAAAGTTTAAGATTAAGAACAGATCGTATTGAAAGGTTTGAAAACCAACAAAAGCTAGTACAAGTAATAGTAAAGCCAGATCTACCTCGTAATAACCTACCTTATTTTAGTTTTAATGATTTAAATGGAGCTAGTATCATTAGTAATACTGAATCTTTGGAGCCCGATTTTCAAAATGATTATGCCCAAGTAAAATTTACCTATATTCCTAAAGAGGGGATCCCTTACATAGGAGAAAAGCTCTATTTGATTGGAGATCTTACCAATAATAAAGTGGATCAACAATCTGAAATGAATTTTAATACTTTAAAAGGGGTGTATGAAAAGACATTATTATTAAAACAAGGTTATTATAGCTATCAATACTTGTTGAGAGATAATAGGGAACCCAATAGATGGATGGACTTTGCATTTACAGAAGGAGATCATTGGGAAACTGAGAATAATTATACTGTTTTAGTCTATTACACAGCGCCGGGAGCAAGGTATCCTTTATTGGCAGGCTTCTCCACCATCAATTCCAAGCAAAATTGGTAGGTTAATTCCTTGGCTTTTATTACCTTTGCACCGGCAGGTCTTGCACGACCAGCTCCTGCTGAACCTCCCCAGGACAGGAATGTAGCAAGGATAGGCGGTTGTAGCGGTGCGATGTAAGTAGCCTGCCACTTTTTTTTGAAAGCGGCATTTCTTTTTCAAATATAAATCCACTCTTATGAAATTTTTTGTAGACACAGGTAATCTTGCACAAATTAAGGAAGCTTATGATTTAGGTATCTTAGACGGTGTAACCACCAATCCTTCTTTAATGGCTCAAGTGGGCGTGAAAGGGGAAGAAGCAATCGCCGCACATTATAAAGCAATTTGTGATTTAGTGGAAGGGGATATTAGTGCTGAAGTATTGTCTACTGATTTTACGAGTATGATTGAGGAAGGGAAAAAATTAGCAGCGATTCACAAAAATATAGTTGTGAAAGTGCCAATGATTAAGGATGGCATTAAAGCAATTAAATGGTTCACGGACAACGGTATTCGTACCAATTGCACTTTGGTTTTTTCTGCTGGCCAAGCTATTTTAGCAGCCAAAGCGGGTGCGACTTATGTTTCTCCTTTTATTGGCCGTATCGATGATAGTTCTTGGGACGGGATGGAATTGATTAGTCAAATTCGTCACATCTATGATGTACAAGGTTTTCAAACCCAAATTTTAGCAGCCTCTATCAGAAATGCTTTACATATTGTAAAAGCTGCCGAAGCGGGTGCTGATGTATGTACTTGTCCTTTAGACTCAATCTTAGGATTATTAAAACATCCTTTAACTGATATTGGTTTGGCGAAATTCTTAGAAGACGCTAAGAAAATGTAGTATTTTTTCGCGCGTTTTTCTCATCTTTTAATTTAAAAAGTAAAGATTCGAAAAACTTTATTGATGTTTAAGTGCTTCGCGCTTGGATAAATTAGAAAGAGATGGGTGGTCCTTCACAAATTGGATCACCCATTTTTTATTGGTGTAGGCATAAGCTCTTAATGACCATCCAATAGCTTTTTTTACAAAGAAGTCTTCATGTGTTTGTGCATTTTCAATGTATTGTGCTAGTAAATTGGTATTCGTCTTTGTTTTATAAGTTAATTGAAATAAGATACTCATCCTAATGAGCCATTTATTACTAGATTGATTCCATTTATTAGTATAGAATTCGATATGTTCTGGATATTGAAGAAAGTATTTGCTGATCACATGTGTATTGGTACTATCTACAGAGTCCCACCAACTATTATGTGTAATCATCCACTCGATTAAAGGCAAGGTCTTTTTACTCCATACTTTTTTGTGAAAGCCTAATAGTTCAATGGCGAAATAATGTAATTCTCTTTGTGGACATGCAAAGCAATCTTTGACTAGGTTTGCTAATTCATCATGATTGGCAATGGGATGTGTCTTGTAAAATTCCTTGCAAAGGGCCCTTCTTAATGGTGTTTTAATACCATAAAATTCAAATTGATTTAACAAATAGGCTTTCGCACCTTTTGCAATTGTTGGATCGCCGTGGGTAGCAAATGTTTTTTGTATTTCTTTTAAATAAGGATGACTCATTTTAGACTCCCACTACTTTTTTAGTAAAACTGCTCATTCTTGCTGCTTCCAATACTTTAATAATATTTTTTCCTTCTTGTGCACTAGTAGGAACGGGGCCACCATGCAAGATAGCATCTGCCATTAAATCGTAAAACTTTCCATAATTACCTGGAATGCTTGTGATAGATTTGGAACTAATGATGCCTTCATTATCAGTATATAAATGGCCAAAATCACTTGGAGATTCTACGCCCCAATTGGGGTCATTGGGCTTTCTGCCAGCAATTAAATCAGCTTCCTGCACATCAGATCTGTTTTTAATAAAACATCCCTTGCTGCCATAAATTTTATAACCATGCAGTTGTTTCATATAGACCATGCCACTTGTAAGTGTGATTCTATGTCCAGGATAATATAATATCAATGTAAAATAATCATCTACTAAGGATTCCTTTCTGGTTATTCTAATATCTGAAAATACAGCTAGAGGCATACCAGATAACAATAATGCTTGGTCAACTAAATGTGGACCTAAATCGTATAAAAGCCCAGATCCAGGACTCACAGCTTCCTTATGTGCTTTTGGACTCAAAGTAGTACGATATCTTTCAAATGAGATTTGAACATCCAATAAATCTCCAATAGCATCTTCTTTGATTAATTTTTGTAATGTCAAAAAATCAGCATCATATCTTCTATTATGATACACTGCAAGTTGTACTTTTTGAGCTTTGGCTATTTGATCTAATTCTTCCGCTTCACTTGCTTTAACAGTAAATGCTTTTTCGCAGATGACATGTTTATCTGCTAGCAAGGCTTTTTTAGTATACTCATAATGCGTATCGTTAGGGCTATTGACTACTACTAATTCAACTAATGGGTCGTTTAATAGTGCCTCATAACTATCATAAGAAATCGTGTCGGGATAAATAGTCTGGATGTTTTGCTGTGACCTTTCCCAAGCCCCTACCAAATTAAAATAAGGGTGTGCGTCAATAAAAGGTGCGTGAAAAACACGACCACTCATGCCAAAAGAAACCAATGCTGTATTTATCATAAATCAAATTTAAGCTAAATATTTAATTGTAGTTTATCACTATAAATTAGCTCGAGTAAAACAAAAACCCTCTGAAAATTCAGAGGGTTTTAAAAATCATTAGAGCTGTTTTATATAGGCTTTAAATTTAAATAAAGCCTATATAAAACTATCCAGCTACTTGCTTTCTGATAATATTTAAGGCACCACCTGCTTTAAACCATTCAATTTGTTGTTGGTTGTAAGTATGATTTGCTTTAATAGTATCAGTGCTGCCATCTTTATGCGTAAGCACTAAAGTTAATGCAGTACCAGGAGCGAAACTGGTTAAGCCAAGTACATCAATAGTGTCATCTTCTTGAATTTTATCGTAATCAGCTTTGTCTGCGAATGTTAAAGCTAACATACCTTGTTTTTTCAAGTTGGTTTCGTGGATACGTGCGAAAGATTTAGTTAATACTACTCTTACGCCTAAATGTCTTGGTTCCATTGCAGCATGCTCACGAGAACTACCTTCACCATAGTTTTCGTCACCTACTACAATAGTTCCAATACCTGCAGCTTTATAAGCTCTTTGTGTATTAGGAACTGTATCGTATTCGCCATTTATTTGACTCTTAACGTTGTCTGTCTTCTCGTTAAAGAAGTTTACAGCGCCAATCAATAAGTTGTTAGAAATATTATCTAAATGGCCACGGAATTTCAACCATGGTCCTGCCATAGAGATATGGTCTGTGGTACATTTTCCTTTTGCCTTAATTAATAATTTTAAAGCTTTTAAGTCAGTTCCTTCCCATGCAGCAAATGGATCTAGTAATTGCAAACGCTTAGAAGCTGGATCAACAGCTACCACTACTTTTGAACCATCTTCAGCTGGTGCTTGGTATCCTGCATCTTCTACAGCAAAACCTTTTACTGGTAATTCATCACCACTTGGCGCATCTAATTTAACTTGTTCACCTTTATCATTCGTTAAAGTATCTGTTAAAGGGTTGAAGGTTAAATCACCTGCAATGGCCAATGCCGTAACTAATTCAGGAGAAGCTACGAATGCATAAGTATTAGGGTTACCATCGGCACGTTTTGCAAAATTTCTATTAAAAGAATGCACAATGGTATTTTTTTCTTTTTTCTCTGCACCTACACGCTCCCACATACCAATACAAGGTCCACAAGCATTAGCAAATACTTTAGCACCAATTTGGCTGAACACATCTAAGAAACCATCTCTTTCAATGGTGTATCTTACTTGCTCAGAACCTGGAGTAATCATGTATTCTGCTTTTGTAGTCAAACCTTTTTGTGCTACTTGTTTTGCTAAGCTTACTGCACGGCTAATATCTTCGTAAGAGGAGTTCGTACAGCTACCAATTAATCCCACTTCCACTTTGGTTGGCCAACCATTCGCAGCAGCCAACTCTTTCATTTTAGAGATTGGTGTTGCTAAGTCTGGAGTGAAAGGTCCGTTTAAGTGTGGTTCTAAAGTATCTAAATCAATTTCAATTACTTGATCAAAATATTTTTCAGGGTTTGCATAAACTTCAGCATCAGCTGTTAAATGTTCAGCGATGCCATCTGCTAAAGCTGCTACATCGGCACGACCTGTAGAAGTTAAATATCTACTCATACTTGCGTCATAACCAAATGTAGATGTGGTTGCGCCAATTTCGGCACCCATATTACAAATAGTTCCTTTACCAGTACAACTCATGCTTGTTGCACCTTCTCCAAAATATTCAACAATAGCACCTGTTCCTCCTTTCACTGTTAGAATACCAGCTACTTTTAAAATCACATCTTTAGGAGCAGTCCATCCGTTTAATTTTCCTTTTAATTTGATACCGATTAATTTAGGCCATTTTAATTCCCAAGCTAAGCCTGCCATTACATCACAAGCATCTGCTCCACCTACACCAATTGCTAACATACCCAAGCCGCCTGCATTCACAGTGTGAGAGTCTGTACCAATCATCATACCACCAGGGAAAGCATAATTTTCTAATACCACTTGGTGAATAATACCCGCACCTGGTTTCCAGAATCCAATACCATATTTATTAGATACAGAGGCTAAAAAATCATATACTTCTTTGCTTTCTGTTGTAGCTACAGCTAAATCTTGTTTTGCTTCTACTTTCGCAGAAATCAAGTGATCGCAATGCACTGTGCTTGGTACTGCTACTTTTGGACGACCAGCTTGCATAAATTGCAATAATGCCATTTGCGCTGTCGCATCTTGCATAGCTACGCGGTCCGGACCAAAATCAACATAAGAACCACCTCTTTCGAAGCTTTCTAATTTTTGATCACTATGTAAATGGGAGAATAAAATTTTCTCAGATAAAGTAAGTGGGCGACCCAACATTTTACGAGCTGCTTCCACTTTCGCTGGCATTTCAGCGTATACTTTTTTGATCATTTCGATATCAAAAGCCATAGTTGTAGATTTTGG
>Ga0228701_1000845_pt1 | contig 22865 bp, 10 predicted proteins | sample McNCre117_Aug_MG_2_FD_178017 | JGI IMG/M metagenome (GOLD analysis project Ga0228701, IMG submission 178017) | Freshwater microbial communities from McNutts Creek, Athens, Georgia, United States - 11-17_Aug_MG | ecosystem: Environmental > Aquatic > Freshwater > Creek | place: USA: Georgia...
GCCGTCGCTGCCACAGCAACGCTGGAAGTGGCCGCCGCAGGTAGAGACGGATTTGTGCCTTCCCCGATTGAACAATTCACAGGGGATTGCCGTGTAGCACTAATGACTGTCATGGATGGTCTCCTATACCCGCCATCCCCTATCGACAGCAGATCAGAAAACCTGAGACATTCATTTTTAAAAAATTGGCATTAATTTTGCTTAAATATGCTTGTCGGGAATCTTGACGTTCCTCAAAAAAAGTTCTCATTTACGGAGACAAGATCATGCGCAACGCGTCACAACCAACACTTAAGAATTCGTCTTCTCATCCTGTAGAAGCGCACGCCCCGATTACGGTGACGCAGCCAAGTCTTCCTGAATTGGCGGAGTTTTTGCCCTATCTAGAAGAGATCTGGCGAAGCAAGACCTTGACCAATGGCGGGCAATTTCACCGAAAGTTTGAATCGGCCTTGGCCGAGTATCTCGGTGTGCCCTATGTGTCACTGTTTGCCAATGCGACGATTGCTTTGCTCACAGCCTTGCAAGCGCTGCGCATTCACGGCGAAGTCATCACCACACCTTATTCATTTGTAGCCACCTCTCACGCCTTGCTGTGGAATGGCATCAAGCCTATTTTTGTGGACATCGACCCGCAAACCTTCAACATCTCACCTGCTCACATTGAGGCAGCCATCACGCCTGAAACGACCGCGATTTTGCCGGTGCATTGCTATGGCCGCCCCTGCGAGCTCGACCAGATTGGCCAGATTGCAGAGAACTACAACCTCAAGGTTATTTACGACGCCGCACATGCGTTTGGCGTAAGGCAAAGTGGCCAAAGCGTGCTCAATGCAGGCGATCTTTCGATTCTGAGCTTTCACGCCACCAAGGTGTTCAACACGTTTGAAGGCGGGGCCATCATCAGTCATGACCTTCGTACCAAGCAACACATCGACCACTTGAAAAACTTTGGTTTTGTCAACGAAGTCACCGTGGTCGCAGCAGGCATTAACGGAAAAATGAGTGAATTCAATGCTGCGTTGGGCTTACTGCAGCTCAACCACATTGACGATGTTTTGGCCCGGCGCCGTCTGGTCGATGAAACCTATCGCCGTGGATTGCGAGACATCAAAGGCATCCAGATTGCCCAACCACAAGCAGACTGCGATCTGAACTGGTCTTACTTTCCCATTCGAGTGACCGATGAATTTCCAGTCCCCCGCGATGTGCTTTACGACTACCTCAAAACGCAAAGCATTTGGGCACGACGCTATTTCTATCCTCTCATCAGCGAATTTCCAATGTATCGAAATTTGCCATCAGCCAATAGCCAAAATTTGCCTCACGCGCTACAAACATCACGTGAAATCATCTGCTTGCCACAGCACGCAGAGTTGGATATGAAGACGGTGCACTACATCGTCGATTGCATTCGCAAACTAGCGGACTCAGCACAATCTTTTTCGCTTGCAGCATAACGAGATGGCGATGCATCCAAGCCCAGAAGAAATCAAACAAGCAACCGTCTTGTTGCGAACCAATGCAATCATCCAACGGTTAGGGCCATTGATTCAATGCATGGATGAAACCGAACTAGATCGCAACATTCAATCCATCGGACTGGCGCCTCTGATTAGCCTAGACGCAATCATCATGGCAAGCTCCATCGACAGAGGGGTGACCACCTTCTTGCTGACACTTGGCGCAGAAAACACCAATGACCGAGCCATGTATGAGCATGCACTGGCTCTGTATGCGACACAGCGCGAAAAAACATTGGATGCCGAACTCCTGGCGCAGCTTGTTCTGGCGTTTGGAGCAGGTCAAGACGCGCAAAGCTATTTGCAACACCTCAACCAACGCATCACGTCAGCAAACGAGACCCTAGAGCGCATCAAGCAAGAAGCCACCGCGCTGATCCAAACCCAACAATGGCAAACAGCCTTAAACATCCTAGAACCACTGGTGGATGCACTGGATACCGATTCGCCCAAATGGGCTTTTGCAGACTTGGCCAACTGTTTGCACATGCTTGAACGCTATGCCGAGGCCGAAGTACGCACACAGCAGGGCTTGGGGGCTTGGGCCAAACGAATTGCACATCAGACAGAACCACTCACACAAGCGGAGATTCAAAGGAAATGGTCTGACCGCTCTGATCCACCGGTCATCAGCATTTTGTGCATTGCGTACAACCACGCCCGGTACATTGAGATGGCAATCAAAGGATTCTTGCTGCAAGAAACCCAGTACAAGTACGAGATCATCGTTCACGATGACGCCTCGACCGATGGCACACAAGACATCATTCTGAAATGGCAATCGCGCTATCCCGATTTGATTCGCACGGTCTTGCAAAAAGAAAACACGTTCTCCAAAGGGGCGCGCCCCTTTGAGTTGCTGCTACAACAAGCAAAGGGAAAATACATTGCTATCTGCGAGGGAGACGACTATTGGCTAGAACCACTGAAGCTACAAAAACAAGCCGAGTTTTTGGAGACGCATCCAGACTTCTCGTGCCACGCACACAACCACTACTTATTTGAAGAGGCCACCCTAGCAGTGCGACCTTGGTTAACCGTAGCAAACCCACGGATTTACTCGCCACGGGAGCTAAAAAACCTCACGCGATTGCTATGGGTGCCTACGCTGATGTTCAGTAAAAAATTTTCCCACCTCCCTGCTGAACGAGAATTCGCCGCTTTAGGCGATGCCTTTTTGACGTCTTATCTCGGTCACTTTGGCAGTTGTATGTATGACGAAGGGTTCTTGGGTTCGGTGCGTCGAATGAATCGGTACAGCTTTTGGACACCGATGACTGAGCAACAAAAAGAAAAGTCACGCGTCAAAACACGTTTTGCATTAGTTCGACTGCACGAACGTTTGGGCGATTTTTGCGCAGCAGGTGACTTGCTGCAAAAGATTCACGCATCACCGCTTTCCATGGAAGACAAAAAAGAACAAAGTCAAGGTTCGTTGTTATTTGCCGCGCGCAAACTTGAACAAATTTAAGCAGAAAAATTTCGATTGAATGGATCACTTTGACCATTCAAGTCTCTTAGGTTCGCTTGCTCTCCATCAAGAAAAGCGGACGGTTCAAGAACTCACCCAATTGATCGAACCGATCAAGCATTGACCCCGTGGCATCCACATACGCAAGCGTGTCGGGATGAACCACTGCAATCTTCTGGATGTGCCAGTGATCTGAGGTGTGATTTGTCACAAACTCAATCAGCTCAGACTTCAGGCCATTTTCAAAAAGCGGCGCATGTCTGTCCCCTTTCCAGTTAAAGCCCAACTGAAACCACAAGATTTTTGTCTGGCTTGCCAAATGGTTCAAGGCTTGAATCATTTGTTGTTTGGCTTCTTCACGCCCGAGGGTGGCGTTACCAAAATCATCGCCCAAATGATGCAAGACATTCAAACAAAGCGTGACGTCGAAATGCGTCTTCGTTTCTTTCACAAAGTTGTGGTACTCATTGCGAACCTCCATGCGATCTGAGAGATTAAGAATTTGCGCACACGCTTGCATGAACTGCGCATGTTGCGTATTCCCTTCGACACAAACCACATTTGACGCCCCTGCTTGCAGCGCAGCCAAGCTAAAAAATCCAGTGTTAGCGCCAATGTCGAGCACGGTTTTTCCAGCCACAGAGACATGAGCTTGCATATAGGCTTGGCGCTGCATTTCATGCTTGCCCGCAGGTTGGTAATCCAAATCAAGCGCATCCGTCAGTAAGGGATGAAGAAATTGATATTCGCTGTGTTTGCTCTGCGCTTTAATCAACTGAGTCAACTGGGCGCGTTGGTCGGCATTCAAGGTCGTCATGGGTACAAATCTCTTTTAAAAACGTCATGCTGCTGCAAGAGGCTCGTCAACTCTTGGTCATTCAGGTCACCCAGCGAGGGATAACGCCGACAGCCTGGCGCGCCAGCGCCATCGGCCCAAGCATACCAATGCTCTGTTGCAGTCGGCACTTGGGCAGGAAATAAAGGGAAAGAGACGCCTCCTGCATCATTGACAAACACACGCAACAAATCTGGACAGGCGTCCAATGCCAATTGCAATGGCCCCCAAAATCGAGGATTGAATTCAATGAAATGGAATTTACCTGTTTCCATCTCTTGAATCACCTCCATCATCAACGGCCCTCGAAACGCTGTTTCGTGCAACGCTTTCAAGAGTTTTTCCGCGTCAATACCGGGGTCACGGCATGTGCGAGCCAAAACAATGGACTTGCCATTGGGTTGTTGCAGCAAATTCAACTGCCAAAAATAGGCGTACTGCCCACTTTGATTCAAACAAGCACACAGGTAATAACTTTGTCCTTGCACAAACGCTTGCGCAAACCATTCGTCTGGATTGATGGTTGCCAGCGCCGTCGCCAGCTCTGCCTGCGTCATGCAAATCTGCGGGTATTGCACAACGCCTCTGACGATGTTTTGTTTAGGCTTTAACACGCACGGCACATGCAGCGCAGACCAATCAAGCAAAGGTGGAGCCGAGATGCCGATAGCGGACGCAGTAAACTCAATGCTGCTTGCTTTGTTCGTCAAACGGTCATACACCTCTTTTGAAGGTAACGGAATTTTGATGCCCACGCTCTCTAGTGCTGTGCGATGCTGCAACACAAATTCGTTGATAAATTCCGTCGTGGGACAGTAAACCAGTTCTGAGTCCGTCACACGACTGCTTTGATCTGCCTGCATCACCGCTTGGAAAAGCGCAATGTCCACCACTTTGTGCGAACGCTTGAAAATAATCTTGTCCTGCCAAGGCGCCGTGAACGCAGGATTCTCATCTGCAGAAGCGACCAAAACAAAAGAGATTTTCTGAAGAGAGAAAAACCGACACAGCGCCACAACCGCCCTGTCGTTGTGCCCTGTAAAAATCAAAAAGGTCACTTGGCTCATATGGTGCGTTCTTGGCCCTTCAGCTTTGATATGAAAGTATGCAAATCACCTTATCGCTAACCGACTGTGGGGCATTTTGCAGACGGGTTCAATGCTAACGGATGTTAAACCCACAAAAACCAATCCATGGCACACCCCTTGCTGTTACACAAGACATCGTTTCACTATGTCAGGAATCCGACATGCTTGCCAACGCCCGTCTTTCACCACACAGCGCCAAAGAAGGCTGGCTTAAGCGCGGCGCTGCCTTGATGCAAGCCAAGCAGTTTGGGCAAGCGAGTAACTGCTACACCAAAGCACTGCAACAATTTCCCCGCGATGCCCACCTGCACTACTGCAAAGGTGTAGCCCACCACCAAAACAAACAACTGCTGCAAGCCGCCAGCAGCTACAGCCAAGCACTACAACTCAACCCAAAGTTGGTCGAGGCATTTGAAAACCTGGCCGAAGCCCAAACCGAGCTGCAACTGTTTGATGACGCGCTGTTGAGCATTCGTGCCGCCATTGCGCTGCAACCCAACAGAGCTCTCTCTCTCTCACGCCTAGGGCGCATTCTGGTGCGTTTGGGCCACTACACCGAAGCCATCGAGGCCACCACCCGTGCACTGAGTCTGGACCCTAAGGGGGCCACCGCCTACCTGATTCGCAGCAACGCGCACCGTGGGTTGAACCAACTCAAAGCCAGCATTGCCGATTTGCACCAGGCTATTGCCCTGGACCCCCACAACCCAGAGTATGTGTACAACATGTCGTTTGACCTGTTGCTCAACGAAGAGTTTGAAGAGGGCTGGGCCTGCTACGAAGCGCGGTTCGAAACCAAAAACTTCATGGCAAACACCCCTCGCATGGTGAGCCCACGTTGGCGCGGCACAGAAAGCATTGAGGGCAAAACCATCTTGATTTGCCCCGAGCAAGGCTTGGGCGATCAAATTCAATTTGGCCGCTACGCCCTGATTTTGAAAGGCATGGGGGCCCATGTACTCATGCCTGTGGCACCGGCTTTGGTGGACATCATGCGGTCTATGCACCCCGACATTCATGTGGTCTCTTCGCTGGTGTCAGCCACCGACTTGCCGCATCACGACTTTCATGTGCCCTTGATGAGTTTGCTGGGCATTTTCAAAACAGACCTGAACAGCATTCCTTGCGCCGACCGCTACATCGCGCCCAAGACCGACATTGCGGCCCAATGGGCCGCTCGCTTTGCTGACAAGTCCAAACTGCAAGTGGGCATCACCTGGTCTGGCAACCCCGTTCATGTGAATGACCACAACCGCAGCATGTCGCTCGCGCAGTTGCAGCCCTTGTTCAGCCTAGATGTGGACTGGCACATTCTGCAAACCGAAATCCGCCCAGCCGACCAAGCGCTGCTGCCCCACACCCCGCTCAAAGACTGGCGTACCGAACTCAGCAGCCTGCACGAAACCGCGGGCTTGCTCGACCAACTGGATTTGCTCATCACCGTGGACACCTCGGTGGCACATTTGTCTGCCGCGCTGGGTCGGCCCACATGGCTCATGCTGCCCTTCTCGCCTGATTTTCGCTGGTTGCTCCATCGCACAGACAGCCCGTGGTATCCGTCGGTGCACTTGTTCCGTCAACCCCAACCGGGCGACTGGGCAAGTGTGGTGGCGCAAATTTCCAAAACCCTCACCGAGTCATGCTGAACCAGCTCTACCTCAAGGGCGTGACGGCTTACTCACAAGGCAAGCCCCAGCAAGCCGCTCAACACTTGGCAAGCTATGTCGCCAAGTCGGGGCGGAACGCACAAGCATGGCAAATTTTGGGGATCTGCTACTTTGATTTGGGCGATTACTCCCAAGCCATCCAAGCCTTTGAAAAAACACTAACCCTCCAAACCCAAGACGACGAAACCTGGTTCAACTTGGGGCTATGCCATGTCAAAAATCACAATCTGCCCGAGGCCATTCGCTGCTACAACGCGTGCGTGCAGCAAAACCCCGGACACTGGAAAGCCCATGTCAGTCTGGCCGATGCCCACAAAGCCATCAACCAAATCAACGAGGCCATCACCCACTACATGGCCGCCATCGAGCTTCGCGGCTTAGAAGCCAACGATGTACTGTTCAAGCTGTCGCAGGCTTTGTTGGTCAAAGGTGTGTGGCCCGAAGGCTTTGAACTGTTTGAACGCCGCCTGACCTTAGACACCGCGTTACGCGAACACACCACCCTGCCCCGCTGGCAGGGGCAAGACTTGCACGGCCAACGCATTTTGGTGGAATGCGAACAAGGTTTTGGCGACTCCATTCAGTTTTCGCGCTACCTGCCTCTGTTACACGATGCGGGCGCACATGTGAGGCTGGCTTGCCCAAGGCCGCTTCAAGCCTTGTTCCAACACGCATTTCCCAACGTTCAGCTGTTGTCCCCCGGCGAACAAATTGAACTCGCGTCGGTCAACTGCTACACCCCTTTGATGAGTTTGGCAGGTTTGTTCAACACCACGCCAGACCACGTACCCTTTACGCAACCTTATTTGTCTGCGCCCCACGCCAATCAAAAAAAATGGGCATGGCTGGGTCACACCCATGGGCTCAAAGTCGGTCTGGCGTGGAGCGGCAACCCCGACCACAAAAACGACCATAACCGAAGCCTAGCGTTGGAGCCACTCATGGCAGCCTTGCCCAGCGACATCACGTACTTCTCGATCCAAAAACACGACCCAGCGCACCCTGCCCCCACACATCCCCAGCTCACCGTGCTGTCAGATGACATCGAAGATTTTTCAGACACCGCCGCGATTTGCCAACACATGAATGTGATCATCACCGTGGACACCAGCATCGCCCACCTGAGCGGAGCACTGGGCGTACCGACCTGGGTCATGCTGCCCTTCAGTCCCGATTGGCGGTGGCTGCTCCACCGCGATGATTCCGTCTGGTACGACAGCGTGACCTTGTTTCGCCAACACCGCGTGGGCGACTGGTCAGCGGTTCTGTCAGCTATCGCCCAACAGTTGTCCACCAAGAAACAGACATGACATCGACCGAACAACGCATCAACGACTGGATGTTGCAAGCCCAATCGGGCCTCATGCCTTTGAGCGATTTGATTCAGTGTGCCAACCAACTGCAAAGCCAAGGATTGAGTGCACAGGCTCAAACGCTTTACAAAATCTGGATCGCCTGCACACAAACGCCCAACAAATTTGCCGCCCTCTTCAACTGGGGGGTGTTGCTCGCCGAACAAGGCGAAACAGCCGCCGCCGAAGCCGCCTACCGCCAGTGCTTGGTGCTCAACCCCGATCTGGCACAAGCCAAAATCAACCTAGGCCTCATGGCCGAGCGCAAAGGCAACTTTGACGAAGCGCTGGCACAGTGGCAACAAGTCACCGCGCTGGGCGACAAAGCCAGCCAGGATTTGCATGTATTCGCGCTCAACCACATCGGGCGCTTGCTGGAAACACGCAAACAATACGATGCGGCAGAAAACGCCTTGGTGCAGAGCTTGAACATCTCGCCCAAACAACCCGACGCCTTGCAACACTATGTTCACCTGCGTCAAAAGCAATGCAAGTGGCCCGTCTTGAACACCTTGCCCCAAGTCAGCGTGAATATGCTGTTGGGCGCCACATCGCCCTTGGCCATGCTAGCCCACACCGACGACCCGGCCATGCAGTGGTTGTCGGCGCAGTCGTTTTTGAAACGCAAATACCAACTGACTGAAAACAATTTGTCAGCGGGCAAACGCTATCAGCACCCCAAAATTCGCATTGGCTATTTGTCTGGCGATTTGTGTACCCACGCCGTGGGCTTGTTAATGGCCGATTTGATCGAGGCGCATGACCGCGAAAAGTTTGACATCTACGCCTTTGACTTCAGCCCCGAAGACCACACCGCCTACCGCACACGGCTCATGCAGGCGTTTGATCACGTCATGGACGTCCGTGCCTTGTCAGACGCGCAAGTGGCGCAACTGATCTTGTCGCACGAAATCGATGTGCTGATCGACTTGCACGGCTTGAGCTCTGGCGCACGCCCTGGCATCTTGGCCTTGCGTCCTGCGCCGCATCAGGGCACGTACCTCGGGTTCATTGGCACCACCGCCATGCCGTGGATTGACTTTGTCATCACCGACAACTTTGCCCTGCCCCCCGCGCTCACACCCTACTTCAGCGAAACACCGCTTTACGTGGATGGATCGGTCATTCCACTGCACCACGAAACGGTGAACCCGGTCGAGAGCGTCCAGCGCCAAAACTTAGGACTGGCTGAAGATGCCGTGGTCATGGCCTGCTTCAACAATATCTACAAAATCACGCCCGACATGTTTGCTTGCTGGATGCGCATCTTGCAACAAACGCCCCGCAGCGTGCTGTGGTTGCTCGACGACAACCCATGGGCCACCCACAACCTGAAGCAACACGCGCAGCAACAGGGTTTGGAAAGCCGCATCGTCTTTGCCCAACGCTGCAACCACGCCGAATACCGCGCCCGTTTGTGTTTGGCCGATGTGTACCTAGACACCTTCCCCTACAACGCAGGATCGACCGCCCGCGATGTGCTGGACGCCAACCTACCCCTCGTCACTTACAGCGGCCACACCTTTATCTCGCGCATGGCAGGCAGCATGTTGCATGGTGCGGGGCTGGATGAGCTCATCACCCACAGCCTCGCAGACTACGAGGCGCGCGTGGTCGACCTGGTCAGGCAGCCCGCGCGTCTGACCTCGCTCAAGCAGCAAATGGCACACATGGCCCCACAGCGGCAATCAGCCCCTGAGCGACTGGTCAAGAGCCTAGAGCAGCAACTCATTCAACGGCTTCAATCACAAGCCTAAAACCGTTTTTTGCTCGGCACTCATCACCCCAATTTGGGTCGAGGTGAAAGCAGCCACTTGCGAGCCCGACAAAGCCGACAGTTGCTCGCTGCTCAAGGCCATCACCTGCGAGGTGCGCAAAGCGCTGACATCTTCCACCGTCAGACTGGGCATTTGCTGCAAGGTCAACGCCTGCACTTGGTCAGTGGTCAAGGCGCGCACTTGTGAGGATGTCAACGCTGCCACCGCATCCGTTGCCAGACTAGACACTTGGGTGGGTTGCAAAGCGCTCACTTGGACATTGCTCAAATGCAGCACTTGGTCAGCCGTTAAGGCCGAGATTTGCAAAGTTGACAAACCCTGAACTTGGCTAGTGCTCAAACCCGCCAAGCCCATGGTGCTGAGGGCTTGCAGATGGTTGGTGTCAATCGCAGCCAACTGAGCATCGCTCAAAGCATGAACTTGTGCACTGCTCAAAGCCGCCATGTCATCCGTCTCCAAAGCGCCGACTTGCTCGGTGGTCATGGCCGACAACAAAGCGGTGGACAGACCTGCCACTTGGCTCGAACTCAAAGCCGCCACCTGCGCGGTGGACATGCCCGTGATGACCTGCGTGCTCATGGCGTTCAAATCAACCTCTTCGAGTGCCGCCATCTGATCATTGCTGAACCCTTGCAACTGATCCGTGGTCAAGGCGGCCAAATGTGCCGTAGTCAAAGCGGCCACGCTGGCGTTGGACAAGCTGCTCAGTTGCGAGCTGCTGAGTGCACCAAACTGCGTGCTGGTCAACGCCCCGAGTTGTTGGGCCGACAAGGCGCCCAACTGGGTGTCGCTCAAGTTGGCCACCTGTGTGGTGGTCAGCGAAGGCATGGCCGCCACGGTGATGGCTTGCATTTGGTCCGCCGACAAAGCGGCCACCTGGCTGGTGCCCAAGGCAGCCAGCTGCGCGGTGGACAAGGCGGCCATGTCTGTGCTGGACAAACCTTCCACCGCCTGCGTGCTGATGGCTGCAATTTGTGCCGTGCTCCAAGCTGCCAACTGATCGGTGCTCATGGCGGCAATTTGCTCGGACAACAAAGCACCCACTTGGTTGTTGCTCATCCCGCCGACCTGTACGGTGGTCAGTGCCACTACCTGATCGGTGGACAAGGCTTGAACCTGATCTTGCGACAAGGCACGCACTTGCTCGGTGCTCAACACGGCCAAATCTTGAGTCTCCAATCCGCCCAGCTGGGTGCTGCTCAAGGCGGTGATTTGATCGCTCAACAAACTGGCCGCTTGCTCGGTGCTCAGGGCCGTCACTTGCTCAGAGGTCAAACCTGCAACTTGGTGTGTGCTCAAAGCCGTCAAGCTCGCCGTTGGCAAGGCTTGCACCTGTGCGCTGGTGAGCGCTTGTAGCTGGGCGTCAGTCAGCGCGTTCAGGTGTGCGCTGCTCAGGCTGGCGACTTGCGCGGTGCTCCAAGCGGCCACTTGCGCGGTGGTCAAGCCTGCAAACTGGTCATCACTCAAACTGTTGAGCTGGGTGCTGCTCAAGGCGGTCAACTGTGCGGTGCTCAACTGGCCCACCAAATCAGCGCTCAAGCCCTGCAAGGCTGCCGTGCCCAAAGCCGTCACGTGGACGGTGCTCAGGGCCCCCAATTGGGTACTGGTCAAGGCCGCCACTTGGCTGGAGGTAAAGCCTGCCACATCGCCCGACTCCAGCGCTGCCACTTGACTGGTGCTCAACGCCTGCACTTGCTCATCGGACAACACCCCGTATTGGTCAGAGGTCAACGCACGCAACTGTGTAGAGCTCAACGCCGCAATTTGCTGCGGTGTCAAATCGGCCACATGGGCATGTGTGAGCGACTGCATTTGCGTTGTGCTCAGGCTACCCACCTGTGTCGTGCTCAGGCTCGCCAGCTGATCGCTCGTCAAGGCATTGAGTTGTGAGGTGGTGAGTTTGGGCACTTGGGTGGTGGTCAACGCGCCCACTTGTTCGGTGTTGAGCGCACGCAAATCTTGCGTCTCCAGTGCCATCACTTGTTGCGTGGTCAGGGCAGCCAGCTGGGCGGTGGTCATCACACCCACCTGGTCGGTGCTCAGGGCTGCAATGTTGGTGGTGGTCAAGGCCGCCACATTGGTGCTGGTGATGGCGCTGACTTGATCGGTCGTCAAGGCCGCCACCATGCGTGTGGTCAAGACATTGACCTGCGCGGTACTCAGGTTCGCCACTTGCGCGGTGGTCAACGCCTGCAATTGATCACTGGTCAACGATGTCCATTGCTGCGTGGTCAAGGCATTGAGCTGGGTGCTCGAGAGCACAGACACTTGGTCGCTGGTCATGGCTGTCAACTGCGACACCTGAAGCGCACGCAGCTGTGCCGTACCCATAGCCCCCAGCTGAGCGGAGCCCAAGGCCACGATTTGGTTGGTACCCAACGCAGAAATGTCACGCGTTTCGATGGCAGCCACTTGATCGGTGGTCAATGCAGACACTTGATCGGTCAACAAAGCGGCCATTTGCAAGGAGGTCATGGCTGCAATTTGTCCTGTGGACAAGGCTGCAACTTGCTCGGTGGTCATCGCCGCCACATCGCGTGCCTCGACCGCGCCCAACTGCGCGCTGCTCATGGCGTTGAGCTGGTCAGCGCTCATGGCGCTCACTTGGTTGGCTGTCAAAGCTACAACGTCTTGGGTGTCCAAGGCGCGAACTTGGTCGGTACTCAAGCTCACCAACTGCGCAGTACGCAGGGCTGCCACTTGCTGCTGCTGCAAGGCTTGAACTTGGGTGGTGGACAAAGCAGCCAGTTGCTCGGTCAACAAAGCGGCCACGCTATCGGTGGTCAAGGCAGCCATTTGCGCCGTGGTCAGCTTGGAGACTTGTTCGGTTGTCAAAGCGGCGGTTTGGCGTGTGGTTAGCGCCGGCAATGTTTGTGGGGTGATGGCTTGGATTTGCGCCGTGGTCAGGCTGGTGACTTGTTCTTCACTCAAAGCCGACAATTGAAGTTGTGTCAACGCGGCCACTTGCTGTGTGCGCAAGGCTTGCACTTGGTCTGTGCTCAGGGCGTTGATTTGCATGGCGCTGAAGCCGCCCATATCAAACACTTGAATGGCTGAAATTTGTGCCGTGCTCAAGGCGGTCAGTTGCTCAGACGTCAAGCTGCTGAACTGCCCGCGCTGCATGCCCTCAATTTGGTTGGTGGACAGCAAAGACACTTGCTCGGGCGTGAACGCACGAATTTGCGATCCGGTGAACACGGCCAAATCGGCGGTGGTCAAAGCGGCCAACTGGTCGGTGCTCATGGCGGCAATTTGTCGCGTCGCCAAGTTCACGGACTGCCCTGTGGTCAGGGCCGGAATTTGCGAGGTGGTCAAGGCGGTGAACAAGTCCACATTCAGATTGGCAACTTGCATCGCTCTCATGGCCGAGACTTGGCCATTGCCCAAGGCCGCAATTTGATCGGTGCTGAACATGTTGACTTGCGCATACGACATGGCGGCCAGATCTTTGTTGTTGATGGCGGCCACTTGAGTGGTACTCAGGCCAGCAATTTGAACCGAGCCCAAAGCCTTGGTTTGATCCACCGTGAACGCAGCCACTTGGGTGGTGCCGAAACCTGCCATTTGGTCCGAACTCAAAGCACTGATATGGGCGGGCTTGAGCGAGCGCACTTGGTTAGTCAGCAAAGCACCGATTTGATCGGTGGTCAAGGCACGCACTTGGTCGGTGGTCAAGGCAGTCAAGTCTTGGGTGCTGACTTTCACCAGTTGATCGGTGGTCAAGGCAGCCACTTGCGCCGTGGTCATGTGACTGAATTGATTGGTGGTCAAAGCGGCTACCTGTCCCGAAGTCAGACTCACCAACTGGTCGGTGCTCAGGGCGGCCACATCGGCAGTCTCCATCGAGGCCACTTGGCGTGCGGAGAGCGCTACCAACTGATCGGTGGTTAGCGCCTGCGCCTGGCTGGTGGTCAAGGCGACCAACTGGTTGCTGTTGAGCACTTGCACATCGGCGGTTTCGATGGCGGCGATTTGGGTCGCGGTCAAGCTGCTCACTTGCTGCGTGGTCAGGCTCTTGACTTGGCCGGTGGTCAAAGCGACCACGGCATCGGTGGTCAAGGCTTTGATGGCATCGGTGGTCAAGGCCGCGACTTGGGCGTTGCTCATGGCGGCCACTTGGTCGGTGGTCAAAGCAGCCACCTGTGCGGTGGTCAAGGCTCGCACCTGGTTGACGCTCAGGGCACTGAACGCATCGGCGCTCATGGCGGCCATTTGCGTGGTGCTCAGAGCTTGAATTTGATCAGTGGTGAAAGCCGTGACTTGGCCGCGCAGCAAAGCGCCCATGTGATCGGCGCTCAAGCCAGGCAAGTCGGCCACCTCTATGGCGGCCAACTGCGAAACCTTCAGACCGGCCACTTGGTCGGTAGTGGCAGCGGCCCATTGATCGCTGGTTAAAGCCGCCACTTGGGCTGTGCCCAAGGCCAGCACTTGCGTAGTGCTGAGTGCAGCCACTTGGTCGGTGCTCAGGGCTGCCACACTTTGCAAACTCAAGCTGCTCACTTGGACAGGCCGCAAAGCGGCCACTTGCTCAGTTTTCAACGCCACGGTTTGGGCGGTAGTCAACGCCTGCAATTGCACCTTGCTGAGAGCAGCCACGTCGGCGGTTTCCAAAGCACTCACCTGGTCGGTGGTCAGCGCGGCCACCTGCGCGGTGGTCAGGTTTTGCACTTGTGTGTTGGTCAGTGCGGCCACTTGCCCCGTGCCCAAGGCTTGTAAGTCGCTGATTTCAAACGCTGCAATTTGGTTGTTCTTGAAAGCACTCACCTGATCGCTGGTCAACGCGGCAAACTGCGCCGTGCCCATGGCCGTCAATTGCGCAGTGGTCAGCGCCTTGAGCTGGTCAGACGTCAACGCAGCCACCTGATCGGTGGTCAAAACCAAGGCTTGGGCGGTCGATAAACCCTGCACCTGTTTGGTTTGCAAGGCCACCACTTGGTCGGTGGTCAAGGCTTGCAGTTGTGCGTTGGTCAGGGCACGCAGTTGATCGCTTTTGAGCGCGGCCAAGTCAATGGTTTCGATGGCCACCACTTGGCTCGTGGTCAGCGCACGAATTTGGCCGCTGGTCAGGCTGCTGATTTGGCCCGAAGTGAACGCGGCAATGATGTCGGTGGACAAAGCCGCCACGTCGGCGGTACGCAACCCCGCAATTTGGTGCGAGGTAAAGCTAGCAAATTGATCCCCGCTCATGGCGTTGATTTGCGTGTTACTCAACGCAGGAATCTGGATGTCTTTGAAGCTCTTGATTTGAACCGCCGTCAGCGCCTTGACTTGGTCTGTGGTCAGCGCCGCCGTGGCTGCTGTGTTGAGCGCCGACACTTGCGAAGGCGTCAACGCCGCCACTTGGTCGGTGGTCAGCGCTTGCACTTGGGTGGACGACAGCGCGGCCACTTGGGCCGAGGTCATGGCGGCCAAGTCAGCCGTTTCAATGGCGGCAATTTGGGCCGTGCTCAACGCGGTCACCTGGCTGGTGGTCAGGGCCGCCATTTGGGCTGTGCCCAAGGCCACCACTTGCCCCGTGGTCAATCCCTGAATGTCACGGGTTTCAATAGCCCTCAGTTGATTGGCTTTGAGGCTGGCAACTTGATCGTTGCCCATGGCCGCGATTTGGGAGTCAATCAAGCTCACCATCTGATCGGTCGTCAAGGCTTGGATTTGTTTGGTGGTCAGCCCTGCAATTTGCGTGGTACTGACGGTGGCCATGCGTTGCGTGTTCAAAGCCGCAACACCCGAGGCGCGCAAGGCGGGTAGTTGATCTGAGGTCAACGCATTGACCTGGGCACTGGTCAGGTTGTTGAGCTGCCCGCCCGACATGGCATTGAGCTGCGAGGTGCTGAGGGCGGCCACCTGCTCGGTGGTCAGGGCGGCCACATTGCGAGTGCTCAGACTTTGAATTTGTTTGTTGGTCAATCCAGGCAACGCGTCTGTAGCAATCGCTGCCACTTGCGAAGTCGTCAGGTTGGCCACTTGGGCCACCGTCAACGCCTTGATTTGATCTGAAGTAAACGCAGAAACGTCGGTTGTCGTGCTAAATGCAGGCGCAGCCGAGCTCAGGCTGTATTGGCTGAATGAGCCAGAAGATCCTAGGCTGATGTTGATGGTCATAGCGTTCTCTCAGGTGCGTGCAAATGCACAAGTTACATTTCTGTAACCTGTGTATCGGACGCAGTCCGGAGAACTGAAATAAGCGATCAAAGCGGCAATTTTTTGCCGCTTTGAGGTGCTGAACGTTTATTAACTTGTTACTTCGTCTTCACCTGTCACGTTGATGGTGAGCGTGCCTGCTTCGGAGTCGACACCGCGCATCGACGCTACGACGGTGAACTCATCCTTCTTATCGGTGTCAGCGGCTGTCAGCGCATCGACCACTGCGGCATTTGCCACGTACTTGTATTCGCCCGAGGTCTTCATGTACAGCGTGCCGTAAGTGCCCGCCTTGGACAAGGTAAAGCCTTCGCCAGAAATCGTGGCGTCTCGGGTGGTGCTGCTGCCTGTGAGCTTGAAGGTAAAGCCCGTCGTGGTAGGGGTGTCTTTCGTGTCAGCCGCGGTAAGTGTTCCCGTCACGTCTGCAAACGAGGTATCAACTGCGCTGGTATCAGCCACCGCGCCGTCTGTGGGAATAGTACCCAGCACAGGTTTCATTTTGGGCTGCAAAGCCACCAGTTCGGCAGGGCTGAGCTTGGCGGTTTGTGCATCGGTGAACGCATCTGAAATAGCGTCCCCAAACTTGGCACGAATGCCAGCGGTGTCACCAATACCCCAACCTGTGTCCGCACTCGCCAACGCCTTCAACTGAGTCGGCGTGATACTGCCCACGGCAGTCGTATCCAGTTTGCTGGGGTCTGTGAGCTGTTTGAATTGTCCAGCCGTCATCACTTTGAGCTGATCGCCCGTCAATTTGGCGGCATTGGTGTTATTGATCTTGGCCAAAGCAGCGCTTGAGTCACCCAAGGCTTTGATGAGCTTGGCACTTAACTTGTCAACGGCCAAGGCGTTCACATGGTCTGCGTCCAAGCCATTGACCTGCGAAGCGGTCAACACGCCAATTTGCGTATCAGAAAGGAGGAACGAGGCCGTCGTGAATTTGTTGAGGTCCGTAGCGCTCAACGCCTTAATGACTTTCGTATCCAAGCCTTTCACCTGGTCGGCGCTGAACGCGGCAAACACGTCGGTGCTGGTACTCTGCGCTGCCATCGACACGATTTGCTTGGCCGTGATCGAGGCCATCTTGTCGGCTGCGATTTGTCCAATTTCATCCGCCGTCAAACCTTTGACGCCATCTTCAGAGATGGCTTTGATTTGTTCTGCGCTGAATTTGGCAATTTGATCTGCCCCCAAACCTGTGATCTGACTTTGGGTCAAAGCCGTCACTTGTTTGGTCGTCAAGTCGGTCACATTCAGGCCGGTCAACTGATCACCGGCGAGCAATGCAATTTGATCGGTCTTGATGGCTTGGGTTTGCTCGGGCTTGAGCGCCGTCAGTTGTGCGCTCGTGAGCTTTTCGGTTTGGGCCTGACTCAAAGCGGCCAACAACTCCTTCTTCAAGTTGGGTACTTGGTCCACCGTCAAAGCGCCCACGGCCGTATCGGTCATGGCCTTGAACTGCGCGGCTGTCAAACCTTTGATGGCATCGGTGCTGATGGCGGCAAAGAAGTCGTCCGACAGCTTGTTCCCTGATGAGGGGTTGATTTGCGTGACCGTCAATTTCCCCACTTGCACCTCGGTCAATTTGGCCACTTGCGTGGATTCCAAATCGTTGAGCTGGGTGGTGGACAACGAAGCGATGTTTTTGTTTGAAATTTTGTCCACATCCACCAATGATTTGATTTGGTCTGTGGTCAAACTCGTCCATTGATCCGCCTTGAAGGCGTTGATTTTGGGTTCGGTATCGCTGCCGCTGGTGGTGCTCAAGGCAACCACAATGTCTGCGTCCAAATGCGCAACCACACCCGAGGAACCCGAGGTCAGCGCGGTCAGCTGCTTGGTATTCAAGGCGGTGATTTGATCAACGGTAAAGCCAGGGGCTTGGTCCGACGTCAAAGCACCCACTTGTGCGTTAGTCATCGCGGCAAATTGCTCTTTGCTCATCACCGCCACTTGATCGGCACTCAAGGCACCGATTTGCTGTGCAGAAAGCTGCGGAATTTGTGTGTCGGTAAAAAGCGCAATTTGCTCTGGGTCGAACTGCTGAATTTCGTCGATGGTCAGACTCTTGATCTGAGCGCCCGTCAAGGCATGAATTTCTTCCTCGCCCATGGCTTTGACCAAACCATCGGACAAACCGTTGATCTGTGTGGTACTCAAAGCTTTGACTTGATCGCCCGACATGGCCACAAACTGTTCTGCGCTCAATAAGTTCAAACCGTTCTTACCCAAGGCCGCCAAGTCTTTACCATCCATCGCAGAGATTTGTGTTTCGCTCAACGCGCCAAGCCATGCCGCATTTTGGGCTGTGGCCCCCGCAATGGCTGAAATTTGCGCCGTGGTCAGCGCTGCCATTTGGTTCACGCTGCTGTTGTCACCTGTTTTCAAAGCAGCCACTTCATCGGCAGTCATTTTGACGATGGCCGAGGTGCTGATGGCAGCAATTTGATCGGCCGACAAATTGGCCACTTGGTCTGCCCCCATCAGGCTGAGTTGATCGCCCGTGAGCGAGGCCATTTGCGCCTTCCCCAAACCGGCAACGTTCAATTGACTAAGCTGGTCTTCGGTGGTGAAACCTTTTAAAGCATCAGGCTTGATCAAGGCCACTTGCTCTGCAGTGATCCCTGCCACTTGCTCCCCCGTCAACACTTCGGCTTGTGCCTTGGTCATCACACCAAACACCGACGTGTCGAGTGCGCCCACTTGGGCAGCGGTGAGTCCTGTGAGCGCGTCGGGGGTCAAACTCTTGAATTGGGTAGCCGTCAATTTGCTGATGGCATCGGTGCTGATTTCTGACACAAAGGTGGCATTGAGTGCGGCCAATTGTGGAGCTGCAAAGGCGGTCAACTGGTCGCCTGTCAACGCACCCACCTGGGTGTCCAGCATATTGTTGAGCTGTGTGGCCTTCAAAGATTTGATACTGTTGGTGTTTAAATTTTCAACATTCTTCAAAGCTTGAATTTGATCCGTACCCAAGGCAGCCCACTGCCCAGCGCTGAACAAATTGACTTGCAAGGACGACGCATCGCCCCCCGTGCTCATAGTTTCAATCACGTCGGTTTGAAACTTTTGCAGTGCCGTAGTCTTGAACGCCTGAATTTGTTTGTCGGTCAAATCGCTCAACTGTGCAGCCGCCAAGTTTTCGGCCTGCCCCGCCGTGATGGCCCCAATCTGGGCCGCCGACATGGCTTTAAAGCTGTCATTGGTCAAGGACGTGATTTGACTGGTTTGCAATCCCGCTACTTGCGCGGCGGTGAGCTGGGCAGCATCTTCGCCCAAGCCTGCAATGTTGTCGTCTGAGATACCCTTAATTTCAGAGGCACGCACCGAAGCCAGCACTTTGGTGGTCTTCAAGTTGTCAAATTGTGTCGTGGTCAACATGCCCAAATGGTCGGCGTCAATGCCCGTCATTTGCACTTTGGTCAACGCCTTGATTTGGTCTTCACCCAAACCATTCATCTGCTCTTCGTTAAGCAGATTGATTTGTTTGGCACTCAGTGCGCCCACCTGAACCGCACTAAACGCACCGAGCTGCGCTGCTGTCAGACCTGCAATTTGCGTATCTTTCAAGCCTGCAATTTGCTTGTCACTCAACGTTGCAATTTGCGAGTTGTCGCCCACGGTCATGGCCGACACTTGGTCGGCGGTGAACGCCTGCAACTGCGGCACTTTCAATGCCTTGATTTGGTCTACCGTGAACGCCGCCACTTGGGTCGGGTCGAACATGGCGATTTGCGAGCTCTTGATGGCAGAAATTTGTTTGGTGCTCAGGTCTTGCACCTTCATGCCTTGCAATTGATCTTGGCCGAGCTGGGCGATTTGAGCATCGCTCAAGGCTTGGGTTTGCTTGGAAGAAAACGCACCCAGCTGATCAGGTGACAAGCCCGCTACCGCATCGGTTGAAATGGCCGCGATTTGGGTTGCACTCAAAGCGCCCACCTCATCAGCGTCCAGATAGCCCACCTGTTGGGCGGACAACGCACCCACCTGCGCGGCACTCAGTCCTTTGATGTCACTCGACCCAATAGCCACAATTTGATCTTCGCCCAGTGTTTTCAACTGGTCGGTTTTCAAAGCACCCAGCTGCGTACTGCTCAAAGCCGTTACTTGACTGGCGCTGAAAGCGGCCACATTAAAGTAAGAGCCCCCCGCGCTGGCTGTCAATTGCGTGGCCTTGAGCGCGCTCACTTGCGTATCGCTCAAGGCTTGAATTTGTGCATCGATCAAATTCATCATTTGATCGGTGGTCAAAGCTTGAATTTGCGCTGTGTTCAAAGCCCCCAGCACGTCTGACGACACCTGATCTTCGCTCGTCTTGTCGAGCTTGAAAGCCGCAACTTGTGCGGCATTCATGTCTTGAATTTGGGTTGACGTCAACGCATTGATTTGTTTCGCTGAAAACGCACCCATTTGCCCTGCAGAAAAACCGTTCAGCTGCCCTGCTGTCAACGCGCCAATTTGGTCAGAGGTCAAGGCTTTGATTTGGTTGACCTTGAGCGACTTGGCCTGGCTGATCGACATGCCAGCCAAGGCTTCGGGTGCAATTTTGGCAAGATTGTCTGCGCTCACGTCGGCCAAACTTTTGCCCAAAGCCAACACATCGGCATCTGTCATGTCCTCATACGCCACCGCTGGTGCAGCGGCAGCTTTGAGCAAGGTGGGGGCGGATATTTTGTGAACGGTTAAACCTGACATGTCAGACTCCTGATAATGGGCGAAGACAGCCGCGCGCAGCTGTAGGTATTTGACTTATCGGCACGAACTCTCATTTCTTGAGAGATAAACAAAAAAAGAGGGCCATATGGCCCTCTTTTTTGTCGCCCGCTTGGGCAAGCCTTGGTTTGAATTACTTCAACAGGCTCAACACGCTTTGTGCCGACTGGTTCGCTTGCGCCAACATGGCTGTGGCTGCTTGCGAGATGATTTGCGACTTGGCCAGGTTGCTGGTTTCTGTCGCGTAGTCGGTATCCAAGATACGGCTGCGAGACGCAGACATGTTTTGGTTCGACTCGGTCAGGTTGGCCACCACGGCGTCCAAACGGTTTTGGTAAGCACCGGCCTTGGCCTGATCAGCAGACACCGAAGTGATAGCTGCATCGAGCGCTTTGATGGCGTCTGTGGCACCTTGTTGGGTGGTCACGTCGATGTCTTTTACCTTGAGGGCGTTGTCAGAGCCACCGAAAGTACCCTTGTGGAAACCTAGGGTTTCAAAGTTCGCATCATTGCCTTCAGAACCGCTGTCAACCGTGAATGCTTTGTCAGAGCTGAGTTTGACGGTGGAGTACCAAGTGGTTGGCGCGGCAGCAGTCAATGCAGCGTCCACATCGGTATTGCCACCCAAGCCCAAAGCAGAGCTAGCGGTCGTGCCCGAGTCTGTGGCCAAGGTGATGTTGCGACCATCTTGGGCAATCAGTCGGATACCGTCGCCATGCGCCTCGGCAATCACGCCGGTTTGGCCTTGTTTTTGGTTGACCGCATTGATCACGTCATCACGTGAGTTGAATGCCGTACCACCCACCACTTCGATGCCGTTGATCTTGAAGCTGGTCACAGCAGCTGCTGTGAAGCTGGAGCCATCGATGATGTTGGGTTCTGCTGTGGCAGTCACACCGGTCAACGAAGACTTCTTGTTGATGGCAGCCGCAATCGCAATGGCACTGTCTTTCTTCAATGAACCAGCCGCATTGGTGGCATCAATATAAGACGACGTGTCGTCATTGGCATTGGCTGCATCGATACCGATGTTGTTAATCACCAAGGTATTGCCCAACAGCTGGCCAGGTGCGGCTGTAGTGCCTTGCAAACGTGCGCTTGTGACCGACTGGGCCGTATCCGCTGCGTAAGTACCTGTATTCAGACCAGCCATCTTCAAATTGCCGTCAACATTACTACCGACATTGATCGAACGACCATCCAAAGTGTTTAACTCATAAGTACCGGTGTATGTAGTATCAGCCGCTGCCAAGCCCGTTGCACTAGAGGTCAACGCGGTATCTGCGCTAATCGTGATGTTACGACCATCAGCAGCAACCAAAACAACACCCTTGCTATCGTCATGCGTATTGATAGCAGTGACACCTGTTTGTTTGGAGACATTGTTGATAGCAGTCACCACAGCAGCACGAGACAATTCTGCGTCATCTGTGGTGTACACAGTCGCTGTTTTGACACCGTTGATTGTGATCACTCCTGATGCCACAGCGGCAGTCATCATAGAGCCGTGAACTGTGGTGTTATTCACCGTGGCATACACACCACTTTGTGCCGACACACGGTTGATGGCGGCTGCCTTGGCAATCGCACTGGAATCATTACCTTCATAAGACAACTTGTCATCCACAGCCAAAGAAGCACCGACTGACACACCGTTCAAGAGCAAATCACCAGCAGCCATGGCAGCTGTTGCAGAAGCTGCACCCGTCACCGTGCTAAAGCTGGTACCAGTAGAAGCCAAAGATGCACGAGCACCCAAACCGATGTCTTTGGTCTTCACAGAACCAAAACCGATGGTCATGGTGTCACCGGCATCAACACCCGTTTGCAAAGTGATCTTGCCTGCAGAACCGTCTAACAATTTGATGTTGTTGTGGTTAGTCTTGTTAGCAACGTCGTCAATTTGAGCCTTGAGCTGTGTTACTTCTTGCTGGATGTTGGTACGGTCAGCATCTGACATTGCACCGTTGGCAGCTTGCACAGACAGTTCACGCATGCGTTGCAACATGCTGTTGACTTGGCCCATGGCACCTTCAGCAGTTTGCGCCATTGAAATGCCGTCGTTGCTGTTGCGGATGGCAACTGCGTAACCACGGATTTGTGATGTCATGCGGTTGGTGATGGCGAGGCCAGCAGCGTCGTCTTTGGCGCTGTTGATGCGCAGACCTGTGGAGAGACGCTCCATGGTCGTAGCAGTCAGTTTCTCAACATTGCTCAAAGAAGCTTGAGATGCGAGAGCTTTCACGTTAGTGTTGATTACGGTCATGGTGTTTCTCCTAAAGATCCGTCACAGAGGG
>Ga0228701_1000856_pt1 | contig 22733 bp, 19 predicted proteins | sample McNCre117_Aug_MG_2_FD_178017 | JGI IMG/M metagenome (GOLD analysis project Ga0228701, IMG submission 178017) | Freshwater microbial communities from McNutts Creek, Athens, Georgia, United States - 11-17_Aug_MG | ecosystem: Environmental > Aquatic > Freshwater > Creek | place: USA: Georgia...
GGACAACTGCAGTGTGGCCTTGCGGATTTCAGAGCAAGCCCTCGTAACCGATGGTGATGGGCGCGTGGTCCGAAAACTTCTCGCCTTTGTAGATGTGCTCGGTGCGGGCTTTCTCGGCCACGGCGGGCGTGGCCAGGTGGTAGAAACTCACACTAAATACCCACATTCTTTTCATTTCGAATCCTTTTTGGGTGAATAAGCAACAGGTTTACAGGTCGTGGTCGTAATCCACGGTCAACGGGGCATGGTCGCTGAACCGCTGCTCTTTGAAAATTGACGCCTTGCGTGCAAACATGGCAACTCCACTCGTTGCTATTTGGTAGTCCAGTCTCCATCCAACGTTCTTTGAGTAGGCCTGCCCTCGATTGCTCCACCACGTATAGCACTCATCGGTGGTATCGGGGTAAAGGCTGCGGTAAACATCAGTGAGGCCACCTTCCTCTGTAAGTCGGGTCATCCATGCCCGCTCTTCTGGCAGAAAGCCTGAGTTCTTCTGGTTGCCCTTCCAGTTCTTCAAGTCGGCTTCCTTGTGGGCAATGTTGACATCCCCCATGAGCAGGAACTCGCGTTCACCTTTCAGAGTCATCAACTTCGGATACATGACATCCAAAAACCGAAACTTGGCTTGTTGACGGTCTTCGCCGGAAGAACCGCTCGGGAAGTAGCAACTAATGATGCTCAATTTTCTTCCTGGCTTATCGAAGCGTACTTCGACCCACCGGCCCTCATCATCGAACTCAGGAGAGCCCATACCGATTACTACATCAGATGGCTCAAATCGGGTGTACAAGCCGACACCAGAGTAACCCTTCTTTTGGGCATAGTGAAAGTGCCCTGACAAGTCACCAGCAGTGTCGAACACGCCGTTAACATGTTCATGCTGAGCCTTGACCTCTTGCACTCCAACTATGGCTGCATCCTGCTGTTTCACCCAGTCAAAAAAGCCCTTACTGGCAGCGGAGCGAACGCCATTCAAATTTGCTGTGATTACACGAAACATGAGCTGCCTCAAATTGGGGTGAAAGGGAATGCACCCCACCCAAAGCAAAGGCCCCAGAATAGGTGCATACAAAACAGAGCAAGTCTATCTGGTCATGTCCCACATCACTTGACTGCCACCAATTGGCTTGCTATCTTGATATTGGAAGTTAGTAAGACATGATTCCATTACAGCCGAATAGGCTGCTTAGACCCGCCGCACTTGTGCGGATTTGAGAGGCCCCAGCGATGGGGCTTTTCGCTTTCTAGCTAGTCATCGAGCAATCCGCTGGGTAGTTCTATGGTTGGCAAATCAGCGACGTGGCAACCCACAGCGTCGCGGGCGGCACGCTGCACGGCCTCTGGATACGACATCACTGACGCATAGACACTGAGCCGGTCAAGGTCAATGAGGCCCAGCCCTGCGAAGTAGTCAAGATTGAGAGTGTCATTTCGGTCGCCGGCTTGGTATGCTTCCCTTGGAAACGGCGAACTTCCATCAAGATAGTTTGCGTGCATTTCCCATTTCGACGATGCATGTCCAATGCGTGCATGCACCTCGAAAGAGTCCGTGCAAAAACCGACCGCAGTACTTGACGCGTGAAGTGGCTTCAATTCGAAGTGAACTAAGTCCTCAATGAAATCTGTGGGGCTAATATGACCCTTGCGAATTACGGGGAAGTCGGGTTTGTAAGCGACCTTTGCTCGCCGAATTGCTTTGCCCAAAGCAATGGGGGAAGGGTGCTTCTCCAACGCCTTGTTGTATGTCGGCAAATCAAGCAGCTTGCACTGTGCCAAGAAATCAGTATTGATTGCCTTGGTGACTCTACTGTGCCAAATACCCCGTATATCTATCCTCGGGTCTAAGTCAAAGCTCAAAGCACTAGGCAAACCTTTGCCTGAGATGTCGTAAGCAACAAGTGGCCCAAGGGCATAGAGGATGGCATTGTCGGAGGGGGACCCAGAGCAATACAGGTCCGTGCCATATAGGTCAATGCCATGCCGCAAAATATCGGCAACGAACTTAGCAGTGGAGCCGCCAAAATAAGTACAAGGCATGTTCATGTTGAAGTCGAACCTAGCAGCCTCAAACGTGGCTATTCATCACCAAGCAAATCGCTTGGCAACTCTAATGCGGTGGCATCCAGTGGTTGCTTGTCCAATGTCTCACGAACCGCACGTTGAAAGGCCTCTGGACCACTCATGAACTCTTCATAAATCTTGAAACTGGAAACCTTCAACAGCCCTATTCTTTCAAAGTAGTTCACATCAAGTATGTAAGAGCCGCTTCCCTGATATGCGTCTCTTGCAAATCGCAGTCCATGACCGTGTAAGAACTCCACTAACAAGTCCTTGTCCCCATAACTTCGCACCTCATCAAACCTGTAACTCGGCGTTGTGAAAATCAAATCAGAAGAATAGGACTTAACGGACTCCAAATCAAAGTAAACCAACTCTTCAATGAAATCCAAGAGTTTCACGCCACCTTTTTGGGTGCGAGGAAAATCCGGTTTAAGAGTAGTTCGGGCCTTCTTACAGGCTATCGAAAGAGCGATGGGTGAAGGATTGCTTTGCAACGCCAAGGAATAGGCATCTGCATCAAGCAGTTTGCAGGAAATCAAAAAATCAAGGTTAACGGTTGCCCCAAAACTACCGTCGCACCCAGTCACCATTACAGGCTCACTGAGCTCGCGAATCAACTTCTTGGGAAAGCAGCCAAACGCAGTAAGAGTACGACCGAAGCTGCCATAACCACACATGGCAACATCATTTTCACTCGCCGCAAACATCATGCCTTCTTCGCCGGGAATTCTGAAAATCTCAGGGGATTTTTCATCCCGTATAACACCAAGCCTCGCTACGTCATTGGCGAATTTCAAGGTCGTGGCACCGAAGTAAGTACAAGTCATTTTTCTAATGGCCTCTCAAATTTATCGTCCATTGACACCATGACAGGTCAAGAGAACCTTAACTGTCACACCACCTTCGCCATCAAGTCGTCGATGTTTCTGGCGACCATATAGGTTGCGGGATTTTCACCAACAGACAGGGCCTCAAAGTGGGCCTTGCCGCACTTGATTTTTGCACTCTCCTTGTCGCGTAAATCTTCATCGAACAGGCTAGATTTGGTTTCGACCACGAAGTAAAGTCTCTCCGCTCCGTCCACTTCCACCAGTACCGCCCAGTCGGGGTTGTAAGTACCAAGGGGAGTTGGCACACGGAACCAACCGGGCAGCTTGGCGTAGACCTTCACTGCGTCGTTCTTCTCCAAGTCCTCGGCGAAACCCTTCTCCACACCACCAGAGTCATAGACCACGTATTCATAGACGGCCTTGGTCGCAGGCAGCATGTTTTTGAGGTAGCCCGTTAGCTCTTCCTGATTGAACAGTTCTTGGGCGTAATACGCATCGTCGCCGATACGTTGGTACTTGATGCCATCCACGAGGGCCATGCGTTTCGCACGATTCACGGAATCGGCAACAAGGTCGATGTACTGCTGCGGGTTCTTCTTGAAGTCGTCCAGTCGGTCGCTCTCCGTGAGGATGCGAACGAGACTGCGGCGTGTCAGTTGTGTTCGGTCCTGCAACTCGGTCAACAGGTCAGGCAACTCAATATCGTGCTCTTCGAGAATGATGGGAGCAGACGATGCAGTCTCGCGGGCACCGACACCGCCCTTACCAATGGCTAAATCGGCCTTACGCCATTGCAGGCGGGTCTTCATGACCACGGGCAAATCTTTGACGGCCTTGATGCAAGCGGCTATCAATGCCTCGTTATCAAACATCACCCGATACGTGGTCTTGTGTTTGATGCGGTCCCACAGTGCCTTGAACTCGGCACTCTGCACTATGGCTTGCCGTGTCTTGATTTGCTTGCGTTCGTCGGCATTCTTGACGGTCAGGCCCCCAGCAAGTTTTCGCAGCAACTCACTGACATCCGCCTTCTGTGAAGCGAACTCTTCCGGTAGGGTAAACGTCTTGTCTTTCAACGCGGTGCGAAGTGAGTCCTGCACCTTGCCTTTGGCATCCACCAGTCCCGCCCCTTTAAGGTACGTCCAAATGGCTTCGGACTTCTCGACACCCAAGGGTTTGGCATCACCGTTTGCGTCGGCAACAGTAATGGCCGCGAACTGGTGCTTCTCCACAATGCCAAAGCGAATGCCTGTATCGGCCTCGATTTCCTTTTGCAGGTTGAAAGCAAAGTCTTCATAGCTCTCTGTGGCAACCACGGTCAGGGTGTTGACATCGAAACCACGTTGGCGTTCACCGCTCTGGTTCACACACAACCGCAGGCCACGTCCAATGGTCTGTCGCCGCTCCCGCTCGGTTCCCATTTCACGCAAGGCACAAATTTGGAACACGTTGGGGTTGTCCCAACCCTCACGCAATGCGGAGTGCGAAAAAATGAACTTCAACTTCGTCTCAAACCCCAGCAACTTCTCCTTGTCTTTCATGATGAGGTTGTACGCACGCTCGGCGTTGTCCCTGCTGGTCTGATTGCCTTCGTCGGTGTCTTGCCATTTCCCCTTCTTGTCGATAGAGAAATAGCCATCGTGGACTTCGGCGGCTTCATGCGTCAGGTCAATCTCTTTGAATAGACTGCGGAACTTGGGTTTTGATGCCACCGCTTTGTATTCGGCCTCAAACATATCTGCATACTTGCCCTTGATGGGAACGCCGCTGCTGTCATAGCGGCGGTAGTTCTCCACCACGTCGATAAAGAACAACGACAGTACCTTGATGCCCAGTGGGTTGAATCGAAGCTCCTTGTCCAAGTGCTCTTCAATGGTGCGGCGAATCATTTGCCGCTTCACTGCATCTTCATCGACACCGCCAATGGCTTCACCGACACGCAATGGCTCTTCCTGATTGCTGAGTTGAACGTATTCATCACCCTTGCGGCAACCAATGTCATCCACCAGATAGCCTTCATACAGTGGCCGATTGGTTTGTTGTTCCAAGTCGTCGCCAGCCTGCACGGTCACCTGTTCACGCGATACCGATGTGCCACGCTGCACGTCCAGTTCCAATACGGCCCGAATCCTGTTGGACTTATTACTGACAGACACCAGCCGCACATAGGCCTTGTTGTGTCCACCGTCCACCGCTGCCGATGCCACTTCGATTTGCTTGACCAACTTACGCTCGTAAGCATCCACCGCATCAAGTCGAAACACCTGATGGTGCTTGTCTGCGTGTGTCGCTGAATAACGCAGTGTGCATAGCGGATTCATCTTGTCGAGTGCTTCCTTACCCTGTCCTTTAAGACCACCATCTACGCTCTGAGGTTCATCCACGATGATGATGGGGCATGTGGAACGAATCAGGTCGATTGGCTTTTCACCGCCTGTCTTCTCGCTGTCCTTGTAGAGGTTGTTCACGTCCTGCTTGTTAATAGCACCAACGGTAATCACCATGACCTGAATGTTCTGGCTGGTGGCAAAGTTTCTGACCTGCCCCAGCTTTGAAGAGTCGTACAGGAAGAAGTCAAACGGCACGCCCGCATACAGACTGCGGAAATGCTCTTGTGTGATTTGCAGAGTCTTGTAAACACCTTCTTTGATGGCAATCGACGGCACCACAATGACAAACTTGGTAAAGCCATACCGCTTGTTCAACTCAAAGATGCTACGGACATAGACATAGGTCTTGCCCGTGCCCGTTTCCATTTCGACGGTGAAGTCGCCCGAAGCCAACGACGATGATGGACGCAAGCCATTGCGAAGCTGGATGTCATTCAGGTTGGCAAGTAGCTCGTCGTCAAGCAAGGTCAGACGGTTGCCGACACCCAACTCGTTTTGCACAAGGCCCAACTGGCCTTGCGTGAAGCTGCCGCCCAATGCCAATTCACTTTGGCCAGGTACAGCCCGCCCTCCCTGACTGGAAACTGTAAATTCAGTGCGGCAAATCTCCTGCCCACGGAACAAGTCACACACCGACTCTATGGCTGCGTGCTGGTAATCGAGATTTGATTCAAAGTGCAGTTTCATGACTGCCTCACAAGCTGCGAACGTTTTCAAGCCCATTCTGGGCAAGGATTGCGGCCATGTTGGTCTTGGCTACATCATCGGCAAACGCACTGTCGCGGAATACTACGGTCGAATCACCAGCGGGGGCCAGTTCCTTATGCCATGCCACGATGCCTGCGGCAATGGTTTCAACTTCTTTCGCAGAAATCTTCTCGGACAGACAAAGCATCAAGACACCGCCACCGACAGCACCGACAGTCTTGCCAGCAATGGTGCGTGACTCCATGGGAACACACAAATCGAGGCCTAGCTTCAAGAGCAATTCATAGACTATGTCTGCTTCTGTGCGGCCTTCAAGAATGTGCTCGTGATGGTCAAGCAGCGTTCCCGCAAGGTCTTCTTGGTCGGGGTTCCATTCGCGGATATTTGATTTGTCCAACTTGAAGACTCGGAACCCAACGTCACCTGCAAACATAGGACTTGTTTCCTTCACAGCCCTTCCCGCTCGCCGAAGTCGCTCTTTTGTCAGTTCGGCAATCGTCCGTGATTTACGAAGTTGGTCGCAAAAGTGGATTGCGGCAGCATCTTCCTTGTTATCTTCGTGAAGTGGCTCTGGCAGTTGCACAACGATAAAACGTCGTCCCATTGTTTCTGCCGCATTCTGTTCCATCACTGCCTGACCGGTCGTGCCACTGCCGCCAAAGAAGTCCAAAACAATGTCATTTGCTTCGGACCCTATTTGGATTACTCGTTGGAGAAGTCGCGTCGGTTTAGGATTCGGAAAAGGAGAACGGGTTCCACCGAATAGCTCCGCTAGCTGCTTAGTTCCCTCATCCGTGTGTCCTACTTGTTCGAATGTCCAAATCGTTTGAGGTGGCAAGGCATCCCGTACATCCGAACGAAACCGCTTTAACCGTGGCTTGTTGTTTCCAGTCTCGCCAAACCATATCCTGTTGTCTGCAATCAACTCCGCTATGCGTTCTTTATTGAAACGCCAGCTACTCCCCTCTGGCGGCCAACTTTCTTGACCGGTTGGAGAGACAATAGGAAAGATAGCGTATTGGCGAACTTCTGTACGCAGTAAGTTGTCGGAAGCCCACGGCCCCCGCTCGTCATTGTCGAGATTTTTATACGTTGACTCTTGCGAGTCACTTCTCGGCAACCCACGAACCTGTGCAGCGTCACTTCTGCGGTAACACATCAAAAAGTCGTGTGACTCAGAGAAGTCTTTGGAATCTGCCTTTGTGCTGTACTTCTTTTGCCAAATTACAGTTGCAACAAAGTTCTCTGGGCCAAATATTTCATCCAATAAAACTCGAAGATTTGTGGCCTCGTTATCATCAATGCTGACAAAGATAAATCCGTCGTCTCTCAACAAGCTCCTTGCGAGCCTAAGACGCGGATACATCATATTGAGCCAGTCGGTGTGATAGCGACCACTACTTTCTGTATTGGCTGATAGCTTGATGCCGCTTGCCACTTGACCAGTCAGCTCCAAGTAATTCGAAATGCTATCCCTAAAGTTATCGGGATAGACAAAGTCGTTGCCGGTGTTGTACGGCGGGTCGATGTATATCAACTTGACCTTGCCCGCATAGCTCTTCTGCAATAGCTTCAAGACTTCGAGGTTGTCCCCCTCAATCATCAGATTCTGTGTGGTCGCCCAATCTACGCTCTCATCTGGACAGGGCCGCAATGTGCCAGTGCTGGGGGTCAATGCAATTTGGCGTGCTCGCCGCTTTCCGTGCCAATTGAGTCCATACTTTTCGTCCGCCTCATCGACCGTGCCACCCAGTAACTGGCGAAGCACATCGAACTGCACCTTGCCTTCGGTGAATGCCTCTGGAAACAATGCTTGCAATTGCGATAGGTTGTCAGACACGATGTCTGCGGACTGGCTTGCGGGGTCGTTGGTTTCAATTTTTTTCATGGCGTGTTCTTCACAAATCGGGTTCGCTCAGTGTTCAGCGAGTGAGGCTTGATTGGCAGTCAGTTGCCCTTCCAGCCGTTTTATTCTGGTGTTAAGTTCAACGAGTCGGTTCATCTGCTTCTCTTTTCCAGCCTGCTTCCGCAGGGCCGACAACTCGTCGAGGGTTTGCGAATGCAATGCGACAGATTCTCGCATTCGGTGTGTGTGCTCTGGCGACGTTGGCAGCGAAAAAACCCCTGTGATGCAGGCCGCCGCAAAACCCACGATGCCATCCATCCAGCCTTGATAAAAATGAAACAGGTCGCGGGTTGGCAAACTTGAAAGAGCGAGCGAATCCAAGAATGATTGGGTGGCCGCTGGCACTGCCCTTTCAAGGGTCGTGGGGGACGTGGTCAGTATTTCATCCACCACGAACTTGCCCGCTTCATTTTGAGCGAATCGCTTGTGTGCTGCCGAAACGGTAACGCCGTCGGCATCCCCTTCGCGGAATGAAGACACCAATAGCACCGGATAGGGTACGGCCCGATGAATTAGCTCGGTAAGTCGCCCCACCTTGGCGTTCTGTCGGAAGACTGCCGTCAGCACGGCCACTTCAAGGTATTCGCGGTCAGCATCGCGGAAAGCTGGCACAGCGATGTTGGTTGGCTTCAATGCGGCAATCCATTGCAGTTCCTCAATGCCATCCTGAATCTGCCGCTTGTCTGCTGCCGTAGGTGCTCCCTGCTCCACCAATAATTTCTTGGGGATGCGTTGTTCGACCATCGCATTACGCGGCAAGGCCAAAGCAGCAACTACGGTTTCCAACATTTCAGGTCAACGCCTGCCCGAAGGCATTGATTGTTTCCTGGCTATCACGTCCAGATATTTGCTTGCCCGTTGCAGCTTCCACAAGGCCTAGCAGTGCATTTGCTCGAAGCCGAATGAATTCATCGAACGCATCGCCTCGCAACTGTTGAACGGGAATTGAATGTGACTCCAAAAAGCTATCCAAGGTTGCAGCATCAATCTGCTTGTCCTTTTGAATGCGTGCAAGGTAGTGACTGGGTGCATGACCGCCGATGTATCGGTTAGTCCCAGCAGCCAGCGGAGCCTTGTTCACAATGCTGTTCCATTTCTCGCGGGGCAGCGTCTTACCCTCACACCATGCACGCGGGAATACATGGTGAATATCGACTGCATTGTTGAAGTAGGTGTTCAGGTCAATAGGCGTGCCAGTGACGAAGTCACGACTGCCACTCTTCATGAGCAAGGCCGTAAAGCCTTTGTATGCAGCAGCCAGCCGTGACTGTAATGAAAGCAGGCGGGTCGGAGTGAAACTCGAATCACGCACAGTGCGAGGTTCATCACCTCCATTTGCCCACTGAACCACGTTGGGTAGGTCGAGGCCGAATCGTGTCTCATTGGCACCGCCATACAGTTCACCAAACACTCCGCACCAGTACCACCGCAGTAGCTTTTGCTTTACGGTGTGTTGGTCGATGGTGTCGGCCAATGCCGCACAAATCGCAGACATCGGAATGAGTTGTGTCGCGTAAGGTAGCCCACGGGCATCAAATATTTTTTCCTCGGCCAGAATCTCTGCGGCCTTGCGAAAACCCGCTTCGATTTTGTCGGCATTCTTTTGATAGTCGCCCAGAGTAAGCCGCAATACATCCACCCGCTTGCACGACACGGGGCTTTTGGTAGCGACGTGCCTTTGGTAGCTTGATAAGAGCGTTACGGCGGTCAGCAAGTCTGTGCCGTCAACCCCTTCAAGAGCTGCATGCTTTGCCTTGATTCGCCGCCTCCGGGCTTCCCAGTCGTCGCGAAGGCTGAATTCATTGGCAGCAAAGGTTGCCGTCATTAGTTCGAACACCGTGAGGGTGACACCGCCGGTATTCACTTTCTCGAACACCTGACACACTGCCTCTGGTGGTGTGTTCCTGTCCATCTCAATTGCGGGAACCTTGAACTGCTGAAAGCCCAGCCAAATCTCCTGCTCGAACTTCATCAAGAAGAGCATGGCCTCGGTATCACCCTTGTAGTGTGTCGAGTAGCCCATCTTCCATTCAATGAAGCCTTGGGTGTCAAACATCAAACTGACCGGAAAAATGCGTTGTTGATATTGGAGAGCGGCGGTGCTCAAATCCAAATCAACCTTTCGGCCAAAGTCCGATGTAATTTGAAGCGTCTGAGGAACGGAAAGCACGGCCTCGTCCCTGTCTTCATTCACATCAAGGCACTTCGCCATGTCAAAGAAGTAGACACGGTGAATCTCTTCGCCCTTTTCCGTCTTGGTCTTGACTGGCTTGCCACTTCGCAGAGCAAGATACATGGAGGTCAGGCGTTGCTGACCATCAAGAACAAGTGTCCTCGGTGAGGGTGCAGGTTGCAGCGTTACACCTTCAAAAAGGCGTGGCTTGAATGGCACGCCGCCAGCCTCCAAAAACATTACAGCCCCAATGGGAAACGAACGTGACAGGCTGGCAATGAGAGAGCGGATGTGCTGGTCATCCCATACCCAGCCACGTTGGAAATCGGGAAGCTGTGTTTCGCCCTTGGCGATGGAATCCAGTACATCTTTCAGGGCAGGCTCGGCGGTGCGAAACGTCATGGCGTGTCTCTTAGGAATCTATTGAACGACGAGAAAGGCAACGACTTCGAAGTCGTTACTTCCCGCAAACTCGCCCTTCTGGGCATGCGTGCCACCTGCGGAGAATAGGCTGGCAACGGCCTTTTCTTCCTTCTTGCCGACTACTGACGCAATGGCCTTCGACAAAAAGTCTTGGGCTTTGCCCATGTCCTTGCCGTCGCGTGTGGCTTTGTCAAATCGGACACAGGCGGAAACGTCGGGCATATCGCGGCCCACGCATAGCTTTTTCAAGCGGTCAAGAATCTGCTTGGGTTGGTTGAACGGCAGCAATACCGTGCCATCGTCAGCGACATGCACCAAATAATGGGGGGCCAGTGGGTAACCAGATTCGGCGACATTGGCACCTGCTTCGCCCACTGCCCGCAAACAGAACACCATGCCCGCAGGGATTGCAGAGTCACCTAACTCTGCCGCCGTGGTCACGGCGAATGCACCCATGGGTAACGCATCAAGCATTCCTGGATGCTCTTTCAACTGGCCTGCCAGGTCGATGCGGAAGTCATTCAATGTGAGGTCGGCAATGGAAACTCCACTGGACAGGTCTTCGAGGTCAATGACGGTATCTTGCAGCTTTAACAGTTGCTGGCGGCGGTATTCCAAATCGTTCATCTGGTCGCCAGACTGTTGCTCGATTAGGTTCTCTTCGCCTGTGGCTGATATATCGAGCAAAACCATCTTGCCACTAACCCGCTGTTCGAGGTTGATGTATTCCTCCAACTCCATGTTGGGCCAAAAGTTGGCAAGCTGGATGCAGTCATTGGGTGAGCCAATGCGGTCGATACGTCCGAACCGCTGAATGATGCGAACGGGGTTCCAGTGGATGTCGTAGTTGATTAGGTAATCGCAGTCTTGCAGGTTCTGGCCTTCCGATATGCAATCGGTGGCAATAAGCAAATCGATGTCGCCCTCGTTGGCATATTCAGCGGGCCGCTCTTTGGAGCGTGGAGAAAACGCTGTCAAAAGACTGGCAAGGTCAGTACGCAATTTGGGCTGGTTGGACTTGTTGCTGCCTGCACCAACAATCACTGCGGAATTCACCCCAAGTTCTTCCTTAGCCCAGCCAGATAGCTCTTGGTAGAGGTACATCGCGGTATCGGCGAACGCAGTGAAGACGATTACCTTTTTGTTACCCGCATTGATAGGCTGCGTTGCCTTAGCCAAAATGAGTTTGCGAAGTGCTGCCAGCTTGGCATCGCGTTCTGCGGATATTTGTTCAGCGGCTGAGAGTAACGTCGCCAGACGGTTGCGGTCTTCCTGCAAGTCTTGCCGCCACCGCACCCTGTCCACGTCCTGCAATAGCACCTTGACTTTGCGGCCTACCAGTAGTGATTCATAAGTGGGGTCGTCGATTTCAACGTCGTCAATATCTAGTTCTTCGACTGAGTCTTCATGTGCATCAATGCGACTCAGCAAGGCATCCACACCAGCCAATTGCCGCTTCAAAGTTAACGCAAAGGAAAAGACGGAACTCTCCATGCGTTTCAACAGGTTGACCCGAATCAGTTGAACCAGACTTTCCTCACGGTCTGCTTGCCGGAAAAAGCTCTGGCCGCCACGAATGCGGGTGCTGTACTTGGCATCGTAATCAGCCTGCTTGTGTGGCAGAACATAACGCAAGGGTGCGTAGGGACTCAGGTTCAAACGCCGAATCTCGTTATTGATTTCACGGATGGCGGGGAACTGGCCCGACAAGTCAACGTCGGCCTTGATGTTGAGTGGCTTCAATCGGCTGGGGAACGTACCCGTTTCAGCAGTGCCATAGTATTTCTCGATGTGCTTGCGTGAGCGGGCAATAGTCAGCAGGTCAAGCAACTTGAAATAGTCGAACCCCAGCATGTCCATAAGACGGGATGGCTTGCGTTCTTCACTTTCAAGTCGCAGCCAACGGCTGAACTGCAACTGTGCCTGCCGCACTGTGGCCTGAATGCTGGGAATACCATGGCCGTCAAGAGCACCGTCCGCCCCCTCGGTGATAAATGAAATCTGATTTTTCAGGTCAGCAAGACGGTTGTTTACGGGAGTGGCTGAGAGCATCAGCACCCGAGTCTTGACACCCTCGCGAATGATTTGCCGCATCAAACGGTCGTAACGGCTTTCCCTGCCTTGGTGGGTAATCTTGTTGCGGAAGTTGTGGGACTCGTCAATGACAACCAAGTCATAGTTACCCCAGTTGACGTGCGTCAGGTCAATGTCACCAGACTGGCCCCCTTCACGGGTCAGGTCGGTATGGTTCAAAACGTCATAGTGCAGACGGTCGGCTGCAAGCACATTGCGACGGTCATTGGCTTTGTAAATCGTCCAGTTATCGCGTAGCCGCTTTGGTGCCAGCACCAACACGCGGTCATTTCGAAGTTCGTAATACTTGATGATTGCCAGTGCTTCGAATGTCTTTCCAAGGCCAACGCTGTCGGCAATGATGCAGCCGCCATGACGTTCCAGTTTGTCGATGGCACCGACAACACCATCCCGCTGGAACTTGTAGAGCTTCTGCCATACAACGCTGTTCTTGATGCCTGTGGCCGACTTGATGATTTTCTCTTCGTCGAGTTCATCGCCAAGGTCTTTGAACAACTGGTACAGGGTCAGGTAATAAATGACCGACGGGGGGCGATGTGCAGCCAAATCGTTCAACTTGGCAAGCATGTCGGCTTTGGCAGTTCCTGCCGTGGGCAGGCTGGCCCACAGTCCATCGAACCACGATGCCAAAAGCGTGCATTCGTCGGCACTTTCCGTTGACTGAATGAGGCTTAACTGGTGGTTAGGTGTCAGCCCTAGACCACTGGTGGAAAATGAACTGGTGCCTGTTATGACACGGTTTGGTACGCCCGCATCGGAACGGACCACCATTGCGGATTGTGGAATGGAGCTGTTGGCGTGTTTGACCTCTGCCTTCTTGGCAACCCAGTCGGCACACTGTTTGGCAAGCCAGTGGGTTTGAAGGCGATTGCGTGATGCCCTGTCAGCCTCGTTGCCCAACATGGACCAATCGCTGCGTTCAGGTGATGGCAATGCCAGTCGGACCGGCCCGACACCCGCTAAAAGGTCTTGCAATTCGGCAAAAGCGAACAGGGAAAACTCGGGCGACGCGATGTCCAGCGAGGTTTTGGAACGTAGACACTGACGAAGTTCATCAATGACACGGTCATTTCCGCTGTTCTTTATGAGACGCACTGTTGCCCCCTTCCGATGTCTATCATGGTCGCCTTTTTGGTGTCGTTCTTGTCAGTAGAAGTCTAGCAGGCAGGCCATGCCGGATTTGTCTGCTTTGGATGGGTCAAAACCCTCAGAAAACTCTTGTACTGGCTGGCTTTGGAGCATTGGCAACAGGGTTGCCCTGCAAGGCTCGTGGGTCCACCGCGTTGATGCGTACAAAGAAGACCACAGTCCACAGGATTGCAAAGATGGCTCGTGCGGCGTGGGGTTGAATGCGGTGATTGAGTGTCATGTTTTGTGCCTTTCGCCCCTGACAAGGACAAAGACAGGACGCAACCGCATCCAGCACCACAACACACGGCCACAAACCAACGCCATGGAACTGCAAAGCGAATGACAGACCATAGGCTGGCGTGAGCGTTGCCCATGGCGTAAAAAAACCACCCTCCATCGTTGGGGGTGGCTTCAATGGCTCGACTGACTTACATCACCATGGCTGGCTGTGCAACGGGTGCGGCATCGCCATAACCTGACTTCCGATTGCTGGGCTTGGAACGCATCGCGACCAATGCAGCAACTGTTTGGTTGACGGGTTGAACATCAGGTGGAATCACGGGTGCAGGTGCTGCCGCTGGCACGACATCTGGTTGGGCTTGTGCCTCTGGTACATAACGGCCAGTGAGGTAATCGCAGATACGCTGTGCATCCTTGGCCGCTCGAAAGATTTCGAACTTGTCTTCTTTCAACCGTTTCAGGAATCCACCGATGTACGCCGCATTATTTTCAAGCTGCAAGGGCACGCCAAGCTCCGCTGAAAGCATTGCGGAAGCTAGGTCAGCCCGGACTTCCTCGCGTGCGTATTCGTCTGTACCCCACACACCGAATTGCCTTGCTAGGCGGTGAGGACTTCCTGACCAGTGTGCCAATTCGTGCAGGAGCGTTCCGCTATATTCCCCTGAACTGCCAAAAGTTCCTTGATGGGGCATTTGAATCCTGTCTTCGGTCGGTGAGTAATACGCTCGGTTACCGCCATGGTCAATGCGTGGCTGCATTCGCTCCACCACTTGTTCCACGGCTTGAATCGGTGTCCACTCGCGGGGCGGCACATTAAGCGGTTCAATGCCTTCGACTTGCTGGGCGTTGAACACACGGTACTCAGTCAAGAACGGAATCATGCGGGGTGTATCACCCTTCGCAGCATTGCCATCCTGCTCTGACGCTTGCAGCATTTTGAAAAAATAGACCGGTGTGGACTTCTCGCCCTTGCGAACCTTCGCACCCAATTCGCTAACTTGTTTGAAGGTGTAAAAGCGATTATCAGAATAGCCACGGTCTTGTGAGGTCAAGAACAAGAGCAAAGAATTGATGCCGGTGTAACGGCGTGAACTCTCCCCATTCATGGGTAAACCCAGTTCGGCCAGTTCTGTCCATCCACGCTGCCATGGTGCGGTGCCTGCTTCAATGGCGGCGATGATTTTGTCGGTGACTTCCTGATAGAGGTCACGTCGTTGTTTAGCTGTGCTCATCGTCGGCCCCTCCCAAGTGAATTGCAATCGGGCGGTCGTCATCGCTCAAAAGTTCGACGTGAAAATACGATGCGTCACCATCCAGTACGGCTCTAAGTTGCTTCACTATCTCCTGTGCCAACTCTGTTGAGAGTGTCAAAAATATTGACTTGTTATCCATGGGAGCCTCCGTCTCTGGAAAGATTCATCAATGCACGGTCGCCATTGATACGCATTGCGTGAAAGCACGGTGCCCCCAACTCAAAGTAAATGGGTGTCACCTTGGGTTGTGAATCTGTGGCCTGCGGTGTTGCAGCATTGCTGTTATCACCCTGCGGTGCGTTGGATGCTGGAACCCACGGTGCAGTGTCAGGAACACCTTCACACAATCCGAAATAAGTTTGAGACTCAGGGTGCACACGAACAAAATTTATCGGAATGCCATCATCAGGTGCCAGCACATCCAACAGTGGCCGCATGGGAAATGTTCGACCATTCTTGGTGCGTAAACCGAATGCCGTCAGCAGCAACACAAAAGGCTGCACTTCAAAGAAGTAGGCCGCTCGATGGCCTGCCTCCTTGCGAGTGACCACATAGCAGAACATTCGTTCACCACCACGGGTCAGCACAAATCCATATTCCACGGGATTCGTTGGAACCTCTGGAATCAGGATAGTTAAATCACCGGGAAATCCAGGCAATGCGTCGTACACAAAGAAGCATGCAGCCATGCCGAATAGGTTTGTGACCTTCCCGTTATCTCGATAGGTTGCGTTTTCCAAAAATGCGAACGACCTGGAATCATTGATGCGTGTGACTTGGTAATTCATGGTGGTCTCCTTAAAGTGAAAATGTGGGGTCGTCGTGGATGTGGCGGGAAACTGCATACCGCCTTTGTGGCTGTGCAGCTTTCGGTGTCGTGGGCAAAACGACAGTTGGTATGACCATTAAGGCCATGAATGCAATGTCCAGTTCTGGCAGGAAGAGACTGCTATCAGGCGGCGGCATTCCAGCCGGTATGTTTTGCGGCCTTGCAAAAAATAGCTGCGTGAGCAGCGTGATTAAAAGTTTGAACATGGGGGTTTCTCCTTCGAGGTTGTGAAGTCGTTGGCGTTCACTTCCAATGGCTTACGGGTTGATGGGGTGCGACGTTTCGCGGCATTCAGTAACGATGCCGCTGTCACTGGCGGAATGAATTGCTCGCCTGCCTGTGTCCAGATAGGGGAATCGCCAGTTTGTGATTTGGTATTGATGCCAGCCCGATTGCGGTCACGCTCTGCCAGTGCTTCGGTCAGCGTGGTGGTCAGGTCAATAATCTTGGAGTCGATGGCTTGGATGTTGGCTTTGATACGCTGCAATTCGGCATTGGCACGAATCAAAGCGTTGTAGGCCAGTCGGTCGGCATGGGCTTCGGCGTTGTGCGGTGTCTTGCGGCCTACATGAATAGTCGGTGGTGTCTCAATGCCACGCTCAGCATGACTGCGATGATCAATCCGTTCGGAGTGTCCAGCGTCCGCGAGTGCTTCGTTGCAATGTCTTGACCATGCTTCTCGCCAGCGTTCAACATTTTTGGGGTCATTCCAGCTTCGGTTTTTGGCACCGAAGCCAGAGCCATCTGCCGCCAGTTCTCGCAGTGTCAAAGTGATATGACTGTGCACGTTGTTAGGCTTCGCATGAATAGCGATGTCTGCCACCATGCCTTGACTTACAAATTGCTCTTGCACGTACCCGTGCAGGAGTTGAATTTGTTGGCCCCGATTTAGCTCGTGAGGTAGAGCAACCTCGACTTCGCGGCCAAGTTGACTATTGATTCGTGATTCGGACAGCTCGACGTTGTTCCACAGCGTGGAGCGGTCATGCACCCACTCCGGGGCATCTGCTGGTGCAAGGATTGCCAAATATTCGACTTCACGTTTGCGAGTGAAGTTAAAGACAAGGCCCGTGCGTTCGCATGTCAGGCGACCGCCTGAACGGTACGCAGCGGCCATCACCGCATGATGCCCTTTTGAACGTGTGAAGACCTTCGTCGAACTGTGAAAAATTGCCATTGCATGCTCCTTCGAACAAGTCGTTCGGTTGAGCATGGAATCCTGTCTGCAAGCAACACAAAATTTATTTTGTATCAGTTGCGGTTTAGGAGGTTCTGCTTTTCGAATGCTTGCCTGTCTGAATCCAACATGCCAGATTGAAGGAGGCGATGCAATTAAAAACGGGGTGTCGCCAGAAAGAATTTTTTTGATGGCGACTACACAAAACAAACCCGAGGTTTCGGACGACAAGATTGAGCGACTACAAGGACGTGAAAAAGCACTGCTGGCTGAGGCTAATAAGCTGCGTGCAAGGGCTGAACACCTGGAACGTGTCCGGCATTCCTACTCATCGCATCTGCGGCGGCGACAGGACACGCATGAAAAAGTGGTGCTGGGTGCACTGGCAAAAATTGCGGGACTGGATGCTTACCACTATGACCCACTGCCACCAAGAAGTTTGAAGCCGAAGGCTCCGCGTACATCCCTCGATAGCCTCGCGGATACCTATGACCGTGAATTGATTCTTGGTGCCATGTTGTGGCTTGCACAGTCCATCAAGCAGGATGCGGGTGATATGGTTTCCATACCGTCGCTGGTAGAACTGCAAACCATGGGACGTGAGCGTCTAGCCAGTCGTGCCGCTACTGAAAAATAGTGACTGTGTTGTGTATGCCACCATGCCAATTTTTGGAACTCGAATGAGAACGACGACGATTGGTGGTCGTTATGCAGCCATGCCGTTGGCAAAACGGCAAAGATTGATTGTCATTTGGAATGTTGGGAAGGTCGATGCCATGGTGGTTGTCGAATCGCCATGTTGAAGATGTCGATGCATTGCCAAATCGGTGGTTAAACGTCGTCGATAGTCAGAGCAGGATTGGTTCGACTTTCTACAACTTCTTTTTTTCTCTACCTTTGGTGGTGGTGGTGGAAGTAAAAAGTATGAGATTAAAAAAGAGGGTTGAAAGGCCGTTGACCATTTAACCCTCCACCACCACCACTTGCTAAGTCAAATCAGACTCCACACCCCAGTCCAAATCGCCACCAACCTTTGAGCCACCACGGAACGGTTTATGTAGCACCAGCATAGCGTCACTACTTGGGCTTGCGGTCTCAATCTTTGGTCCAGACTTCAATCTCAGGCCAAACCACATATTGGCAACCTTGGTCGCCTTCTTCTGGAACTTGTGGCCCTGCAATCTTTCATTGAATACTGACTGCTTCACGGGGTGGCTAATGCCTCCACACACACACCAGTTTCGGTAGTCGTTGTAAATAGACTGAGATGCAACCGATGCGGTCGCATCCACTTCGCATCGTTCTTCGAGAAATGTTTGGAACCAGTCCTGCGAACCACGGTATTCGTTGGTTGCTTCGCTGATTGTCGATGGTGTACGTAGGCCTTCCCTTGCCCAAATTTGTGCACCCTCCATGGCCCACCGCAAAATGGCTGGTCCTTCCTCTGCAATCAGTAGCTTGTCGTAATCTTTGATTTCCTTCGATTTGTCGAACTTTGCCAAGAAAGGCACCAATCGCATACGTCTCCAAATGCCATGGTCAGTTCCTTTCACAATGGGCTTGTGATTCGAAGCCAAGACGATTTTGCAAACCGGATTGAACTGGAATAGCTCCTTGTTCAAGAATCGTGCTGAAACAAGGTCACCACCTGAAAATGTTTTCAAAATAGCTTCATCGAGTGCCTGTCCCAATTTCCATTCGGGTGAAACAGCAAAACGCATCCCGACAAGTGCGGCCAAATCATTTCGCGGTGAATTGCCTCGGTCGATGTCTACAAACGTGCGAATGTCAACGTTGAATGCGTAGCCACCAAGCAGGTGATAAATCACGTTAATGAATGTCGACTTTCCATTGGAGCCGTCACCGTAGAGAATGAAGAAGCATTGCTCTCTCACGCTTCCTGTCATGATGTAGCCAACAACCCGTTGGATGTAAGCGACTAACTCGGCATCACCGCACATAATTTCACTTAGAAATTGCATCCACCGTGGGCATTCGCTTCCCACTGGTCCTAGTTCCACTGGTGCGATGCGAGAATGCATGTCCTCTGGTTTGTGAGGCAATAGCTGCCCAGTGGGCAAGTCGATTACGCCCGAAAGACAGTTGAACTTCATTGGGTGTGCATCGTATTGACTGGTCCGTGTCCGCATTTCTGGCAACACCTTCGCTACCGTGAGAGCGGCAAGCATCGCTGGTGTTCTGTGCAGACGTGCCGCCTCTTTTTTGAGGTCTTTAATCTTGATGTCGTCCCACACATCTAGGTCGCCTTTTTTGCGAATGGCGGCTACTTCCATTGGAATGATGTTCTTTGCTACCAGCGTTGTTCGGTGAAGTGCCTGGCCGCAACTATCGGTTTCCCAATGGGTCCCTCGCCAAATCATCCACGTTCCGCGGTCTGAGTCGTAGCGTGTTGTTTCTCCCCAGTAGTTCACGAAACGTTCTGCATTGCCAATGTCCCCCATGCTGAAATCTAGTTTGGCTTCGTAATATGAGGGCTTTGGGGTTTCGGCCGCGGCAATGTCCGCTGCGAACTGGGCCGCGTTGAACTCTTCCTTGTTTGATGCGGCGGAGCTTTCGAGGTCAGCAATTTCCGCTGAGAACTGGCCTACGGTGAACTCTTCCGTGTTTGATACGACGGGGTTTTGAGTGTCAGCATTTACCGTTGTCGGTGCTGTCGGTGTCGGCTGCGTGCTTACAGCTTCAATCTGTTGGATGCTTACGACGGCATCACATACTGGAAGTGTTCCAGTCGAGGTTTGTGCATCGTTAGATGCGGAATGGGTAATTGAGAAGGACATGATTTCTGCATAAGTTCTTTTTGTGGCCTAGCTGTATGTGGGTTGTTTGAATAACGTTCCACGGAAACCACGGATGCCCAGTAAGGCCACATTTGCAACATGCCATGGTCGGAATGACAAGGTCGCAGCTATGCCACCTTGTGTGTAAATAAAGACCACGGGAGTGCGTTAGAACAAACGCAAGACACACGCATGCCAATGGTCAGTCAGAAGACCACCATGCAATGCAACAACTAGAAGGGGAAAGACAGAAGTGCTGCTGTGCGGATGGTCAAAATGCGACCGCCGCTATGTACCGCGTACATGCACCAAAGGTAATGAAGAAGACGTGAGAATGTTTCATATCGAAGGTTGTATTCTGCTCCGAATGGGGTCATTTGTCAAGTCCACGTCAGCACCATCAATGGCTCCATAGTGGTGAACTGAGGTTGTCATTGCGGCAGAAAAAACAGACTATCAAACGGTGTGGCACTTTGTGAAGTACCTCTGTTCTGTCAATTCTATTTTTCTGGATTAGGTGCCTTTTTGTCTCTGCGAGTTACACGTTTCAGAGAGTCTTTGTTTAGCAATTGGGCGATGCCTTCACCATTCCTAGTTACGAACATGATGAATGTGCCGTGCCAGACTATTTTGTCGAGCACAAGAGCCAGAGCTGAGGATATTCTGTGGCGTGCTTCTACGGCTGATTTGTCTGCGATTGCGGCAGCGGCCTGAGCTGCGATTTCGTATCCAAACGCATAGCCTGCTACTGGCAACGCTGCAAGTTTTGCCAGTTCTTCTTTAACCGCCGCTTCTGCTGCCGCTCTCTCCTTTTCCACGACATTAAGCCGTTCAAGGATGTATGTACTGCTGCCGCTTTCTTCCAAGGCTGCAATTAGTCGTTCTGCTTTTTGTGAAAGTTCTTTGAGCTTTTCTTGTTCCTTAGCAAGAGCATTTCGTGCAGCAATTGCAGCCTCATTGTTCGTGAATGAACTGCTTTCGGCACTTGCTAGAAATGGGAGGCCTTCATTTACCAATACGGCCTCGGGCAGTGGCGGACACTCCGATTTTCCACGCTTCTGCACTAAGCAATAGTAACGTGCATATCCCCGCTGCCAAGGGGCCTTTCTTTCCATGCGAGCACCACAACTGCAATAAAGAAGGCCAGCAAAGATGTCACCCTTGATACCTCTGAGACGAACTGGACCATGCCGACCTGCAAGGGCGTTTTGAACGGAATACCAAAGGTCATCGGAAATGATTCGAGGGAAGTAGTCCAGAACTGGGTCACCATCAGGCACCAATTTCCCATCTAACATTCGCTTGGGTTGCCATTCGCCGAGTGTCCGTCGGTCTCTGAGCAGACGACTTATTTGCGTATGTTCCCACATGGTGTTTGTGTTGGCTCGAACTCTCCATGGCAATGTCCAGCCCTCTTGATTTCCAATTCGAGCGATAGCGATACCGCCGAGCCCCGACGCTGCTAATTCAAAGACTTTTTTTACGGATTCGGCCTTCTCCTCGTCAACGACCCAGCCTTGCAGGTCAGCCTGTGGGGTCAGCCAGCCACCGCCGTGAACAGTTGTTACAACTGGCAACCCGGCGGCCCTTTTTTTCAAAACTGCGGCCCTGACACGCTTGGCTTTCGTTGCTGACTCTTCATGTGCCCGTGAAAACAGCAACACCGACATCATGAAGTTCATGCTGTCCTGAATCGTCTGTTCGTTCCACTCTTTGTTGTCAATCATGGAGACGACACGAACGCCAGCCTTAACGATTGAAGTTAGTAATGTGATGGCCTCTGGGATGGCTGAACGGGAAAGTCGGTCCAAACTTTCAACGAGCAAAATCGAACCACGCGGAATCATCCCCGCTCTGGCTGAGTTCAGGAAAACGGACAGTGCACCCTCTGTCGCGTTCTTGGAGAGATACGCCGAAATGGCTTCATCTTTGATGACGAATTCCTCGTCAAGGGTGTAGCCATTTTCTGCACACCACGTCCGTGCGGATGCACTCTGCCGCTCTAAACTGTGGCCTGATGCCTGTCTACCAGATGAAAACCTACGATATGAATAAACACGAGTTTCGCTCATGCCTGCGATTATTGCAGGTAATTTGTGCAAGTATCTAATCCAAGCGCCAGCCCACGTTCTTGGCGTAGGCCTGCCCGCGGTTGCTCCACCAGGTGTAGCAAGCATCGGTGGTGTCGGGCTGCAAGCGGCGGTACACGTCGACGATGCCGCCTTCGGTGGTCAGCTGCGTCATCCAGGCGCGCTCTTCGGGCAGGAAGCCGCTGTTCTTGAGGTTGCCCTTCCAGTTCTTGAGGTCAGCCTCCTTGTGCGCGATGTTCACGTCGCTGCAGACGATGAAGTCGCGCTCTTTTTTCAGCGCCATCAGGTGCGGGTACATCTTGTCCAGAAAGCGGAACTTGGCCTCCTGCCGCTCGGGGCCCGACGAGCCACTGGGAAAGTACACGCTGATGATGGACAGCTTGCGCGCTGGCGTGTCAAAGCGCAGCTCCGCGTAGCGGCCTTCGGCGTCGAACTCGCCACCGTCAAAGCCAATGACCACATCGCTGGGCTCGTGGCGGGTGTAGACCCCCACGCCGGAGTAACCCTTCTTTTCGGCAAACTGAAAATGGCCCTTCAGGCCCGCCAACTCTTCAAACTTGCCCGCCACGTCCGGCGCCTGGGCTTTGACCTCTTGCACGCAAATACAATCGGGTTTCTCTTGCGCCAGCC